>Ga0070739_10000660_pt1 | contig 62394 bp, 55 predicted proteins | sample Coa_R1_7_FD_66445 | JGI IMG/M metagenome (GOLD analysis project Ga0070739, IMG submission 66445) | Surface soil microbial communities from Centralia Pennsylvania, which are recovering from an underground coalmine fire - Coalmine... | ecosystem: Environmental > Terrestrial > Soil > Unclassified ...
TCGAGCGCGGAGCTCGTCATCGTCGTCGCGGTGGTCGTCGCGACGCGCGCGACGTTGACCCGCTCGACGATCCGCGCGACGTCGACCCGGTCGAGGACCTGGTCGATGTCGACGCGGTCGACGATCCTCCCGATGTCGACCCGGTCGACGATCCGATCGATGTCGACCCGGTCGACGATCTTGCCGACGTCGACGCGCTGGACGATGCGATCGATGTCGACGCGGTCGACGACGCGATCGATGTCGACCCGGTCGACGACCTTCCCGATGTCGACCCGCTGGACGATGCGATCGATGTCGACGCGGTCGACGATCCCGGCGACGTCGATGCGTCGCAGGACGACGTCCAGGTCGACGCGTGCGAGCATCCGGTCGACGTCGACGCGGTCGAGGAGCGTGTTCGGATCGATCCGGGCGAGGACGCGGTCCAGGTCGACGCTCGCGAGGAGCTCGTCGAGGTCGATCCGCTCGAGCACCGCGTCGACGTCGACGGCGTTGATCATCGGGTCGAGGATCGAGCCGACGATCCGGGTGACGCCGTTCGGCTTCCTGTCCGTCGGTCGTGACGCGCTCATGGCACCTCCGCGTCCGTCTCGGGGCGTCGGCGGCCGCGCGCGCAGCGTAGGGCGGCGCGCCAACAGCGTCAGCCGGGCGGCCCGAAGTGACCCGCGCGGTCCCCACGCGCCGAATACCGCTCGTGGGCGCCGTGATCGCGCTGTCGCTCCCGGGGATCCTCGTCGTCGCGTTCCTCGCCGCGCGCCTGCTCGATGCCCGCCGCTCCGTCGGCGTCACGGTGCTGTCGGGCGTCGTCGGCTGGGCCGCGGGCGTCGGACTGTCGCTCGCCATCGCGCAGAACCACGTGCATCGCAACGCCGGGTTCGGCCGCAACGTCTGGGTGTTCTCGATCGTCTTCACGATGTCCGCGACCGTGTGGCTCGAGCTCCTCGCCCGTCCGGGCGCGATCGCGCGCGCCCAGGGCGGCCTCGCGTCGATCCCCCGCCCGCTCCGATCGCTGCAGCGGCGCGGCCGGCGCGTGAGCCGGTACGCGCAGATCACGCGCATCGCCGTCCGTCACGGGCTCGGTCCGTCGATCGGTCTCGTGCCTCGCGGGCGCGACGACGGTGTCGACGGCGAGGGACGCCTGCCCGCGCCCGTTCGCCTTCGCCGCGCGCTCGAGGACTGCGGCGGGATGTTCGTCAAGCTCGGGCAGATCCTGTCGACGCGCAGCGATCTCGTCCCGCCGGCGTACGCGGCGGAGCTCGCGCGCCTGCAGGACCACGTCGTCCCGGAGGACCCCGCGGCGATGCGCGCGCTCATCGAGGAGGAGCTCGGCGTCCCCGTCGACGACGTCTTCGCCGACTTCGACTGGGAGCCCGTCGCCGCGGCCTCGATCGGGCAGGCCTACCGCGCCTGCCTGCGCACCGGTGAGCCCGTCATCGTGAAGGTCCAACGGCCCGGCGTCGCGGAGTCGGTACGTCGCGATCTCGAGGTGCTCGAGGAGCTCGCGCGCGCCGTCGAGGCCCGCACCGCCTGGGGCGCCGAGTACGGCGTCGTCGACCTCGCCGGCGAGTTCGCGGGACGCCTGCGCGAGGAGCTCGACTTCACCGTCGAGGCCCGCAACGCGCGCGAGCTCGCGAACGCCGCTGCGGACGGATCGCCCGTCCGCATCCCGGCCGTGCACGACGAGCTGAGCTCGCCCCGCGTCCTCGTGCTGGAGCAGTTCGACGGCGCGAGCGTCCGCGACCGGCGTTGGGCGGACTCGTTGCACGTCGATCGCGACGCGCTGGCGGACACCCTGCTGCGCTGCGCGCTCCAGCAGATGCTCGTGGACGGCGTGTACCACGCGGACCCGCATCCCGGGAACGTCATGCTGCTGCGCGACGGCCGGCTCGGGCTGATCGACTTCGGCGCGGTCGCGCGCATCGACCCGCTGCAGCAGGCGTCGTTGCGCGACCTGATGTCGGCCGTCGCGCGTCGCGACACCGAGCAGCTCCGCGCGGCGGTGCTCTCGATCGCGACCGTCCGCGGGCGTCTCGACGAGGACCAGCTCGACCGGGCCCTGGCGCGGTTCATGGCCCGGCACCTCGCGGCCGGCACGTCGCCCGACGCGGCGATGTTCAACGACCTGCTGGCGTTGCTCGTGTCGTTCCGGATCCGGGTCCCCGTCGAGCTCAGCACGTTCTTCCGCGCGCTCGTGACGCTCGACGGGACGCTCACGACGCTCGCGCCGGGCTACGTCGCGCTCGACGCGGTCCAACGGGTCGCGGCCGAATGGGTCAAGGACCGGATGTCCGTCGCGACCGTCGAGGACGCCGCCCGTGACGAGCTGCTGCGCGCGCTGCCGACGTTGCGGCGCCTCCCGCGCCACGTCGACCGCCTCGCGACGCTCGCGACGCGCGGCGACCTGCGCCTGCGCGTCGCATGGATGTCCGAGCCGGACGACGTCCTCACGGTCACGCGCCTGTTGAACCGGGTCGTGCTGGCATTCCTCGGCGGCGTCGTCGGGATCCTGTCCGCGATGCTGCTCGGGACGCGCGGCGGCCCGCCGTTCGCGGGTACGACGTCGCTGTTCCAGTTCTTCGGCTACTTCGGGCTCTTCTGCGCGACCGTCCTGACCCTGCGCGTGATCGTCGCGGTGCTCCACGACGGCCTGAACTGAGTCGCGACGTCGCTCAGTGCAACACCGCCTTGAGGACCACGATCGCGACACCGAACAGCGCGCTCGTACCGGCCGCGCCGAGCAGCGCCAGGCCGCGCAACCGGTTGTGCCGTGCCGCGACGAAGGCGAACGCCAGCAGCTCGGCGACCGCGAGCCACAGCGCGGCGTACACGGCCGCGTTCTCGCCGACGCCGACCGTTCCGAGCACGAGCATGATGCCGACGAGCGGGACCGCGGCCTGCACGGTCGGGAGCTCCTGACGCAGCGTCGCCACGAGCCGCGGCCGGATGTGCTCGTGAATGCCCTGCGCGATGAACTCGGCGTACGCGTGCGCGAGCCAGTAGAGAGGAACGACGACCGCGACGCTGACGGCGATGTCGGTCATGTTCGTCGTCGACAGGCTGTCGCCCGCGATGAGCGCGGCGGTGACGATGGTCCCGTAGATCGCGGCCGCCGTGTTCCGGCGGAGGAAGCCAGTTCGCGGCGAGCGAAGACGGACCTCGCGCATCGCTACCTCAAGTCGTCGACGTAGCGGTCGGTGCCGGGGACGGTCGGCAGGAACGGCGCCGCGAGCTGCACGCGCCCGAGACCGGACGCGTCGATCGCCTCACCGTCACGCGCGAAGCACCCGTCCCAGCACTCCGACGCGGGCACCTCGGTGAACCACAGCAACGTCAGCCGCCGCTCGAGGCCGGGCACGTCCTCGACGTAGGCCATCTTGTCCTCGGGCAACGGCATCGGCGCGAACGCGAGGCACATCGCGACGGGCGAGCCCGCGAGCACCGACGGCACGTGCTCGTCGCGTAGCCAGGCCCACAGCGCCGCGCGCTCGACATCGGCGGCGCCGTCGACGACCTCCATCACCAGACCCGCGTACGGGTGGTCGAGCGAGTGGATGTCGCGCGGACCGGTCGCGTCGCGGTAGACGGGTCCGACGTAGTCCTGGAACGACGTGTACACGTGCGTCCGGTCGAGGTAGATCCGGCCGTCGGGCAGCAGACGTTGGTTGGTCGCGACGGTCCAGCGGAGGTGGTCGTCGTAGCGCCCCGCCGTGATCCAGTACGTCGCGAGGTACTTCCCCGCGTCGAGCGGTTGCGCGATCGGCGAGTCGACCGGGTACCGCAGCTCCTGCAGCTCACGCGTCGCGACCCACCGGCGGCCCGAGAACATCCAGGGCATCGCCATCGCGCCCGAGTAGAAGTGGTCGTCCTCGTACCACCGGTTGTACGCGTGGTCGTGGCCCTCGTGCGGCTCGACCAGCGTGATGAGCGCGGCTCCGATCCGGGTCTCGTAGGGGCCCGACGCCGGCAGCACGGAATAGGGACTCTGCTCCGACATGCGGGCGAGTCTGGCATCTCGCTCATGTCCGCGGCGCGGCTGCCGATGGGAGACCGGTCCATCAGTGGGCTGACGCGAGGAGGGGCGCCCGATCGACGGCATCCAGGAGGTCCAGAGCCGGATCGCGCAGATCCAGGCGCTGGCCGCGCAGTTCAGCGGCGCGCCCGTGGCCGCCGCGGGCTCGTCGACGTCGCTGGCGGGCGGCGGTACGGACCCGACGTCGGCCGTCGGCGCCACCGGGAGCACCTTCGCGACGACGCTCGGGAACGTGCAGGGCACACCCGACCAGACGCAGTGGGCGAACGACTTCCTGACGCGCCTCGGCATGCCGGTGACGTCCGAGAACGTGCGCGCGATCGTCGCGTGGGAGAAGGCCGAGGGGACCAAGGCGCAGTTCAACCCGCTCGCCACGACGCGCTCGATGCCCGGCGCGAGCAACTTCAACAGCGTCGGCGTGAAGAACTTCGCGTCGTACCAGGACGGCATCGAGGCCAACGCCGAGGCGCTGACGAACGGTCGCTACCCGAACATCCTCGCCGCGCTGCGGCGCGGTGACAGCGCCGAGGCGGTCGCGCAGGCGATCGCGAGCTCGCCGTGGGGGACCGGCGACGGCGTGCTGCGCGTGTTGCAGTCCTCGTAGCGCGCGGTCAGCTCGCCTCGTGGGCGATGAGCACCGCGGCCGCCTGGCACGGCGCGGCGCGACCCGTGTACCCGCAGAGCCACGCGAGCGCGTCGGCGGGGACGCTCACCGCGACGACGGCCGTGCCGGTCGTGCCCCGGGCCCGTGCGCCCGCGGTCGCGTACGGCGCGGTCGTGACGACCGCCGGCTGCCACGCCCACAACCCGGCGCGTGCGACCGCGGCGTCGAACACCGGGACGGCACCGGACGCGTTCGGGACGGCGTCGAGGTCGTTCAGCGCGGGGACGAACGCGACCCGGACGCCCGCCGAGCGCGCCGCCGCGAGCTTCTCCTCGAGCCCGCCGATCGGCTCGATCGTGCCACCGTTCGCGATGACACCGGTCGCGGCGACGTCGGTGCCGCCGGTGACGTCGCCGGGCAGGAGCACGTCGAGGTAGCGGAGCAGGTACGCGAGCCCGGCCGAGTCGCCGTGCAGGTGACCGACGGCGGGCCACAACGGCGGCGTCAGGCTCTGGACGTCGCCGAGCACGTCGCGCTGCGCCGTGCGCCACGCGTCCGTCGCGGCCTGCCGGCTCAGATCGTCGCCCGAGGAGCTCTCCGGCCCGGGTGACGCCGCGACCCGCGGCGCGCTGGCGTCGCTCCGGCCGACGAGGTCGGCGACGACGTCCCACGGCGCGCGGCGTTCGTGCACGACGCTGAGGTAGTAGATCCGGCCCCCGTGGCGGGCTCCCGAGCCCGGCGGGTTGCTGCTCGTGCTCAGCGTTCCGAGCTCGAGCGGTTGCGCCTCGCCGTAGACCACGGCGGGGGACGTCACCACGACGGCGACGAGGAAGACGAGCGCGACCGCGACGAGACCGCGGACGCAGAGCCAGGCCGTCGAGGCCGCGCCGTGCCCGGCGCGCCCGCCGTGTCCGCCGCGTCCACGCTCGGAGCGCGCGCCCGCGCACGCGCTCCCGACTGCCTCCCCCACGACGAAGCTTTGTACCCCGGTCGCGCCGCCCCTGTCATGCGGCCGCGCCAAGTGGCTCCGGGCGTCACGGCGTCGACGCGTGCGGGTCGCTGGCCCCGGTCACGAAGTCGACGAGCTGCTCCACCGCGCCGACGAACGGCGCCTCGAGGTCGCGAAAGCTCCGGACGGACGTCCGCAGGCGTCGCCACGCCGCTGCGGGGTCGCGCTCGCCGAGCGCGGCGCAGACGCCCTCCTTCCAGGGGCGGTCCCGCGGGACCTCTGGCCACGCCTCGATCCCCGCGACGTGGGGCCGGATCGCCTGCCAGACGTCGACGTACGGCGTCCCGGTCACGAGCACGTGCGGACCGCGCACGGCCGCCGCGAGGCGCGCCTCCTTCGACCCGGGGACGAGATGGTCGACGAGCACGCCCAGTCGCCGTCCCGGTTCGGGGCCGAACGCGTCGACGGCGGCCGCGAGATGGTCGATGCCGTCGAGCCGTTCCACGACGACACCTTCGATACGCAGGTCGTCGCCCCACACCGCCTCGACCAGCTCGGCGTCGTGCACGCCCTCGACGTAGATCCGCGCTTGCCGCGCGACACGGGCGCGGTGCCCGTCGACCGCGCGCGACCCCGAAGCGGTGCGCACCGGTGTCCGTGCGCGCGAGGTGGGACGCGGCGCGACGAGCGTCACCGCGATGCCGTCGACCGCGAACGCGCCCGACTCGAGCGGGAACAGGCGCTCGACGCCCGTCGCGCCACGCACGCGCGCGGTGTCCCGCTCGACCGCGACGATCGTCCCCGTGAAGCCGCTCGCGCGGTGACGGACGCGCGTCCCGGTGGTCGCCTCGAACGACGGGTACGCGGCCGCCGCGCGCGCGGGCCCGTCGACCGGCCCGCCGAGGATGCCGCCTCGTGACGGTGGTCGGGTCACGGGCCGTGAACGTACCGGCGTGCGCCGGCGGGCACGGGGATCCACGGGGATCCACGCGTCCGGGAGCCCCGCCCACACGAGTTGGTACCGTGCGCCGCCATGGACGATCTCGCCTCGCTGGACGCGACTGCCCAGGCGGACCTGGTCCGGCGCAAGGACTGCACGCCACGCGAGCTCGTCGACGCCGCGATCGCGCGCGTCGAGAAGGTCAACCCGGAGCTCAACGCGGTGATCCACCCGCTGTTCGACAAGGCGCGCGCCGCGGCGGACGCGCCCGGCCTGCCCGACGGCCCGTTCCGGGGTGTCCCGTTCTGCGTGAAGGACGCCGTCTGCCACACCGAGGGCGATCCGTACCACGTCGGCATGCGGTTCCTGAAGGAGCGCGAGTGGAGGGCGACCGAGGACAGCTACCTCGCGCGCCGCTTCCGCGACGCCGGGTTCGTGTTCGTCGGCAAGACGAACACGCCGGAGCTCGCGACGTCGATCACGACGGAGCCGCTCGCGTACGGGGCGACGCACAACCCGTGGGACGTCACGCGCTCACCGGGCGGTTCGAGCGGCGGATCCGCGGCCGCGGTCGCGTCGGGGATCGTTCCCGCCGCGCACGCGAACGACATGGGCGGATCGATCCGCGCGCCCGCGAGCGAGTGCGGGCTCGTCGGCCTGAAGCCTTCACGCGCGCGCTCGACGCTCGGTCCCGACTTCGGCGAGTACTGGGGACCGCTGACGCACGAGTTCGTCGTCGTGCGCACCGTGCGCGACGCCGCCGCGATCCTGGACGTCGTCGCGGGTGCCGCGCCCGGCGATCCGTACACCGCGCCGCCACCGACGCGCCCGTTCCGCCACGAGGTCGGCGCGAACCCGGGTCGCCTGCGCGTCGGCTTGCACGTCACCATCCCCAACCTCGGACGCGACGCGCACCCCGAGTGCGTGACCGCCGTCGAGCAGACCGGGCGGCTGCTCGAGCGGGCCGGCCACGCGGTCGAGTGGTCGTCGCCCGCGCTCGACGGCGCCTTCCACGGCTTCACCGTCGTCATGGCGGCCGGCATCGCGCGCGACCTCGAACGGTGGAGCGAGCGCACCGGTGACCCCATCGGTCCCGACGACGTCGAGCCGGGCAACTGGGCGATGGCCGAGGGCGGCCGGGCCGTGACCGGCGCGCAGTACCTGGCCGGTCTCGAGGCGATGAACGACTACACGCGACGCGTCGCGAGCTGGTGGGCCGACGACGGGTTCGACGTGCTCGTCACGCCCACGATCGCGCAGCCGCCGCCGAAGCTCGGGCTGATGGCGCCGACCGCGGATCCGGGCGAGGCGCTCACGCTGATGGGCGAGCTCGCGCAGTTCACGGTGCCGTGGGACGTGACGGGCCAGCCCGCCGTCTCCCTGCCGCTGCACTGGACCGCGGACGGGCTGCCGGTCGGCGTGCAGCTCGTCGCGGCGTACGGACGCGAGGACCTCCTCCTGCGCGTCGCGTCGCAGCTCGAGCAGGCCGCGCCGTGGGCGGACCGCAGGCCGGCGGTGTTCGCGGCCTCGTGAGCACGGCGACGAACGACGGGATCGCGCGGATCCTCGTCGTCACCGCGCACCCCGACGACGTCGACTTCGGTGTCGCCGGCTCGGTCGCGACGTGGACGGCCGCCGGCATCGAGGTCGCGTACTGCGTCGTGACCGACGGCGACGCGGGCGGCTTCGACCCCGACGTGCCGCGTGCCGACATCGCAGGCATCCGGCGCGCCGAGCAGCTCGCGGCGGCGCGCGTCGTCGGCGTGGAGGACGTCACGTTCCTCGGCTACCCCGACGGGCGGCTGGTGTCGTCCATCGCGCTGCGCCGCGACATCTCGCGGGTGATCCGGCGCTTCCGTCCCGACCGCGTCGTGGCCCAGTCGCCCGAGCGGAACTGGGAGCGCATCTACGCGAGCCACCCCGACCACCTCGCGGCCGGCGAGGCGACCGTGTGCGCGGTCTATCCGGACGCGCGCAACCCGTTCGCGCACCCCGAGCTCGCGGCGGAGGGCCTCGACGCGCACACCGTTCCCGAGCTGTGGTTGATGGCGACGCGCGCGCGTGACGTGTTCGTCGACGTCACCGACGCGTTCGACAAGAAGGTCGAGGCGCTGCGTTGCCACGTCAGCCAGCTCGTCGACGCCGACGGCGGGCTCGAGACGCGCATCCGCGGGTGGCTCACCGCGAACGCGACCGAGGCCGGCCTCCCCGAGGGGCGCCTGGCGGAGGCGTTCCAGGCCGTCGACACCCGCTGACCGCCCGCATTCTCTGAAGCCTCAGACACACATGTTGTGGTTGACGCTTCACAGTATGGCGGCGGTCAGGTGATGACGCTGCGGATGACCTCGCCCGCTTGCATCGCGCGGAAGGCGTCGTTGATCTCGTCGAGCTTGATGCGGCGCGACACCATCGCGTTGAGGTCGAGACGGCCGGTCTCGACGAGGCTCACGAAGCGAGGGAAGTCGCGACGCACCTGCGCGGAGCCGTACACCGAGCCGAGCAGCTTCTTCTCCTCGAAGAACATGCCGAACGCGGGCAGCGTGACCGACGCGTCCCACCGCGGCATGCCGACGACGACGGCCGTGCCGCCGCGGCGCGCCGTGTTGTACGCCTGCACGATCGTCTCCGGCAGGCCGATCACCTCGAACGCGTAGTCGGCGCCGCGCCCGCCGGTGGCCGCCTTGACCTGCTCGACGGGGTCACCTGCGGCCGGGTCGATCAGGTCGGTCGCGCCCAGTTGCTCGGCCGACTTCCGCTTCAGCTCGACCGGGTCGATCGCGAAGATGCGCGACGCGCCCGCGATGCGCGCGCCCTGCACGACGGCCTGACCGACGCCGCCGCAGCCGATCACCGCGACGGTCGCGCCGGGCTCGACCTGCGCGGTGTTGAGCGCGGCGCCGACACCGGTCGTCACGCCGCAGCCGATGAGCGCGAGCTGCTCGGCCGGCAGGTCGGTGTCGACCTTCACGATCGACGACTCGTCGACGGTCATCATGTCGGCGAACGTGCCGAGCCCGGTCATCGTGATCATCGGCGTGCCGTCGCCGCGGGTGACGCGCGGCGCGGTGGCGACGGCACCCATGTGCTCGCACAGGTTCGACTGATCGTGCAGGCAGTACCAGCACACGCCGCACGCGGGCGTGAACGACGCGACGACGCGGTCGCCGACCTTCACGCGCGACACCTCGTTGCCGACGGCCTCGACGGTCCCCGTCCCCTCGTGGCCGAGGATGCACGGCGGCGGCAGCGGGAGCCCACCGTTCATGACCGAGAGGTCCGAGTGGCAGACGCCGCTCGCGTCGACGTGGACGACGACGTCCCGGGGACCGGGCGCGACGGGCGTGACGTCCTCGATCTCGAGGGGCTGGTCCTGGCCGACGAAGATCGCTGCTCGCATCGTGCGCTCCGTTCCGTGTGCGCGGCGGTCGGGTGCGCCGCACCGTAGCGCCGCCGGTGGCGGGCCGCACGGCGCTCACCGCGCTGTCCGATTCCCGCCAGCGCGCGCCCGCGCGGTCACGCACACTGGTCGTCGTGACCCCCGTGAACGCCTCGGACTTCGATCGCTGCTACCGCGCCGTACGGGCACGCGACGCCCGCTTCGACGGCTGGTTCGTGACCGCGGTGCTGACGACCCGCGTGTACTGCCGCCCGAGCTGCCCGGCCCGCACGCCGTTGCCCGAGAACGTCCGCTTCTTCTCGACGGCCGCCGCCGCGCACCATGCCGGCTTCCGTGCGTGCAAGCGGTGCCGGCCCGACGCGGTGCCGGGCTCGCCCGAGTGGAACGCGCGCGCGGACGTCGTCGCGCGGGCCGTGCGCCTCGTGGCCGACGGCGTCGTCGACCGCGAGGGCGTGGGTGGCGTCGCGCGGCGGGTCGGGTACAGCGAGCGACAGCTCCACCGGCAGCTCGTCGCCGAGGTGGGCGTCGGCCTGCTCGCGCTCGCACGTGCACAGCGCGCACAGACCGCGCGCGTCCTGATCGAGACGACCGACCTGCCGTTCGCGCACGTCGCGTTCGCCGCCGGCTTCGGCAGCATCCGCCAGTTCAACGACACCGTGCGCGAGGTCTTCGCGATGTCGCCCGGCGAGCTCCGACGTCGCCGCCGCGCCGCGAACGTCCGCACACCCGGCGTCGTGGTGGTCCGACTGCCGTACCGGGAGCCGTTCGCCGCGCACGAGCTCTTCGAGTTCCTCGCGGCGCGCGCCGTGCCCGGCGTCGAGGTCGCATCGGACGACGTGTACCGGCGGTCGCTCCGGCTGCCGCACGGCGCGGGCGTCGTCGCGCTCCGCCCCGGCGACGGGCACGTGGTGTGCGAGCTCCGTCTCGACGACGTGCGTGACCTCACCACCGCCGTCTCGCGCAGTCGCGCGCTGCTCGATCTCGACGCCGACCCCGTCGCCGTCGACGAGCAGCTGGGGGCCGACCCCGTCCTCGGGCCGTGGGTCCGCAAGACCCCGGGGATCCGCGTGCCGGGGACGGTGGACGGCGACGAGCTCGCGATGCGCGTCGTGCTCGGACAGCAGGTGAGCGTCGCGGGTGCGCGCACGCTGGCGGCGCGACTCACGGCCGAGCACGGCGACACGCTGGACGACGACGGCGTCACTCATCTGTTCCCGAGCGCGGCGACGATCGCGGCGGTCGACCCGGCCGCGCTGCCGATGCCGCGCGCGCGTGCGAAGACGCTCGTCGGGCTGGCGACCGCGCTCGCCGACGGCACCGTCGTCGTCGACGCGGGCGCGGACCGCACGGAGCTGCGCGAGCGGTTGCTCGCGCTCCCCGGCGTGGGGGAGTGGACCGCCGATCTCGTCGTGATGCGGGGCACGGGCGACCCCGACGTGTTCCTCGCCCGCGACCTCGGGGTCCGGCGCGCGCTCGCCCGGTTCGGACGGCGGGTCGACCCCACGTCGTGGCGCCCGTGGCGCTCGTACGCGGTACAGCATGTCTGGAGGATGCAATGAGGAAGACGACGAACGAACCCGGCACCTTGCTCGTCGAGTCGCCGGTCGGGCCGCTGATGCTGCACGCGGCCGCGGACGGCGTCACCGGGCTGTCGCTCGACGGCGCGCGCATGGCGCGTGCGCGTGTCGACGGGACGCGCGATGCCGCCGCGCACCTCGACGCGCTCGCGTCGCAACTCGACGCGTACTTCGACGGTTCGCGCACGGAGTTCGACGTGCCGCTCGCGCTCGACGGCTCGTCGTTCCAGCGCGAGGTGTGGCACGCGCTGCGGGCGATCCCGTACGGCGAGACGGTCAGCTACGGCGAGCTCGCGACGCGCATCGGCCGACCAGGCGCGCAGCGCGCGGTCGGGCTCGCGAACGGGCAGAACCCCGTCGCGATCGTCGTGCCATGCCATCGCGTGATCGGTGCCGACGGGTCGCTCACCGGGTACGGCGGCGGTCTCGAGCGCAAGCGCTACCTGCTCGGCCTCGAGGCGGGGCGGACGGAGCTCCCGCTCCTCGTGTGATTACCGTGGCACGGTCCGACGCGGCCGTTGCCGACGGCGTCACGCGAGCCGGGCGGGGAACCCGCCGGCCGCGACGGGGCCCCAGCGCGTCGGCGTGACGCGCAGCAGCGACTTGCCCTGGCGCACCATCGCAGCCCGGTACTCGTCCCAGTCGGGGTGCTCGCCGGCGATCGACCGGTAGTACTCGACGAGCGGCTCGACCGCGTCCGTACCGTCCACCACCTCGGCGCGGCCGTCGATCTGAACCCACGGACCGCCGAAGTCGTCGGAGAGCACGACGACGCTGACGCGCGCGTCGCGACGTGCGTTGCGCGTCTTGGCCCGCTCCGGATACGTCGACACGACGATGCACCCGGCGGTGTCCACACCGCAGGTGACCGGCGACGCCTGCGGTGTGCCGTCGGCGCGTGTGGTGATGAGCACGGCGTGATGACGCGGCCTGACGAAGTCGAGCAGCTCCTCGCGCGTCACGGTCGTGTTCGTCGCGATGTTCGGGCTCACGCCGTCTCCTCCGGTCGGGCCGCTGGCCCCCTCGGGCCGGGCCCTCCCGGTCTCCGACCAGGGCCCGGCTTCGTCCGCACGTATGCCTTGGCTCCCTCGGGCCGGGCCCTCCCGGTCTCCGACCAGGGCCCGGCTTCGCCCGAACGTATGCCTTGGCTCCCTCGGGCCGGGCCCTCCCGGTCTCCGACCAGGGCCCGGCTTCGTCCGCAGGTATGCCTTGGCTCCCTCGGGCCGGGCCCTCCCGGTCTCCGACCAGGGCCCGGCTTCGTCCGCACGTATCCTCGGATCCATGGCCCCGCAGTTCATCTTCACCATGCGCGGCTTGTCGCGCTTCCACCCGCCCGACCGGCAGGTGCTCGAGAACATCAACATCTCGATGTACCCGGGCGCCAAGATCGGCGTGATCGGCTCGAACGGCGCGGGCAAGTCGACGTTGCTGCGGATCATGGCCGGCGAGGACGACGGCTACACCGGGGAGGCGCGGCTCACGCCCGGCTTCACCGTCGGGTACCTCGCGCAGGAGCCGCAGCTCGACCCGTCGAAGGACGTGCTCGGCAACGTGACGGACGGCGTCGCCGCGACGAAGGCGCTCCTCGACCGCTTCAACGAGGTGTGCGCGGCGATGGGCGAGCCCGACGCCGACTTCGACAAGCTGCTCGCCGAGCAGGCGGAGCTGCAGGACAGGATCGACGCCGCGAACGCATGGGACCTGGAGCGCACGCTCGACATCGCGATGGACGCGCTGCGCCTGCCGCCGGGCGACGCCGACGTCGCCACCTTGTCGGGTGGCGAGCGGCGACGCGTCGCGCTGTGCCGGCTCCTGCTCTCGCGCCCCGACCTGCTGCTGCTCGATGAGCCGACGAACCATCTCGACGCGGAGTCCGTCGCGTGGCTCGAACGGCACCTGCAGGAGTACCCGGGCACCGTGGTCGCCGTCACCCACGACCGCTACTTCCTCGACAACGTCGCGGGCTGGATCCTCGAGCTCGACCGCGGCCGCGGCATCCCGTGGGAGGGCAACTACTCGTCGTGGCTCGAGCAGAAGCAGCAGCGGCTCGCGCAGGAGGAGAAGGCGGACAAGGCGCGCCAGCGCACGCTCGAACGCGAGCTCGAGTGGATCCGCATGTCGCCGCGCGCGCGTCAGGCGAAGGGCAAGGCGCGCCTCAACGCGTATGACGCGCTGCTCGCCGAGTCCGAGCGCGCGCCGGAGCGCGCGGACAAGCTCGTGATCTCGATCCCGCCCGGCCCGCGTCTCGGAGACGTGGTCGTCGAGACGGAGCACGTCGTGAAGGGCTTCGGCGACCGGCTGCTGATCGACGACCTCACGTTCTCGTTGCCGCGCGCCGCGATCGTCGGCGTCATCGGCCCGAACGGCGCGGGCAAGACGACGCTGTTCCGCATGATCACGCACCAGGAACAGCCCGACGGCGGGACGTTGCGCGTCGGGCCGACGGTCGAGCTCGCGTACGTCGACCAGTCCCGGGACACGCTCGACGCCGACAAGACCGTCTACGAGGAGATCACCGGCGGCGTGGACCACCTCGTCGTCGGCGGGGCCGAGATCCACGGTCGCGCGTACGTCGCGAGCTTCAACTTCAAGGGATCCGACCAGCAGAAGAAGGTCGGGGACCTGTCGGGCGGCGAGCGCAACCGTGTGCATCTCGCCAAGGTGCTCCGCAGCGGCGGCAACGTCCTGCTGCTCGACGAGCCCACCAACGACCTCGACGTCGACACCCTCCGCTCGCTCGAGGACGCGCTCCTCGAGTTCGCGGGCTGCGCGGTCGTCATCAGCCACGACCGCTGGTTCCTCGACCGCGTCGCGACGCACGTGCTCGCGTTCGAGGGGGACTCGCAGGTCGTGTGGTTCGAGGGCAACTTCAGCGACTACGAGGCGGACCGTCACAAGCGACTCGGCGCGGAGGCCGACCAGCCCCACCGCATCCGCTACAAGCCGCTGACGCGCACCGCCTGACTCGCGCGCGCTCATGTTTCATTGAGACCTGAGTACCGCCTGACCACGCAGATCTGTCAATGAAACAACCAGCGGGCCCCCTCCACGGATGCGCCGAGGTCGCGGACGCGTGACGCGAGGGCGCGGTCGGACGTGATGACGGTCAGCGACGACGGCTCGGCGTCGTCGCTCACGAGCTCGACGATGCGGTCGTCCGCCGCGTCACGGCCGCCCCGGCGCGCGTACCGCACCGTGATCCCGTCGTGGTCGCCCTCCGGCAGGTCGGGGAGTGGACGGCCGTCGAGCACCAGCGCGATGTCGTCGCCCGTCTCCACCGCGAGCCGCTGCAACCGCTCGACCAGCCGGCGCACCGCACCGTCGCGGTCGCGCCACCAGCCGTCGGGCGTGGAGCCGATCACGTTCATCCCGTCGACGACGAGGCGCGCCACCCCCGCATGCTGCCCTACGCTCCGGGCGTGAGCACGACGCCGACCGTCGCGTTCAACCCCTTCGAGCCGGGCTTCTTCGACGACCCGTACGCGCAGTACGCGCTGCTCCGCACGCACGACCCCGTCCACCACACGCCGATCGGGCCCGTGGCGCTGTTCCGCTACGAGGACGTCTTCACCCTCCTGCGCGATCCGACGCTGAGCGTGGACGAGCGCAACGCGGAGCCGTTCCCGGTGCCCGAGGACGTCGCCGCGCTCGTCGAGGGGCGCGAGGACTTCGGGCAGCTGACGATGCTCAACCGCGACCCGCCCGATCACGACCGGCTCCGCCGTCTCGTGTCGCGCGTCTTCACGCCGCGGCGCATCGAGCAGCTGCGGCCGCGCGTGACGGAGCTCGTCGACGCCGCGCTCGACGCCGCGGCCGCAAGTGGCGTCGAGATGGACGTCGTCGCGCAGCTCGCGTTCCCGCTGCCCTTCCAGGTGATCTCCGACATGCTCGGCATGCCGGAGGCCGACGGCGCGCACATGCGCGACTGGTCGCACACGATGACGAAGATGCTCGACCCGATCGTCGCGTACGACGACGTCGAGGCCGCGCTGCACGCGTCCGACTCGATGCTCGCCCATGTACGCGCGGCGATCGCGTGGAAGCGGCGCGAGCCGGCGGACGACCTGCTGAGCGCGCTCGTGTCCGTCGCCGACGACCGCACCGGCGAGCAGCTCTCGGAGGACGAGCTCGTCGCGCAGGTCGTGCTGCTCTACATCGCCGGGCACGAGACGACCGTCAACCTGATCGGCAACGGCGTGCTCGCGCTGTTGCGTCACCCGGGCGAGCTCGCGCGCCTGCGCGACGACCCCTCGCTCGACGCGAACGCGATCGAGGAGCTGCTCCGCTACGACAGCCCGGTGCAGTTCTCGCGCCGCATCACCACGCGAGACGTCGAGATCGCGGGCGTTCCCGTCCCGGCCCGCACGTTCGTGATGACCTGCCTCGCGTCCGCCAACCGGGATCGGGCGAAGTGGGGTCCGACCGCCGACGACCTCGACCTCGGCCGCGACGGCGCGTCGCAGCACGTGTCGTTCGGCAGCGGCGTCCACTACTGCCTGGGCGCCGCGCTCGCGCGCCTCGAGGGACAGGTCGCGATCCCGCGCCTCGTGCGGCGCTTCCCCGAGCTCACGCTGCTCGACGAGCAGCCGGTGTGGGGCGGCCGCATCGTGCTGCGCGGGCTCGACCGTCTGCGCGTGTCGCTCGCCGGCTGACGGACTGCAACCCGTTCGCAGTCCGGGTCCCGAATCGGGCAAGGTGAGGTCCGTGAGCGTCCGGTCCGTCCGCCTCATTCCCGACGCGTCGCAGCAGGAGGTGCTCCTGTCGACGCTGCAGCGCGTCAACCGCGCGTCCAACGAGGCGCGCACCAAGGCGTTGGAGCAAGGGGTGACGTCGGGGACGGGTCTGCGCGAGATCGTCCGGGAGGCGCTCGAGCGCTTCAAGCTCCCCGCCGGGTTCTCGACGCCCGCGTTCCGGCGCGTCGAGGCGTCGCTCTCGGGCCCGACCGGGCGCCGCCAGCGCTTCAGCGAGTACCAGTCGCTCGTGTTCCCCGCGTCGTCGCTGCGGTGGCCGTCCTCCGACCGGGTCGTGATGCCGACCGCGGCCGGCCGGCGCACCGTCCGCGCGTACGTCGAGCCGGGCGGTCACGGTGGCCTCCGGCCGCCGCTCGAAGGCCTCGACGCCGCGCTCGTCTACCGCAACGGCGAGTTCGACCTCGTCGCGGCGGACGACCCCGACGAATGACGGCGGGCGACGACCGCGCCGCGCGGACGAACGCCGGCCGTGGGCCGATGCCCACGACGGCCGGCGCCGAGGGAGCCATGGGCGCGACGACGACGCTGCTGCTCGTCCGGCACGGCCAGTCGACGTGGAACGCGGCCGGCCGCTGGCAGGGCCACGCCGACCCGCCGCTGTCACGCCTCGGTGAGGAGCAGGCCCGCCAGGCCGGGTCCCGGCTCGCGTCCAACGGCCGGGTGGACGCCGTCGTGACGTCCGACCTGCGGCGCGCCCACCAGACGGCACGTCTCGTCGCCGGGGCGCTCGGGCTCGACCCGGTCGTCGACGCGCGCGTGCGCGAGCGCGACGCGGGGGAGTGGACCGGGCTCACACGCGACGACATCGAACGCGACTGGCCGGGATACCTCGCCGACCATCGCCGGCCACCCGGCTTCGAGGACGACGCGACCCTGCTCGCGCGCGTGCTCCCCGCGCTCGTCGACCTCGCGGCGCGCCACGAGCGCGGGCGCGTGCTCGTCGTCACCCACGGCGGTGTCGTGCGGACCGTCGAGCGCCACTTGGGGACGACGGGACCGCCGCTCGCCAACCTCGGCGGCCGTGCCGTGCACGTGCGCCGCGACGCGTCGACCGTTGTGGTGGGCGAGGCCCTCCTGCTGGCCGGCGGCGACGACGTCACCGTCACGGTCCCCAACCAGATCTGACGGAGCGGCGAGCGTCTGCGGGCGGGGTATCCCCGCCCGCAGCGAGTGCGACCATGGACATGGCGGCCGGGTGCCAGACCCGCGCCTCAGGGCCTGATGGTGAAGATGTCGACGGCGATCTCCTGGGGCGGAGTCGGGAAGCCGCCCTCGATGCCCGCCTGCAGCCGCGGCATCAGGACGTCGTCGCGGAAGCGCTCCCAGCTCGCCTGCGTCTCGTGGATGGCCAGGATCGTCCAGCCGCCCTCGGACGGGCCGGCCGCGTGGAAGATCTGCCCGTCGGGCAGGCTGCCGTCGGCGGGATGCACGGCGCGCAGCGACGCCTCGTAGTTCTCCTTCGTCCCACCCGGGAAGTGATGCACGATTCCGTACGGCATGTCGGGTCCTTTCGGTCGTGTCGGTCGAGCGTGCCGACCCGGCCGCGTCACCCGCGCGTCACCCGTACCTGATGCGCGGGTGACGCGCGTGGGTCGTCAGCCTCCCCGAAACACACGAGAGGAGACGCACATGCCGTCCGTTGGGTTCGTCGCACCGATACTTCCCGGCAAGACCGAGGACGACCGTGCCGCGATCGCGTCGTGCGCGCACGGTGGCGACCGGCACGCCGAGTACGTGAGGTCGCGCACGCGCGCGGGCATCACGCGCGAGCGCGTCTGGCACCAGAGCACACCGACGGGCGACGTCGCGGTGATCTACATGGAAGCCGACGATCTCGACGCCGCGTTCAAGACGCTCGGAACGTCCGACGATCCGTTCGATCGTTGGTTCCGTGACCGCGTGCGCGACGTGCACGGGATCGCGCTGGAGGACGGTTTCCCGCCGCCGGAGCAGATCCTCGACTTCGAACGCTGACGCCCGGCGCCGTCACATCCCGACCCCGAGCCGCCCGCCCGCAGCCCGGTTAGAGTCCCGCGTCGCTCGACAGGGCGCGGCGGCGGGCAGGCCACGGGAGCAGGCAGGCGGGCATGGGGTTCGTTCTCGACGACGCGCGCGCATGAGCGGCCCCCGACCGCCGGTCGCGTGCGTGCGCGTCCTCGGCGGGGTGAGCGCCGTCAGGTCCGACGGCTCGACCGTCGACGTCCCCAGCGCGAGTCAACGGCGGCTGCTCGCGCTCCTGGCGCTCCACGCTCCACGGCGGCTGCGCGCCGAGTGGCTCGCCGACGTCCTGATGGTCTCGCCCGGCGCGCTGCGGACGACGGTCGCGCGGCTCCGAGGCGTGATCGGCTCGGACGTCCTCGTGACGACGAGCACCGGGTACTCGCTCGCGTGTGACGTCGACGCCACCGGGTTCTGCGACGCGGTGACGGCCGCCAGCGAGACGAACCCGCGACTCGTTGCACTCGAGCACGCGCTCGCGTCGTGGGGTGGGCCCGTGCTCGAGGAGTTCGCGGGCGAGGAGTGGGCGCGCGGTGAGATCGCGCGCGTGACCGAGATCCACGCCGGCGCTGTCGACGACTACGCGGAGGAGCTCATCGCGGCGCACCGGGCGGCTGACGCGGTCGCGTCGCTCGAGCGGCAGATCGCGCTGCACCCGTATCGCGATCGATCACGCGGGTTGTTGATCCGCGCGCACGCGCTCGCGGGTCGCCAGGCGGACGCGCTGCGGGCCTTCCAGGTGTACCGGACGCTGCTCGTCGAGGAGGTCGGCACCGAGCCGTCGCCCGACGTCGTCCGGATCGAGCGGCGGGTCGCGACGGGCTGGGACGGCATCGACTCGGAACCCGACGCGCCTGACGCGCCTGCCGTGCCCGCGGTCGTCGACATCCCGTTGCCGGGCGCGCTCGCGCACCGGGTCGCCTTCGTCGGCCGGGCGGCGGAGCACGCCGCGTTGCACGCCGAGCTCGAGGCCGCGGCGTCGAGCGGTCTGCGCACGGTCGTCGTCGGAGGCGAGGCCGGGATCGGCAAGACGACGTTGCTGGCCGAGTTCGCGTGGTCGGTGACGTCGTCGGGCACGGCGACGGTCCTGTACGGACGCTGCGACGAGGCCGGTGTGCCCCTGGAGCCGTTCCGGACGCTGCTCGGCGCGTGCGTCGACCACGCGCCTGCGGACCTGCTCGCGGAGCACGTGGCGCGCTGCGGCGGCGAGCTGGCGCACATCTGCCCGAGGCTGCTGGCGCGGGTCGGGACGGCACCGGCCCCGACCGCGTCGGACGACGTCACGCAGCGCTTCCTGGCCTTCGATGCGGCCGCCGACCTCGTGCGCCGGGTCGCCGCCCGCCGCCCGGTGGTGCTGATGATCGACGACCTGCAGTGGGCCGAGGCCACCGCCCTGCTCCTGCTCCGTCACCTCGCCGGCGCGCTCGCCGACTCCCCGGTCGTGCTCGCGCTGACACGGCGCGATCGCGGCGAGGCCGCCCCCGAAGACGTCCGATCCGCGCTCGCCGACGTCGAGCGCGGTGGTGTGCGCGCCATCGAGCTGAGCGGGCTCGACGAGGCCGAGCTCGCCGAGCTCGTCGTCGCCGCGACACGCGCGGCGCCCGATGCCGAGCTGCGACGGGTCACCGGGAAGCTCCGCGAGGACACCGCGGGCAATCCGCTCTACGCGTCACAGCTCGTGCGGCACTGGATGGAGCTCGGCAGCGACGAACGCGCGGACGACGCTGCTCTGCGCGACTGGCAGCGCATCGTGACGGCCGACAGCGTGCCGCCCAGCCTGCGCGAGGTCGTCTGGAGCCGCGTGCACGCGCTCGGCGAAGACGTCGCCACGGTGCTCGCGGCCGCGTCCGTCCTGGGCGTCGAGTTCCGCGAGGACGTGCTCGTCGACATGGTCGACCTCGACGAGCGGAGCGTCGTCGCGTCGCTGAACGCCGCGGCACTCGCGGGAATCCTCGTCGACGTCCGCGCCGTCCGGCGCGCCATGCGGTTCGTGCACGCGCTCGTCGCCAACGCGCTGTACTCCGACATCGGCGCCGCGAGCCGTACGCGTCTGCACGAGCGGGCCGCGCGGGTGCTCGTGAAGGACGTCGAGCCCGTCGCTCCGGACGTGGTCGTCCAGCTCGCGCGGCACTGCGCCCTCGCGGGTCTGACGGCCGACGCGTTGCAGTGGTCGGTCCTCGCGGGAGACCACGCGCTCGCACACCTCGCGCCGAGCGAGGCCGCCCGGCACTACGGGGTCGCGCTCGACGCCGCGGTCGCGCTGCATCGATCGGACACCGAGCGCGCCGATCTCCTGGTTCGCCTCGGCGACGCCCAACACCGCGCGGGCGAGCCCGACGCGTTCGCGACGCTCGAACGCGGCGCGGAGCTCGCGCGGCGCAGCGGCGACCGCGACGCGCTCGTCCGCGCCGCGCTGGCGGCCGATCGCGGCTTCGCGCGCATGGCGAGCGGTGCGCCGGAGCACCTGGCGATCGTCGAAGCGGCGGTGGCGGCGGCCGATCCGCGCGACGAGGCCACCAGGACGCGCCTGCTCGCCCTGTTGGCGCAATGTCTCGTGTACACGCCGGCCGCCGCGCGACGGATCGCGCTGGGTCACGAGGCATGGGCACTCGCCGACGCGAGCGGCGACCCGGCGCTCGTCGCGCACGTCGCACCCGCGGTGCTGATGGCGTTGTGGGGGCCGGGGAGTGGCGCGCTCCGCCGCGACATCGCCGCGCGGGCGGTGACGGCGGCGGAAGCGTCGGGAGATCCGCGACTGCAGTTCGGCGCGCACGTCGCGGCGTACAACGTGGCGGTCGAATCCGCCGATCCCGTCGTCGCCGCGCACAGCCTGGCCCGGGTGCGGTCGACTGCGCGAACCGTCGGCGAGCCGCGACTCCGGTGGATCGCCGGCCTCTACGACACGTTCGAGGCGACGATGAGCGGCCGTCTCGCCGAGGCCGAGACGCTCGCCGCGCGCAACCTGGACCTCGGCGTCGAGATCGCCGCGCCCGACGCGTTCACGCTGTTCGCCGGACAGTTCTTCGTGATCGGCACGTTCGCCGGCAAGCACGACGAGCTGTTCCCGGTCGTCGAGCAGGCCGCACGTGACAATCCCGGCGTCGTCCCGTTCCGCGTCGCGTACGGGATCATCTGCGAGGCCGTCGGGCGTACCGAGGAAGCACGCCGGATCTTGCGAACCGGCATGGCCGACCGCTTCGCGGACCTCCCCGTCGACAACATGTGGACGACCTCGGTGATCGGCTACGCGGTCCTCGCCATCGAGCTCGAGGACGTCGACGCAGCCGCGAGGCTGCTGCCCGTCATCGCGCCGTTCGCGGGTGACGTCGCCTTCAACGGCGTGACCAGCCAAGGCCCCGTCGCCGCGTACGCGGGCAAGCTCGCGTCGCTGCTCGGCCGGCACGACGAGGCCGACGACCATCTCCATTCGGCGCTGGCGACGGCAACCGCGTTCGGGTGGACGTATCACCGCGCCACCACGCTCTACGCGCTCGCGCAGGCGCGGTACCGGCGCGTCGGCACGCTCGATGGGGAGGGGCACGACTGGCTCGCCGAGGCGGGCGACCTCTGCCGCGCGCGCGGGTTTCGTAGCTGGATCGGCCCGATCGACAGGCTCGAGACGGCGACACGGGCCTGACGCGCGGGTGACGCGCGCCGCAGCGCACGATGCCCGCATGACGACACTGCTGATCATCCACGAGGTCGACGACGTCCAACACTGGCTCGCATCCCCGAAGCGCGAGGAGTTCTTCGGCCCGATGGGCTTCTCCGTGCGCACGTTCGTCGATCGGGACGCGCCCGAGCGCGTCGGTCTGATCGTCGAGTGCCCCGATCTCGACAGCTTCGAGAAGGCGCTCCAGGCCGAGGGCGCCGCGGACGCGATGAAGTACGACGGCGTGCGTCCGGAGACCATCCAAGTCTTCGTGGAGGGCTGACGGATGGACATCGTGCTCGCTCTCGAACGGTCGTACGACCAGACCGCGAAGCTCGTTGCGGACCTCGATGAGACCGGACTCCGTGCTCCGTCCCCGTGTGCCGGGTGGGACGTCCGCGCGACGTTGAACCACCTCCTCGGCGCGACGTGGATGTTCACGCTCGTGAACCAGGGGCGGGAGGCCGGCGAGGACGCCGGCGACGTCCTCGGCGACGACCCGGGCCTGGCCGTGGCCGCCGCTGCGAAGGAGAACCTCGCCAGCTGGCGCCAGCCCGGCGCGTTCGACGGCGACCGGACGTACCCGTTCGGCACGTTCCCCGCGGACTTCGCCGCGCTGATCAACCTCGAAGAGGTCGTCGTCCACAACTGGGACGTCGCGACGGCATGCGGGCTCGACCTGACGATCGACGAACCGATCGCGCAGATGGTCTACGACTGGGGCCGGTCGATCCCGCTCGACGAGTTCCGCGCCCACGGCGCGTTCGGCCCCGAGGTGCCGGTCCTCGCGTCGGCCTCGGTCTCCGACCGCCTGATGGGCCTGCTCGGCCGCCGCCCCTGAAGCGCCGCGCTCGCCGCTCGCCGCTCGCCTTGCTTTCCGCTCTCGGCGCCTCCGGCGCCGGGCCGCTCGGGCCCCGGCTCGCTGCGAGGCGGGATTCCCGCCTCGCAGTCGCTCGCCTAAGATCGTCGGTCCCCGTTCCCCGATTCGCGCCCGAACGACCCCCGCGCGCAGGGCGGTCGGGCGTGCACCGACGATCCGGAGTCCGCTTGCCCGAGGTCCCCGACGCCGAGCTGGCGGCCGAGCAGCGCGTGCTCGACGCCGCCTACGCCCGCCTCGACGACATGCGCCGATCCGCGGTCCGGGTCGCCGACGCGTACTCGGAGGTCCGGCGGGGTGGGACGCACCAGGCCCGGCTGGAGCGCGACATCGCCGTCGAGACGACCCAGCGCCGGCTCGCGGCGCTCGACATCGGCGACGCCCCGCTGTGCTTCGGCCGTCTCGACCTCACCCCCCAGGCGGCCGACGGCGCCGGCCCGACCGACGGCCGCTACTACATCGGGCGCGTCTCGGTGGACGACGACGACCACCGGCCGCTCGTCGTCGATTGGCGCGCGCCCGTCGCCGAGCCCTTCTACCGGGCGACGGCGGTGCACCCGATGGGGGTGGTCCGCCGCCGTCACTTCATCACGCGCGGCGGGCGCCGCCTGGTCGGCCTCGACGACGAGGTCTTCGACGCCGACGCGGGTGAGGATGCGGGGCTGACGATCGTCGGGGAGGGTGCGCTGCTCGCGGCGCTCGAACGCGCACGCACCGGGCGGATGCACGACATCGTCGCCACGATCCAGGCCGAGCAGGACGAGGCGATCCGCAGCGACCTCGACGGCGTCCTCGTCGTGGCCGGAGGGCCCGGCACCGGCAAGACCGCGGTCGCGCTGCACCGCGCCGCGTACCTGCTGTACACGTACCGCCGCCGGCTGTCCGGCGACGGCGTGCTGTTCGTCGGACCGAACGCGGTGTTCCTCCGCTACATCGACCAGGTCCTCCCGTCGCTTGGCGAGGAGGACGCCCAGCTGTCGACGATCCGCGCGCTGAAGCCCGGTCTGCGCGTGCAACGGACTGATCCACCTGCCGTCGCGCGCGTCAAGGGCGACGTGCGCATGGCGACCGTGATCGCGCGCGCGGTCGCGGACCGTGAGCGCGGGCTGCCGCGCGACATCGTCGTCGCGGTCGACGGGCTGCGCATCCGGATCACCCGTCGCGACACGCGCGGGATCGTCGAGCGCGCCCGGCGGCGCCGCGGGTCGCACAACGCGCGGCGTCCGTTCGTGCTCGGGCTGCTGCTCGACCACCTCGTCGGCCGGTATCGCCGCGCGCTCGTCCGCACGTACCGCGACCGTCTCACGACGGACGACGCCGAGGCCGGCCGTCTCCCGCTCGACGAGCCCGACGTGTCGCTCGACCCGACCGTGGCCGGCGCGCTGTCACGCGGGGAGCCGCCGCCCGAGGACTGGGAGCGCGAGCTGCGCGCGCGGCTGCGACAGCGACCCGAGGTACGCGAGGCGATCGAGCGGATGTGGCCCGTCCTGAGCGGCGCGGAGCTGGTCCACGACCTGTTCAGCTTCACCGCGCTGATCCGCTCCGCGGCCGACGGCGTGCTCGAGCGCGACGAGCAGGTCGGGCTGCACCGGCCGCGTGCGCACCGCGTCACCGACGTCGCGTGGACGGACTCCGATGTCGCGCTCGTCGACGAGGCCGACGCGCTCCTCGGCCCGGTCGAGGCGGCCCGCCCCCGTCGCGCGCGCCGGCGCGGGCCGAGCGCGGACTCGGTCGACACCGCGACCCGTGTCGTCGACGGGCTCGGCCTCGGCGGCTACACGACCGCGGCGTCCCTCGCGGAGCGGTTCGCCGACCCCGCCCCGCGCAACGGCACCGCGGGCGACGAGCCGCGCACGTTCGGGCACGTCCTCGTCGACGAGGCGCAGGACCTGACGCCGATGGAGTGGCGGATGCTCGCCCGCCGCTGCCCGTCGCGGTCGATGACGCTCGTCGGCGACTTCGGCCAGTCGAGCCGCGCCGGCGCGGCGGGGAGCTGGGACGAGATCGTCCGCGTCGTCTCGCGCCCGGGCCGGGCCCGCGTCGTCACGCTCGACGTCAACTACCGGACACCCGCCGAGCTCATGACCGTCGCCAACCGCGTGCTCGCGGTCGCGTCACCGGGCATCGCTCCGCCGCGCGCGGTCCGCTCGACGGGCACGCATCCGAGGTTCGTCGCGGTCGACCGCGCCGAGCCCGGCGCGCTCGCACGAGAGACGGCCGCGGTCGCGCGCGAGGCCGTCGCGAATGGCGGCACGACGGCCGTCGTCGCGCCGCGCGACGTGCACGGCGCGATCACGAGCGCGCTCGCCGACGTCGGCGCGGTCGCGGACCGTGCCGAGGCGATCGACGCGCCCGTCGCGGTGCTCGACGCCGTCGACGCGAAGGGCCTCGAGTTCGACCACGTCGTCGTCGTCGAGCCCGCGCGCCTCGTCACACCCGATCCGGCCGGGTTGCGCCTGCTCTACGTCACGCTGACGCGCGCGACGCGCGACCTGGCGATCGTGCACGCCGACCCGCTCCCCGAGGCGCTGGAGACCGCCCCGGTAGGCTGAGCGCATGGCGGTTGCCCAGTCTCCCTCGCCCGACCTGCTCGCCTCCGACGTCGCGTGGGATCTCGAGCCGCTGCTCGAAGGGCGGGGGACGGACGGCGTCGACGCGCTCCTCGACGACGCCGCGCGCGCGGCGTCCGAGCTGACGCGCTATCGCGGTCGCGTCGCCGCGCTCGAGGCCGACGAGCTCGCGGAGCTCATGCACGAGGTCGCGTTCGTGCAGGAGCGCATCGAGCGAGTCGGCTCGTACGCGGGGCTGCGCTTCGCGGTCGACACGACGGACGCCGAGCGCGGCGCGCTGTTGCAGCACGTCGAGGAGCGCGCCACCGCGATCGGCAACGAGCTGCTCTTCCTCGAGCTCGAGTGGGCCGCGGCGCCCGACGACCATGTCGAGAGCGTGCTCGCGGACGAGCGTCTCGACTTCTGCCGCCACCACCTGCGCGCGATCCGGCGGTACCGCCCGCACCTCCTGTCCGAGCCGGAGGAGCGGATCATGTCGGAGAAGGCCGTGACCGGCCGGAGCGCGTGGTCCCGGCTCTTCAGCGAGCTCACGTCGACGATCCGCGTCGAGCTCGACGGCGAGTCGCGCTCGCTCGAGGAGGCGCTGTCGGTCCTCGGCTCGCCCGACCGGGAGTTGCGCCGGCGCGCCGCCGAGGCCGTCACGGAAGGTCTCGCACCCGGCCTGCGCACGCGCGCGTTCGTGTTCAACACGCTGCTCGCCGACAAGAGCATCGACGACCGGCTGCGGAGCTACCCGAACTGGCTCGCGAGCATGAACCTCGCGAACGAGGCCAGCGACGAGTCGGTGCAGGCGCTCGTCGATGCCGTCCGTCGGCGCTACGACATCCCGCAGCGCTGGTACGCACTCAAGGCGCGGCTGCTCGGTGTCGACCGGATCGCCGACTACGACCGCATGGCGTCCGTCGCCGACGAGGACTCGGAGTTCACGTGGTCGCAGGCGCGCGCGCTCGTGCTCGACGCGTACGCGTCGTTCTCACCCGAGCTGGCCGACGTCGCGCAGCGCTTCTTCGACGAGCGCTGGATCGACGCGCCGATCCGCCCCGGCAAGCGTCCCGGCGCGTTCTGCGCGTACACCGTGCCCTCGCACCACCCGTACCTGTTGCTCAACTGGACCGCCCGTCGCCGCGACGTGCTGACGCTCGCGCACGAGATGGGTCACGGGCTGCACGCGTATCTCGCGCGCGGTCAGGGTGTCTTCCACCAGACGACGCCGTTGACGCTCGCCGAGACCGCGTCGGTGTTCGGCGAGACGGTGACGTTCGGACGGCTGCTCGAGGCGACCGACGACCCGTCGGCGCGGCTCGCGCTGCTCGCCGAGAGCCTCGAGGGCCAGATCGCGACGGTGTTCCGCCAGACCGCGATGAACCGGTTCGAAGCCCTCGTCCACACCGACCGGCGCGAGCAGGGCGAGCTGAGCGTCGAGCGCTTCAACGAGCGGTGGGCAGAGACGCAGACGGAGATGCTCGGCGACGCGGTCGAGATCACGGAGGGCTACCGCACCTGGTGGTCCTACATCCCGCACTTCATCGCCACGCCCGGTTACGTGTACGCGTACGCGTACGGCCAGCTGCTCGCGCTCTCGGTGTACCGCGCGTACGAGGAGCAGGGCGGCGCGTTCGTGCCCGCCTATCTCGAGCTGCTCGCGAGCGGCGGCTCGCGCTCGCCCGAGGAGCTGGGCCGGATCGTGGGGGTCGACCTCGCCGACCCCTCGTTCTGGGACGGCGGCCTCGCGATCGTCGAGGGTCAGCTCGAGGCGGCCGAGGCGGCGGCGCGTGCCTCGGGTCGCGTCGCCGACTGACGCCGCGGTCCACTCACATGGTGCTCACCCCCGACGCGGCGCTGCTCACCGGCAAGGTCGCCGTCGTGACCGGCGGCGGAGGCGGTATCGGCCGGGGCATCAGCGAGGCGTTCGCCGCGCACGGTGCGCGTGTCGTCGTCGCGGAGATCGACGAGGAGCGCGCCCGCGCGACCGTCGACGCGATCGGCGCGCGCGGAGACGGCGAGGCGCGCGCGTCCGTCGTGGACGTGCGCCAGCGCGCGGACGTCGACCGTCTCGCGCGCGAGACGTATGACGCGTTCGGCCGCTGCGACGTCCTCGTCAACAACGTCGGTCATTACCTGTACCGCGGGTTGCGCTTCCTCGACACCGACGAGGAGCAGTGGGACGCGCTCTACGCGGTGAACCTGAAGCACGTGTTCCTGTGCACGAAGGCGTTCGCGCCCGGGATGGTCGCGCAGCGCTCCGGGAGCATCGTCAACGTGTCGACGGTCGAGGCGTTCCGTGGGATCCCCAACCAGGTCGTGTACTCGGCGTTCAAGGCAGGGATCACGCAGTTCACGAAGAGCCTCGCCCTGGACCTCGGGAACGACGGCGTGCGGGTCAACGCGATCGCGCCCGACCTCACCGAGACGCTGCAGGTCCCGTACGGCCGCTGGGTCGCTCCTGATCAGCGGCATCTCATCCCCACCTGGGTCCCCGTCGGGCGCTTCGGCACGCCCGACGACCTCGCCGGCTGCGCCGTGTTCCTCGCGTCGGACCTGTCCGCGTTCGTCACCGGGACGACGATCCACGCCGACGGTGGGAGCCTCGCGGCCGGTGGCTGGTTCCGCACCGAGCGGGGCGGGTGGACGAACCGGCCGCTCGCGCCCTGAGCGGGGCCCGGCGCCCGCGACAATCGTGGGATGCCGGACCCCTTGCTGCGGCGGTTGCTCGACGAGCGTGAGATCCGCGACGTGCTCATGCGCTACTGCCGCGGGATCGACCGCATGGACGTCGAGCTCGTCCGGTCCTGCTACCACGACGACGCGACCGACTCCCACGGCTCGTTCCGCGGCACGGTCGACGAGTTCGTCACGTGGGTGTGGCGCGTCCTCGAGCGCTACACCTCGACGATGCATCTCCTCGGCAACGTGCTCGTCGAGCACGTGAACGACGACGTCGCGCACGTCGAGAGCTACGGCATCGCGTTCCATCACACGGAGGGCGGCGAGGAGCGCGGCAACCTCGTGACCGGGTTCCGCTACGTCGACGACTTCGAACGCCGCGACGTCGACGGCACGCCGTCGTGGCGGATCGCGCGCAGGACCGCGGTCACCGAGTGGGTACGCGTCGCGCGCGCCGACGATGCGTGGCCGATCCCGGCCGGGATGATCACGGGCCGGCGTGATCGCGGCGATCCCGTCTACCGCGACGCCGGCGTTCGCGGCGGGCGCTGACGCCGGTGGCCTCCCGCTTTCCTCGCGGCCCGCGCGGCGCGCGCCGCCTGACCCCCGTCGAGCTGGCCGAGGCCGCGGTCCTCATCGACGTCTCGCTCGTGCTGTGCGTGCTCGGCTGGCTGCTGCCGTACGGCGGCGCATTCTTCGTGACGTCCGCGGTGCCCGTCGTGGCGCTCGCGGCCCGTCAGCGGCTGCGGGCCGTGGTCGTCGGCCTCGTCGCGGGGTGCGCGCTCGCGTTCATCGTGGGCGGCACCGGGCTCACGATCAGCTTCGTCGAGTTCGGCGTGCTCGGGGCGTTCGTCGGATGGGGGAGACGGCGCGCATGGGGCCGGGCGCGCACCGTCGCCGTCACCGTCGCGGTCGTCTGGCCGATCGGCGCGGCAATCACCGTCGCCGCGCTGCAGGTGTTCTCGGACCTGCGCCGGCTCACGTTCGACCAGGTCCGGAACTCGTGGTCGGGCGTCGCGCGCATCCTGCGCAACCTCGGCTTCGAGCAGCTCGCGCACGCCGGCGACGTCGTCGTGTCGTGGTCGATCCGCCACTGGTACTTCGTCATTCCCGCGGTCGAGGCCCTGGTGCTCATTGCGGTCACCTGGGTCGCGCAGACGCTGTCTCATGCGGTCGTGCCGCGCGTCGTCGTCGGCCGCCCGCACGCGCGCCTCGGCATCACCGACCGCGACGGCCGTCGCGGAACGAGCACCTCCGACGGACAGGCCGGACCCGTCCCCGCGCGGCTCGTCGACGTCACGTTCCGCTATCCCGGCGAGGCGCGCGCCGCGCTCGACCGCGTCTCGTTGACGGTCGAGACCGGACGGTTCGTCGCCGTGACCGGTCCGAACGGCGCCGGGAAGTCGAGCCTGTCGCGCGTCCTGGCCGGCGCGGCGCTCGAGTCGGGCACGATCGAGCGGCCGGGTGCAGTCGCACTCGGACGGCCCCACGGCACCGCGATGCTGTTCCAGCGGCCCGAGAGCCAGGTGCTCGGCGTGCGTGTCCGCGACGACGTCGTGTGGGGGCTCCGGTACGACGACGCGACTGCCGTCGACGTCGATGCACTCCTCGCGCAGGTCGGGCTCGCGGGGCTGGCCGACCGCGAGACCTCGACGCTGTCCGGTGGCGAGCTCCAACGACTCGCGCTGGCGAGCGCCCTTGCACGCGCGCCCGCGCTCCTCGTGTCGGACGAGTCGACCGCGATGGTCGACACCGCGGGCCGTCGGCGCCTGCTCGACCTGCTGCGGGGTCTCACCTCACGCGGCACGACGGTTGTCCACGTGACGCACCGCTACGGCGAGATCGACCCCGGCGACGGGCTGCTGCGCGTCGAGCGGGGGCGCGTCATCGCCGGCGCGGCGCCGCCGCCGTCACCCGAGGCGACGATCGCGGTGCCGGTCGCGGGTCCCGGCGCGCCGGTCCTGGAGGTGCGCGACGCCGGGTTCGTGTACTCGCCGGGCACGCCCTGGGAGCACCGCGCGCTGCAACACGTCACGACGACCGTGCGCGAGGGCGAGACCGTCCTCGTGCTCGGCGCGAACGGCTCCGGGAAGTCGACGCTCGCGTGGCTGCTCGCGGGGTTGCTCCACCCGACCGAGGGCGAGGTCCTCCTCGATGGCGACGCGGCGACCCGCCACGTGGGTGCGGTCGGGCTCGCGTTCCAGCACGCGCGGCTGCAGCTCCTCCGGCCGACCGTGCGCGGCGAGCTCGCCGTCGTCGCGCCCGACGAGGGCTCGCTCGTGCGGGCGCTGGCCGAGGTCGGGCTGGACGCCTCGATCGCGGGCCGGCCGATCGACGCGCTCTCGGGTGGGCAGCAGCGTCGCGCCCTCCTCGCCCGACTGCTCGCGACCGGGACCCGTGTGCTCGTCCTCGACGAGCCGTTCGCCGGTCTCGACGACGACGCGCGGGTCGCCCTGGCGCAGGTCCTCGCCCGGCTGCGCGCGACGCGCGCCGTCGCGACGGTCGTCGTGTCGCACGACCTCGACGACGCCGTGCCGTTCGCAGACCGCGTCGTCGGGCTGCGCGACGGCCGTCTCGTGCTCGACGAGCCGGTTGGGTCGTTCGACCGCTCCGCGGTCTCGGAGCTCGTCGCGGACGTGCGTCCATGAGCGCGAGGACGCGTGACGTCCACGTCTTCCGCTACGTCGCGGTCGACTCACCCGTCCACCGGCTGTGGGCCGGCACGAAGCTGCTCGCCGTCGCCGGCGCGGGCGTCGCGTTGTCGCTGCGCCCCGAGTGGCCCGCGATCGCGCTGGTCGGCGCGCTCGTCGTGGCCGGCGCGCTCGTCGCGCGGCTGCCGGGCGGCGTGCTCCCGCGCGTCCCGCGCTGGTTCGTCGTGCTGCTCCTTCTCGGTGGCGCTGCGGCTGCGCTCGCGTCGACGAAGCCGCCCTACGTCACGGTGCTCGGCATCTCGTGGAGCGGCGGCGCGCTCGAGCAGTGGGTGAGGTTCTTCGTGCTCGGCGTCGTCCTGCTCGGCGCGGCCGCGCTCGTCACGTGGACGACGAACATGGCCGAGCTCGCGCCCGCCATCCGCGCGCTGCTCACGCCGCTGGGCTGGGTGCGCGTCCCCGTCGACGACATGGCCGTGACGATCGCGCTGTGCGCACGCTGCCTGCCGCTGCTGCTCGACGATTCGCGCACGATGCTCGCCGCGCGGCGGCTGCGCCCGCGCCCGTACTACGACAGCCGGCGCGCCCGCTTCCGGGCCGAGCTGCGCGAGCCCGTCGACCTCCTCGTCGCCGCGCTGACCGTCTCACTGCGGCGCGCGCACGAGCTCGCCGACGCGATGGAGGCGCGCGGAGGCACCGCGAACGTCACGACGGGCCGCTCGCGGATCGCGAGCCGCGACGTCATCGCGCTCGCGATCGTCGCCGCGGTGCTGACCGCCGCGATCCTCGTCCCGGTCTAGGACGCGGTCGGGGAACTCGGGTCGGCGCTGGGGGATCGTCGAGCCCGAACGAAGACCTCTCTCGCACGACGGCGACCGGTGCGGGGCGCGTCGCACTTCCCGATCACGGTCCACCCCGCCGCCGCGATCGCGCGGCTGGCGAGACGGACGCCGTGCTCGATGTCTTCGTCGGACGCGGCCAGCGTCCCCCGGCGGAGCTCGAACGTCGGCTTCACGAGCGCGACGAGATCCGCATCGGGCGCGATGCGGCACCCCGCCAACTGCCGCACAGCCTCAGCGAGCGCGAGATGGCCGATGTCGATCGTGACGACATCGATCGTGTCCGGCACCGTTTCGTGGTCGAGCGCGGCGAAGTTCGTCCGTTCGAGGTTGACGACACGCTCGTCCACACGCAGCACGCCGCGGAGCTGGCCGACGCCGACCTCGACGGCGTACACGCGGCGGGCGCCCCGTTCGAGCAGGACCGTCGTGAAGCCGCCGGCGTTCGCGCCGGCGTCGAGCGCGACGCGCCCCGCGACGACGAGGTCGAACGCGTCCAGCGCGTCAGCGAGCTTGCGCGCACCGCGCAGCCGTCGCGGTTCCTGCACACGGACCGACGCGTCCGCGCGCACGAGCGCTCGTGGTTTCGCGACGACACGACCGTCCACGAACACGCGACCGTCGGTGACGGCGCTGGGCTCGACGTCGGGTTGTACGCGTGCGAGCAGGTGGACGAGCGCGACGAAGCGCGCCGGACGTCGTCTCGGCATGTGGCCTCCCGAGACTCGGCTCCGACGAGGGACCGAGCCCGGCGGGGGCCACGCGCCCGGGCGGCGACTCACACGTAACGGAACGGCACAGCGCCAGGATGCACGCCGCGCGTGACGACGGCAACCGCGGTCCCGCGGGACCGCCGGTCCACGAGTCCTAGACGGACTGCAGCTCCTGGACGAGTCCCGCCAGGCGGCGCTCGGTGAGCTCCGGCATCGTGGCGAACGCGACGTGCGCGTAGTGCGTGCCGGCAGCGTCGACGCGCGACCCGACGACGAGCGCGCGCACCGTCAGCATCGCGTCCGCATCCGCGAGCCCCGGGTCGTCACGAAGGTCGATCGTCTCGGGATCGACGACGTCGAGCTCGACCACGTCGCCGACCGACAGGTCGACGCCCGCGAGCAGCATGCCGCCCTGTCCGAGGTCGCACGCGCGGCCGGGGAGCGTCGGGTCGACACCGTTGGGTCGCAAGCGCTGGACGCGTACCGGCAGGCGGCACGCGACCCGCGGGTGCGCGCGACGTTCGCGCACGTCGAGGACGCGCGGGCGCGTGCACTCGACCCACGTCGTGCCGGACTGCACGAGCGTGGCGGGCGCGGCCCACACGCGCCCGTCGTTCAGCACCTCGAGCCGCAGCGCGCGTCCCGCGACCCAGTCGCCAGGCAGCGCGTCGACGAGCCGGATCCGCACCGTCCGCCCGGTCGTGAGCGCGACGACACCGAGGCACACGTCCTCCGCGCGCTCGGGGTCGACGAGGCGGACGTGGTTGCCCGTCGCGAGCAACGTCGTCGCGGACGGCGGGACGGGCTCCTTCGTCAGCATGCGTGCGCTCCCCTCCGGTCGGACCCCGGACCGGGCCAGGCTAGCGACGTCCGCGCCCCCCGTCGGACGCCGCGCGCGCACCGTGAGGATCTAGAGCTTCGCGAGCTCTGCGCGCAGCTGGTCGAGCCCCATGGGGCCGAGGTCGAGCGCGGCGCGGTGGAACGCCTTGAGGTCGAACGCGTCACCGTGGCGCGCCCGGGCGTCGTCGCGCGCCGCGAGCCAGACCCGCTCGCCGACCTTGTAGCTGATCGCCTGGCCCGGCCACCCGAGGTACCGGTCGACCTCGCTGGCCATGAACTCCTCCGGGAAGCGGCTGCGCTCGATCACGAACGGGAGGGCGAGCTCCGGGGTCCAACGCTCGCCCGGGTGGTACCGCTCGTCACTGGGGATCGGCAGCTCGAGGTGCATGCCGATGTCGACGACGACGCGCACCGAGCGCATGGCCTGCGCGCGCAGCATCCCGAGCTCGTAGTCGGGCACGTCGAGGTAGCCGAGCTCGCCCATGAGCCGCTCCGCGTACAGCGCCCAGCCCTCGCCGTGCCCGCTCGTCCACCCGATCGTGCGTTGGAACCGCGTGAGCTGATCCGCGAGGAAGACGACCTGCGCGACCTGCAGGTGATGACCCGGGACGCCCTCGTGGTACGCGATCGAGACCTCGCCCCACAGCGGGAAGCGCGTGCGTCCCTGGGTCGGATACCAGGTGCGACCGGGACGGGAGAAGTCCTCGGCGGGCGGTGTGTAGTACATGGCGGCCGCGCCGCCGGGCGGGGCGATCATCGCCTCGACCGTCTTCACGGGCTCGGGGATGTCGAAGTGCACGCCGTCGAGCTCCGCGATCGTGCGGTCCATCAGGTCCTGCAGCCAGCGGCGCAGGTTCTCCTCGCCCTCGATCGCGCGACCCGGGTCGCGCTCGAGGAGGTCGATGACCTCGCCGACGCTCGCGCCCGGGAGGATGCGCTCGCCGACCCTCGCCATCTGGTCCTCGATCCGGTGCAGCTCCTCCCAGCCCCACGCGTACGTCTCGTCGAGGTCGAGCTTCGTGCCGGTGAACGACTCCGCCCAGCTCGCGTACCGGTCGGGGCCGACGGCGTCACGCTCGTCGGCGCGCGGGGCGTACTCGTCACGCAGGTAGCGGGCGAGCGCGGCGTACGCATCGGTCGCGGCGTCGACGCGCGCCGCGAGCTCGCGGCGCGCGGTCGCGTCGGCCCGGCCGGTCGCGTCGTAGCGCTCGAGCAGCCGCGCGAAGAACGGCGTCGTGCCGTCCTCGAGGCCGCCCCATCCCGCGGCCTGCTCCGCGCAGGCCAGCGCCTGACGACGGGCGGCGACGACGCCGCGCCGGATGCCTGCGTCGAGCGACTCGCGGAGGCTCTGCAGCGCCGCGGGAACGCGCGCAACGCGCGCGGACACCGTCTCCCAGTCGTCGTCCGTGTCGTACGCCATGAGGTCGAAGCACTGGCGCACGCCCTGTACCGGGCTGCCGATGACGCGCAGGTCGCGCAGGCGCTCGCCCATGTCGTGCTGCGCGAGCGCGACCTGCAGCCGCTCGCGCATGACGTCGGCCGCGACGCGGTCGCGGTCGTCGCGCACGTCGGCGGCGTCGAGCGCGGCGAGCGCGTGGCGGTCGGCGTCCGCGCGTTCGTCGGCCGCGGCGGGGGAGTAGTCGGTCATCTCGTCGTCGTGGCCGCGGATGCCGTAGTCCGTGGCGCTCACGGGATCGAGACGGGCGAACGTCTCCACGTACTCGTCGGCGACGTCGAACACGGTGGGCATGGGGAAAGTCTCCCATGGGAGGATGGCCGTCATGCCGAAGAGCTCATCCCGCACCCGGCGTGAGACGGATTCCATGGGCGCGATCGACGTGCCGGCGGACCGGTACTGGGGCGCGCAGACGCAACGGTCGCTGCACCACTTCTCGATCGCCGACGACCACATGCCCGCCGCGGTGATCCGCTCGATGGCCGTGCTCAAGAAGGCCGCCGCGCTCGTCAACCGGGACCTCGGCAAGCTGAGCGACGACGAGGCGCGGCTCATCGTGCAGGCCGCTGACGAGATCATCGCGGGGGAGCACGACGAGGAGTTCCCCCTCTACGTCTGGCAGACCGGCAGCGGCACGCAGACGAACATGAACGTGAACGAGGTGATCTCGAACCGCGCGATCGAGCTTGCCGACGGCGAGCGCGGGTCGAAGCACCCGATCCACCCGAACGACCACGTCAACATGTCGCAGTCGTCGAACGACACGTTCCCGACCGCGATGAACATCGCGGCGGTCGAGGAGGTGACGCACCGGCTGATCCCATCGGTGCGCGCGCTGCGCGACTCGCTCGACGCGCGCGCCCGCGACTTCGCCGACATCGTGAAGATCGGCCGTACGCACCTCCAGGACGCCGTCCCGCTCACGCTCGGTCAGGAGTTCAGCGGTTACGTCGCGCAGCTCGACGCCGACATCGAGCGATTGCAGACGGTGTTGCCGTCGCTGTACGAGCTCGCGATCGGCGGCACGGCCGTCGGCACGGGGATCAACACGCACCCCGAGTTCGCCGAACGCGCCGCGGCGAAGATCGCCGAGCTGACCGGCCTGCCGTTCGTGTCCGCGCCGAACAAGTTCGCCGCCCTCGCCGCGCACGACGGGCTGGTGATGGCGAGCGGCGCATTGCGCACGCTCGCGGTGTCGCTGATGAAGATCGCCAACGACGTTCGCTGGCTCGGCTCCGGCCCGCGCGCCGGCATCGGCGAGCTGTCGCTGCCCGAGAACGAGCCCGGGTCGTCGATCATGCCGGGCAAGGTCAACCCGACGCAGTCCGAAGCGATGACGATGGTGTGCGTGCAGGTGATCGGCAACGACACCGCGGTCGCCATGGCCGGCTCGATGGGCAACTTCGAGCTCAACGTCTTCAAGCCCGTGATGATCTTCAACTTCCTGCACTCGGTGGACATGCTCACCGACGTGTGTCGCACGTTCCGCGAGTTCTGCATCGACGGGCTGCAACCGAACCGCGAGCGCATCGACGAGCACGTCCGCCAGTCGCTCATGCTGGTGACCGCGCTGAGCCCCGTCATCGGGTACGACAAGGCGGCCGAGATCGCGAAGAAGGCCCACCACGAGGGGACGACGTTGCGCGACGCCGCGCTCGCGCTCGGCTACCTCACCGGCGACGAGTTCGACGCCGCCGTCCGCCCCGAGGACATGGTCCACCCGAAGGCGTAGCCGCCCAGCGTCTCGTTCTGTGCAGCGTCATCCACACCATGTGTGTCTGACGCTTTCGAAGAGCACCGGGCACGCAGGACACCGGCCGGGTGCGCGTGGCAGGCTCGCAATCCCTCCCTCGGCGTGCGACGTACCGCGAGACGCCGAACCGACGGACGAAGGAGCCGACGTGACCATCCACGACACGCCCGTGCGCACGCTCGGGGGCACCGCCGCCTCGCTCGCCGACTACAAGGGCAAGGCGCTGCTGATCGTCAACGTCGCCTCGCAGTGCGGCCTGACGCCCCAGTACACGGGGCTGCAGCAGCTGCACGAGACCTACGGCGCCCGTGGGTTCGAGGTGCTCGGCTTCCCGTGCAACCAGTTCGGCGCGCAGGAGCCCGGGACACCCGACGAGATCGCGGAGTTCTGCTCGACGAACTACTCGGTCACGTTCCCACTGTTCGAGAAGATCGAGGTCAACGGGCCGGGCCGGCACCCGCTGTACGAGCAGCTGACCGCGACCGCCGACGGCGAGGGCAACGCCGGCGACGTGCAGTGGAACTTCGAGAAGTTCCTGATCTCGCCGGACGGCGAGGTGGTCGCCCGCTTCCGTCCCCTCGTCGCGCCGGACGACGCGCAGCTGACGAGCGCGATCGAGGAGCAGCTGCCGGCGTCGTAGCGACCCGCGGCGCCCGTCAGGCGAGCGCCGCGTACGGCGGTGCGGGGTCGTACTCCATCATCTTGCGGACACCGCGCGCGTGGTCGACGTCGTAGATCTGACCGACGACCCACAACGCCATGTCGATGCCCGCCGACACACCCGCCGCGGTGACGACGTTGCCGTCGCGCACATAGCGCGCGTCATCGACGACGTCGACGCCGCGTTCGCGCAACGTGTCGACCATGGCCCAGTGTGTCGTGACGCGGCGCTCGTCGACGAGGCCGGCCGCGTGCAGGAGCAGCGCTCCTGTGCACACGCTCGTCACCCACGTGGCGGCAGCCGCGGCGCCGGCGAGCCAGCGGAGGAGCACCGGGTTGTCCACCTCGCGTCGCGTGCCGAACCCGCCCGGGACGACGACGACGTCGAGGTCGGGCGCGTCCGCGAAGGTGTGATCGGGGAGGATGCGCAGCCCCAGGTTCGCGGCGACGGGCTCGGCGCGCTCGGCGATGGTGACGACGCGGTCGCCGTCGCGGCGGGCCATCGCGAACACCTCCCACGGCCCGACGCAGTCGAGCTCCTCCATGCCCGGGAACACGAGGATGCCGGTCGTCAGCGCCATCACGCGCTCTCCTCCACTCGGCGGAACCGATTGCGGTACTCGCGCGGTGACACACGCAGCGTGCGCAGGAACGTGCGCCGCATGGTCTCCGCCGTCCCGAAGCCACATGACCTCGCGACGGCGTCGACCGACTCGTCGGTGTCCTCCAGCGCGCGCCGCGCGGCGTCGACGCGGGCGCGCTCCACGAACCGGGCCGGCGTCGTGCCCGTGTCCCGACGGAACACCCGCGCGAAGTGCCGCGGGCTCATCGCCGCGTGCGCCGCGAGACGCTCGACGGTCAGTACCTCGTCGAGGTGATCGACCATCCACGCGTGGACGTCACGCACCGTCGCCTGGTCCGAGAACTGCCCCGCGAGGTGCGCGCTGAACTGCGACTGCCCGCCCGGCCGCTTCACGAACACGACGAGCTGTCGCGCGATGCGCATCGCGACCGCGCGGCCGTGATCCTCCTCGACCATCGCGAGCGCGAGGTCGATGCCGGCGGTCACGCCGGCCGACGTCCACACCTCGCCGTCGCGCACGAAGATCGCGTCCGGTTCCACCGTGATCGACGGATGGAGTCGTGCGAGCAGCTCGCACGACCGCCAGTGCGTCGTCGCGCGACGCCCGTCGAGAAGCCCGGCCGCAGCGAGCACGAACGCGCCCGTGCACACCGACGCGACCCGCCGGCTGCGCGCCGCGACATGGCGGACCGACGCGACGACCGCCGTGTCGCCGGCCGCCGCACGCGTGCCCGGACCGCCGGCGACCACGAGCGTGTCGACCGGCCCGTGCACTTCGGCCAGCGCGCGGTCCGCGACGAGCCCGAGCCCGCTCGACGACCGGACCACGCCTGCGACCGGCGCGACGACCTCGACCCGTGCGTCGCCGGCGGCGGCGAACACCTCGGTGGGCCCCGTCACGTCGAGCGACTGGACCCCGGGGAAGGCGAGCATCACGACGCGGCGCACCGGGCCAGCTTGCGCCCCTCCGCGCCTGGCCGCAATGACGAAGACCCCACCGATCCTGCCATCGGCCGGACCGACCGCCGGCCCGGACGGCGAGCTCCGGCTCGCCCCGCTCTCGGTCCGGGGCGGCGTGGATGCCCTGAGAGGGGCACCTCCGGCGTGACCCGCTGTTGGCCGGCGTCGCCGCTGGCCAACCCCCGGCTCGCCCCGCTCCCGGTCCGGGGCGGCGCAAGAAGACAGGGAATGCCAGTACCCGCCTGCTCGTTGGATCGGTGACCATCAAACGTTCAACGAGGTGAGGCTCTCATGGCGGACTACGCCGAGAACCAGATCGAGACCCTGGCGCTCCCGCTCCTCCCGCTCACGACGGGCGTCGTGCTGCCCCAGATGGTCGTCACGCTCGCCCTCGAGACCGACGAGGCGAAGCAGGTCGCCCGAGCGGCCACGCAGGGTGAGCGCCTGCTGCTCCTCGTGCCCCGGATCGACGGGCGCTACGCGCGCGTCGGCACCGTCGCGCGCATCGAGAACGACGGCGAGCTCCCGAACGGCATCGGCGCGCTCGTGCTGCGCGGCCTGTACCGCGCGGTCGTCGGCGTCGGCGTCCCGGGCACCGGTGACGTGCTGTGGGTCGAGGCCGAGCCCGTCGAGGACGGGGAGCCGACCGAGCGAGCGCGCGAGCTCGCGCGCGAGTACCGCGCGGTCGTCTCGGCGATCGCGGACCGCCTGCACTCGCGCCGCCTCGTCGAGGTCCTCGCCGGGGTGACCGACCCGGGCGCGCTCGCCGACACGGTCGGCTGGTGGCCCGAGCTCCCCTTCGAGCAGAAGATCGAGGCGCTGGAGACGATCGACGTCGAGGAGCGGCTCGAGAAGGTCGTCCAGTGGGCGCGCGACGCCCTCGGCGAGCTCGAGCTCGCGGAGAAGATCCGCAGCGACGTGAGCGAGGGGATGGAGAAGACGCAGCGGGAGTACCTGCTGCGCCAGCAGCTCGCCGCGATCAAGAAGGAGCTCGGTGACGGCGACGACGGCGACGTCGTCGAGGAGTACCGGCGAAAGATCGCGCAATCGAAGATGCCCGACGCGGCGCGCGAGGCGGCGACCCGCGAGGTCGACCGGCTCGAGCGGATGAGCGAGCAGAGCCCCGAGCACGGCTGGGTGCGGACGTGGCTCGACACGGTCGTCGAGCTGCCGTGGGGCGAGCTCTCGGAGGAGAACCTCGACGTGCGCGACGCGCGCGCCGTCCTCGACGCCGACCACACGGGGCTCGACGACGTGAAGGAGCGCATCGTCGAGTACCTCGCGGTGCGCAAGCTCCGCGCCGACCGCGGCCTCACCGACGAGGGCGGTCGCGGCAACGGGTTGATCCTGTCGCTCGTCGGTCCCCCGGGTGTGGGCAAGACGTCGCTCGGCGAGTCGGTCGCGCGCGCCACGAACCGCAAGTTCGTGCGCGTCGCGCTCGGCGGCGTGCGCGACGAGGCCGAGATCCGCGGCCACCGGCGGACGTACGTCGGGTCGATCCCCGGCCGCATCGTGCGCGCGATCAAGGAGGCGGGGACGATGAACCCGGTCGTCCTCCTCGACGAGGTCGACAAGCTCGGTGCCGACTGGCGTGGCGATCCGACCTCGGCGTTGCTCGAGGTCCTCGACCCGGCCCAGAACCACACCTTCCGTGATCACTACCTCGAGATCGAGCTCGACCTCTCGAACGTGCTGTTCCTCGCGACGGCGAACGTCGCGGACACGATCCCGGGGCCGTTGCTGGACCGCATGGAGGTCGTGCGGCTCGACGGCTACACGGAGGACGAGAAGGTCGCGATCGCCCGCGACCACCTCTTCGGCCGTCAGCTCCGGCGCAACGGTCTCACCGCGGACGAGGTCTCCGTCACGGACGACGCGCTCCGCACGATCGTCACGGACTACACGCGTGAGGCCGGTGTGCGCGGTCTGGAGCGTGAGCTCGCGAAGCTGCTCCGGAAGGTCGCCGCGTCGCGCGCGGCGGGGGAGAGCGACGAGCCCGTCACGATCGAGCCCGGCGACGTCGCGCGCTACCTCGGGCGGGCCCGGTTCTTCGCCGAGGAGGCCGCGGCGCGCACGGCGACGGCCGGTGTCGCCACGGGGCTCGCGGTCACCGGCGCGGGCGGCGACGTCCTCTTCATCGAGGCGACGTCCACGCCCGGCGACGCAGGCCTGACGCTCACCGGTCAGCTCGGCGACGTCATGAAGGAGTCGGCGACCATCGCGCGGTCGTACGTGGGTGCGCACGCAGAGGAGCTCGGGATCGATCCCGACGCGCTGCAGCGGCACTTCCACGTGCACGTCCCCGCGGGGGCGGTGCCCAAGGACGGGCCGTCCGCCGGCGTGACGATGACCACCGCGCTGGTGAGCCTGCTCACCGGTCGCCCCGTCCGCAGCGACGTCGGCATGACGGGCGAGGTCACCTTGCAGGGGCGTGTGCTGCCGATCGGCGGCGTCAAGCAGAAGGTCCTCGCGGCCGAGCGGGCCGGGCTCACCACGGTGATCCTCCCGTCCCGCAACGGTCCCGACCTCGACGACGTCCCCGAGCCGGTGCGCGAGCGGATGACCTTCCACCTCGCGGAGGACGTGAAGGACGTCCTCGCAGTCGCGCTCGACGACGCCACGCCCTCGATGTCCGCCGCCGCGGCCTGACCCCTCATCTTGTGTGGATTCGCCGGCTGACGCCCGGCGAATCCACACAAGTCAGGGAGTGCTGCCGTTCGACGCGGAGGGGAGCAGGCGCTCCGACAGGTCGCCGAGCTCCGACGCGGGGCCGAAGTACGTGACCTGACCCTTGTTCAGGACCGCGACGTCGTCGGCCAGGCTGAGCGCGTGGTGGACGTGCTGCTCGACGAGCAGGAGCGCGGTGCCCTGGTCGCGCACGTTCGCGAGCGTCTTGTACACCTCGTCGACGACGATCGGCGCGAGGCCGAGCGAGAGCTCGTCCGCGATGAGCAGCCGCGGGGGGTTCACGAGGACGCGTGCGAGCGCGAGCATGCGCTGCTCACCACCCGACAGCGTCGCCGCGAGCTGCTTGCGCCGCTCACCCATCCGCGGGAACAGCTCGTACGCGCGTTGCACCGCGTCCATCGTGCGCTTCTTCCCCAGCTCACGCCGGAACGCGAGCGTGAGGTTCTCCTCGACGGTCAGCGACGCGAACAGCGACCGGCCCTCGGGCGCGTGCGCGATCCCGAGCCGGGCGACCCGGTACGTGCGCATGCCCGTGATGTCGTTGCCCTCGAACAGGAGCTTGCCCGAGGTGGGCTTGACGAGGCCGGACGCGACGCGCGCGATCGTCGTCTTCCCCGCACCGTTCGCGCCGAGCAGCGCGACGACGCGCCCGGGCTCGATCCGCAGCGACACGTCGAACAACGCGCGGAACGGGCCGTAGCCGGCGTCGATGTCGCGCAGCTCGAGCAGCGGCGTGGCCGTGAGCGTGGCGGTCACACGAGCTCCCCGAGGTAGGCCTTGCGCACGGCGGCGTCGCCGAGCACCTCGTCGGTCGTGCCCTCGGCGATCAGCGTGCCGAAGTCGAGCACGTACAGGCGCGTCACGAAGCGCTGCACCATCTCGACGTCGTGCTCGACGAGGAGGATCGCGGTGCCGCGCTCGCGTTGCACGGCTTCGAGCGTGTTCACGAGCTCGTCGGTCTCGTGCCGGTCGAGCCCGGACGACGGCTCGTCGAGCAGCAGGAGCTTCGGCTCCGTCATGAGCGCGCGCCCGACCTCGACGAGCCGGCCCCGCCCGAGGCTCAACGCCTCGATCGGGCGGTCGGCGACGTCGGACAGCCCGAGCAGCGCGAGCGTCTCGTCGGTGCGGGCGATCTCGTCGTCCTTCGGCCCACCCAGGTTCAGGACGTCCTTCCACAGCCGGCCGTCGCCGCGTCGCGAGCGCTCGGCGACGAGCAGGTGATCGCGCACGGTGAGCCCGGAGAACAGCTCGATGCGCTGGAACGTCCGCCCGAAGCCGAGCCGCGACCGCTTGTAGACGGGGAGGCGGGTGATGTTCCGCCCGTCGAACTCGACTCGTCCGCCGTCGGGGCGCAGGAGGCCGAGCAGGCAGTTGAAGAACGTCGTCTTCCCCGCGCCGTTCGGGCCGATGAGGCCGACCGCCTCCGCGGCCTCGACGCGCAGCGTGACGCGGTCGAGCGCGGTGATGCCGGCGAAGCGCTTCGTGACGTCCGTCGCGTTGAGCAGGCTCATGGCTTCGCTCCACGGCCGGCTCGCCCGCGCTTCGAGTACGCGCCTCCGCGCTTGGCCGCCTTCTCGCCGACCGTGCCGACCGCACCCTCGGGCAGCGGCGGCAGCGAGCCGCCACCCGCGGCTGCGTGCGCGGGCTCGACGGGCGCCTCCTCGGCCTGCTTCTTGCCGAGCTTCGAGAACTGGCGCTGGAAGAACGCGAGCGACTGCCGCTTGTTCGCCTCGAGGATCCCTTCGGGATGGCGCGCGTACGTGATGGCGCCGAGGCCGAACAGGATCGGCTCCCAGCTCGCGTTGACCCCCAGGCGCTTCAGGATCTCGCCGACGAGGACGAAGCCGATCGCGGCCTGGATCGCGCCCTCGACGGTGCGCGACCCCAGGGTGACGACGAGGACCACCCACAACAGGCCGAAGAAGTACCCGTAGTCGGCCGGCTGCGCGACACCGCTCTGGGTGACGAGCATCCCGCCACCGAGCCCTGCGATCCCGGCCGACAGCGCGAACGCGACGATGCGTGCACGCGTCGGGTTGATCCCGATCGACTGCGCGGCGGTCTCACTGCCGCGCAACGCGTCGAGGAACCGACCGGTCGTGCCGTTGCGCACGAAGATCACGAAGATGCTCATGATGATGAGCACGATCAGCGCGAAGAAGAAGAACGACTTGTTGCTCGCGAGATCGAACGGGCCGATCACTGGTCTCGGGACACGCAGCGGCGCGCGCCCGTGCCCGACCCAGTCGAGCGGCACGAAGATGTTCTCCCACATCAGCGCGAACGCGAACGTGGCCAGCGCGAGGTAGATGCCGCCGAGGCGCAGGATCGGTATCGCGAGGAGACCGCCGACGATCGCGGCGACGATCGCGCCGATCACCATCGTCAGGAGGACGGGCATCCCCTGGCTGTGCACGAGCTGCGCGGTCGTGAACGCGCCCATGCCTGCGAACGCGGCCTGGCAGAGCGAGATCTGCCCGGCCATGCCGGTGATGACCGTGAACGACAGGAACACGATGCCGAGGACGACGGCCTGGGTGCCGAGCAGCAGCCAGTAGTTGTCCTGCATGATGTACGCGATCGCGGCGACGCCGACGACGACGCCGAAGATGCGCGTGGCCCACGTGAGCGCGCGCGTGCGCTCGAGCGCGGCGAGGCCCGGTGGTGGCGGGTCGACGCCCGCGAGCGGGTCGGTCACCTCGCGCCGGTTGCGCAGGGCGGGCCAGAAGATGAGCAGCGCGAAGAGGATGACGAACGGCAGCGACGGCCGGAGTCCCTGGGCCAGGACGCTCGCGGGCGGCAGGTAGCCGCCGAGCAGGCCCTGCGCGATCCCGAGGAGGATGCCGCCGAGCAGCGTCATCGGGATGCTCTGCAACCGGCCGAACGCGGCGGCCGCGATCGCCGCGACGATCAGGATGTTGAAGTTGTCCGCGCTCACCTGCGCGAACAGCGGGGCGAGCAGGACGCCGGCGAGGCCGGCGACGAGGCTCGACAGCATCCACGCGAACGTCCCGACACGGCCGGCGTTGATGCCGTTCAGCTCGGTCATGCGCGAGCTCTCGACGACCGCGCGCATGCGCAACCCGATGGTGGTGAACCGGAACAGCGCGGTGAGCCCGATCGCGACGACCGCGGTCGCGATGATCGTCGCGACCTGGTCGCCGTTCAGCGAGTAGCTGCCGAAGTGGTAGACGGCGAAGTTGCTGCCCTGTGACGACGGCCAGATCCCCTCGACGCCGTAGCTGGGACTCTGACCGAACCACAACCCGACGATCTGCGGCACCGCGACGAGGAGGCCGAGCGCGGCCACGAGTCTCGCGAGCTCCGAGGCGCCGCGCATGAACCGGAAGATGCACCGGTCGAAGATCAGGCCGACGAGCGGTCCGATCACGATGACCGCGAGCACGAACGCGGGGATGATCGGCCAGTTGTGGCGAACGTGCGTGTCGTAGTACACGGCCGCGGACACGAACGCCTGCGCACCGAACGCGAGGTTGAACACGCCCGACGTCTTGTAGGTCAGCACGAGACCGACCGCGACGAGCGCGAAGACACATCCGAAGGGGATGCCTCGCAGGACGTAGGAGATGAAGTCAGTCACGTTGGTGTCCCCGCAGTGGGTCCGTCGGGCGGGTCGCCGTCGCCGCTACTGCCTGGTGAACGTCGGGACCGACGACAGTGGCGGTGTGTTCCCGTTGAAGCACCGGAACGGCTTGCCGGGCGAGCCGTACACGGGCACGAACTTCGAGTCGTGCACCTTGAGCAGCGCGCCGCACGACAGCGGGTACTGATTGTCCGTGTGCTGCTTGGTCCAGTTGATCGGACCGATGAGCCCGCCTGCGTCGTAGGCCGTCAGCGTGTTCAGCGAGTCGATGATCTTCTGGCGCGTGAAGTTCGGCCCCGCCATCTTCAGGCCGGTGACGAACTGGTCCGCGTTGACCCACCCGATCTCGGCGTTCTCGGTCAGCTTGTAGCCGCCCTTGTTCATCCACTCGACGTACTGCTTGAGCGCGGGGAACTGCGGCCGCGTCTCGATCGGCGCCTCCTGCACGAGGACGATCGAACCTTCGAAGAACCCGCCGTTCTTGCTCATGAAGTCGGGGTCGTAGCCGTTGGGGAGGTACTGGATCGCCGTCATGCCCTGCTGGCGCATCTCGCGCGCCAGCGTCAGGACGCCGTTGGTGTCCATGCACGTCGTGACGAAGTCGACCTTCGCGTCGAGCATCCGCTTCACGTCGGCGCTCAGGTCGGTCACCCCGAACGACAGGCTCTTGTCGGTGAACACGACCTTCGCGGTCGGGTACATCTCGAAGCTGCGCTGGATGCCGGTGAGGCACTCGGCCGAGTTCGCCACGTTGTAGGCGAGGACGCCGAGGCGCTTCTTGCCGAGCTGCTGCGCGAGCCACGGGAGCGCCGGTCCGCCGCAGTCGAAGCACAGCGCGCCGACGTGGCCGAACAGGTTCGGCGGTCCTTGCCACTCGGGGTTGATGCCCCAGCCGAACGTCGGGATGCCCGCCTTCGCGAGCAGGGGCGCGCCGCTGAACGAGAAGATCGTCGCGACGGGCAGCACGGCGAACGCGTTGTCCTGGTCGATGATCGCCTCGACCTCACGCTGGTTCTGCGTGAGCTGGTCGTCGTGGCGCTTGACGATCACGAGCTTGCGCCCGTAGATCCCGCCCTGGCTGTTGATCATGTCGAAGTAGGCCTGGACGCCGTCGAACGCGGTGCCGTACAGCCCACCGAGCGGGTTCGTCGTCGACGCGACGCCGCTGACGCGGATCTCCGTCGACGTGACGCCGGGTTGGTTCACCGGCGGGAACGTCCCACTGCCCTTGACCGTGCCCGTCGTCCCGGAGGACGACGTCGTCGTGGTGTTCTTCGATGACTTGCCGCTGCTCGAGTTGCCGCACGCGGTCGCTGCGACCGCCAGCACTGCGAGGACCGCGACCCACCGAGCACGCATGCAAGCTCCCCCACTCACCGGTGTCTCCGACTCGGATCGTTGCCGTTCCGTCGTGAGCTGTCGCGCCGCACGTCAGGTTGGTCCTACCCCGTGAAGCCTCTCGCGCGCGAACTTCCCTAACACTAACGTCAGGTTTCTCGGCTGACCAGGGTGCCGCCGGCGGTGCGGACCGTCGTGATCCGGCGGCCGTCCCGGGCGAGGAAATGCGGGCCGGCTCGCACGGGCGCGGATCGTAGGGTGCGAGACGTGCTGGCGGCTCGCGGCGTCACGCGCATCCTCGGTGGACGGGTCGTGCTCGACGACGTGTCGTGCACGGTGGGCCCGCGCACGCGCCTCGGCGTCGTCGGCCGCAACGGCGCCGGCAAGTCGACGCTGCTGCGGGTGCTCGCCGGGCTCGACGTCCCCGACGCGGGCCGTGTCGAGCGGGCACCCGCGTCCACGACCGTCGGGTACCTCCCGCAGGAGACCGACGCACTCCAGGGCGAGACGCTGCGCGCCTACTTGGCGCGTCGTACGGGCGTGGGACCGGCCGAGGCCGCCCTCGATCGGCTCACCGACGCGCTCGCGCGCGATCCCGGCGTGGTCGACGAGTACACCGCCGCCCTCGAGCTGTTCCTCGCGCTCGGCGGCGACGACTTCGCGGCGCGTGTCGGCGAGGTGTGCGCGGACGTCGGGCTCCCGGCCGAGCGGCTCGACGTCGCGATGCACGACCTGTCGGGCGGTCAGGTCGCCCGAGCCGCGCTGGCCGCGATCCTGCTCTCGCGCGTCGACGTGCTGCTGCTCGACGAGCCGACGAACGATCTCGACTTCGCCGGTCTCGACCGCCTCGAGTCGTACCTCGCCGAGCGCGCCGGAGGGCTCGTCGTCGTCTCGCACGACCGCGCGTTCCTCGACCACGCGGTCGACCGCATGCTCGAGCTCCACGAGGAGACGCACCGCGCGACGGAGACCGCCGGCGGGTGGAGCGAGTACGTCGCGGCCCGCGCGCTCGCTCGGTCGCAGCAGTACGCGGCGTACGGCAAGTACAAGGCGGAGCGCGACGACCTGCTCACACGAGCGCGCCGCCAGCGGCAGTGGTCGGAGACAGGCGTCCGCAAGGTCAAGAAAGGTGCCGAGACCGACAAGCACGTGCGCTACCGCAAGACGCAGCGCAGCGAGAAGCAGGCCGCGAAGGTGCGCGCGACGGAGCGGCGGATCGAGCGGCTCGCGGTGGTCGAGAAGCCGTGGGAGGGGTGGCAGCTGCGCATGGAGCTGTCCGCCGGCGCGCGGAGCGGCGACGTCGTCGCCCGCCTCGACGGCGCGGTCGTCCACCGGGGCGACTTCACGCTCGGTCCGATCGACGTCGAGATCGGCTGGCAGGATCGCGTCGCGCTGCTCGGCCCGAACGGCTCGGGCAAGAGCACCCTGCTGCGCGCGCTGCTCGGCCGCATCCCGCTCGACGCGGGGACGCGCTGGTTCGGGCCCGGCGTGGTCGTCGGCGAGATGGACCAGGCACGGGGCGCGTTCTCGACGACGCGGCCCGTCCTCGAGACGTTCGTCGCCGGCACCTCGATGCGGCTCGACGAGGCGCGCTCGCTGCTCGCCAAGTTCGGGCTCGGCGCGGACGCGGTGCATCGCGAGGGCGCGCGCCTCTCACCGGGAGAGCGGACGCGCGCGGTGCTCGCGTCGTTGACCGCGCGCGGCGTGAACCTGCTCGTGCTCGACGAGCCGACGAACCACCTCGACGTCGAGGCGATCGAGCAGCTCGAGTCGGCGCTCGAGACCTACGACGGCACACTCGTGCTCGTCACCCACGACCGCTGGCTGCTCGACACCGTCGACCTCACCCACGAGATCGTCCTCGGGTAGCCACAATTGTGGTTCGGCGCGCGTAGAGCGCGCTGAACCACAAGAGTCAGCTCGTAGTCGCGGTCTCGCCGTTGGTGCTCATCTCGTGGACGAGCGTCTCGCCCTGGTCGAGCGGGAAGTGGCACGCGACGTAGTGCTTCGGGCGGATCTCCCGGATGATCGGCTCCTCCTGCGCGCACCGCTCCTGCGCCCGGGGGCAACGGGACCGGAACCGGCATCCGCTCGGCGGGTCGAGCGGCGACGGGATCTCCCCGCCGACGACGGGACGCTCCTCGGGACGCAGGTCCGGGTCGGGCACCGGGATCGCGAGCAGCAGCGCGGCCGTGTACGGGTGCGCGGGTGCGGCATAGATCTCGTCGGGCGGGCCGACCTCGCAGATCTTCCCGAGGTACATGACCGCGACGCGGTCACTGACGTTCTTCACGACGGCGAGGTCGTGCGCGATGAACACGAGCGTCAGCCCGTAGCGCGACTTCATGTCCTCGAGCAGGTTGAGGATCTGCGCCTGCACGGACACGTCGAGCGCGGACACCGGCTCGTCGCAGATGATGAGCTTCGGCTCGGTGACGACCGCGCGCGCGATCGAGATGCGCTGGCACTGACCCCCGGAGAACTCGTGCGGGCGCCGGCGGCCGGCGGCGGCGGGGTCGAGCCCGACCGCCTCGAGCACCTCGTCGACCTTCTTGCGACGGCTCTCGTCGTCGCCCATCTTCCAGATCGCGAGGCCCTCGCCGACGATGTCCGCCACGCGGCGACGCGGGTTCAGCGACGAGATCGGGTCCTGGAAGATCATCTGGAGCTGCGGGCGGACGCGTCGCATGCCCTCGCCCTTCAGCTCGGTCAGCTCGGTGCCGTCGAAGCGCACGCTGCCCGAGGTCGGACGGGGCAGCTGCAGGACCGCGCGGCCCGTCGTCGACTTCCCGCACCCGGATTCGCCGACGAGCCCGAGCGTCTCGCCCGGCGCGATGTCGAGACTGACGTCGGACACCGCGTGGACCTTCTTCCCGCCCCCGGCCGGGAACTCGACGACGAGGTGCTCGACACGCAGCAGCGTGTCGTCGGCCGGCCGGAGGTGCGCGGTGCCGCTGCCCGCCATGTCAAGCGCCTCCCGAGCTGGCGGTGTCGACACCGGCCGCCGAGATCGTGTCCGCGGCGGGAACCGTGTCGGCGATCGTGCCGACCGGCACCCGTCCCTCCGCGCGGTTGCGCTCGAGCGCGGCGCGTCCTTCCGGCGTCCCGACCGGGAACCAGCAGCGGTACGCGTGCCCCGGCGCGTCGGCGTCGATGAGCGGCGGCTCCTCGATGCGGCACCGGTCCTGCACGTACGGGCAGCGGGGACTGAACTTGCATCCGGGCGGTGCGTTCACGAGATCGGGCGGACGGCCGTGGATGACGTCGAGGCGGGTGTGGCTGCGGTTCGTGAGCCGCGGGATCGAGCGGACCAGCGCCTCGGTGTAGGGGTGGCGCATCTGGTGGAAGAGCGTCGTGGTCGGCGCCTTCTCGACGATGCGACCGGCGTACATGACCGCGATCTCGTCGGCACGACCCGCGACGACACCGAGGTCGTGCGTGACGAGGATCATCGCCATGAACCGTTCGCGCTGCTGCGCCTGCAGCAGGTCGAGGATCTGCGCCTGCACCGTGACGTCGAGCGCGGTCGTCGGCTCGTCCGCGAACAGCAGCTTCGGGCCGCACGCGATCGCGATGGCGATCATCACGCGCTGGCGCATCCCGCCCGACAGCTGGTGCGGGTACTCGTTGAGTCGCCGTTCCGGCTCCGGGATCCCGACCGACGTCAGCAGCGCGAGCGCGAGCTCGTTCGCGTAGCTGCGCGAGATGTCGAGGTGGTACAGGAGCGGCTCGGTGATCTGACGACGGATCCGCATGACGGGGTTGAGCGACGTCATCGGGTCCTGGAACACCATCGCCATCTGCGTGCCCCACAGGGACCGCATCTCCTCGGGCGACGCGTGACCGATCTCGCGTCCCTCGAAGACGATGCTGCCCTCGCGCACCACACCGCTCTTGGGCAGCAGCCCCATGATCGAGCGGCTGAGCACGGTCTTGCCGGAGCCCGACTCGCCGACCACGCCCAGCGTGCGACCACGCTCGAGCGAGAACGACACGCCGTCGACCGCGCGCACGAGACCTCGATCGGTCTGGAACATGGTGCGGACGTCCGTGACCTCGAGCAGCGCGCCGTCGAGCGGCTCGGTCGGGAACCGCTGGTCCGTGTCGAGGGCGCGCCGCACGCGCCGACGGGGGAGCAACGTCACAGCGAGCTCTCCCGCACGTCGAAGCGCGCGCGGATCACGTCGCCCAGGTAGTTCAGCGCGAGCACCGTCAGGAAGATCACGATCGACGGCGCGAGGACGATGTGCGGCGCGTTCGAGATGCTGTTCTTGCCGCTGACGATCACGTTCCCCCACGACACCGTCTGGGGCTTCACGCTCGCACCGAGGATCGCGAGCCCGCCCTCGGCGACGATGACGACCGCGATGCCGAGCAGCGCGAGCGAGAACATCGCGGGGAGGACGTTCGGCAGGATCTCGCGGAACATGATCCGCCGGTGCCGCGCACCCTGGGCGCGCGCGGCGAGCACGAACTCGCGCTCGGACCACGTCAACGTCGACGCGCGCGCGATGCGGGCGAGGATCGGCGTCGACACGATCGCCAACGCGACCGTCACGTTGACGGTCGTGCGACCGAGGAACGTCACGACGGCGAGGGCCAGGATCAGCTGCGGGAACGCGAGGAAGATGTCGAGCACGGAGCCGATGAAACCGCCGATGCGGCCCTTGAAGTAGCCGGCGATCAACCCGAGCACCCCGCCGAGCACGAAGCCGATCGCGATCGACCCGAAGCCGATCACGAGCGACACCCGCCCGCCGTACACGACCCGCGAGAGGACGTCGCGGCCGCTCCCGTCGAGGCCGAACGGATGCGCGAGCGTCGGGCCCTGGTTGAGGTGCGAGCTGTCCGCCCAGTTGATCGGGTCCTTCAGCGGCAGGAACGACGCGAGGACCGCGCTGCCGATGACGAGCACCATCCACGCGATCGCGATCCACGCCGCGATCCCGAGGCGCCGGCGGGCGCTCGCGCCTTGCGGGCCGAGCTCGACCGCGAGGCCCTGGAGGAGCGGTTCGCTCGGGGGCAGCCCCTCGCGGTCCTCCTCGGCGGCGAGCCGCTCGGCGGGGCTAGACGGCAACTCGGGCACTGCGAATCCGCGGGTCGAGGACGGTGTAGAGCATGTCGACCAGGAAGTTCAGCACGACGTACGCGACCGCGATGAGCGCCACGTAGCTCTGCAGCGCAGGGTACTGGTCGGCGAAGATCGCCTCGGTGATGCGGGTCCCGACGCCGGGGAGCTGGAAGATGACCTCGATCACCACCGCGCCGCCGATCAGCGCGCCTACGTTCAGGCCGGCGACGGTCAACAGCGTCAGGCTCGACGGGCGCAGCGCGTGGCGGAGTAGGACCCGTCGCGTCGGGATGCCCTTCGACTTCGCGGTGGCGATGTAGTCCTCCTGCAACGTCTGGATCATGTCGCTGCGCAGCAGCCGCATGTAGACCGCGATCTGGCCGACGGCGAGGCTGATCGTCGGCAGGATCATGTATCTCGCGTGCTGCCACAGCCCGGCGCCGATCGGCTCGTAGCCCTGCGTCGGGAGGATCTTCCACGTCGCGCCGACGTAGATCGCGAGCACGAGCGCGAGCACGAAGCTGGGCAGCGCGAGCATCCCGAACGCCGCGGTGTTGGTCACCGCGTCGAGCTTCGTGCCGGCCTTGTACGCGGTCACGACGCCGAGCGGGATCGCGACGAGCAGCGCGAGCACCTGCGCGTACAGCATGAGCTGCAACGAGACCGGCAACGCCTTCTTGAGCACCGTCGTCACCGGCTGGCCGGAGTCGTAGTACCGGCCCAGGTTCCCGTGCAGCAGTCCGCTGAGCCAGTGCCAGTACTGCTGGAAGAACCCCTCGTCGAGCTTCAGGTCGTGGCGCAGCTGCGCCTTCTGCTGTGGCGTGCCGAACGGGATGATCTTCTGGACCGGGTCACCGGGCAGCAGCTTGATCAGGCAGAAGGTCAGGAACGTGACGACGAGCAGCACCACGACCAGCCGCACCAGCTTCGCGGCGATGAGGCGCATGCGCGGCGACTCCTCAGCGGACCGTGCGCCACGAGGCGCACGGTCCATGCCGCCGCTCTCGGCACCTTCGGTGCCCGGTGACGCCGATGGTCACGTTCGCTGCTCGCGCGGGATACCCGGCTCGCGAACGCTCGCCGCTCCCGAGGCCACGCTTCCGCTCGCCTCCCGGCTCGCTCGCTGTCATGAGACCCAGATGCCGAGCAGCTGGTGGTAGCCGGCGATCATCGGGATCGGCTTGTCGGTGCCCGGTGCGCCCGTCGCGTCGGGAAGGTTCGGCCCGCCGAGCCCGTGGACGGTGGTCTTCGTCGCGACGAACCACTGCGTGTACCAGCTCCACAGGTTGTAGGCCTGCTGCGACATGCGCCGGCTGAAGTCCTGATACAGCGCGACGCGCTTCGCGTTGTCGGTCTCGCTGCGGCCCTGGTCGAGGTCCCGGTCGAGCTCGGGATCGCTCACGTGGTTGAAGTTCACCGGCGAGCCGCTGTGGAACCAGACGTACAGGCTGTCACCGTCACCGCCGGGGTAGTTGCGCCACAGGAAGGCGTCGACCTTGCCGCCGATGGCCTGGTTGATGATCGTCGCCTGGTCGACCGGCGCGGGCAGGTTCACCGTGATGCCGACCTGCCGGGCCTCGCGCTGCACCTCCTGCGCGAGCTGCTGCGTCAGCGCGTCGAACGTCGACTGCAGGTTGAATTCGAACTTGCCGCCGTTCGCCGTCTTGCACGCCGCGACGTCCTTCTTGGCCTGCGTCGTGTCGAACTGCGGGAAGCCCGGGTCGGACACGTAGCCCATGCCCTTCGTGTCGAAGACCTGGTTCGCGATGCGGAACAGGTTCTTGTTCACGATGTTGTTCAGCACCTTCCGGTCGACACCTTCGGCGACCGCCTTCCGGCACGACAGGTTGTTGAACGGCGGCCGGTTCACGTTGAGCAGGATGTGACCGAGCTCCTGGCGGCCCTGCGGCTCCATGTCGATGTTGAACTGGTTGCCGAGGCCCTGCAGCGTCGAGAGGTCCGTGCCGTTCGAGTCGTGCATGACGTCGAACTGGCCGCCCTGGAGACCGCGTGTGCGCTGCTGCCCGTCCTCCTGGATCTTGAAGTCGATCTCGTTCAGGTACGGCAGCTGGCGGCCCGAGCTGTCCTTGCGCCAGTAGTCGGTGTTCTTGACGACGTCGACCTCACCGGTGGCCGGGTCGAAGCTCTTGAGCTTGAACGGACCCGTCCCGATCATGTTCGTGTTGCACGTCGCCTGGTTGTTGAGCTGCGCGGGCGCGGCGATGCCGACGCGACCGGTCGCCCAGAGGTAGAGCGGGAACGCGACCCATGGCTTCGACGTCGTGACGACGACGGTCATCGGGTCGGTGGCCTGCACGTTCGAGATGTCCTGGAAGACGAACTGCAGCAGGATGCCCTTGCGCCACGCGTTGATGTTCTGCGCGACCGCGGCGGCGTCGAGCGGCTCGCCGTCCTGGAACTTGATGCCGGGCCGCAGCGTGATCGTCCACTGGTCGTACGTCGGGTTGTGGGTCACCGACTTCGCGAGGTACGGCACCATGTTGCCGCTCGCGTCGGGCTCGACGAGCGTGTCGTAGATCGCCTGGGTGACCATGATCCCGCTGATCGCGAGCTGCGCGCTCGGGATGCAGAACATCGTCGTCTTGCCCTCGAGGGCGTAGACGATCTTGCCGCCCTCCTTCGGCGTGCCCTCGCTCGCGCCGCTCGACGTGCCGCCGTTGTTCGAGCTCTTGCTGCTGCTGCCGCCGCCGCAGGCCGCCGCGACCGTCGCGAATGCGGCGGCGATGGCCAGGAACCGAAGCGTTCGACGCGTCGCGCGAGGCGAGTGCTGCACGTTTCCCCCCGTGTCCCGATCAGTTTCGTCCGTGGACGATCCGTCCGTCCGTGGACGCTCCCGCAAGGCCCTGCCGCCGACTGGTGCGTGGTGCTGGTGGTACTGGTGCGTGCGTGGTGCGTTGCGTGCCTGCCCGCTTGACCGGGCGGTCAGTTGGTGACGGCAAGGTAGGAACCGGGCCGTTTGTTGTCAACCTCTTCTACCCCACGTGGGACGCTCGCGGATGTCGCGAACTCCGGAAAGGGCCGAGGGTGGACGATCGCCTGCACGTGACCGGCTCGTGCGCCATCGCGCTCGACGAGCTCGAGTGGCGCTTCACCGGCGCGGGCGGGCCCGGCGGTCAGCACGCGAACACAGCGAACACGAAGGTCGAGCTGCGCTGGGACGTGGCCAGCTCACGTTCGCTGGGCCCGCGGCAGCGTGAGCGGCTGCTCGCCCGCCTCGGACCCGTCGTGCGCGTCGTCGTGGCGAGCGAACGGTCGCAGGCGCGCAACCGGGCCCTCGCGCTCGACCGCCTGCGCGCCCGTGTCGCCGACGCGCTCCGGGTGCGGCCACCGCGCGTGGCGACACGTCCCACCGCACGCGCGCGTGCCGCGAGGGTCGCCGAGAAGCGCCGCCGCGGCGACGTGAAGCGCAACCGCCGGCCGCCGCCGTCACCCGAGGAGTGACGGCGGCGGATGCCTCTGGTCGCGCTCGCTGCGAGGCGGGATACGCGCCTCGCGGACGCTCGCCGCTCCTCTGCCAAGCTGCGGGGCCGTGGGGATGGTGGGCGACGTCGTCAGCGTGGTGGTGGGCGCGCTGCTCGTCGTCGTCGTGCTCGACTCCGCCGTGCGGACGTTCGTGCTGCCGCGTGGCGTCGTCGTCCCGTACACGAGTGCGGTCTTCATCGGGATCCGCCGCGTGTTCAACGTGCTCGCGCGCCAGAGCAAGACGTACGAGGCGCGCGACCACGTCATGGCGATGTACGCGCCCACTGCGCTCCTCGTCCTCCCGGCGACGTGGCTCGTGCTCGTGCTCGGCGGGTTCATGCTCGTGTTCCACGGGCTCGGCGTCACGAGGTGGCGTGAGGCGTTCAGCGAGAGCGGCTCGTCGCTGTTCACGTTGGGGTTCGTCCACCCGCGCGACCTGCCCACGACCGCGCTGGCGTTCTGCGAGGCGGCGCTCGGCCTGTTCCTGCTCGCGCTGCTGATCTCGTACCTGCCGACGATCTACGCCGCGTTCTCGCGTCGCGAGATCCTCGTCGCGCACCTGACGGCGCGCGCCGGCGCGCCGCCCAGCGCGGTCGACCTGATCATCCGCGCGCACCGCATCGAGCGGCTGTACGACCTGGACGACCTGTGGGTGTCGTGGCAGCTCTGGTTCGGCGAGCTCGAGGAGACGCACACGTCGCTCGCGTCGCTGACGTTCTTCCGCTCGCCGAAGCCGGACCGGTCCTGGGTCACCGCGTCCGGTGTCGTGCTCGACGCCGCCGCGCTCGTGAACTCGACGATCGAGGGGCCGTGGCAGCCGATGGCGGCACTGTGCGTGCGGTCCGGCTTCACCGCGCTGCGCTCGATCGCCGACTTCTTCGGGATCGAGTACGACCCCGACCCTGCGCCGAGCGACCCGATCAGCATCGCCCGCGACGAGTTCGACGACGTGTGTCGCCAGCTCGCGGCGGTCGGGGTGCCGCTGAAGGACGACCGCGACCAGGCGTGGCGCGACTTCGCGGGCTGGCGCGTCAACTACGACCGCGTGCTGCTCTCGCTCGCGGGGCTCACGATGGCGCCGTACGCGATGTGGTCGTCCGACCGGTCGATCCTCATCCGTCCGCGCATCGCGCGCGGGCGGCCCGGCGGGTGGATCCGCCGCGCGACGCCCGGCCGCTGACTACCGCGTCGCGCCGTCGTCGAACAACCAGGTCTCGCGCCGGTCGCGCGGCGCGCCGTCGTGGATGAACCACTCCTGGCCGAAGCTGGCGAGGAACGCGTCCTCGGGCAGCTGCAGGAAGAACGAGCTCTCCGCGATCTGGCTCGCGTGGGCGGCCATCGCGGCCCGCTTCTGCGGCGCGTACGCGCGGACGTCGACGACGGTCGTGATGAGGTCGGAGTCCACGCCGACGTCGAACGTGTCGGCCTCGGGGGAGTCCGGCGCGTCGGGGATCTGGTCGGCGCGCTCACGGATCAGCGCGCGGATGTACTCGCGGTCGACGGTCGCCTGGTACACGCGCGGCGTGCGCGCGAGCTCCGCGGCGCGCATCCCGACCCTGTGCACGTTGACGTGATCCGGGTGCCCGTACGTCCCGCGCTCGTCGTAGACCGTGAGCACGTCCGCGTGCTCCTCGTCGAGGATGCGCGCGAGACGCGCGGCCGCCTCGTCGAGCGGCGCGCGCCAGAACGCGCCGGGCGCGTCGTTCGTCGGCGTGCCCATCATCCCGGAGTCGACGTAGCCGAGGAACTCGACGCGCGCGACGCCGAGCGCGTCGGCCGCCCGCATCGTCTCGACCACGCGCCGCTCGGCGAGCGTCTCGCCCGGACGCAGGAACCCGTCGGGGACCTCGCCGTTCTCGCCCTTCGTCGCGACGACGAGCACGACGCGGTGCCCCTCGGCCGCCGCGCGCGCCATCGTCCCGCCGGTGGCGATGCTCTCGTCGTCGGGGTGCGCGTGGAACGTCACCAGCGTCTGCGCCATGCGAGCAGTGTGGCGCGCGACGAGATCAGGATGCAGCCGCGACGTCGTCGACGCCGTTGAACACGCCGCGGTGGATCACGTGCGCGAGCGTGTCGAGCATCGCGTCCCGGGTCACCTTCACCTGGCGGGACAGCACGTAGTAGTTGAACCGCTCGATCATCGCCACGACGGCCAGCGACGCGACCGTCGCCGAGATGCCCTCGGGTCGCGCCGCCCGGATCCGTTCCGCGACGACCCGGGTGAACTCGCCGAGCACGTCGTTGCCGAGCCGGCCGAACTCGCTGCCGCCGATCTCGGCCTCGGTCCACGCCCCGATCACCGCGCCGTAGTGGTCGTAGAGCTCACCGAACCGCTCGAGCCAGGCACGCAGCTCGGCGTAGCCCGAGTCGTCGGGCGCGACGTCGGGCAGCCCCTCGGCGAGCTGCATCATCTGCTCCGCGACGTCGAGCGCGAGCGCGCGGAACAGGTCCTCCTTGTTGGCGAAGTACAGGTAGAACGTCCCGTGCGACGTGTCGGCGAGCTTCACGATGTCGTCGACGCGCGCCGCGTGGTAGCCGCGCTGCGCGAACACGTCCGCGCCCGCGTCGAGCAGCTTGCGCATCGTGCGCTTCCCGCGGGCGCGCAGCTCGCGGTTCTGCGCGGGGCGGCCGGCACGGGCGTCGTCGTGCTCGGACGCCGCGCTCCCGGACGCCGCGCGCCTGGACGGGGCGCGCCGGGATCCCCTGGCCATCGCCGCAGGCTACCAGCGATCTCCGACGCCCATGTCACCTTTCGGGGCGGTCGCGCTACTGTCGCCGGGCCGTCCGCATGTCACAGGGGGATGCAGCGTGCCAGCGACTTCGACGACGACGCCGCGCTTCGAGGACCTGGAGCTGGGCGCGCAGGCGCCGCCGCTCGTGGTCGAGAACCTGACCCGAACGAGCTTCGTCCGCTACGCGGGCGCGTCGGGCGACTTCAACCCGATGCACCACGACGACACGATCGCGACGAAGGCCGGCAACCCGTCGGTGTTCGGCCACGGGATGCTGACCGCGGGGATCCTGGCGCGCGTGCTCAAGGACTGGTTCGGGCCGGAGGCGCTGCTGCGTTACCAGGTGCGGTTCTCGAAGCAGGTGTGGCCCGGTGACACGCTGACGTGCACCGCGACCATCACCGCGTTGCACGACGAGGGCGACCACGGCGTCGCCGACTGCGACCTCACGGTGAAGAACGACAAGGGCGACACCTGCCTCACCGGCACGGCGTCCGCGCGGGTGGAGAAGCGCGGCTGATGCTGCTCGAGGGACGGAGCGCGATCGTCACCGGCTCGGGGCGCGGGATCGGGCGCGAGTTCGCGCTCTGCCTCGCGCGTGAAGGCGCGTCCGTCGTCGTGAACGACGTCGGCGTGAGCCTCGACGGGCGCGGCACGGAGGAGGACCCGGCCGCGCAGGTGTGCAAGGAGATCGAGGGCTTCGGCGGCCGCGCGGTCCCCAACTACGACTCGGTCACCGACTTCGAGGGCGCCGGACGCATCGTGCAGACCGCGCTCGACTCGTTCGGGAAGCTCGACATCCTCGTCAACAACGCCGGCATCGTGCGTGACCGCACGCTCGTGAAGATGACGGAGGAGGACTTCGACGCCGTCGTCAACGTGCACCTGAAGGGCACGTTCAACTGCGCGCGCCATGCGGCACCGGTGATGAGGGATGCCGGCTACGGCCGGATCATCAACATCACGTCGTCGGCCGGCCTGCGCGGGAACTTCGGGCAGACGAACTACGGCGCGGCGAAGGCCGGCATCATGGGGATGACGTTCATCTGGGCCATGGAGCTCGGCCGGCACGGGATCACCGTGAACGCGATGGCACCCGCGGGAGCGACACGGATGACCGCGGGCCTGTACGAGCGCAGCGGCACCGAGCCGCCTCCCGAGCAGGACCCCGCGCTGAACGCGCCGCTCGTGGCATACCTCGCGTCGGAGCAGGCCGGTCACGTGAACGGTCAGGTGCTCGGCCGCAGCGACTACGCGTACACGTTGTTCCAGACGCCGCGGCAGATCGCGTTCATGTGGCGCGACGGCGGCTGGGACACCGAGGGTGTCGCCGCCAACTTCGACACGGTGCTCGGGCAGCACCTGCAGCCCGTCGGCATGGTCATGCCCAAGGGCATGGGCCACGGCGACAGCGGCAAGTAGCCGGCGGGACGCGTCGTCGCACGTGCGCTGGCGGCTCGGCGTCGTCGACGTCACGTTCTGGCCGGCACCGCCTCAGGAGAGCGCGCGTCGCGCGCGGGACCTGGGATTCGAGCATCTCGACGTGCTCGTCGACGTCGACCCGTCGACGCTCGCGTTGCCCGTCGCGTGCCCGACCGCGTTCCCGAAGCCCCGGCCCGGATGGTGCGCGACCCCGGCGCCACGGGCGGGTGACGGGATGTGGGAGCGCACTGTGCGGTGGTTCCGAGCCGCGCCGGGTGCCCTGTTGGAGCCGTGGGCCGGCTCGACCGTGAACTCGGCCGACGCGGCGCGCGAGATGATGCGCGAGGTGCCGGGGCTCCGGCTGCTCGTCGACACCGGCCATGTCGCGGACTGGGGTGGTGACCCGCTCGAGCTGCTCGAGTACGCCGACCACGTCCAGCTGCGCCAGGGCCGACCAGGCGCGACGCAGGTCCACGTGGACGACCCGGCCGGCGTCGTCGACTTCGCCGCGGTGCTGCACCGGCTCGACGACCTCGACTACCAGGGCGCGCTCAGCGTCGAGTACTTCGACCTGCCGGACGAGGGCTGGCCCCTCGACGACCCGGTCGGCTGGGCCGTCGCGCTGGCCGACCACGTGCGCGCGCTTCCCCCCACCTGACGGGCGTGTCAGGCTGGGGCTCGACCGGGAGGACGCCATGACCGACGTGCACGTGCCGGCGCAGGACGACGACTACGACCCGTTCGAAGCCTTCGACCGCGCCCAGGGGGCCGAGGTCGTGAGCGATCCGTACTCCGGGTTCGCGGAGCTGCGCGCGCGGTGCCCGGTGCACGAGGGGAGCGCGGGCGACCTGATGGGCGTCGAGAACGCGATCACGCTGGACATGCTCGACGACGGCCCGACGTACACGGTGTTCACGTACGACGGCGTCGAGCAGGTCTTGCGTGACCACGAGACGTTCTCGTCGCGCGGCTACGAGAAGAGCATGGGTCTCGTCATGGGCCACACCATCCTCGAGATGGACGAGCCCGAGCACGGCCGCTACCGGCGGCTCATCCAGCAGGCGTTCACGCGCAGGGAGATGGAGCGCTGGGAGCACGAGTTCGTGCGACCGACCGTCGACGCGTGCATCGACGCGTTCGCCGATCGTGGGCGCGCCGATCTGGTGAAGGAGCTGACGTTCGGGTTCCCGAACCAGGTCATCGCGCAGGCGATGGCGCTGCCGGAGGCCGACCGGCCGCAGTTCTACCGGTGGGCCGTCGAGATCACGAACATCACCGCGGAGCCCGAGCGCGGGTTCGCGGCGTCGGTCGCGGTCGGCGAGTACATCGGTCGCCTCGTCGCCGAGCGGCGCGACGAGCGCGGGGACGACCTCATCTCGTTGCTCGCGCACGCGGAGCTCGACGGGCAGCGCCTGACCGACGAGGAGATCTTCGCGTTCTGCCGGTTGCTGCTCCCCGCGGGCTCCGAGACGACGTACCGCTCCTCCAGCAACCTGCTGTACGGGCTGCTGACGAACCCCGACCAGCTCGACGCGCTCCGGCGCGACCGCTCGTTGATGCCGCAGGCGATCGAGGAGGGGCTGCGGTGGGAGCCGCCGTTGACCGGGATCGCACGCACCGCGACGCGTGACGCGACCGTCGACGGCGTGACCATCCCGGCGGGCGCGTCCGTCGCGGTGTGCCTGGGTGCGGCGAACCACGACCCCGCGCACTACGACGAGCCCGAGCGCTTCGACATCTTCCGCACGCGCACCAACCACCTCGCGTTCGCCAGCGGTCCGCACATGTGCCTCGGGATGCACCTCGCGCGCATGGAGACCGCGGTCATGCTCGAGCGCGTCCTCGACCGTCTCCCGAACCTGCGCCTCGACCCCGACGCCGACGTCGCGATCATGGGCCTGACGTTCCGCGCCCCCCGCGCGCTCCCGGTCCTGTTCGGCTGATGCCACGCCTCCGCGCCGTTGGGACAGAAACGCGTCGCTACGCCGCGTTTCTGTCCCAACGCAGTGGCTACCGGGCGGGTGCGGGCCAGGGGTGGAGGGGAAGGCCGGGCGTCGGCATGTGCTCCCACGCGACGACGTGGCCGGGGACGGCGTCGGTCGCGAACAGCGTGCGCAGGTCGTCGCCGCCGAAGCAGCAGTTCGTCGTCACGCCGCTGCCGGGGATCGCGAGGAACTCCACCTCGGTACCGTCCGGCTCGACGACGCGCACGCCGTGCTCACTCGTCGACGCGACGTAGAACCGGCCCTCGGCGTCGACGCAGAACCCGTCGCCACCGCCCGGCCCGAGGTGCTCGACCACCCACTCGCGCTCACCGTCGGCGAGCACACGCATCAGCCCGCGCTGCTCGACGACGACGAGCGTGCCGTCCGGCTCCAGCGCGATCCCGTTGCAGTACGCGAACCCGCCGGCGACGACGCGCGTCGAGCCGTCGGGTGCGTACGCCCACACGCGTCCCTCGGCGGGCGCGCGCAGGAAGTGGTACGGGTCCGTGAAGAGCACCGTCCCCTGCGCGTCGCACACGAGGTCGTTCGGCGCCCGGAACCCGCCGCGGGCGAGGTACGAGACGCGCCCGTCGGGATCGACGCGCTGCAGCCCGGGTTCGACGGGCCGGTAGCCCGCGTCGGCGAACGTGCCGACGGTGTCACCCATCTGCGAGAAGTCGAGCCCGCCGTTCTGGGTGACGACGAACCCACCGTCGCTCGCGGGGTACGCGGCGTTCGGCCCGCCCGCGGTGTCGGCGACGGCCGTCACCTCGCCGCTCGACACGTCGACGCGCAGCAGCATGCCGTCGCACACGCTCGTCACGACGAGCGTGCCGTCCCCGCACCACACGGGTCCCTCACCGAAGCGCACACCGGTCGCGACGATCTGGCTCGACACGGCTGCCGACGGTACCCGTACGATCGCCCGCCATGTCTCCGCAGCCGGGCGCGGTCGTCATCGGGACGGGTTTCGGCGCGCGCGTGCACGTGCCCGCGCTGCGGGCCGCCGGGTTCGACGTCGTCGCCCTCGTCGGCACCGATCGCGAGCGCACGCAGCGGCGGGCCACCCGACACGGCGTCGCGGTCGCGTCGACCTCGGTCGAGGACGCGTTGGCGCTCGACGGCGTCGACGCGGTCACGATCGCGACGCCGCCGTCGACGCACGCGCGCCTGGCCATCGCGGCGTTGCGTGCGGGCAAGCACGTGGTGTGCGAGAAGCCGTTCGCGCTCGACGTCGTGGAGGCTGCCGCGATGCTGGAGGAGGCGGAGGCGGCCGGTGTCACGGCGCTCGTCGGGCACGAGTTCCGGTGGGCGACGGACCGCGCGGTGCTCGGCCGCGCGATCGCGGAGGGTGTGATCGGCGAGCCCCGCTTCGCGACGCTCGTGCAGTTCACGCCCCTCGTGGCCGACCCCGCCGGCCGCATGCCCGCATGGTGGTTCGAGCCCGGTGCGGGCGGTGGCTGGCTCGGTGCATCGGGTTCGCACGCGGCCGACCAGGTGCGGACGTGGCTCGGTGAGTTCGACACGCTGAGCGCGTCCTTGCGCGTCGTCTCCGCGCGTGACGTCGGCGCGGAGGACTCGTTCACGATCCGCTTCACGCTCGAGTC
>Ga0070739_10000673_pt1 | contig 60982 bp, 49 predicted proteins | sample Coa_R1_7_FD_66445 | JGI IMG/M metagenome (GOLD analysis project Ga0070739, IMG submission 66445) | Surface soil microbial communities from Centralia Pennsylvania, which are recovering from an underground coalmine fire - Coalmine... | ecosystem: Environmental > Terrestrial > Soil > Unclassified ...
CCAGGGGCTCTGACTGAGCCTTCGCAGCCACACGTCCAAAACACCACAGTGGTCATCAACGCCCCTGTGGCTCGACGCATAAAAATAAAAGAAATCAAAGATGTGCGCGATGGACTCACGCGCGCCCAGGGCGTGGTGCTTGTGACGATGTTCGAGCACGGCGTGCCGGTCGAGAACGGCGTGGCGCCATTTCGGATCTGCACCAAAGGTCTTTCCGAGCTTGCGGACCTGGCTCATGTCGGCCGAGATGCGTTGCGTCATAAAATGCTTCCTGCGCTGCGGGAAAAGGGCTGCGTTTGGGAGGTGGGCCGCTACGATCCCGAGACCCGCCATCCCCGGTCGTATCTGGTGCTGGATTTTCTGACCATCAGGACCATGTGGGCGGCTGCGGGGATTCGGCATTTCATCCCGGGTCGGACCCCGCAATTGTGCGGACCCGACGGCAGCCCGCGCACGTTCACGCCGCCTGCGGACTTCGATCCGCTGGCTTATGTCCCAACCCCAGTGGCTTCAAGCGCCAGAGAGGCTCCCGCGCCACTGGCTTCTGAAGCCACTCCGGCTCATCAGACCCCAGAGGCTCTAAAAGCTCCTGTGGCTTCGAATGAGGGCGTCGATCCACAACAGGCCGCGCTCATCGAGAGACATCGGGTTGACGGGCAGATCCGTTTACGGCGCGTAGTTACGGATCCGGAGATTGACCCCGTGTGGCGTGACTGGGCGAAACGGCTGCTCGATCAAGGCGCGCTTGCCTGGGAAAAGAATCCGGCTGCTGACGGGTAAGGGCGGGGAAGCCCCGCGACCGAACATTCCGTGCAACTCCTTACACTTTGGATTTACTGATTCCAGTGAGCGACTCGGCGATTCTCTTGATTCACTGCCCGGACCGGAAAGGACTGGTCGCGGAAATGGCGGCATTCCTGTATCAAAACGGCGCCAATATTCTGCATGCCGACCAGCACCGCGACCATGAAGAACAGATGTTCTTCATGCGGATTGAATGGGACCTGGCGGATTTCCAGCTGGACGAGGCGGGGTTTGAGCGGGCTTTTCGTCCCATCGCGGAACGGTTGGGGTTGACCTGGCGCGTCGAGTACTCACGCGATCTGCCACGCGTGGCGGTATTCGTATCGCGGCAGTTGCACTGTCTGGCGGACCTGTTATACCGGTATGCGAGCGGGGAATTGCCGTGCAAGATACCGCTGGTGGTCAGCAATCACGCCGACGCCGAACCGCTGGCGCGCTTTTACGGCGTGCCTTTCGTTCATATACCGGTCAGCGCGGAAACGAAGCCGGAAGCCGAGCACCGGCAGATGCGCGCAATCGACGAAGCCGGCGTGAATACGATCGTGCTGGCGCGTTACATGCAAGTGCTTTCTCCCGAATTCGTGGCCCGCTATCCAGGGCGCATCATCAACGTGCACCATTCGTTCTTGCCGGCATTCAGCGGCGCGAAGCCGTATCATGCGGCGTACCGGCGCGGGGTGAAGCTGATTGGCGCGACGGCGCATTACGTGACCGAAGCGCTCGATGACGGACCCATCATCGAGCAGGATGTGACGCGCGTCTCGCACCGCGACAGCCTGGCCGATTTGATTGAAAAGGGCCGCGATGTGGAGCGCGTTGTGCTGTCGCGGGCCGTCCGCTGGCACCTGGACCGGCGCATCCTTCAGTATGCGAATAAGACGGTGGTTTTCGACTAATGGTAGCCGGCTTGCACGCCTGGGACAGAGTTCGATTCGGGGCGACTGTTGCGTTTCGCCTTTGCCACAAGCATAGCGTTGGTTTGCGCCTTCCGGTTATCGGCGCAAAATGCCGTATTATCGATGTCGCCTACGCCCAGCGTAGCCGGGGCCAAAGTGACGATGCCAATCTCCTTGACCGTTCCGCCGGGAGCGAAAATCGCGGCGCTGCAGTGGTCGCTGATTTATCCGGAAAGCGACATCGTATCCGTGAATGTGGCCGCAGCGGCGGCGGTCCAGATGGTTCACAAAACAGTGGTGTGCTCCGGGAAACGGGGAAGCGCCACGTGTGTGCTATTTGGAATGAATCAGAGTGTCATGCCGGATGGCGTGCTCGTCCAAGTGACATTCGAACTTTCAGAGCAGCCGCATACGTTGATTAACATCGAGTTGAACAACATCGTTGCGGCGACGGCTGTCGGCGGACCGGTTGCGGTCTCAACAGGTTCTGAGCCGAAAATTGTGGTGGCGCCGCGTGCGCCCAGGACCATGTGACCCGGACTGGATTCTAAATATCAGCGACAGTGGAAACTTGTTCGGACGGCCGCTGGGCGGGTTGCCGCTCAAAGTTCTGTGTTTTGTGTGTATTCGGGTATGGCGCCGAAACTGCTCCAATATTCAACTCCTGATGTCTCGGCCGGTGCGCAACCTCATATATTCATATTGGATGATGTTGTGTATTGCGCCAGCCGCGTCTGGCGATGTTATACGGTACGCCTCGACCGACTTTTTGGCGAAGGGTCATTGTTGCAGTATGGCAGCGGATCGGCCGTCGATGCGCGTCGATGACTTTCTAGCGGTGACCGACGCGGCCGCCGCTGCCCTGACGGATGAAATGCCGGATGTGCGTTTGCATGGACCCTCATGGCTTTTCTTTTTCATGGCGATTATGGCCTTCATAGCCGCCAAAACCCTGCTGTTCTATCGTCCGGTGCATCGCGCCACCGTGGCATACGCCCGCCTGTATTGGGCTCTTTTCAACCCATTAGAATTCTAGCTATAGCTAGAGCTCCGTTTCCATCCATCCCTTACACGTTCGACACACCCTCTTCAAGATCAGCACGGATCTTGAACACCCAAAGGCCGGCTCACGTCATTCATACGGCGGGAGTGGATCTGGTCAGCCCCGGCAGTGCTGGAGGGCGCGGAATAATATTCCGCTATCGGATAGAGCAGCGGCCGCTCAGTTCGCACTGGCCATCTGTCGAGCCCCTGCTCGTCGGCGATCTGCGACGCTTTGAACCCTGGCTTACAGGGGAAAGGAGTTGCCGGATATAACCGTGGCGGCGTGGCTCATACTATGCACAGGAGCGAATGTTTTTACAGCAACGCAGTCAGGAAGTGAGTTGCGCGTGCTGCGTGCTTATCCAGTACATTCAACCCCTTGCGCCCGGAGAGAAGCCAGACAGGCCGTACGGCTCACCGGCGAGCGCGGCCATCTGAACTGAATACGCTATACAACAAATCAGGAATTTGCTCCGCTATTTGGGTCGTCGTTACGTCGCCGCGGAGTGGCATACGCTTCAGACGCACGGACAAGCGCTGACCTGCTATTTGGCCCCTTATTTGCCCAGTAGTTTATCTCCAACTTGGCAGGATAACGGTGCAGTGAAAGGCCAGCGGGGAAATGCCTATCTTCCAACGGTTCGCAGACAGCCTGGTTCTTATTACCTTTTCTTTGGTGTACCGCGCGGCAGTGACGCTGCTGAAGTACCGGAGAGCTGGCTAGCGTAGCACATGCTCAATGCATTTACCGTCGATGTAGAAGAATATTTCCACCCGACTGAACTTCAAGCTGATGCTCCGACCAGACGCTGGCGAACATTTCCCTCCCGGCTCGAAGATCAGATTCGCCGCATCCTGGATTTGCTTCATGCACACAACGTATCCGCAACATTTTTTATCCTGGGCTGGATTGCAAACCGCCAGCCTGGCATTGTTCGATTGATCGCCAGTTACGGGCACGAGATCGGATGCCACAGCAATACTCACCGGTTGGTCTATACGCTCTCACCGGCTGAATTTCGCGAAGACACGAATTGCGCAGTGGCGGCAATCGAGGATGCCTGCGGAATCAGCCCCACTTGCTACAGAGCCCCCAGTTACTCGATTACGGACAAATGTCTTTGGGCTTTCGATATTTTAGCTGAGTGCAATTTTTCTCACGATTCGAGCGTTTATCCCATCTGCCATGATCGATATGGCATTCCCGGCTTCAGTCGCCACGCGACCATCGTGCATACGCCGTCCGGTCCGATTCAGGAAATTCCTCCCGCCACCGTTCAGCTCAGCACTCATAATATAGCCCCGATTGGAGGCGGCGCATATTTTCGCCTTTTGCCGTACAGATATACGGCCGCCGGGATTCGCCGCGTCAATGAGCAAGAAGGTAAGCCCGTGTGCATGTATGTGCATCCGTGGGAGATTGATCCGAAGCAGCCGAGGATCGCAAGCGGTTTTCTTTCGCGCTTGCGGACCTACGCCGGTCTGGGTTCTGTCGAACGCAAACTGAATCGCTTGCTCTCCGACTTCCGGTTTCGTTCTATCGGAGAGATCTATCCCGCAATAGCCGATGGCGGTTCACATCATGAAACGTCGTCAAACTGTGGTCATAGTGTGGCGATCGGATCAGCCGGCTGAAATGAGCCGCGCTCTATTCTCTGCCTCATAGCATCGTAGTAATGGTAATGCACTTGCCGTAAGTCGTTTGCCGCATTCCAGCCGCCTCGCTAGCGAATGTCGGAGCTGAATCGACATGAAGACGGTCATAGTACTGGTTCCGATCGCCGTTTTGGGGTTCAGTGTATGGATAAGCATCCCTCGCACTTTCCATCCTCCGGCGGCAATCGCCGCCGCATATCGGTGCCCCATGCATCCCGCATACATACAAAACGCACCGGGCAACTGCCCGGTATGTGGAATGCTTCTGACGCCGACGGGCGCTTATCGAGAAAGTGATAAAAGCCTTGCAAGCAGTGGGCGGGCGCCCGTGACAGTCCGTCCGGAATATCAGCGTACGCTAGGCATCCGTGTCGCCGAGGTTCACGAAGTGGCGCTCGAAAAGACGATCCGAGCAGTCGGCCACGTCTACTTCGGCGCGCCGTCCAGATTCGCTTCCGAACAGGCGGGCGCTGTGCGTGAAGTGTATCGCACAATTAGCGCTGTCGGCGGTCCACGGCTGCGCCGTGCAGATGCAATATTGTCGTTATCTACTTCATCTGCTTCAGACTTGCGGATATCGGAGGTCACGATCGTTCGCGCCCTCAAACCTCTTGTTCTCTTGTCTGTACCGCAACCAGGGCAGCGCGTTGAGAAAGGAAACGACCTATATACATATGTTGATCTGTCTCTTCTTTCCGTCCTGGCCGATATCAGAACCCCCGATATGCAGTTCGCAAAGATCGGCGCGCCCGCGTATGCGACATTGCCGTCGCACCCTGGAAAGGTGTGGCGCGGCAGGATTCGTGAAGCCACCCAGCAGTTCGATGAACGGACGCAGACGCTACGAGTAAAAGTGGATTTCCCGAATGGCGAAGCCGATATCTGGCCCGGCATGATTGCCAATGTGGAGTTGCGCTGTCCAGTCCGGCGGGCGCTTGCCATACCCGAAAGCGCTGTTATCGAAAATGGCGAAACGGCAATCGTTTTCGTCGCAAAGCCGGGCGATCTGTTTGAGCCCAAACCGGTTGAGCTCGGGCTGCGCGCCAACGGCGTAGCCGAGATTCGACGCGGATTGCAGAGCGGAGAACGCGTCGTCGCTTCGGCAACGTTCCTGATCGATGCCGAATCGCAATTGCGCGCTGCGGCAATTACACGTTGAGTGCTGACCTGAGCTCGTCCTGATGCTTGCCTCCATTGTTCGCTGGTCGGCTACGCACCGTTTCATCGTCATTGCAAGCTGGTGTCTCATTGCGGCGGTTGGAGTCTGGACACTGCCCCGGCAGCGGGTCGACGCTCTCCCCGACGTTTCGGATACCCAAGTCATCGTGTATGCGAACTGGGCTCAGCCGGCTGAGCTGGTGGAAGCGCAGGTTACGTATCCGCTTACGATGGCTCTCCTGGGCGCCCTGCAAGTGAAGACGGTTCGCGGGTACACGGAATCCGGGTATGCCCTGATATATGTGATTTTTGACGACGGCGCGGACTTTTTCCGGGCCCGACAAAAGGTATCAGAGGCGTTGTCGAGAACCGGTTCATTACTGCCGGCAGACGCGCGTGTGGAAATAGGGCCCGAGGCGACCAGCGTCGGTTGGGTCTTCCAATATGCGCTCATCGATTCTGCTGGAAGGCGGTCGCTTGCGGATCTCAGGGCGCTCCAGGACTTCCAGTTGCAACCCGCGCTCAAAGCGACGCCTGGCGTCGCGGAAGTCGCCAGCGTCGGTGGCTTTGAAAGGGAATACCAGGTTACCGTTGATCCCACCTTTCTGGAAGACAACGACATTTCTCTTAAGGCTGTTGTCGAAGCCGTCCGCAAATCCAATGCTAATGCCGGCGCGCGGGTAATCGAGTTTTCAGACCGGCGATACACGGTGCGCGGCCTTGGGCTGGCGCATAGTATTGAAGATCTGGAGCGGATTGTCGTTCATCCGGATCATCCCTACAAAGTGGAAATGGGATTAGCGCCTGCGCCTGTGTTGCTTCGTGACATTGCGCACGTGGAAGCCGTTCCGCAGACGCGCTGGGGTATAGCCGATCTCGACGGCGCCGGAGAAGTCGTGGGCGGGATTGTGGTCATGCGCGCTGGTGAGAACGCGTCAGAAACCGTCCGCCGTGTGAAAGAACGGCTCCACGCATTCGAACGGTCCCTACCGGCCGGAGTGCGTATTGTAACGACGTACGATCGCTCGGACCTGATCAAACGGTCGCTCGCAACGTTTCGTAATGAGTTGCTGCTGGCCGCATGCGTGGTTGCGCTCGTCATTATCATTTCATTGCAACATTTTCCATCCGCGATTGCGGCCGTGGCGATTATCCCGGCAACGCTGCTCATTGCGATGGGACCGATGTACTGGCTCGGCGTGAATCTGAATATTATGTCGCTGGCCGCAATGGTTCTCTCGACCGGCGTGCTGGTGGATGGAGCCATTATCGAAGTGGAAAATTCGCACCGGCGGCTGAGTATGGCTGGCGTTGCAGGCGACGCGCGCCCTGTTCTGATTGAAGCCATGCAGGAGGTAGTTCCTGCCGTATTCTTGTCGTTGCTCGCAATCGCGGTGACGTTCCTGCCCGTATTTGCGCTCACGGGTCAGGAGGGGCGCTTGTTCCGGCCCATGGCAGCCGCGAAAACGATCGTGATGGCCGCAGCCGCGGCTCTGTCGCTGACGTTTGCCCCCGCCTTGCGCAGCGTCTTCAGCCGCTTGAACCCTATTGTATTTCGGCCGCGATGGCTCGCTTCCATAGCCAACTCCATGCTGGTCGGCGCGTACCGGCGGGAAGGGCAATCGCATCTATGGCGTACGCTGTACGCCATATATGAGCGAGTATTACGTCGTGTTCTCCTGTATCCCAAGACAACGATTGCAATCGCGATTGTGCTGATGGCCGGTACGGCTCCACTGTACTTCCGGCTTGGCCGCGAATGGGCGCCGTCATTAAACGAAGAAACTCTCCTCTACATGCCGACTACGCTGCCCGGCATCCCCGTCAGTGAGGCCGCGCAGCTGCTCCATAGACAGGATGCCGTGCTGCGAGGCTTCCCAGAGGTGGCGAGCGTTTTTGGCAAGGCGGGTCGGGCGGCGACCTCGACAGATCCGGCGCCCCTCAACATGATCGAGACCACCGTCGTGTTAAAACCGCGCGAGCAGTGGCGGGAACGGCATCGCTGGTATTCCGGCTGGTCGCCGGAATGGTTGAAGGACTTGCTGTTCCGGCGCTTCGCCAGCGACCGGATCACGTATGACGAACTGCTCGCCGAAATGAATCGCGCGACCGCGTTGCCCGGCCTGGTGAACTCCTGGACGATGCCGGTGCGCGGGCGCGCCGAGATGCTCACGACAGGCGCGCGGACGCCCTTGGCGGTGAAGGTTCTCGGACCAGATGCGCGCGCGGCGGAACGGATCGCCCGGCAGGTGGAAGCACGGCTGAAACCAGTTGCTGGAACGCGTTCGGTGTTTGCAGAACGTGCGCAGGAAGGATATTACCTCGATATTGACGTTGATCGCGACAAGCTGGCAGCGTATGGACTGCAAATGACGGACGTCCAGGATGTGATCCACTGCGCAATTGGCGGCGCGGAGGCGACGCGTCTCTTCGATGGCCGGGCGCAATATCCGGTAACCGTCCGATATCCGAAGAAATTTCGGGACAGCGTCGCAGAAATCGAGCGCATTACGATTCTCAACAGCAGCGGAGAGCATGTTCCGCTAGGCGCAATTGCGCATATCCGCCCAACGCGCGGGCCCGGGATGCTGCGCACCGAAGGCGCTATGTTTGCGTCGTACGTATACATAGATACGGATTCTGATGACATCGGGACGTATGTTTCAAAAGCGCAGGCGGTCATGAACACGATCGCCACGCCTCCCGGATGCTGGCTCGAATGGGCGGGCGAGTTCGAAAACATGCTGCGCGCGAAGGCGCAGCTACGAATCGTGGCGCCGGCGACGCTTGCGCTGTTGATAGCGGTGCTGTATCTGAACACGAAATCGTTTGTAAGGACCGGTGTTGTGCTGTTGGCGGTCCCGTTTTCGCTTGTGGGCGCGCTGTGGATGATGTATGCGCTCGGCTATCATGTTTCCATCGCCGCTTGGGTTGGAATGATCGCGTTAATGGGGCTGGATGCAGAAACGGGCGTATTCATGTTGCTGTTCATCGACCTCGCATACAGCGCCGCACGCCGCAACAACGCCGTAAAAACGTCTGCCGAGCTGAAAGACGCGATTATCGACGGAGCGGCAAAGAGGATGCGGCCGAAACTGATGACCGTAACAGCCGCTGTCGTCGGACTGTTGCCAACTCTGGTTTCGACCGGCACGGGATCTGAAATTGCGAAACGAATTGTCGCCCCCATGGTGGGGGGCTTGCTAGCCTCATTTGCGCTTGAGCTTCTCGTCTATCCTGCCGTTTACTACTTGTGGAAGCAGCCTCGCCCCGTCAGTGAGCCTAAAAGCGCGCTTGCGGCAAAGCGTCACTACTGAATCTGCACGAAGGGAGCGACCGAGGGCACGCCATTGCTGTTGACGAGGAACAGCATATAGTAGCCCGGAGGCGCAAGGTTCCCGTTCGCTGGGGCGGATATCGTGAGCCCGCCCGCAGTTTGTTGAAATGCTAAAGGCACGAACCGAGCATTCTCATCGAAGAAGTGCGTCACCGCTCCGGTCCGGATCAATACCGCGCTGGCAATGCTTGCAGCATCAGGCGTGCCGACGAAAAATGTGGAACCGTATTGGATTTGCGCCGGCGCCTGGGTAATCGCTGGCCGCGCGCCCTTGAACAGGTAGGGCGGCGAGAAGAACTCTGCATTCTTCTCGTCTGGAACCTGGCCGAAATCGGAGCCCATGCCGGACACCAGCACGCGGCCATCTGGCAGCAACACTGCCGTTGAGTGGTATTCGCGCGGAGTGTGCATCGACGCCATCGTGGTCCAGGTCTGCGTCTGAGGCGACCACAATTCCGCCGCATATACTGCATTTGCGATGTTCCCGCCGTTTTTATCTGTTTCGCCGCCGGTCGCCAGAACTGTTCCGTCCGGCAACGTCGTAAGGTTCAGAAAGCTTCGCGGATAAACCATCGAAGGGGTCTGCTGCCATTTCGGCGAGGGCTGCGTCATATCGAGCACATACGTGGTGTTTGTCGATGCGCCCACGTCCTGACTGTCAGCCGCGCTGCCGGCTTTCATGATTTTCCCCGGCACATACATGGCGGAACTTCCGCCATCAACAATGTTCGGGTCGACAACTGACCAGGACTGCGTATTTAAGTCAAGAATATCCGTCACCACGGCATATTCGGATCCACCAACGTGAATCACCCGGCCATCCGGCAGCAAATACATGAAGGGGTACGTTTCGAACGGATTGTAGGCGTTGGGCAGTTGGGTCCATTTATTCGTGACCGGATCATAAATCTCAGGAACTCCGGCGTTGGTATGACTTGCGGTCTGCCATCCGGCCGTCACCAGAACACGGCCGTCTGAAAGCGTTGTCGCCGTCGGATACCAGCGTTTGTACGCCATGTTCGGAACCGCGGTCCATTTGTTCGTCGATGGATCGAAGATTTCCGCATTTGCGATTCCGATATTGCTGCCGCTTCCGCCGTAGCCGCCAGCGACGAGAACACGCCCGTCGGCGAGCAGAGCGTGGCCGGAGCAAAAGAGATCTGCGGACGTCGGAATATTCTGAAAGGTGTTATTGATGTAATCCCAGACCGTCGGCGTCATGCCGTCCTGATACAGCAGGACTTTGTTGTTGTTCAGCAGAATTAGGTTTACCGCAACGGTGGGAATGTTTACCACAGACGACCAGCTGCCCATCACGGCTGGATTTCCTGAGCGGTCCACGGTGATGGAAACAGCGGCGGACATCGCCGTATTTCCGGCAGTGTCCCGCGCCCGGGCCGTTATCGTGTGCTGCCCATTGGCAACAGTGCTGGTATCCCAAACCATTGAGTACGGAGGGGTGGTTACTTCCGACCCGAGCTGAGCGCCGTCGAGGAAAAACTGTACGCCGGCGACGGATGCGTTATCGGAGGCTACGGCCCAAAGTGTAGATGAGGTGGTCACAATGCCGCCCTGGGCCGGCGCGATGACGGACACAGTCGGCGGCGTGGCGTCAGGGACTCCGGAAGCGGCCGGCAGGACTTCGCAGAGACTGAGATTCCACCGGTCCGAAGTCGGCGAGGTATCGTTGATGCTGACCGTTGCTCCGGCTGCCGGAGTTGGACTATTCTGCATCTGCACCCAATATGTGTCGCCGGCCGGCGTCAAATATTGGTGAACAATACTCTGGCCGGATCCTGCCGTCCGACCGACCGCTCTGTCGTAGTCGTTGCCGACGCCAAAGACCCAGGAATTGTTGCGAGTCGTCACGAGCGAGGCGCCCGGCGCCCCTGACGCGGCGTTCTTGCTTGCGATGGCGCCGATCGCTCCAGAACCGTTTGCCCCTGACGTATCCGCGCCAGTGAAACTGACCACCGTGATCGAGGAGATAACGCTTTGCGACAACGAAGCGGTTACCGAAATATTGCTCAGCGGCCCGGCCGCAAATGCGCGCCAGATTTCGGATGTGCCGGCCTGCCCATTTGACCGAACTACGAGATTCCAGGTCAGTCCGCCGCCAGAAACGCTAGTGACTGTCGTGTTCGCGCCAGCGAGATAGTCAGTTGCAATGAAGGCCAACAGTAGCTCGTTGCCCACAGTGGTCGAGAATGCCGGACTGGTAATACTGGGCGCAGCCGCGGTCCCATCCGTTGAAACCTTAATGTCAATGCCGAGCGAACCCACGGATGCTGTCTGAGCTGTGAAATTCACGCCCGACACGTTTGCGTTGGAAACTGTTGCTGATTGAGACGCTGGCATCATCGTATAGCCCGCTTTCGAGGGCGTTACTGTATAGGCGCCATTTGCGAGACCAGTAAAACTGTAATTGCCTGCAGCATCCGCCGTAGTGGTCGCTTTTGCGGCGCCATTCAGCGTTACCGTGGCGGATGCTCCGGCTGAAGCCGGGCTGATGGTTCCGGAAATGCTCCAGGTGGGTATCGCCGTGGCAGTAAAATTGATCGCAGTCGCGTTGGCGCCATTAATCGTAAGGGACTGGCTGACTGGGTCGAAGGTATAGCCATTCTTGGCGGGCGTTACGGTATAGTTTCCATCCGGCGCGCCGCTAAAGCTATAATTTCCGGATGCATCGGCTGTAGTCGTTGCGCTCGCGGCGCCGGTTAGAGTGATCGTTGCGCCGCTCCCCGCAGCGCTGGGAGTAATTGAGCCCGAAATGCTCCACGTCTGGGTTGCGACCGCCGGCGGTAAAATCTCGCAGACGGCCAGATTCCACCGATCAGACGTCGGTGCGGCGTCATTGATCGTGACGGTCGCCCCGCTTATCGGCGTCGGCGCATTCTGCATCTGAACCCAGTAGGTGTCTCCCGCTGGCGTGAGATATTGGTGAACCAGCGATTGCCCGGCCGGGACAGTCCGGGCGATAGCATTATCGTAGTCATTTCCTACGCCGAAGACCCAGGAATTCGCCCGGGTCGTGATAACAGACGCGCTCGGAGCTCCGGACCCGCCGTTTCTACTGGCTGTCGCCCCGATTGCTCCTGAACCGTTGACGCCCGAGGTATCGACGCCGGTGAACGTCATTACGGTCATCGAGGAAAGCACCCGTTGCGAGAGCGTGGCCGTCACAGAGACATTCGTCAGCGGTGATGGCGCAAACGCGCGCCAGATCTCCGATGTGCCCCGCTGTCCATTGGATCGGACCACCAGCGTCCAAACAAGGCCGGCGCCGGCGACGTTCCGAACAGTAGTATTTGTTCCCGACAAATAGTCTGTCTCGATGAAGGCCAACAGCAGCTCATTGCCGCTTACGGTCGTAAAAGTGGGGCTTACAATTGTCGTACTCGATGAACTGCGATCTTGGGAGATGTTGACGTCAACCGCGATCGCGGCGTGAGCGCACGCCGCCACAGCCAGAAGCGCAATGAAAACCGTACAGCGCCAATCCTTCACCAAATCGTGCCTCCTCCGATGAACACACGAATCCTGTTCCTGCCGACCGTAGCATTCAAGATGCCACGTCTGGCGCGGCTAAGCAGAACAGGATGGTCGTCTTGCCCTTCCCAGCGCCTGATGCGGCGACCGGCATCGGTCCGGCTAAACGGGCGATTGCCTGTCCGGCGTTTCTAGCGCAAACTCCTAAGGATCGGTTCGCTTTTTATCTGCATCGGCAGCATGCGTGCACTCGAGAATTGACTCCTGTGCGCCTCTCACGACGATTTTGAATTGACCTGAAATGCCGATCTACTTTGTGAAGAAATGATGCTGAACGCGAACCTGCCTGTGCGGAGCGGCGCCATGCCAGAGTCGGCCGATTGCGGCTTATGGCCCGGGCTGCCGGATGTCGGCCGGCGGGGCCAAAGAGAGTAATACGATGAAATTGCGACAATTATTTCTCGGCGCTGTGACGGTGGCGCTGGCTTGCGCGGTGATCCTTCGCGGCCAGAGCTTTGAGATGGAGACCTTTAATCCACTGAGCTCGACTACATCGGGCCTCCACCTGTACGGCGCTTCCGTCTCCGGATCGTATTTTTCAAACCCGTATGGCGTCTTCCCGACCGGCGTCTTCGGCAGCGGCACTTCCGATTTGTCCACGCTGCAGACCTCCGCTACAGTGGGCTGGTTGCGGCAGAGCCAAACGGCCATTATGTCGCTCACGTATTCCCCGATGTTTGTTCACACGCTGAGTGGTCCGACATATCAGTCGTTGAATCATTCGGTCGCATTTTCGGGCAAAAAAACATTTGGCGCAAAGTGGACCGCGGCGGGTTCAGCGCAGGGGGTCATCAGCGACTTCAGCCAGCTTCTATTCGCAACCACCCCGTATGCCAGTGCGTCGAAGGTCGAGTCGACATTTGACGATTTGGCCGCCGCAGTGTTGACCGGTCGGTCCGATAACGCGGCCTTGGCGGCGTTATTTACATCCGCGCCGCTCGCAACCTCGCCGGAAACAGCAGTTCTGTATGGCAGTCGCATTCTCGCCGCATCGGCTGGGGCGTCCGTGTCTTACGCCTCTTCCTCTCGCTCGACCTATCAGGCGTCGCTACAGATAATTCGCGCACAATATTTCAGCCCCGGAAGCAATGGTTCGAGCAGCGGTCCGAACAACGTCGTGCCGGCGACGACATCCGGGCTGGGCAGCGTGGCATGGTCGTACTCGCTCACGCCCCGGACCGTTCTGTCGCTCAGCGCCTCTACCACCCGAACCATATCGAAATATCAAGATGCGTACGGTACACAAGCGATGGTAACGATTGGACACACCCTCAGCAGGCGCTGGTTTGTGCGGGCCGGACTCGGGGCCGGGTTCATCAGTCCTTTGCGGGAGACCATCGCGGTCTCGCAAGGCATACAAGCGCCGTGGAGAGCCGGAATCGGATTTAAGGGCTACGCCCATACCCTATTGGCGTCGTATGAACGCCCTGTTGCGGACATGTACGGCTTGGGAGCGAATGCGACGGATGTCATCTCGGTTGCCTGGACGTGGCAGCGGCCCGGCCGATCTATTTCGGCATCCGGCGCCTTCGGTTATGTGCGACTAGTCGGTCCAAGGTTTTCCAATGAGGGCAGCTGGACTGCGCATGCGTCCACACAAAAGGCGTTCGGACCGCATTGGGGAATGATGATTGGATATACGTATCTTCACTCGCCGAATATCCTCATCGCTTCCGCATCGACGGCATCACAAAGCGGAGTCATGGCGACGTTATACTGGTTGCCGGTTTCACGACGCTGAACAATTTCTTTCACCCGCCGCAAAGGCGCGTTTCCGCGCGTAGCGCTACCGGTTGGGGTGTAGAGCAGGGACTGCTTCGGAATCCGGGCCGGTCTCGGAGGCATCAGCGGCGCGATCACATATGCGGGCTGCGCGCCGCCGCCGGACCATATGCACCGCTACCGAGAATGCGATCAGCGCCGTTCCGACTACAATATATGTCGCCGGCTCAGGCACATCCATGACCGGATGCTCTACAAACGTGTGATTGGCAGTAGCGTTCACCCCGCCAGAAATATCGGCGCTGACATGAGCCTCGTGCTGAAGCACGGGTTTGGCGCACACCGTTTCGAGCAGGAGAAATACGGTATACGTCACAATCGCTCGGCGGCGGGCGCATGGAACCCCAATCATGTGGATACAACCTGTTCTGCAGGTCGGGGGCCACTAAAAGAGGATGTATGGAGAGTAATTAAACTACTGCAAGCGTATGTCAACGCAGGCTTTAGACGCCCGCTGTATAATTCGCTTCGAGCGCCCGCGGCTCACCTATTGCAGCTGTTCCCTGCTTTGAGCCGTCAATGCCCAACTTTTTCATTTTGTACAGCAGGGCCTTATAGTCGACCTTCAACAATGCGGCCGCTTGTTTCCGATTCCACCGTGTCGCATCCAGCGCGCTGAGAATGACCTCGCGTTCTGCGTGATGCTTCGCCTTCGTTACTTGCTCGAGCACGGACGCGGGTTCTGCCGGCAGCGCGGCTTCGGCAGGCCGAGCAGCGACCATGCGAGCCATTTTCATTTGAATTTCTCGGGCGATCATATCCTGATCGCGCAATACTACAAGCCGGCGCATCACGTTCTCGAGCTCGCGAATATTGCCTGGCCACGAGTACACCAACAACGTCTCCTTCAGCATAGGAGTGAGCGCCGGGATCGACTCCCCCCCGTGTTTTCTTATCAGAAACTCGGCAAGCGGGATGATATCCTCGCGACGGTCGCGTAAGGGAGGCAGGTGAAAATTCAAGACATTCAGCCGATAATACAGATCCTCGCGGAAGGCGCGCTCGGCGATGGCCTTTTCCAGGTCTTGATGGGTCGCCGCAATCACCCGCACATCCACCCGGACCGTTTCCTTGCCGCCGATGCGCTGGAACTCTTGGTCTTGCAGGACCTGTAAAAGCTTTGCCTGGAGTTTAAAATCCATATCGCCGATTTCGTCCAGCAGAATGCTGCCGCCGTTTGCGAGCTCGAACATCCCTGCCTTCTTCTGAAAAGCGCCGGTAAATGCTCCTCGCTCGTAGCCGAACAGCTCGCTTTCCACCAGCTCGGAAGGCAGCGCCGCGCAATTCAATTTCAAGAAGGGTTTTTCCGCGCGATGTGAATTGGCGTGGAGTTCCCGCGCAAGCACTTCCTTGCCCGACCCTGTCTCTCCCTGGATCAACACGGGCGCGTCGGACATGCCGACTTGCCGCACCAGCTGCTGAATGGCGCGCATGCGCGCATTCGAGCCAAAAAAGACGGAGCGCTGTGCTGTCGGCGCCGCCGGGGCGGACAACCTGCCGGCATTGTCCAAGGCCTTGGTCAGCGCGTTCTTGAGGTCCTCGTGGACCACCGGTTTGCCCAAAAAGTCGGTCGCCCCGCACTTCATGGCCTCAACAACGTTCGTCGTGCACGAGCCGTCCGAAATCATAATAACCGGGAGATCATAGCGGTCGCGCCGGATCTCGCGAAGCGTTTCGATGCCGTCTTTTCGCGGCATCACAATATCGAGCAAAACCGCGGCGATCTGTCGCCGCTCTCTCAAGCAGGCCAGGGCTTCCTCTCCGTCCTCGGCCACTTCGACGCGATAGCCCATACACCGGAGCGCCATCGCAAAGTACCCTCGGACTTCAGGTTCGTCTTCAGCCACCAGAATCGTGCTATTCAGGTTGTCCATGGAACGCTTCTGGCTATGCATTTCGCAGCCCCATTCTGCAATCCGCTTCGGAGACGCATTCGGCGGCCGGCTCCTGCTGCATGGGGAGCACAAAGGAAAATAACGCGCCTTCCGGCCGGCTCTCGGCCCATACTTTGCCTCGATGCTGAGTGATGATCATTTTGCAGATCGCAAGCCCCAGACCGGCGCCGGAGCGATCGTCCCGAACGGCGTACGACGTATAATCTTCAAACATTGAGTCCAGATGTTCCGGCCGAATGCCTGGCCCCGAATCCTGAATATCGATTCGATACGCATTCGGCTCTTGTGATCGCCTGAATCTCCGCTCCTGGTCAATCGTTCCGTTTAGATTTGGAATCCGGCGGTCCCAGAAGTATGGATATCCCTTAATCGCGATCCAGCCATGCCGCGGCGTAAACTTGCATGCATTGTCTAGTAGATTCACCAGCACCTGCTCGATTTGGCCCGGCTCAAAATACAACAACCCGCCGGGCGGGGGAATATCCACAAAGATTTCAATGTGCTTCTCATCGGCAAATTGGGCCACCTCATGAAGAGCCTGCTCAATACACTCCCGAATGTCGGCCCATTGAAAGTTTGGCTGCTGTTCAATATGGCCGCTGACGCCTAACTGGAACATGGCGTTCGACATTCGTCCTAAACGCTTGGCGCTCTTGAGCATTCGCTCCAAAACTTCTCTCTGTTGCGATGTAAGAGGACCTAATTGCCCTTCCAGAAGCAACCCGCAATAGCCGGTCAGCGCCGAAACCGGCGCACGGAAATCATGTATGGCCCGGGTCAGGAAGTTCGTGCGCTCCTGATCATACTCCTGCAGCTTCAGATTGGCGTGAATGAGGCATTGCAGAAGCTCGTCGCGATCTAAACGCAAGGCCCGGACGTCATCGCCCCGCGACGACCTCCGGGACGCAATGACCTGACCCAAGATCGCCCGTAGAACCGGCCTGGTTAACGGCTTCAGCAGTATGCCCGCCCCGACCTCGGGATGCAGATCGCAAAAAAGGGAAATTTCTTTCCGGCGCAGAACGACAAAATGCGTGCGGCCCCAGGCAGCGCACTGCGGCAACGCAATGTCCGGCGAAAAGTCAAATATGTAAAGATCGTCTCCGGCGCTGACCGTCGCGCCAGGACGGATATTGCTCAGCTCCCAGTCAATATCTGAGTGCTCACTGATGAGTTCCCGCACTAAGTCGGCAATCGTCCCGTCCGACGATACGATGCATAGAGTGATACCGACACGGTGTCCCATTAGTTTGTGTTTTTGCCCACGGAAGTTACAGAAATGTCGCTTGACGCTTCAGAATAGCGCCATTCCAAAAAATGTCAAGGTTTGTTAGTCCTTAGTACTATCTTAGTACGCCTAGTCTAGACGCCTAGCCGTAAAGACTCAAACCACGCCACCAAACGGCATCATCGGCGGACCGAGAAGCCCTCTAATGAAACAAATCGGAATAGATTCTCAAAATACTTCCACACAATTCCAGGAAATAGAGGCTGGCAGATAAACTGCTGATCACGGGTACTTTGGTGTGCGATACAAAACGGCAGCGCTCCTGCCTCCTGTGATGACCAGCTTCACTGAACGAAGAAGACAAGGCCGTGTAGAGGTGCGTTGGCCCGTTCGGCTCGCACGTCAACCGGGGGAACTCCCGATTGCGACCTGCACAAATAACATAAGTTCCAGCGGTTTTTATTGCTATTCTCCCGAATCGTTTTCACCCGGTGAAATGCTGAGCTGCTCGATCGATATCCCCGCCTGGACGCCCGGAGCAGCGGATGAACATCTTACGCTCGAATGCCGCGTTCAGGTGATTTGGGTAGAGCGCGTAGAAGCCATCCGTCAGTTCGGGATTGGCTGTCACATTCATGACTACGTTGTCACCAAGCAAGTCCGTGAACGCATGTCTACGGTCCAATAGGTTCGCTCGAGGGCCCCATCTTCTTCCCCGCCGCCGCGTTGGCTGGGACGCGGCGTCGCTGAGAGCCTATTGCGGGATGTTGGCGGTCGCAGATCCGAGACGATTCGTCAGCGTCACACTCTGCGGCGTAACTGCATTGGCGTCACCCTGTACCGTAAATGGTTGGGTAAAGACGAACTGACTGCCATACTGCCCGGAAGAAGCGTCCTGAAACCAAGCATTAAATAAATTCTCTACTGGTACTGTCAGGGTCGAAGTTTGACCGGCGACGCTGAAGGTAAAGGTGGCTTGGGTCACCTCTCGGGCTGTGGAAAAACCCGTTACTTCGATATTGAACCCATTGCCTCCCCGAATGAGTCGCACGCTTTGGATCACGGGGGCGGCGCGCTCGATACGGATCGTGACGGACGGGGCTGGCGTAGGCGTAATATCAATCCCCCCCGCCAGCAGCCGCAGGGATACGGTAATAGTCCCAGCCACAGTTCCGGTCTGCAATGCAAGGCGCGTCGCCGACACCGCGTTCAAAGTCCCGGCCGCAACCGTGAAGTCGGCGCTCCGGCCGCCGGATGCAAACTGAATCGTGCTATCGCCGCCGCCGCTGTCAGGAGCGAAGCTCAGCAGCGCCTGCCCGGAGATCAGCGCCGGGAATGGCGAGCTCAGGGAGATCTGAAAGGGAAGCTGCTCGGCAGGTTGCGCGCTCGCGGGCAAGTTCGAGATTACCGCCGACGGAGTCGGCGGCAGGCTCACATTGATCCGGAATAAATCGACATATGTGGTCCTGACGCTGTCCGTCACGCGTACGGTGAACGAATACGTCCCTGCCGCAGCCGGGATCCCGCTGATCACGCCGGTTGCCGGATCGATGGCCAATCCGTCCGGCAATCCATTTGTAGACCATGTATACGGCGGTACTCCGCCTGACGCTGTCATCGATTGCGAAAACGCCGCGCCCAGGGTGGCCTCCGCGAGTTGCGACGCGGTCGTTATGGTCAGCGATGAGGGGCTGACAGTGAGCGTGAATGTTTTGGTCCCGCTCGCCCCGGCGGCGTCCCGCACCAGAAGCGTTAAGGTAAATGCTCCTGGAGTAAGGGGAGTGCCCGAAAGGGTCGCCGTCGATGCGTCAAAGCTTAACCCGGGCGCCCCGCCGTTCGTTAGCGACCACGTATAAGGCGCCGTGCCGCCCACAACCGTAAACGTCTGCCGATACGAGGCGCCGACGGCGCCACTCGGCAATGTTGCGCCGGTTGGAATCGTCAGTGTAGGCGGATTCACGACTACAGAGAACGGTTGTGAAACTTGCGCCCCGGCGCTGTCAGAGACCTGGATCGTGAAGTCGAATGTCCCGGCGGTCGTCGGAGTGCCACGGAGCGCGCCGGATGACGGATCTAGCGTTAAACCACCGGTGTTGCCGGACAGCACGGTCCAACGGTAAGGCGGCGCGCCGCCCGAGGCCGAAAACGTTTGCGCGTAGGCGACTCCAACCGTGCCGCTGAACAGCGGCGGCGCTGTCGTGATCTTGAGCGGCGCTGAATTGATCGTCAGCGCAAACTCTCGCGAAGCGGATAACTGCGCAGCATCGGTTACCTGAACCGTGAAATCGAAGACTCCGCTGGCCGTCGGAATTCCGCTGATCGCGCCGCTTGCCGGATCGAGCGTCATGCCGGTCGGAAGACCTGGCCCGACGGTCCATCGATACGGCGGCGTCCCGCCGCTTGCAGTCAGAACTTGCATATAGTTCTGTCCCACCATCCCGCCGGGCAACGGACTCGCAGTCATAATCGAGAATGCTGATGATCCCGTAATTGTGATCGAGAATGTTTTGGACGCCGCCTGGCCAGCGCTGTCGGTCACCTGGGCGGTGAAATTGAACGTGCCCGCGGTCGTTGGAGTCCCGGCAATGGCGCCGGAGGAATTCAGCGCCAATCCGGGAGCTACAGCAGTGGTGGACCAGGTATACGGCGGGGCCCCGCCTGTTGCGGTCAAGGTAAACGCGTATGCTGCGCCGGGCGCGCCTTGCGGAACCGCTGAGGTCGTAATCGTTACCGCCGAGCCCGTCACGGTGAATATCAGGCCATTGGATGAAACGCCGCCTGGATTGATAACGGTGATCGTTCCATAACCTGGATTCGCCAATATGGGGGACGGAATACTCGCGGTCAATTGAGTGCTGCTGAAATACGTAGTCGGAATCGCTGCGCCGTTCCATGCGACCACAGACCCTAGCTGAAAATTTGTCCCGCTGACCACCAGCACCACGCCGGGGCTGCCTGCCGGCGCTGTCGACGGACTGATCACCGTGACAGCCGGCGCCGTGCTCTGCGCCGACGCAACGGCCCGAAGTAGTATCGCCAGGACGCTACAGAATACAGCGCGTTTCCGGCTCATTGAGCGTTCTCCGGAGCGCCCGACGACGGCCGTTCGATCGGAACAAACCACATGCGCAGATTCGCTCCCGATCCGTCGAAAAGCATCACCGGGCCCGTCGATAGATCATTGACGCGAAACATCGCTGCGGAATTTACCGCATCCAAAGCGGTCGGCCGGCAGTCGCACGAAATGGTTTTCCAAAGCCCGCTCGCGGAGTCGAACTCTGCAATCAATCCCTCCGCGTACGCGACATGCGCGCGGCGCCCGTCGCGCGAGAGCCGAACCGCTACCGGATTCGAGATCTGATCGCCCGCGATCTGGCCGTAATAAGAGGTCGCGCCGCCCGCCCGAATCAGATACAGTTCGCCGCTGCGCGATACAGCCAGCCCGTCGCCTCCATCCGGCCGAAAGCAAACAGCGGCCATGACGCCGGGAATCGAGAGCTGCATCCAGCCGGAATTTGCATTGAACAGCCAAACCGAATTGGAGTCCGTGACGAACAGAACCAATGCGCCGTCATCGCTGACAGCCAGATCCGCGGCGCTGCCCAGACCGTCCACTGCAAGCTCCTCGGTCACGGCAGGCGCATCCGGCAATCCGGTGAGGACCTGAAGGCGCGCCGCGCTTTGACTGTAAAGCAACGCCGCGCGCGCCGATGGACTGAGGACCACGCGATCCGGAGAGACCAGCGCGCCCTCGATCAGGCGAACCATCGGCGCGCTCTGTGGAATTCGCGCCAGGCGGACGCGACCATCATCAGCGGACGTCGCCAGTACAAACCGCAGTTGCGCTGCCGCAGCGGCATGCGCCACTGCAAAGCCAATGTCGAGCGGGGCGCCCACCGCAGCCGCTCCGGGAACGCCCAGGATTGGCCGGATCGCTTTCAGATTGCCGTCGTAGACAAACCCCAGTAATGGAATGCCTACCAGAGATGGCGACGAGCTCTGAGCATTGACCAGCCGGCAGGACAGCAATAGCGCTGCAGATGATGCCAATAACGCGTAATAAAATCGCATGTTTTAGTGAGGTGGACCAACCGTGCCCGTGCCGGGCGTGATGCTGATGGCAGGAGCCGCCGGCGTTGGCGAACTTCCGCTGGAACTATTTTTTCCTCCCAGCGCCGCAGCCGCCACGCCCCCGCCTGCGGCAGCGCCGGCGATCGCCAGGATGATCGCCACCTTCTTGGCGGATCCGCCGCCGGAGCGCTTGCCGGGAACAGCCATATTGAATTGGGTAATATTGGTTCGCGCCGTTCGACCACGATACGATGCGGTGACGTGGATCTGTAGTCTGCCCGTGATCTGGTTCGCCTTTAAACCCTGCGCCGCCGCCCGACCTTGCTGGTCGGTCGTGACTACCAGATTTTTCGAGCCGTTTGCAAACTCGCCGCTGGCGCCCTCGGTCGGCACTGTGAACACAACCGCCGCCCCGGCCACCGGCCTTTGGTTCTCGTCTTCCACCCTCACGACCGGGTCATGCGTGGCCCGCTGGCCAATGTTGTTGATCGCCCCTTCACCAGCAATGACGACGATATTCAGGCCGGCCGGCGGATTTTGGGCGTCCGCAGGCGGGAGCACAAGCTGCGCACAAATCACCGCCGAAAGCCCTGTACAGAGCGCTTTCATGTTATATCTCAATAGCTTTCCTTTTCACTACAGGCGACAACCGAGGTTGAAGCGATCAGCTCTCGTAAAGCAATTTGCTTGCCCGCAACACGTATCGGACCGCTCAAATCCAGCCCTCCGGATCGTATGATCGCTGCCATAGTGGAGATAAACCACCTAAAGGATAATATCGGCTCCGATCGCATACTAAACATTCAGAAGGAATCCCAGTATTTCGCCCTGAGCGGGGCGGGGGTATCTCGGTCGTGGATTTCATGAAGGTTGAGGCTTTCAGCAGCATTACCATCATTGGTCCGGCAACTGCATGGAAATGTGATTCAGGTTTTTAAAATGATGGAGCTAAATAGCAGCGCTGTATTCAGGTTGTGCCTCGCCGGTTTTTTTCTCCTTGCCGGCGGCTTTCGCCTGAATGGCGCCGAGGATCAAAAAGCGCCGCCGAAAGATCTTGTCGAGTACGTTCGCGAAGCCGCCAAACTTGGCTTGCAGGATGCGCAAATCCAACAGAACGCAGTGAATGCGGGCTGGTCCGCCAGCACGGTGGAGGAGGCGATCGCATACGTTCGGTCAGGAAAGCAGCCGGACCAATCAGCCCCATCCACAACTGCCTTGTCCCACCCGCCGGCCCCCAACACCCCCGGCGCCGCCGCAACAAGTGAGCCCGGCGCCTTCGATCCGTCTGCGCGATCGAAGGCGCGCGGCGTGCCGGATGACTATCAGATCGGGGCCGGCGACACGCTGCAGATTTCCGTGTGGAAAGAACCTGAGGCCTCGGTCGCCAATGCTGTCGTTCGCCCCGACGGGAAGATTGGAATGCCGCTGCTCAAGGAGGTCGAAGTCGTCGGACTGACGCCCCGGGAAGCCGAAAAGATCATCACATCGCGGCTTTCAAAGTACATCCCTGCCGCGGACGTGACCGTGGTCGTCTCTGGAATCAACAGCAAAAAAATCTATATTGTCGGCGCGGTGAAAAAAGAGGGCCCTATTCCCTATACCTATCGCATGACCGTATTGCAGGCCTTGAGCGAAGCCGGGGGGCTGAACGACTATGCCAAACGCAAAAAGATCTATGTACTTCGAACCGAGAACGGCAAGGAGTACAAACTCCCGTTCGACTACGACGCGGTCCTTAAGGGTGAGCGCATGGAACTGAATATTCCGCTATTGCCGAACGATACAGTGGTGGTACCGCACTAGTTCAAGCTCCCATTCAGCCAATAAGACCGATTCGAACGCAGATGTCACAATTCTTCAGAACATCCCGGCTTGTTGCGGCCATAGCGCTTAGCTGCGGCTCTTTTGTGTACGCGCAGCTATCGACTTCTGCATACCGCGTGCTCGGCCAGATCGGGTTCCAGCAGAACGGTCTGAATATGGTGCAAGGCATGGAGTTGAACAGCCCGGCCGGCATCGCCATCGATTTCCGCAACGGACAATTGCATGTCTATGTCTCGGATACGGGAAACCACCGCATTCTGGCCTGGCAGGATGCCCGCAGTTATCAGAATGGAGACCCGCCGGCGCTCGTTCTGGCGCAGCCTGGACGACAATTCTCGGCGCCTCTCGGCATCGGCCTGAAAGGGCTGAACTCGCCGCTGGGCATGGCAGTAGATCCGACCACCGGCAACCTGTACGTCGCCGATTCCAACAATAACCGAGTGGTCCGGTTCCCGAATCCATTCGCCAATCCGGCGCGCGTCGAACCGGATGCGGTCTACGGCCAGCCTGGCTTCAACGTGACTTCGGCTGGCGTCTCCAGCAGTACGCTGAACAAGCCTCGCGCCGTGGCGTTCGATTCGAAGGGTAATTTATGGGTGGCCGACACGGGCAACCATCGCATTGTCCGATTCAGCGCCGCGCTCCTCGATAGCGCCTCCCCGCCGGCTGCCGATGCTGTTATCGGTCAACCGGACTTTTTTTCAAATAGACCGAATGCCGGAGGCCCCGTCTCGGCCTCGGGATTCGATACGCCTGCCGGGCTCGCGTTCGATTCGCAAGATAATCTCTATGTCGCGGACCTGAACAATACGCGGGTGCTGAAATTTTCCGCACCGCTCGGACCCTCAAATCAAAATCCTGCAGCCAGCAGCGTTTGGGGCGAACCCAACTTTCAGACCAGAGGCGTTATCGGGCAGCCCTCAGCCTCAACCATCGCCGCGCCGGCTGGACTGGCGGTAGATGCGGCTGGAAACCTGTATGTCGCGTCGCCTGCCGATAATCGCGTTTTGATCTTCCCGGCCACAAACGCCGGGGGCGCTGCCAGGAGCGTGCTGGGGCAGCCCGATTTTTCGTCAACCGCTGCGAACGCGAATGCTTCGCCCAAAGCCTCCCCGAACACGCTCTCAAACCCTCGGGACGTGAAAGTCGATCCGGCCAGCGGCATTGTATTCGTGGCCGATTCGGGAAATAACCGCGTCGTATCGTTTCCTCCGGGCTCCAAGTCGGCCACCCAGGTGTGGGGACAGACCGATTTCATTGCGAACTCTGTCAATCAGCTCAAGCCGGCCAGCATCGGCGCTCCCTACAAGATGGCCATCGATTACTCCAGCGCGCCGTATGCGCTGTATGTTTCTGATTTCATGAACAATCGCGTGCTAGCATGGCGCGACTCCGTCCGTTTCCGGAACGGCGATCCCGCCGATTTCGTGATCGGCCAGCCGGATCTGTTCACCGGCATCCCCAACGTTGATACGCGAGGATCTCAAACGCCGTCGCGGACGTCGCTCTCCGGTCCTGCCGGCATTGCCGTGAATCCAAGCGATGGCTCGCTGTATGTCGCGGATTCCGGCAACAATCGCGTTCTCCACTATCCACGTCCCGTCAGCCAGGTGGGGCGTATTACTCCGGACGCCGTCATCGGACAAACGGATTTCAACAGCAACGCCTCCGCGCTGGTGAATAGTTCCTCCCTGAAGTCCCCCATGGGCGTAGCGCTGGGACCGGACGGAAACATCTTCATCGCGGATACGGGCAATAATCGCGTGCTCGAGTTCGCGGCGGGCGCAGGCACGGGCGCGACAGCGATCCGGGTATACGGCCAGCCAAACAGCACATCGGCAAGCGCGCCCGCCCAGCCCTCGGCTCAGACGCTGGCGGCGCCGCAAGGCCTGTTCGTGGACCAATCGTACAATTTGTACGTCGCCGATACCGCGGCCAATCGAGTCGTCATCTTTCCGAATACCCAGTCTGCGCCGCCCGCAGGCGCCACAGCAGCCTTTGTGATCGGCCAATCCAGTTTCAATACAGCCGCCTCGGGTACCTTGAAAACGCCGACCGATGTCGCCGTTGACAGCGGCGCCAATATCTACGTGGCCGATTACGGCGATAATCGCATACTCATTTTCCCCTCCGTCGTGTTTTTGCCGGTTGCGGGCGCCGAGCCTGCGGCTGTCGTAGGGCAGCAGGACACGAAGGGAACCACTGCGAACTGGAGTTCTACGAATGGCCTCGCAGCCTCCGACGGCCTCTTCGGACCCATTGGAATCTATTTGGATCGCCAGGATACGCTATATGTCGGCGATAGCGGGAACAGCCGCGTCCTGCATTTCCTCAAAGCTGCTTTCCCCGTCAACAGCGCCACGTATCAGGCCGCCGTGCCGGTCAGCCAGGGCGGACTGACAACGCTGTTCGGCAATGGATTCACGACCGAGATCGCGACCGCAGCGGGAGCGTCCTGGCCAACCAGTCTCGCCAACCGCGAGGTCGTCATCAATGATGAAATTAAAGCGCCTATTTACTTCATCAATTCCACTCAGGTCAATTTCCAAATGCCCCAAAGCGCCCCGCTTGGAAGCGACCGCATCGCACTGCGCATTGCCGATACCGGCGAGCTCATCGCGGGCGGAAGCCTGCCGATCGCTGCCGTCTCGCCCGGCCTTTTCACCGCCACCCGGGATGGGAAAGGGCAGGCCGCTGCAACCAACCAGGATGGAAGGATCAACAGCTCGGCGAACCCAGCGGCGCGGGGCTCGATTATTACCCTATATGGAACCGGACAGGGCCGGGTGAGCCCGCCTGTGCCGGACGGCGTCGCAGCGCCTTCCTCTCCGCTGTCGAACACAGTCACGGTTCCCACGTCCGATGCGCGCGCATGCATTGCGTCGCAGCCGTCCATGTGCGTTGCCATCGGTTCGTCCTTTGCGGAGATTCAGTATTCCGGCCTCGCGCCCGGATACATCGGCCTGTGGCAGATCAATGTGAAAATTCCCCAGGAGGTTCCGCCCGGTAACGCCACGCCCGTGAGAATCCTTCTCAACGGCGTACCGAGCAATACGGTGACAGTCGCAATCCGGTAAGCGCACACACGCCCGCCGGCGCTCTGCGCTGTACGCAAGCAGCTGCCGCGGGCGTACTACGACGACGTGAACTCTGCATTTGCATTCAGCCTCACATCCACCTCATCCTCTGGGATCCTTCACGCTATCGATGGTGGTTATGTCGACTTAGCATAACCAATTTCGCGAAGGAAGATACATCTACACGGCTGTAACTGCCTAGTACGCGTGATCTATTCTGGCGGCCCGATGATTAGTGGCAATGTCTTGACTATGAGAACTGTGTTACTCACTGCAATAGTGATGATTTCCGGTTTAGCGGCATCGGCAACCCCCATCCAGATATTTTCTCGTGATGCGCTGAATGCCAATGATTTCGTGGATTGGGGTCAGTTACCGCCGCCGATTACCATCTTGGGCGAGGACGTATGGGTGTCATCCCACAATGCGCTGATGCCGGTGCACGCCAGCAGTTCTCACGAACTCTATTCCGATCAACAAGGCAATCCCTGGGCGGGCAATTTCAGCCCGGGTGATGCTCTGATCGGAACCGGCCAATTCTTTCCAGCCGCGCCGATTGAGATTACGTTCGATAAGCCCGTTCGCGGCCTGGCTACACAAGTCGGGTACAACATCATTTCCGAAGACTCCTTCCCATTCACGGCCTACCTGAAGCTCTTCGATCCTAATGGCGCTCTGTTGGGCTCATTCACAGCAGACGGCAACATGAATAATCATGCGGATAATTCCGCTGTAGTGCTCGGCGCCATCGATACAGAGGCCAGCATCGCCCGGGTCGAATTATTTGCGTCCGCGGAATGTGCCCCCGGGGCGTTTCAAAATTCCTTCACAATCAACCGTCTTGATCTCCTGATCGATGTTCCGGAACCAACGACCCTCATTCCCGTGATGCTCGCCATGACTCTGTTCATTACATATCGCCGCCTGGTCGTGAAAGCACGGCGCGCATAAAGACGTCCGATTCACCGCGGCGCGGGCGCGCGCCGCGTAACTCATCGCTCGCAACTGGTTCGCGCCAGGAGATCGTCTCGACCCGCAAAGCACCCGGCCGATATTGCCGGTGCGATAATTAGCGGCATTTCCAGCCGACACAAGCCAGCCCAGCTACAATCTATTGTGTAATCTATCCTACTGTATTGGGTCGCTATGCTTTAACCAGCATCGGCACGAAGTTTGCACAATAGACCACCCGACCAGTTCGTTTTGCCGTTTGCGTCACCCAACGCCGAACTACCAAGAAATCAGTGGCTTGTAAGGATCCGACGCAGACCTACTCTTCTGGCAGAGAAAATGGGCCCTTGTCTGGTACTATATTGCTAGATCGTTTGGTACTAGAGTACTATATCAATTCTAGCGCTGACGGACGATCTCTGTGGTCGGGTTCCTCAGCGCCAAACGGTCCCGATCCCGGTCAAGACTGGGTATAACTGGTGAGACCGGTGAACAATTTTATCCGAGGTCAGCAGAAGCCTCCTGGAAAGGAATGCAATGCGGGTTTTTCTGTCGCTTTCCGTAGTGCTGTTGTCCGCTGCGGGCTGGTCATCTTTAGCCGTCGCACAAACGCCGCCGCCGGTCATCTTTTTCACCGATCTACAATCCGGTCCGAATAGCGGAGGGGACGCTCAGGGCGGCTATTCCGGCGCTTACGTCACCATCTATGGAAATTTTTTCGGTGCGACGCAGGGGACGTCTACTGTGACGCTGAATGGGTCGTCATGTCTGCGCGTCGTGTCGTGGGGGACATCCTGGCTGTGGTATCAGCGAATAGTTGTGCAACTAGGCTCCTCCTGCTCCAGTGGAAACCTCGTTGTTTCAACTTCCGCAGGGCAAAGCAACGGCGTTCCATTTACGGTTCGGGCCGGCAATATCTACTGTATATCTCCAGCCGGATCGGATAGTAACAGCGGAAAGTTTCCATCCTCGTGCTGGTCGACCCTGGCGCATGCGCTCTCTGTCATGTCGGCCGGAGATACGGTCTATTTGCAGAACGGCGTGGTCAATGCCAATGTGAGCAACTATTCAGCCGTGGCTAATGTACAAGGCAGGCCGGGCGGCACGGCGGCCAGTCCGATCGCTATCGTTGCATACCCCGGAGCGACCGCTACCATTGGCAGCAACAGCGTCACTTATGCGATCCGTGTTCCACAAACCGGGGTGAATCCTGCCTATTACGTCATCGCCGGGCTGACATTGCGCGGTGGAGAGGGCTTGGAGATCTTTGGCGCCGATAACTGGCGACTCGTAGCCAATGATTTAAGCTGTCCGGCGGGAAGCGGCTACGGCTGTACGCATGTGGATCAATCGTCCAACATTTATTACTACGGCAATTACACTCACAATATCACCGGAAAAGTAAAACTCTACCACGGCGTTTATTTCACTACCAATACTAACCATGTCTGGGTGGGATGGAATTTGATCGACAATGACCCCAGTCATACGGGCTCAGCCGGATGCCGTGGTTTACAATTCTATTCCACCGGCGGCAACGACATGTATGATGTTCACGTTCACGACAACATCATCCGAAACACCGACTGTGATGGGATCGCGATGACGACGATGAACCCGGACCAGGGAACCGTCGAGGTCTATAACAATGTTATCTACAATGCTGGCATGGCCGATCCAGGAGATTTCGCCCACTACACCTGTCTGCAGGTCGCAAGTGGCAGTGTTGTCACCATGCCGGCTCAAGTTTACAATAACACTTTGTACAACTGCGGCTCTCGGGGGGGCGGATCGGTCGTTGGGGCTTTTTCTCTGACCATTCCAACCAAGCTAACCAATAATGTCGTATACAGCGCCAGCTCCGCGGAGCCATATCTCGCATCCGATAACGGCCCATGCTCCCTATTGAGCGGCAGCAACAACTTATGGTTTGGGGCCGGCCCGCCGCCGTGCTCTTCCAATCTCAGCAGCAGTCTGAATGTCGATCCCAAATTTGTCGCCATAGGCTCGAATTTTCAACTACAAAGCGGCAGCCCAGCCATCGACGGCGGCGCCAGCGTTTCCGCAGCCTTTTCGATCGATGGGGTACGGAGGCCTCAAGGTTCCAGCGTCGACCGTGGCGCATATGAATTTTTTGTAGCGACGACTACCGCGTCCCCATGCGACCTGAACGGCGACGGTTCGATTGACGCATCCGATGTCTCACTCGCGGTGAACCAGGCATTGGGGAGCACAACCTGCTCGTCTGGCGACTTGGACCGAGACGGCAATTGCACCGTTGTGGACGTTCAGCGAGTCGTCAACAGCACGCTTGGGCAAGGGTGCCGGGTTGGACCGTAGCGTCCCCTGAGGATGCCCTCAGTGCGGGCGCCGCTGCTGGTCCAGGACGCCGAGGACAACAGCTTCAAACCGGCGGACTGCCGGTCCGACGCCAAAATTGCGGCGCACGATTTCAATTCCCGCGACGCCCATATCGCGTCGCAACTGGTCGGAATGAATCAACACATCGATCGCGTGACTGATTGATGAGAGATCTTCGGCATTGACGCGAAAGCCGGTGATCCCTTCGTAGATTGCGTCGGCGGTGCCTCCCGCTACGCCGCCGATTACCGGCGTGCCGCATGCCGACGCTTCTATGAACACAATCCCGAACCCTTCAGTGTTGCCGGCGATGTCCCGATTCGGCTGCAGAAATATGTCCGCCGCTCCCAAATAAGAAGGGACTTTTGCTTCGGGTATAAAGCCTTCAAACCGGGTGTATGCATTCGCGCCGGTCTGCTCCGCCAGGGCGCGCAGCTCGCGCTCCTGTTCGCCGGCGCCGGCGATTATGTGCACCCAATCGGCCGGGAGCCTGCCGGCCCGCTTTAGCTGCGCTATTGCGCGTATGGCTTGGTCGATGCCCTTGCGTGGCGTAAGTCTTGCCAGCGATAAAATGATCCGTTTGCCCTGCCAACCAAGCTCCCGCCGCAACTTTTCTTTGTCGGGCGGCGGTGAAAACCGTTCAGTGTCAACAAAGTTCGGCAGGATGACAATCCGGTCCCGAGCAATGCCAGCGAGCTCCGCCGCCCGGTCGGCGGTATACCTGCTGACGGCGATATTGACCGCCGCCCTCCGCATTGCCCGCATCTGCGCCCGGAACAACAACGGCCGCAAAAACCGCGATGCGGATGCCGCGGCAAGTTCTTCTCCATGCAGGTAGTTGATCAAAGGAATCGCGCCTGGAACTTGCCCCATCAGCCACCCAGCTATATACGTAGCGCCGCAGATGACGACATCGGGACGAACCGCGCAAAGTACGGCTCGCCACTCCCGGCTCGTTCTTACAAAAAATTGTCCCGCTTCGACTAAACGGCTCGCCAGCGTGGCTGATGGAGCAAAGGCGAGCTCAAAACGCTGAATTCGCCGCACTTCGTACCCATTCTGGCGGGGACAGGATCGGTCGAATTGCTCGAGAACGCGCACATCGCCTCGATCCTGCCGCTGCGTAACCACGACAGCCTTGAGCGCTTGCAGTCGGATCAACATCTGGTGGTACAACTGTACAGCGCCGCCGTAACAGGAAGGGGCGTAGTATGGCGCAACCAGCAGAACTTGCGGCTTGATGCTGCGCCCAGGCGAGAGAATATTCGGGGCAGGAACCACGTCGTGTCTAACGGGCAATTGTCGGCCTCACGAGTTCTTTTAGCAGCCTGTTTTGCGTGTTTTAAATGAGGGCGGCTGCTTCAACGTTTTTTGGAGCGATCACCGCGCTCGTATATCCACCAGTTTCAGCGGCCGTAGCCAGAGTGCATCCATCGATGGCCTCCGCGCCGGCGCATTGGCTGTACGTATGAAGGCCCACCAGTCCCTCCCAGGTCGTCGGATCAAGCGTCAACAAAGCCTGCTCGCAATACTCCTCCGGGTTCAAGGTAGTAATTTCCTGAAAATTCAAACGATAGCCGTAACGCACGCTGCCATCCTGGCTCGGCCGCAGCAGCCTGCCGTCCTGTCGAAAAATGGGACCCGCGCCTCGGACGGTCCGGACATCGGCGCATATCGGGTTGGCCGGGTGACTCTTCCATTCGCCGGTCAGTTCACGGGAAAAAAACAAGAACAGCATCGTTCCCTCGGCGCGGCTCTCCTTGAGCGTGGAAAAAAACCACCAGAATTCCCCGTCATGCCAAATCGCCGTGTCCACCGCCCATAGGTTTGAGGCCAAAATCTTCTCGAGCTTCCACTCATGAGGAAAGTGAACAGCCCGATATAGCTCTACCGTCCGGTTGCCACCCGTCTCGGGCACCATGAAGATCTCGCCGCCGTATTCGAATACCTGGGGAAAGGACAAATGATAATTGCGTCGCAAAGCAACGCGGGCCTCCGATAGAGCGCCATCCGGGAGAACTGCCGCGCAATCGATAACAGCCCGCCGCGCGGCGTACTCATAGTGCTCGTAAAACAGCCAGATCTGTCCTTCGCGCCGTATGAGAAATGGATCCGCATAGAGGTGACCCGGGGGCGAAGAAATCCACCGGAAGCCGCTCGTATCAGGAACGCCACTCCTCAGCAATCGCTGCTCTCCAACGCGGATGGCCATACGCCAGTGTTCAGCGCGCGCACCAGTTACAAGCCGGCGGGCGACCTTGCCGGCAATCTTCGGAGCGAGCCAGGCGATCATTTCTGTATTCGACGGATTCCGGCCATGGGCAGCCGGTGCGTTCCGCGATGGCGGCTCGGAGGACCTCACGGCGCCGCACGAATGAAGCTCGAATAGCTTTTGAATTACAAACGATGTGCAGGCCCATCCGGGTCGAGCCCGGCCCGCGCGCCACGAGATATTTCCCGCCGGAGCGCCGCCGAAAACGCCCTCACATAACACACGGTCGTTCTTCCCCGCATCGCCCAGAACACACAGCGCAACCCGGGTGAACGGACGCGCGTACCGGACCTGCCAAAACAACGCAAGAGCGCCATCCCGCTCGGGGCCGTCGGCGAATCGATACGCCCATACCCCGTGACGAGGGATCTGCACAATGCGTCCCCGTATATCGCGGCACGAAACAAGCAATAGGACATCTAGGTCGGCGGCGCGAATCGCCTCGAGCGCGTCTGACCCGATTTCACCGTCTGCTGAAACCTCGGCATCTATGCGCCGTGCGGCGCCAAACGCGTCGGCCGCCTCAGCCGGTGCGAATGGATCCGCGGCGGCGTTCGCACGCATTCGGTCCCACCGGTCATACAGACGAAACAGCACGCCTGCGCGCCGGGACGCCGCCGGCCCCTGCATCCGCACCACGACTTCGAGCCGCGCAAAATTGCACTTCGCAATATCCTCGAAAATCGACAAGAACAGCTGCGGGATAGACCCCGCATCGGCAAGGACGCCAACCCTTAACGCTCGGCTATTGCTCGATGAAATCCGATATAAGGAGGAGAGCACAGTGATCATCTGCCCATGAGCAACTCGCGTGCCAAGCAGGAGAACTTAACTCATGGCGCCCGACGTGCATTCGCGTAGCCCTATAGTGGTGACGATCCTTGTTTCGGACATTCAAAGCTGACCTGTCCCAATATTTTGCATATTCGACCAACGGCCGGGTCGGTATGCGAGAGGCCGTCTACGCCATCCTCGAGCCCTCATTGTGGGCCGTGGCAATCTTCCGCTTCGGCAAACGGGTGCAGCATATTTCCTTTCCGCCTATACGGAAATGCCTCATGGTTCTATATGTGTTCGCATACAAGTTTTGCGAACTGGCGACCGGAATCCGGATCTCCATCGATTCGGAAATCGGTCCCGGCCTGGTGATCCACAATTTTGGCGGCATCATCGTTCATGGAACCATTGGGCGCAATTGCTTTGTGAACCAGGGTTCACAAATGATCTCACGAGGAGATGGCGCCGGCGCCGGATGGCCCACCCTCGGGGATAACGTTTATGTCGGAGCCGGCGCCAAAATCGTCGGCAACATCCGGATCGGCAACAATGTTCGGATTGGGGCCAATGCGGTCGTTCGAAGAGACGTGCCGGACAATTCAATCGTCCTGCCGCCGCAAAGCACTGTAAAACCGCTCAGAACAACACCGCCGCTGTCGCGCTCCGCTCACGCCTCGCGCCAAGCGGCTTGCGATTAATTAACAAGCTCTGGCGCTGCCTGCTCGAGCGCCGGCAACTCGGTTGGCTCTGGATAGGCCTCCGCTTCTTCTTCGACCATGTTCAAGCCGCGGTACACCATGCCGAACATTATGAACGTATAGCCTGATATCTCGATATAACCCCACCGATTCCCAAAGCAGTTGCCAATCGCTATGCAGATCACGCACACAAGGCTTCCCAGGCCGATCGACATCAGCATCGGATCGTTCGCCCGCCGGAAAAGCCGCCATGAGCTCGCCAATGCCGTTCCGAGCAGCCACAGAAAAACGGAAAAACCGGCTACGCCCATCTCGCCGAGCAATTGAATGTAATAGTTATGCGCGTCAGCGAGCCCCTCATAGTGCACCAGAAATTTGACTGTGTCAAAGCCCGCGCCGAACCATGGATGCTGTTTGAACAGACCCATCACGAGGTCCCACATGATCAGCCGTCCCGCCGCCGAAGCTTCCAATTCACCATTGGCCTGCTGCGTCATGGTAATGCGTTCTATGACGGCGCCGGGAATAATGGTCGCGCCGATGGCCAACGATACGATGAGGAAGGCAATGGTCGCGAATACGAGGCCGCGGCGCTTAAAAATGCCGAGCGCGATGAAACCGATTGCAAACGCAAGATACGCGCCTCGGGAAAAAACCATCACCATGCATGCCGTAGTCGCCAGGCCCAGAAAGGTGAACGCCCACCGGCGAACTTTCTGCTGCGACAATGCGAACGCCAGTATAAATAGAGCATTCTGCGCCAGGAATGCCGCGAGGCCATTTTCTCCGGCTGACACCATGGTCGCGGGGTCGCGTTTCGTGTATGAAAATGTGTCGAAAGTCCGTCCCCGATTACTCAGGATGAAGCTTCGTTCAACCCACAGCATACCGATGCACATCAGTACGACCACCAGAAGCATCTGCTTGCGAGTTTGAATCGTCTGTTGCGCCAGGAACAACAGAAAAGCAATCCGGCAGTAATTCTTCCAATCTGAAAATCTGATATCGCTGAATGGGGCCGGCAGCGGCAAATCGTTGAGCAGAGACCCTGTCCACAGCGTGACGAAAGTCAGAATCCACAACGTGAAAACCACTTTTCGAAGCGCGCTCGAGGCGAAAATGCGCTGGCCTCGTAAGAACAGGCCGACCGCAATGCCTAGCATCAGCAAATCAATGAATTGATCGGCAAGCAAAAACCCGTGCAACTTCGCTCGAAGCGTCTCGTTCGGCAATAGTGGTATAAGCACATACAAGCCGATTTCTGGGCGGCGCAAGGCAGAGATCACTACAGCCCCCATTACCGTCAGGTAAAGGGTCCAGAGAACGACGGGACCTAGACCAAAGCCGGACATTCTACCTCATAGCCGCCGTCAGCGCGCCCCGGCGGCCCCAGCCGAGCTGCGGACCCGCCCCATACTCATAGACTCCCACCCTTGGTCTAAGCCCGATGGATTCCACGGAATGCAGCTAGGGGAAGAACGAGGGCGCGAGCAAACGCATAGGCAAGCACCAGCACGACCAGGAGCGGGCCATAGTGCAGTTTCCGGCCCCGTTCGGGCCCGGAGAGCGCCAGCAGTACAGGAGGCAGCAGCAGAGCGCACAGGCAAGCTGAGACTAAAGCGACTCGGCCAAAAATGCCGGAGACAAGCAGCAGCATCGTACACGCCAGCGTGTAGATCGCCAGCGAAATCGCCCGCCGGTTCGCATGCAGCGCGGAGCGATTCATCACGGCAGAACCGTGCCAGAACTGACGTCTTACAAAGTGCGCGAGATTCCGCTCACAGCCATGGTGCACGATTGAAAGCGCCTCATCCGCAAAAACTGTCGCGCCGGCCCGCTTCGCGCGCGCGCAGAATTCGACATCTTCATTGGCGCGCAGCGATTCGTCAAAACCGCCGATCCGCCAGAACAGGTCTCGCGCAAGAAGCATATTCCCGGCCGGTACAAATGGAACTGCTCCCGTTCGCCTCTGGTCAAATCGCCAGTACCACACTCGGCCAGGCCAAGGAGCATTCGGCGGAACAAGGTACGATGCGCCCGTAACCGTCACGTTAGCGGCAAGGATCCGGTCCGCGGCCTCGAGCCACTGCGGACATACATCGCAATCGGCGTCGACAAACGCCAGATAGCGCCCCTGGGCGGCGCGCGCGCCGGAGTTCCTGAGCGCACTGACCGACACGCCGGGAATACTCAGAATTCTGATGTCAAGCCGGTGCGAAAACGTCCCGGCAATCTGAAGCGTGCGATCCGACGAGCCGTTATCGGCCACGAGGACTTCCACGGTGGAAAGGTCGTAGTCGAGCTGACAAATTGCTTCAAGGCACGTCGCAATAAATGCTTCTTCGTTCAGCGTCGGAATGATGATCGACCAGGTCTTTGTTTGTGGCGCTGAAGCTCCAGGCACTGCGGGTCTCACTTGCAACCCTCTGGCCAAAGCGCTGCTCCACCGCCTCTTTTACACCGCCTGGCGACTCAGTGCGCGTTCCGAATTTAGGTATAGCGCCAGAATTCGGGATTCATTGCAACAAAATTGTATGACCGCAGTTCGAACCCTGTCGCATGCTCAAAACCGGCCCTTTGCGCGCCGCCGAGCGAGCCATGACGAACCAGTTCTGGGGATCCATACTCGATTGGCATAGCTCTTGCAACACGCCTTTGTACTCAATATTCGAGGCAGAGTGCCAGCCGAAGCACAGTCCGCTAGATCCGTTGTACCCGTTCATGACGCACCAGACTGGCATGAAGTCGCATGTTGAGTCTCTCGACGATAGTCGGAACCGATGATTAACCTGACCTCCGTGGAAGCGCACAACACGGCGCCATTAGGGCTTGACCATCCGTTGAAAGCGCGGGCGATCAAGTACTACCAGAGACACGCCGCAATCTACAACGAACGGTACTCCGTCCGGGCGGCGGGCGACCTGCTGTGGAGTCGCCACCGGGCTTTGCTCCAACTGGTAGACCGCTGGGCGCTCCCGCCTGGCTCGCGCATTGTGGATCTGGGGTGTGGACCGGGACTCTTAACGCGTGATCTGGCACGATTGGGATACGCCGGAGTTGGCGTAGACACATCGGCTGCAATGATCCGTCACTGCCAAGATCAGGCCAGGGCCGCCAATCTTGGCGCCTCATGGAGCTACCAACTCGGCGACGTTGAATGCGTGGCATTGGCCAGCGGCAGCTTCGATGCGGCGATCTGTTCAGGCGTCATTGACTACCTGCCAACTGACAATAAACTGTTGGCCGAAGCGCGCCGTCTCCTCAAGCCGGGAGGTCGTTTTCTTTTATGCGTAACGAATAAATTCGGCTATACAGTCTCGCTATCGACGCCGCTGTATTGGCTGAAAAGACTCCCGGGCGTTAATGCCTTCGCATCCTGGATGCGCTCTCTGGTCGTAGGCGGGCGCGAAGGCGCGATGCGCTTCGATTTCCGACCCCGAAAGCATCGCCCGGCCCAAATTCGCAACAGCTTGCGCGCGCATGGGTTCCGGCTGAAGCATGACCGCTATACGCATTTTTCCCTTCTGCCTGCGCCGCTGTGCGCCTTGACATCCCGTTTGACCTGCGACATCGACCGGAGACTCGAGGGGTTGGACCGGACGAGATTACGAGTACTTGGCTCCTGCTACATACTCGATTGCGAGGCAGAGTAAAGCCTGAAGTCCAGCCTGAGGTCGCCCGATGGTCCTTGCTTACCACGAAATCGTCCCCTCGTCCGCGCCGTACTTGTACGCGATAACCCGCCAGCAGCTGAAAGAGCATTTGCACGTCCTGGCTACAGCCACGGCTGCCGCTCCACCGCCACAACCTCTGCCTCTGACTTTCGATGACGGCCACCTCTCGCAATATGCTGAAGCGGCGCCTCTTCTCGAACAATTCTCGATGACAGGCGCCTTTTTCATCACGGCGGGATGGGTCGGTAAAAGCCAGCATCATATGACCGTGGCGCACCTCCGGGATTTGTCCTCCCGCGGGCATCAAATTCAAGCGCATGGCTGGTCGCACCGGGTGCTGACGCTTTGTTCGCCGGCAATTCTCTTTGAGGAGCTCGCCCGGTGCAAGTCCGCCCTCGAGGATTGGCTCGGTTTGCCGGTTACCGCAATATCCATGCCGCATGGCAGATGGAACGATCGGGTGCTGAGCGTCTGCGCCGCGGTGGGGTTCAAAACCGTGTTTGTGTCGGACCCGCGTATGGCGGGTTCGATGAGAAACGGCGTGCGCGTAATTGGACGCACAATGGTCACGCGAAACATGTCGGGCCAGGATCTCCGCGCTATGCTCAGCGGCGCGTATCACACTGCGTTTGCCGCCGCTATCAAAGCCAACGCGAAAGCATTGTTAAAGCGGGCTATCGGCGACAGGCGCTATCACGCTTTGTGGAATGCCGTTTTCAATCGGGGCCAAATCGCTACGCTGGACGGGTTTTCTGCGCCGTCCCCAGCCGAATGCGAGGACCAATTGCCTAATCGGCCCGCAGTTCTTCAATTGATCAGCAGCGGAGGCTATTACGGCGCAGAAAACGTCGTGGTCACGCTTGCTAAGGCGCTACACAATGCCAACCTCAAAAGCGTAATCGGCGTTTTCGAAAATTCGCAAAACCCGCATCTCGAAATCGCGGACCACGCCCGCGCGCTGGGACTCACGGTTGAAATCATACCCTGCGACGGACGCGTTCACTGGAACGCGGTTCGGACCGTTCGCGACCTCATCTATAAACACGGCATTAGCGTTGTTCATGCCCATGGATCGAAAGCCAACGTGTACGCAGCGGCGGCAGCGCGAGGGCTGAAGGTCTCGCTTGTTGCGACCTACCATCTGGACTGGCCTGATCGCGGTTTTCTGCTGTTTTGTTACCACGCTCTCGACCGTGTGGTCCTGCGCCGCTACGACAGAGTCGTCGCAGTCTCACAGGCCATCGCGCGCTCGTTGCGCCGATCCGGTTTGACGCCGGTTATCGTTCCCAACGGCATTGATCTGAGCCCGTTCGTTAACGCGTCTGAGCGCGGCGCAGCGCCGCGTCAGTTTCCGGGAGTTCTGAACATCGGCGTGGTCGCGCGACTCACGCCCCAGAAGGGTCACACATTCTTGCTGGACGCTGCGCCGGAGATTCTGGCGGCATACCCCCAGGCGCGGTTCGTCTTTGTTGGCGACGGGCCGACGAAGGACACGCTCCAGAGTAGAGCGGCCGCCCTGGGCTTGAGCGAATCTGTAATCTTTGCCGGAGTCCGGCGCGACATGCCGGCGGTATACGCCGGGTTGGACATTGTGGTCCTGCCGTCCGTCAATGAAGGCATGCCGATGACTCTGATCGAAGCGCTTGCGGCGGGGAAACCCGTCGTAGCGACGAGCGTCGGAGAGGTTCCGGCGCTGATCCGGAGCGGGGAAACCGGCATCCTCGTAAAACCGCGCAGCCCGGAAGCGCTTAGGGACGCGATTATACAGCTCATTAGCGATCCCGATAAACGTCTCGCGCTCGGTATGCAGGGGCGCGCATGGGTGTCGGACAGGTTTACATCCGAGGCGATGGCCGGCGCATACCGGAGTATTTACGAAGAAGCATTGACGACGTCCAGCCGCGCCGCCGGGCTATAGGACTTCGCGTGACAAGGATTTTGTTCGTCGTCGACCAATTGTGCGCTGCGGGCGGCGCTGAGCGAGTTTTGCTGCGCACGATCGACCGCCTTCCGCGCGATCGGTTTTATCCGCAGGTGGTCACCTTCGCCATGGAACCTGCGTTTGCCATAGAGAATTCGATTTCCTGCCCGGTTCATGTGTGGCGGCTGCGCCGGACCTATGATTGGTCGGGGCTTTCGGTTGCGCGGCGCATCCGGAACTTTGTTCGTTTGCACAACATCGATATCACCCACACTTTCCACGAAACCTCTGACACATGGGCCGGCCCCATTGCGAAGTTGAGCGGCTGCCCGATCCTGATTTCCAGCCGCCGCGACATGGGCTTTCAGCGCACGGCCAAGCACCGCATCGCATACCGGTTCTTAAACCGGTATTTCGATCAGGTCCACGCTGTATCGGAGGAGGTCCGTCGCTTCGCCATCGAATACGACCGCCTGGATCCTTCGCGCGTCATTACGTTGTACAACGGCATCGATTTTCCGCCGCCGCCCGCCCCGCCAGACAAGCCGCTGCTGCGGCGTCGCTTCGGCCTGCCCGAATCGGGACCGCTCATTATCTCGGTCGGCCACATCCGAAAAATCAAGGGCTTCGACGTGTTCTTGCGCGCCGCGGCCGTCGTGGCCCGGCACGCGCCCGACGCCATCTTCGCCATTGCCGGCGCCGCGCACGAATCATCATACGCCCGCGAGCTCGAAGCTGCGGCCGCTGACCTCGGACTGAACGGCAGGTTCTTCTTTCTCGGCCCGGTCCAGCAGGTCATCCTGCTTCTCCACTGCTCTGACGTCTTCTGCCTGCTTTCGCGCAGCGAAGGCATGTCCAATGCGCTGCTCGAGGCCATGGGCGCCGGATTACCGTCTGTGGCGACACGCGTCGGCGGCAACCCGGAGGTGATTGCCCACGAACAGACGGGCTACATCGTCGGGAGTGAGGACCACCAGGCCGCCGCCGACGCCATTTTGAACCTCCTCCGCAATCCGCCGCTCGCCCGCACGATGGGCGCCGCCGCGCGCAATCTCATTGCGGAGAAATTTACAACCGAAGTCATGATGCGAAACCTGATCGAGTGCTATGACCGACTTCTTGCCAAACGCCGGAATCTCTAAATTGCTGGGCGTGGCGGGCGTCATCGCCGCTGCGCTCCTCGTGTACGCATACGCCGGCTACCCCCTGCTGCTTTCGATTCTGTCGCTGTTCTCGCGCCGCCGCAGGCCCGAGATCGGATATACGCCATCGATTTCCGTGCTGATCTCCGCATATAACGAGGAGGCCGTCATCGGCCGGAAGATCGAGCAGACGCTCGCCCTCGAATACCCTGCCGACAAGCTCGAAGTGCTGGTCGTTTCCGATGGCTCCACGGACCGTACTGACGAAATTGTCCGAACATTTTCCGATCCCAGGGTCCGACTTCTCCGCGTTGAAGGGCGCGCCGGCAAGACCGTCGCCCAAAACGAAGGCGTGAAGCGCTGCCGCGGAGAAATTATCGTCTTCTCCGACGCCACCGCGATCTACCACCCGAAAGCGCTTCTGTACCTAGCCGCCAATTACGCTGATCCGCGCGTGGGCGCCGTCAGCGGCAGATACAAATATTTCGACCCCGAAGACGAGTCGCCTACCGGCTCGGGGTCGGTTGCGTTCTGGAATTACGAAAACATCATCAAGTTCTTCCAGTCGCGCATCTCCACTCTAACCGGCTGCTCCGGCTGTATCTATTCGGTCCGCCGCAGCGCTTACATCCCGCTGCCGCGCGAGGCCTGCAGCGATCTCGTCGAGCCATTATGGATTGTGCGCGCTGGCCGGCGGGTGGCCTTTGAAGACCGCGCGCTCGCCTACGAGGAAACCACCAAGACCTCGAGCCAGGAGTTCAAAATGCGCGTTCGCGTTGCCACGCGAGGCATGCGGGGTCTGCTCAGCGCCCCCGAATTGCTCGCCCCCTGGCGTCACCCCTGGATTGCCTTTCAGCTGTTCTCGCACAAAATTGTGCGCTGGCTGGTTCCGGTGTTTCTGATCATCATTCTGGCCGCTACGATCGCGAACCTGAACTCCGTGGTTTTTCAGGCCGCCTTCGCGCTGCAGGCCCTTTTCTACTGCGCGGCCGTGACATCGTTGTATGTGCCGTTGCACCGGCGCTGGAAACTGCTCGGAATTCCCTTGTTTTTTTGCACGCTAAACGCTGCGGCGCTGATTGGAATGTTTGCAGTGTTTCGCGGACATAAATTCACGACCTGGGAAACCGTCCGCTGAGGAAATCCATGCGAATCGAATTTTTGACTGTGGCAGATCCCATTTATATCCTGCCGTTGTTTGATGAGTTCTTCAGACATTATGGCGACCAATGGGATGTCGTCCGGATCTCCTGCTGCCGCACAATGGGCAGCCGCCCGAGGCTGAAGCTGGCCCGTGAGTTGATCGAGTTATACGGCCCCGTCGGATTTGCTCGGCTTTCGGCGCGGCTCGCGTCCGCACGCGCCTTGGGATTGATCCCGCTGGGACGAGGCGCGCGCCGGTACCACTCGCTTTCGCAGCTTGCCAAAGCATACGGAATCGAGTGCCAAGCGATCGGCAATCCGAACGCTCCCGAATTCATCGCTGAAGTCGAGGGCCGCCGCTGCGATCTCATCGTGTCAGTCGCATGCCCGTATATCCTGAAGCCGCGGCTGCTAAATTTGCCGCGTCTCGGCTGCATCAACATCCACCATGCGCCGCTGCCGCGATACAAGGGCATGATGCCAACGTTTTGGCAGATGTATCACGGTGAAACCACGGTCGGCCTAACCATCCATACGATGTCGGAAAAGATTGACGAAGGCGCAGCATTGCTTCAGGATGAACTGCCGATTCAGCCCGGCGAGACCCTCGACCATCTGATCCGCCGTTCTAAGCGCCACGCCGCGCACTGCCTGGCCAAGGTTCTGCGAGATATCTCTGGAAATTCCGTCCGTAAGAAGCCGCTCGACCGCGAAGCCGGCAGCTACTTCACCTTCCCGACCTTCGCCCAAATCCGCGAGTTCCAGCGCCGTGGTCTTCGAGCCATCTGACGTCGGAACGCGCCCAAGTCACGCATGGCGACCCATGTGTCGCAGACAAATGACGGATGGAGTGGATGAACAGATGAACATCGGAAGCGGCGACAGGCGCGCTCCGGCCTGTCGCCGCACGGCCGGCATTACTGTCCTGGCGCGAAGACGACATCAACCCAATAGTTGCTGTTGTTCCATGTATTCCTCGGGAACACCGAAGATCCGTAGGCATATACTCCCGGAGAACTTCCGGAGACCGAAAGCGGGCTTGCATTCAAACTGCTCCACGCATAATTCTGGTCGTCCGAATAGTGACCGTTGGGCGCGGTGTACGAGATGACATAGACTGTGTTGGCCGCGATCTTGACCGGTTTTGAGAAGTTCGCCTGCTGCCAGCCCGTGGCGGTTTCATTCTTGAACGTGACGGTGGCCAGAAGCGTGCCGCTGCTCGTCCAGAGATGTCCCACGTGCGTTCCCGTGTTGCTCGATCCTTTATAGAACCGGACGCCCGTAACCGAGCCGGCAACCGTAGACGAGAATTTCAACCCGAGCTCGACGGAACTCGCGTCCGGATCGGTTATTGTTCCCGGCGTGGCCGTCGCCGGCCAGAACGATACCGGAGAAGACGACGATCCGGCTGGATTGAGCGTCACGACAGCGGTCGCGTATTTGGTCGTATCCGCGACACTGGTCGCACGGACCGTGACCGTTTGCTGTTGAGATATAGAAGATGGGGCAGTGTACAGGCCTGTCGACGAGATCTTACCCGTAGAGGAGGATAGCGACCAGGTCACGGCAGTGTTGGAGGTCCCGCTGACGCTGGCCGTGAATTGCTGGGATCCGCCGGGCCCGAGCGTCACGCTCGAAGGCGATACCGAAACAGCAATGGATGCTCCGGGACTCACGTTGATCGTGGCGACCTTTGTTGTCGAATTCAACGACGCCGAAACTTGAACTGATGTCGAGGCCGTAGCGGCGCTGATCTGCACAGTAAATTGAGCCGTAGTCGCCCCGCTCGCAACGGTAACAGATGTCGGCGCCGACACGGTCGCGGCGGATGAGCTCCATCCGACCGACACGGCAACGCCGCCGGACGGCGCAGGTCCGGAAAGCGACACCGTACATTGAGAGGAAGCGGGCGCTGTGACGGAAGCGGGACTGCACGCCAGGCTGTTCAGTGTAACCGTCGGCGCGTTGATCGTCACCGTTGCGGTAGACCCAGCAGCCGCCAGCGGGTCGCCGGCCGCCGAACTCGCGCTCGCGCTGGCCACTTGGACAGCGCTCGAGCTCGCCCCCGTGCTGCTCGACAAGGTCAGATTGGCGGTCGCAATCGTTCCGTCAGCAATCACGTTCGAGTTCATTCCAGTTACAAGGCAAACATATTGCCCTGATGCCGGCGAATTGCAAGAAATTGTTTTCCCCGCATTGGAAGTGGATGGGCCAGGGATCACAGAAACATTACTGAAATCCGCCGGCGAAAACAAAAATGCCCACTGCACCCCAGCGGCCTGCGCCCCGTTGGAAACATACGCAACTGGCAAGCTCACAGTTGTGCCCTTAAGGCCTGAGCCAGACGAGAGCCTGAGAGTGGCCGTCTGCCCAAATGCGACGAACGTCCAAGCGAAAAGAGATATCGCGCATACAGCGCTCCGTAATACACTGATTTCCACTTTTAGTAAGCTTCCTTACTTAATTGGTACTACTATAGGAACTAGTTTATCAGAACTACTAGTACTATAATCGCTGCGGTACTCTCAGTTCCACATGCAGCGAAATGCTGAAATTTTTAAGAAGTTTGCCTGTCCCGTCCAGACTCAATGTCGCCTCAGGCGAGGCGACGCGTGGAAAATCAATGGCTTGGACGCTGGAGTGGCAGTTCGTTTCGCGTGCTCGTCATTCCGCAACTGCAGCGCTGTCCTCGCCCTGCCGCCCGGAGGATCGCCGCATGCCGCGCGGCGGCGCGCTTGCATTCTCAACCACTCTGAACACGCCCGCGAGAATCAAGACCATCAATGTATCCGTGATCTCGCATGACCGGCCAGGCATATAGCGGTGCGCCAGCGAAATGCCGAAAACAACCCCGGCCGCCAGCCCCGCCGCCGCGTGAAATTTTAGTCCCGCGCGAACTATCGCCCAAACCAGTGCGCCGTACAGAAATGTCTTCTGGAAAAACGATGGCGCGCTGAGATCGGGCGCACCATAGATGAAGGCCTGGAACGGAATCCACCCGAAGTCCTGGGGTGGAGCCTGGAACGTGAATGGCGCCAGACCGCGGAGAATCGCCGCGACCGTTATTGCGATGGCTACAATGACGGCGCGATGGCGGACTCGTGAGACCATAATGATCCACGCGGCAACCGCCGCCCCCGCGCCAATCACTTCGTCCGGCGACAGGGCAATGCCGCTGATCAGCATGCGCCCGCCAAGCACGACGCCGCTCATGAGCACAGTCAGCCCGCGGCTCGCCTGCACGCCGGCAATTTCTTCGATCATCGCCGCCACCGCCAGCCAGCATGCGGCCAGGTAGCAGGCGTGAACAGCGGAGACCTGCGGCGAGAAGATCAGCGGCTTTACCGCGCTCCAGTACTTGTGCAGATCGATGACCGGAACATAGGGGAATAGCTCGAACGCCAGCCAGAACGCCATCAACATGAACGCGAACGGATGCCGTTTGACCTTGACGCCGGACGCCGCGCCGCGCCGACGCACGATGAGAGCGGCTGCAAGAACGCCCAGCGCCGTCCCTGCGGTATTCGCGTAGACGTCAGAAATTGCGGGATCGCGTCCGGCGTCATAGACCTGAATGAATTCCATACACAGCGACAGCGCCGCGCCTGCCGCCGTAACCAGTCCTGCGCGGATCGCTGCTGCTCTGCGGGACAACGCCAGGCTGGCGAACAACCCGAACGGCATATAGAACAGGACGTTTGCCGCCAGATCGCCGCGCCCGGGCGGCAAATTCCAGGTGGAGAGCAGCGTCTCTACGGGACTGCGAATTCCGGCAGGACGGTGGAACTGAAACGGAAACAGGGAAGCGTAGATGATGCCCGCAACGATAACCACAGTCGCCCAGGCGCACCGGGCATTGTATGTCTGCTTCACAAGGCCAGTTGCCTCATCGCCGTATGGGTGCGCTCGACGCCCCCACATTCGCTGCCAGCCGTTTACGACGCCCTGTTATACTAAAGGCGATTTCCCGCGCCCCGGTCGCGTCCTTCATTTTGCATGTGCGGCATCGCAGGATTCGTAACGAATTCAGAACGAGATCGCGACCAAGCGACGCTGGCGCGGATGACGGGCCTTCTCCGCCACCGCGGCCCCGACGATAGCGGCCTGTGGACTGACGGAGTCGCCTTTCTCGGGCACCGCCGTCTGAGCATCGTCGACCTTGCCGCCGGACATCAACCCATGTCCAACGAAGACGGCAATCTTCAGATCATCTTTAACGGCGAAATCTTCAATCACGAGTCCATTCGCCGCGAACTGGAGCGCGCCGGACATATATATAGGTCGCGCTCCGACACGGAAACCATCCTCCACGCCTACGAACAGTACGACGCTGATTGCGTGCGGCGCTTTCGCGGCATGTTCGCTTTCGCCATCTGGGACCAGCGGCGCCGCCGTCTGTTTTGCGCCCGCGACCGCCTCGGCATCAAGCCCCTGTATTATTTTTGGGACGGCCGGCTGTTCGCATTTGCTTCCGAGATCAAGGCGCTTCTCGAACACCCCTCGATTTCGACCCGCTTCGACGAATCGATCCTGCCCGAATATCTCGCCTTCGGCTACATCAGCGATGAGCGCACGTTCTTCGGCGGCATTAGAAAACTCATGCCCGGACACGTCCTCGAACTGGACGCTTCCGGCGAGTCATTGAAACTCGATATTCGCCAGTACTGGGACGTCCCCGCGCCCACCAGACAGGACCGCGACGACGAAAGCTGGGTGCGCGAGTGCCGCGCGCGCCTGGAGGAAACCGTCCGCATGCGCCTGATGAGTGATGTTCCGCTGGGCGCATTTTTAAGCGGCGGCGTCGATTCGAGCGCTATTGTCGCCCTGATGAAGCGCATGGTTTCCGGCCGGGTGGTCACGTTTTCGGTCGGCTACGCCGAGGACGAGTTCAGCGAGCTCGATTATGCGCGCCAGGTCGCCCGCGCGCTGGATACCGAACATCGCGAAGTCGTGATCTCCTGTGAGGATTTCTTCGGCGCTCTGCCCAAGCTAGTCTGGCATGAAGACGAACCGATCGTGTGGCCCTCGAGCGTGTCGCTGTATTTCGTCGCAAAACTCTCGGCCGAACACGTCAAGGTCGTTCTCACGGGGGAGGGAAGTGACGAGCTCTTCGGCGGCTATTCCCGGTATCGCTTCTACACGCTCAACGAGAAATGGCTGGGGTGGTATCGCTTGGCGCCCGCATTGGCGCGGCGCGGCATCCGGAGCTGGATCGCGTCTTCGCCTCTGCTGAATGCAACGCTGCGCCGCAAGCTGCAGCACACATTTCTCGGGCAGGCCGAAGACCTCGAGTCTCTGTATCTCGATAATTTCTACTCAGCGTTCGGCGCCGCGGCGCAGAGCCGGCTGCTGCGGAATCCGGACCCGGCCGCCATTTACGCCAACTATCGCCGCTACTGGACAGCGCGGGACGGCGCGTCGCCGCTAACGCAACTGCTTTACGCGGATCAGAAAACCTACCTCGTCGAACTCCTGATGAAACAGGACCAGATGAGCATGGCCTGCTCCATCGAGAGCCGCGTGCCTCTGCTCGATCATCCGCTGGTGGAATTCGCCGCGCAGGCGCCGGATCGCATGAAGGTCCGCAACGGCGTCGGGAAATATATGTTCAAGCGCGCCGTCGAGGATCTGCTGCCGCCCGACATCATTCATCGCAAGAAAATGGGATTCCCGACGCCGCTCCGACAGTGGCTCTCAGGACCAGGGGCTCCGGAGCGCTACGCCTCCCTGCGTGCGCCGGATTCTTTCATCTCGGAATTCGTGGACCGCGCTGAGCTGAACGCGATCCTCGACCGGCACGAGCGTGGGGTCGAAGACGCTACCGATAGGATCTGGCGTCTTCTGAATTTCGAGACCTGGGGCGAGATTTTCATTGCCGGCAACCACGCGGTTCCTGAGCAGTCCGCGGAGGTCCGGTCTCCCGCGTGAAGATTCTTTGGGTCAAGAGCGATTTCCTGCACCCCACGACCAAAGGCGGCCAGATCCGCACGCTGGAGATGCTGCGCCAGTTGCATCGCCGCCACGAAATCCACTATGTCGCCTTCGATGATGGAAACCGCGAGGGCGTCGAGCGCAGCCGTGAATATTCGAAGCGCGCCTATCCAATCCCGTTTCGCGCGGTATCGAAACGGTCGCCGCGCTTTGCCGCACAACTTGGAGCAGGGCTGTTTTCCCGCTTGCCGATTGCGATTCAGCGGTATCGCTCAACCGCCATGGAACATGCGATTGCCGCACTTCAGGCCCGCGAATCGTTCGACGCGATGGTGTGCGACTTTCTGACGCCGTCCATCAATATCCACAACATCGAACGCTTCACGCTGTTCCAACACAACGTTGAGACTATGATCTGGCGGCGCCACGCCGAACACGCCCGCGACCCGCTGCGCCGGGCGTATATGCGGCTCCAGGCTGATCGGATGTTTCGATACGAGCGCGATGTTTGCCGGCGCGCCGCGCAGGTGATCGCCGTCTCGCCGGTGGATCGCGACGTGATGCGGGAGTTATTCGGCCTGGAACGGGTCCGCGATGTCGCCACCGGTGTTGATATCGAATATTTCCAACCACCTCCGTCGCCGCCCCGCCTCTCCGACCTGGTTTTTATAGGCTCCATGGACTGGATGCCCAACATCCATGCCGTCCAGGAGTTCGTTTCGCAAATTCTGCCCCTGATCCGCCGCCGGCGGCCGGACTGCTCGGTCGCGATTGTGGGCCGGGATCCGACGCCCGAAATCAGAGCGCTGGCCGAGAGCGACCCGAACATCCGGGTCACTGGCACCGTGCCGGATGTGCGCCCATATCTGTGGGGCGCTGGGGTGTCCATCGTTCCCATTTACATCGGCGGTGGAACGCGCCTGAAGATCTATGAATCGATGGCGGCCAAGGTCCCGGTGGTTTCGACATCTGTCGGAGCTGAGGGCTTGACGATCGACCCTCCCCGGAATATCCGGATCGCGGATGAACCCCGGGCGTTTGCGGACGCCTGCCTGGAATTGCTTGAAAATGAAGCGGAACGGGAACGTATGCGCGTCGAAGCGTGGCGCATGGTCGCATCGAAGTTCTCGTGGGAGAAAATCGCCTCGGATTTCGCCGAAGCGCTCGACAGCCAGCGCGCGGTCGCATGACGTCTTCGAAATGGCTCATCATTGGCAAGTGCATTGCCGCGAATATCCGGACTCAAGCGCGCTATCTGGCCGGTAATTCGCGCTCCTCGATTGGCGCTTCCCACAGCGCTTTCTCCCTGGAGCAGAGCATCGCCTATATTAATCGCGTTTTTACTGATTACCTGCGCTATGGCGGGCTGACCGCGGCCGATCTCGCCGGCAAGCGCATTCTGGAGGTCGGGCCAGGCGACAACCTGGGCGTGGCCATGCGGTTCATACACGCGGGCGCGGCTGAGGTGGTTGCGCTCGACCGGTTCGTCACTGCCCAGGATCCTGCAAAGAACAACCTTATTTATCGCGCCCTCGGCGAATCCTTGGGCGTGGGGGAATTTCCCGCAGACCGGATCCGGCCGGTATATAGCGTCGCCATCGAACGCGCCGACGGGCATTTCGCCCCGGAGTCGTTTGATTTAATCGTTTCGCGAGCCGTCCTTGAAGAGGTGTATGAGATTGACCGGGCGTTTTCGGCCATGGACCGACTGCTGCGACCGGGCGGCGGGCTGATTCATAAGATCGACCTGACCGATTATGGCCTGTTCAGCCGTAAAGGCTTCCATCCGCTCGAATTCCTGACCATTCCGAAGGCCGTGTATACATCGATGTCCCGGTACTCAGCCATCCCGCATCGTCACAGGATTAATTACTATCGCGACAAAATGCGCGCGCTGGGATATGACGCCAGGTTGTTCATTACTCGGGTCGCGGGCTGCGCGGATGAGCTTGACCCGCACAAGACTGCGATTCGGCCGGGCGTCGATTACGGTCCTGTACAAATCGAACTCATCCAGGCCATCAGGCCGCGGCTTGCGCCGCCCTTCCGCAACCTTTCCGATGAGGATCTGCTCGCTGCCGGGCTATTCCTGGCGGCGCGCAAGCCTATTGCTTCAGCATCGCTCCACCGCCGAGAATAATTGCGTGGACCACGCCCAATTCCTTGCCGAGTTTCAGAAAATCCTGGAGAATCCCGTTGATGGACTCAAGGGATCAGAACGGCTGGAGGACATCGGATGGGACTCGCTTGCGCTGATGTCTTTTATCGCCATGGTGGATGAGCAGCTCGGCCGCGAACTGTCGCCGCGCGATGTCAGCCGCTGCGAGACCGTCGACGATCTCTATCAGCTGGCCACCAACGGGGCGTAACCCCGCATGAAAGCAGCGATCCGAGCGATCGAATATTATCTGCCGGAGAAGGCCGTGACCACGGAGCAGTTGTCGGCCGAATTCCCCGAGTGGTCCGTGCAGAAGATCGATGAAAAGACCGGGATCCAGGCGCGTCACATCGCGGGCGAGGATGAGTGCTCGTCCGACCTAGCGGTTGCCGCAGCGCAGAAGCTGTTCGCATCCGGCGTCTGCGCGGCCCATGACATCGATTACGTTCTTCTGTGTACGCAGAGTCCTGATTATTTTCTGCCCACGACAGCGTGTCTGATCCAGGACCGGCTGGGCATACCCACTTCGGCCGGCGCGCTCGATTTCAACCTGGGTTGTTCAGGGTTCGTCTACGGGCTGGGCTTAGCGCAGGGGCTGATTGAATCCGGTCAAGCGGCGAACGTTTTACTGCTGACCGCGGAGACGTACAGCAAGTTCATTCACCCGCGCGATCGCAGCGTGCGGACGATCTTTGGCGATGCGGCTGCGGCGACGCTCGTGTCCGCGGTCGAAGCCGACGCTCCGCTCATTGGCCCCTTCGTGTTCGGGACCGATGGCCGCGGCGCGAACAATCTGATTGTGCCGACCGGAGGCCTGCGCCGGGCGCGCACCGCGGAGACGGCCCGCGAAATCACGGACGACAGCGGGAGCGTGCGCACGCAAGACCATCTGTTCATGGACGGGGCAGAGATTTTCAATTTCACGCTGAAGGCCGTGCCCCAGAGCGTGTGCCAGTTGCTTGAGCGCAGCCGCAAGACGCTGGAAGAAATCGACCTGTTCGTATTCCACCAGGCCAATCGCTACATGCTGGAGCACCTGCGCAGGAAAATCAAAGTCCCGCAGGACAAATTCTGCGTGGCGATGAGCCATTGCGGAAACACGGTATCATCCACCATCCCGATCGCGCTCAAACACGCGCAGCTCGAAGGCCGGTTAAAACCCGGCGATTTGACGATGCTGGTCGGCTTCGGCGTGGGCTATTCGTGGGCGGCCGGTCTGGCTCGGTGGGTGTAGACGTTCCCGGAGGCGTCGCCGACCTAGCTCGCGGGTGATATACGATTGGGCTTCTACCTGGCCAATTGAGAAACACTGGTAGAAGGCACAGATGACGGTGATGGAGATGCTCGACGCGCTCGAGGCTGAAGTGGCGCGGCTACGCGCGGAGCGCGCGAGACTGGCGGCGGCTCTTGAGGCGGCGCAGGAGCAGCTCCGGTCGCTGCTCAATGAGTCGCCCGGGGCGAAAAGCGTGCGCGCTAAAGCGGCACAATCGCCGGATGAGAAACCGCGGCCGCGCCGGACGCGCCGGGCCCTCGGCAAGACGCTGGCGCAGCTCCGGACGGCGGCGCGGCGTGAAATCACCTGAGCCGCCAGCCGTTTAGACTAGAGGCTTAGGACCCGCCTTCGATGTCCTCCACGTCTCCCGTTGCCGCAGTCAAAACCGCCGGCGCCCAGTCTCAGACAGCGCGGCTGCACCCCGTGTACTGGCTGGCATCGCTGCTGATCGCCGCTGTCCTGCTCTTTTATTCCCTTCGCGGCATCGCCTGGGCGCGGGTTGGCGAGATCTTCCGGACGGCGCGGCTGCCGTGGATGGCGGCGGCCTGCGGAATGTGCGCGCTGGCGATGTTTCTGCGCGCGATGCGATGGCGGATATTGCTCACGGCTGAAGGCGTGGCGCCGCTTCGCACGGTGTTCTGGGCGACTGCGGCGGGCTATTTCGGGAACAACTTCCTGCCCGCGCGCGGCGGTGAGCTTGTACGCGTGTTTATGGTCAGCGCGCGGTCCACGCTGAGCAAAACCTACGTTCTGACCACGGCGCTCTCAGAAAGAGCGGCGGATGCGATTGCGCTGGCGCTCATCAGCGCGTGCGTTCTACTGACCTTGGAAGTGAAGCCCGGCTGGTTTGGCCCCGCGGCGCGCCCGTTCGCGATCCTGGCCCTGTGCGGCGTTGTTTCGATGGCGCTGCTGCCCCGCTTCGAGCGGCTATGCGTTGCCGTGTTCCGCAAGCTGCCGTGCTCGGAAGGGTTGCGGAGCAAGCTTGAGCACATTGTGCAGCAGGCGCTGTTGGGAATCCGGAGCTTTCATGACAGCGGTCGCCTTTTGCGATTTCTGGTGATGACGGCCGTCATATGGTTCTGCGACGGCGTTTTTACCATCCTGGGCGCGAAAGCGATCGGACTGTCGCTGAGCCTGCCGACGGCTTTTCTGTTGATCGCGGGATTGGGACTGGGCAGCGCGCTGCCATCGACACCCGGATATGTCGGGATTTATCAGTTCGTCGCAGTCAGCGTGCTGGTTCCTTTCGGATTCAGCCGGACGGACGCGGTCGCCTATATTCTGCTGGCGCAGGCGCTGCAATATGTAGTCATCACAGGGCTGGGCCTGATCGGGTTCTGGCAATATCGCAGGATCCGGTAGCAATGCGCCGGATCACTCCGGCGCGGCTGCGGTCTTGCTCGCGATCGCGAACTGGCCTTGGTAGGCGTCGAGCACAGGGCGGATTTCCCCATACATCACGACCTCGCCGCGGTCGAGCCACAGGGCCCGGTCGCACAACTCGGTCAGGATGGCGGTCGAATGCGAAACGGCGACGATGGTCTTGCCGCGATGCCGGAACTGGCGGATCTTGTCGAAACACTTCGCCTGGAATTCCTGGTCGCCGACCGCAATGACTTCATCGATCACAAGGATGTCCGGATCGAGATTTACGGCCACGGAAAAGGCCAGGCGGAGGATCATGCCGCTTGAATACGTACGCAGCGGCTCGTCGATGAAGTCGCCGATGCCGGCGAAATCGACGATGCCGGCAAAGAGCTGATTGGTCTGCTTTCGGGTGAATCCCAGGAGGGCGGCGTTGAGGCGGACGTTTTCGGCGCCGGTGAGATCGGGATGGAAGCCGGAACCGAGTTCGAGCAGCGCGGCGGCCCGCCCGTTGATCTGGATGGAGCCGTAATCGGGCCGGGCGAGTCCGGTGATGATGCTCAGCAGCGTGCTTTTGCCCGCGCCATTGCGGCCCACGATAGCCAGACTTTCGCCGGAATCGACATGGAAGGAGATGTTTCTGAGCGCGTAGAACCAGTCCGATTCGCGCGAGCGGAAGAATGCGGCGATATGGCTGCGCAGGAGCCGCTGGCCGCTGTGATGGTGGAAGCGCTTGAACACGCTCCGGCAATCGATTCGCCGCATATCAGAGGTGGTCGTAGACGCGCCGCTTGAGTCGTTCAAAAATCAGAATGCCGGCGGTCAGCATCATGAACGCCACCAGCGTCATCTTGACGACCACGCTCATGGGCGGCGCTTTCGCTTCAATCAGAATGCGTCTCAGCGCAAGCACCAGCGCCGCAACCGGGTTGAACTGATACACCTCCTTGAACTGAGCGGGAATGATCGCGAAATCATAGAAGATCGGCACCAGCCAGAACAACACGGTATTGGCCGATTCAACGACGTATCGCATGTCGCGAATATAGACGTTCAGGGCGGCGAAAATCAGCGCAAGACCGCACACAAAGATAATTTCCAGAGTCCACAGAACCGGCATCCAGGCCCAATAGACGTTGACCTTCAGACCGAACAGCAGGGTCATGCCGAGCAGGAGTCCGATTTGAATGAACAGATGTACGCAATTTGACAGGACGCTGGTAACCGGCACGATTTCGCGCGGCACCGGTACGCGTTTGATCAGGCCGGCGTTGTCGGTCAGCGAGCACGTCCCGGAGATCCAGGCGATGCTGAAGAAATTGAACGGGACCAGCCCGCACATGACGAAGACCGGGAATTTTGGAATGTTGTTGGGGAAGATTTTGGTGAAGATAAATGTCAGCACGCCCATCATCACCAGAGGATTCAGCACCGACCACAACACGCCGAGAGACATGTTGCGGTAGCGGATGCGGAAGTCCTTTAGGACGAGATTGCCGATCAGGAAGGGATAATCGCCTTGCCACGTCATGCGAACTGTTCGCCGGAAATCTCAGGCTAGCATGGGCGGGTAATGCCGCCGTCATATCATTGCTCATCCCCAGTTCAGCGAAAAATCCTCTTTTCTCCGCGTCAGGTTGGGGTTGTAGAAGGGGTCCGAGGAAATGATGTGCGCCCAGCGTGATTTCAACCCCGTGATCTCCGCCGGTTGTGGATCAAGATCTTTGTCCGATTTCGACGCCGCCTCGTGATGATACAGCAGCGCGTGTGGATTGTATATGATGCGGTATCCGGCGTCCATAATCTTCAGACACAAATCGATATCGTTGTAGGCGACCGGAAAAAGCGTCTCATCGAATCCGCCGACCTTCCGGAACACCTCCGATCGGGTGATCAAGCATGCTCCGGTTACGGCGGATACATTGCGAACAACATCCGGAAAGTCGAAATAATGCCGCTGATCGCCGCGCAATCCTTTAAAGGAGTGCCCGCACTGGCCAGCGAGGCCCAGCGTGACGCCCGCGTGCTGAATGCGGCCGTCCGGATACAGCAACTTCGCGCCGACGGCTCCGACCTCGGGCCGGACTGCGTGCTCCACGAGGGCCGTCAGCCAGTCCGGAGCAATCACCTCCGTATCATCGTTCAAAAAGAGCAGGAGCGGACTGGCGACGTCCCGGACCGCGGCGTTATTCAGACGCGAAAAGTTGAACGGCTGGCCCCGCATATCAACGCAGCGAACCGGCGAGCCCTTTTGTCGCAAGCGCCGGATGTATTCAGAAATGACGTCGCCTTTGCTGTTGTCAATAACAACAACGTCGTAATCGGAGTATGTAGTCCGTTCCAATAAACTCTTCAGGTTGCGCCGCAGCACGTCGAGATTACCGCCGCTTGGGATGATGATGCTGACGTGGCTGCCTGGGGGCACAGGATACCGTACGCGCCATCTGCCAGGGTGGATGCCCTCTTCCACGCGAGCTCCTTGGGCCGTTTGGGCCAGGTAGCTCTCTACTGCACGGCGCGATGAGGCAAAGGCCGCCTGTTCACGGGAAGATGCGCGCTGCATGGATTCCAGGTTCGTGCGCCAGTGATATAAGATTCGCGGGACATGGAAAATACGGCGGGCTTTGGCGCTCATGCGGAGCAGCAGATCGTGATCCTGGCTCAGATCCATTTCGCTGCGGAATCCGCCGACCGCCTCGGCAAGACCGCGCTCGAATACCATGAAATGGCAGACGTAATTTTCGGACAGAATCAGATCGGGCGACCAGTCGGGCTTGAAGAACGGGTCAAATCGCCGGCCAACCTCATCCATGTGATCTTCATCCGAGTAGAGGAGATCCGGTCGCGGGGTCTGCTGAAGAGCCTCCACCATATGAAACAGGGCGTCCGGCGCCAGCATGTCATCGTGATCAAGCAGGCCAATATACTCGCCTTTGGCCATGGCCAGCCCCCGGTTTGACGCCGCCGAGATTCCGCCCGACTCGGGCATGGTTGCAAACTCGATCCGCGCATCCTGCGTTGAATACGCTTCGAGGAGGCCTGTCAACTCCGCAGATTGCGACCCGTCATCGACGAGGCACAACTGCCATTTCGGATAGCTTTGGGCCAGAACCGATTCGATTGCGGCTTTCAGCACCGGCGCGGCAGTCCGGTAAACCGGCGCTATCACCGATATTAACGGCTGGTAGACGAACGCAGACAGCTTCAATTCGATGAGCACCGGATCACGCCGCTCGAACTGGTGCAGCCATCTGTCATACTCGCTGGCGAAACCGTGCTCATGATCAACCAGCACCGGGATGCGTTTTTCTGCGGTTTCTCCCGATTTCGCGTGCGCACGTATTGTCAATACGTGCAGGCCGTTCGACAGCCGGCGGGTATCGAGTTTGGCCGCAAAGCCCGCTTCAGCCGCCCCCTTGATATGGGGGAACAGAGGCGGCAGATCGGGCCGCGGCAATCCGTACCGGGCGGGAAACGATATCTCTGAACCGGCCTCGATATCCACGTGAGTGATACCCCGTTCCGCAAGGGCCCACCCGCGGATCTCGATGGTTCCGCTTATTCCGTGTTTCGGTTCGGGCGGGGGCATATCGCAATGGATACGAACGCCGATGTTGTCTCGAACCGCGCGCCTGGCGACAGCCTTCCAGGGCGCAATGGCCCTCTGTAGCCGCAGCACGGCGCCTCCACCGGCCTGGAGGGTTCGCCAGATCCGGCTGTTCAGCAGGTTGTCAACTTGCGCGGCGATATGGCGCTGATCCTGCTCAAGCCGCGCCACTTCGGCTTCCAGCCCATTTCCGGTTCCGGATTCGCGTTCTGCAAGCTGCAGCAGACGCGACTGAACGGTGTGTAACGCGGCCTGTACGGAGGCAAGCGTCATCTCGGCGGAGTGCATCCATGTCTTTACTGCCGCCGCCTCAGACTGCGCGTCAGCGAGCGCGCGCACTTCGGCTTTAACAGCGTCAAGGTCGCCTTGGAGCGCGTGGACCGTTTCGGCCAAATCAACGCCGGCTTGTTGGACGACGGACGAACAACCGCGCCGCTCTGCCAGCGCAGCAGGCTCGCGGCGCGGATGCGATCTTGCGCTGAGAACGCGCGCAAAAAACACCAGCGCGTCTTCGGGCGGCCGCTCCTTGCGGCGGCGAAGCAACATCGCCCAAGGCGTCAGAAACTGAGCGTCGAACAGCATGTCCGGATAGAATCCGCGTTCTGCAAACAAATGGATCCATCCCAGAACAGGACGCACATTCTGATGCGTGGCTTCATTCAGGTCGACGGGGGTTGATGAAAACAGAATGGCGTCGGACGCCTCGCACAGGCGGTTTATGGCCGCTTCTGCTTCAGCCGGCGACATATGTTCGAGGACTTCAATACATGTGATGAGATCAAACGATCCGCCGGGTAAGCCTTCGGCGATCGAACCCACGACACAATAGGGGCGAATATCGGGACGGGCATGCGAGACTGCAAAAGACGATATGTCAATCCCCCAGGCTTCGACGCCGCGGTCCCATAACGCCTCGACCAAAAAGCCCATGGCGCAGCCCGCGTCAAGGACGCGCCTCGGCTGCAGCAGACGAACGATATGATCGGCAATATTGCCGAAAAAGTTCAGCCAGTGCGGCGCACGCTCATAGGGAAAGGGGCCGCAACTGGTCCGATAATATTCCGCATCATAGGGGCAGCGGCTGGATCCCACGTCTGAATAGCGATTTCCGATATCCTGAGAATCGCTGCTGCTCATAGAAGACCTGACATCTCGCTGATGATTGTCGGCGGAATGGACTGCGCGCACAATTGCCGGCGACCGCTGGGGCCATGAGCGGTTGTGAGTTTCATTATATCTTCTGCGCCCGCGCGCCCGGTCGAGGGAGCAGCCTGCGCAGCCATACAGCGACGTCAAGTCCGACCATGTGGTAGGCTTATAATCTCCCTTGCGCCGCGCAGTCGCTCCAAGCGGCGGTGTGCGCGTTGATTCATGCCGAACAAGCAAAAAATGCTGGCGCGCATCGACTGCGGCAAATGCGTGGGGCTTGAGATCGGCCCATTAACGCAGCCCGTAGTAACAAAAGAGGACGGAGAGATCTACTACCTCGATCATCTCTCCACGGAGGACCTTCGGCGAAAATATGCTGATCATCCCACCGTCGACAAATCAAAAATTGTCGAGGTCTCTTTTGTCGCTCCCGACGGGGATCTGATCCGAGCGTGCGGCGAAAGGCGCTTTGATTACGTCATTGCATCACACGTTATCGAGCACATTCCAAACACCATCGGCTGGCTGCATCAGGTCGCAAGCCTTCTGCACACCGGAGGGAAACTTGCGCTTGCTATTCCGGACAAACGATATACCTTCGACCAATTTCGTCTATTAACGCCGCTGGGCGATATTATACAATGTTGGCTCGAAAATCGCCGGAATCCATCAGCAAAACACGTGTTCGATTATTGCGCGAATGTCGCTCTGGCGGATGCGCGGCGCATCTGGGAAGGCGCCGGTCCCCAGACCGCGGACGAGGCGCCCCATTACTATACGCTTGAACAAGCCCTGCAACTGGCGCAGCATCAGTTCGCCACCGACGAATATTTCGACGCGCACTGCCATGTATTTACGCCGGCGTCATTTCTGGATATCCTGGCGGACCTGACCAGACTCGGCTTACTGGACTTTATCTGCATTGATTTTCAGACGACGGCCCGGTACGAGATTGAATTTTACGTCACTCTTGAAAAAGTCTACCCGGGGTTTGATCGCCATCTGCAATTGGAGAGCATAAACCGCTTTCGTTCCGCCATTCACAGCGAGCATCACGCTGGCGCCGAGAGGGACGAGAATATGCGCCGGATTCAGGCTCTTGAGGCGGAGGTGGAGCAATGGCAGCGGGAGGCGCGGATGTTGCGTCAATCCTTGTCCTGGAAGATCACGGCGCCATTGCGGCGCATCTCCGGTCTGCTGCTACAGCGCGGGCGCCCGCAGGGGGGGTAGATTGACGGACACGCCGCGCCTGGTGAATCGAGCTCTGCTGTTCCGCTATTACGCCCGTCCGCTCGGCCGCGCATTGAGGCGAGCGGTCGCTAAAATCGCACACATACAGCTCGCCGAGGATCGACATGACCAAAAAAGCCCTTATTACTGGAATCACGGGACAAGACGGCTCTTTTCTTGCTGAGCTGCTGCTGTCCAAAGGCTATGAGGTGCACGGCATTGTTCGTCGCGCATCCACCTTCAACACAGACCGTTTGGACTCCATCTATGCGGATCCACACGAAGCGGGCGTCAAGTTCTATCTGCACTACGGCGATCTGTCCGACGGCACGGGCATCAGACGCATCCTGGAGCGAATCAAGCCCGACGAGCTCTACAACCTGGCCGCACAATCTCACGTCCGCGTCAGCTTTGATCAATCTGAATACACGGCGGACGTCGTGGCCACAGGCACGCTGCGCCTGCTCGAGGCGATCCGGGATTCCGTTCAAGCGACAGGGAAACCAATTCGGATGTACCAGGCCGGGTCGTCGGAAATGTTCGGCGCCGCTCCTCCTCCGCAAAATGAATCTACTCCGTTCTACCCGCGGAGTCCGTACGCCGTCAGCAAACTGGCTGCACACTGGTACGCCGTCAATTACCGCGAAGCGTACAATCTCTTCATCAGCAACGGCATTCTCTTCAACCACGAGTCCCCCCGGCGGGGTGAGACCTTTGTGACGCGCAAGATTACGCGCGCGCTCACTCGTATCAAGTTAGGACTGCAATCGAAACTGTTTCTTGGCAACCTGGACGCCCGCCGGGACTGGGGATACGCCGGCGACTATGTGGAAGCAATGTGGCTCATGTTACAGCAACCCGAGCCTCGCGACTACGTCATTGCAACAGGCGAATCACACACAATTCGGGAATTTCTCGATCTCGCGGCAGCCTACTGCGAACTTGACTGGACCAAGTATGTTGAGAAAGATCCCCGGTATTTTCGACCGACTGAGGTCGACCATCTTTTAGGAGATTCATCCAAGGCTCGCCGCGAACTCGGCTGGCGGCCGAAGGTCGGCTTCGACGATCTGGTGAAAATGATGGTGGAACATGACCTGGAGCTTGCACGCCAGGAGCAGCTTCTTGCCGAAGCCGGCCATCATGTCATCGTTCGGGGCTCTGCGCATGGATAAAGGCGGCAAGATCTATGTGGCGGGACATCGGGGACTGGTAGGATCCGCCATACTCCGCGCTCTGCAAAGCGGAGGGTGGACGAACCTTGTCGTTCAGTCCCGCGACGAAACAGACCTGCGCGATCGAGCAGCCGTAGACCGCTTTTTCCGCTCCGCCCGACCCGCATATGTATTTCTGGCGGCCGCCAAAGTCGGCGGAATTCTCGCCAACAGCAGCCGGCCTGCCGAGTTCATTTACGACAATCTGGCCATCGAACTCAACGTTATCGACGCAGCCTATCGCTACGGGGTTCAGAAACTGCAGTTTCTCGGTTCGTCTTGCATCTATCCCAAGCTCTCGCCACAGCCAATCCGGGAAGAGTACCTTTTAAGTGGACCATTAGAACCGACTAATGAGTGGTATGCGGTGGCGAAGATCGCGGGCATCAAGCTCTGCCAATCTTATCGATTGCAATATGGTTTTAACGCAATCAGTGTGATGCCGACGAATTTATATGGCCCAAACGACAACTTTGATTTGACCTCGTCGCACGTGCTTCCTGCGCTTATTCGCAAGTTCCACGAAGCAAAACTGGAGGGGCGGCCCGAAGTACAGATCTGGGGCACCGGCTCGCCGAGGCGCGAGTTTCTGCATGTAGACGATCTCGCGCAAGCGGCTGTTCATCTTATGAACACTTACGATGAGCCCGAGATTATCAATGTCGGGACCGGCGAGGATATCAGCATTCGCGAGTTATCTGAACTCATACGACGCACCGTCGGCTATACCGGGCGCATCACGTTCGATCCTTCGAAGCCCGACGGGACGCCCAGAAAATTGCTGGACATCTCGAAAATCCGGGCCTTGGGGTGGGCGCCGAAAATCCCGCTCCATGAAGGCATCGCATCGACGTATGCCTGGTATCTCCAAAACGCTGCGTCGGCAGGCGCGTAGGCGAGCCGCGCCGGCAGCGTTCAAAGGCGGCTGGGACTGCATGCGGCTGAGCTCGACCGTTTTGATCACGGTGAGAATCTGCTTGAATATGCGAAAATATTCGTTTCATGCGCAAGACAGTAGCCCTGTGTTTTCTCGTATGGAACGAGGAGCAGGGGTGTGAAGCCGACCTGCCATATGTGGATCGGTCAATATTCGATGAAGTCTTTGCCATCGATGGCGGCAGCACCGATGGAACTGTAGCCGTATTACGGCGATACGGCGTACCGGTACATCGTCAGAGGGTCCGAAGTCTGAACGCAGCTTACTGGCAGGCGGTCGAGACGTCGACTTGCGATTGTCTGGTCGTTTTTTTTCCAAAGGGAACAATTTCCCCGGCGATCCTTCCGACCTTCAAAGCGCAGTTGTTAAGCGGCCACGATCTGGTGATTGCCAGCCGCATGATTCAGGGGAGCAGAAATGAAGAGGACAGTAAATGGCTGAAGCCCCGCAAATGGGGCGTCGGCGCCCTTGCCTTGTGTTCTTCTTTGCTCTGGCGACGAGAAGGACCCATTATCTGGGACGTTCTGCATGGGGTCAAGGGCTTTTCAAAATGCGCGTTTTATGCAATGAACCCCTCGCGCACGGGCGTTACGATTGACCTGGAGATGGCGATCCGCTGCTATAAACTCGGTCTTCGCCGCCAGGAATTTCCTGTCATCGAGAGCCCGCGCGCATATGGCGCAACGAAGTTCAGGATTTTTCCGACAAGCGTCAAGCTGGCGAGGTGTCTGCTTGCGGAAATGCGCAATTCAGCGGGGCGCCGACCTGTAATCACGTCCACGCCCGATCATGCCGCCGTCCGTTCCCACGTGGTCCCGCCCGATGCATGATCGCCCGCGAATACTACCCGACCTGCGC
>Ga0070739_10000675_pt1 | contig 60916 bp, 50 predicted proteins | sample Coa_R1_7_FD_66445 | JGI IMG/M metagenome (GOLD analysis project Ga0070739, IMG submission 66445) | Surface soil microbial communities from Centralia Pennsylvania, which are recovering from an underground coalmine fire - Coalmine... | ecosystem: Environmental > Terrestrial > Soil > Unclassified ...
AGCGCGCCGGCGATCTCGTCGTTGGTGTAGCCTTCGGTCACCAGGCGGAGGATCTCGACTTCGCGCGGTGAGAGGTGCAGATCGCGCGCCGGGTCCTCGGGCCGCGGGTGCGCCGAGTGCAGCAGGATGCGCGAGATCTCGGGATCGAGCCAGGTCGCGCCGTCGGCGACCGCCTTGATCGCGTGGCGCAAGCGCGACTCGCTCGTCGTCGCGAGGCAGCACGCGTCCGCGCCGGCGTCGAGCGCGGCGCGGAGCAAATGCTCCTCGACTTGACGCTTCAGCGAGAGGATGCCGATCTCGGGGTGCAGCGCCTTCGCGCGGCGGATGAACGTGAGCCCGGGGGCGTCGCCGCCGCGCAGGCCGAGGTTGACGAGGATGACCTGCGCGTCCGTCGTTTCGAGCAGATCGAACGCCGAGTCCAGGTCCGATGCCTCGCCGACGACGCGGAGCTCGGGGTCGGCGGCGAGCACGTGCGTCAGCGCGTCTCGCGTGGTATCGCGATCGGCCACGACGGCCACGCGAATCGGCGCCGGCGACAACCCGGGTGCCGGCGATCCGGGGACGGTGGCGAGCTGCTCGTGCACGCGAAGTCCTCCCGCGACGTCTTCGTTCGGAACCATTCTCCATCCACCATCTGGTTGACTTGCGGCGGCGCGGCAGGCGGGCCTATCTTTGCATTGTCGGGACCCGGCTCGCCTTGTCATTTGAAAGGTCGGTCTCATGAAGCGTCAGGCCCTCGCCGCTGCATGCGCAGCGGTGCTCTTCGGGCTGGCAGCGGTCGGCGCCGCGCGGTACGGGCCGCTCGGCATCGCGGGAGCGCAGCAGCAAGTCTCACTCGCCACGATGTCCGAGGACTCGGGGCAGTGGGTGATGCCGAGCAAAGACTACGCCGCCACCCGTCACAGCTCGCTGAACCAGATCACGACCGAGAACGTCGGCAACATGCACGCCGCCTGGTCGATGTCGACCGGCGCGACGCGCGGCCACGAAGGGCAGCCGCTCGTGATCGGCGACACGATGTACTTCGAGAGCGCGTATCCGAACAACGTCTTCGCCGTCGCGCTCGCGGACTATCACATCAAGTGGCAGTACACGCCGAAGGAAGACCCGTTCGCGGTGTCGGTCGCGTGCTGCGATCTCGTCAACCGCGGTGTCGCGTACGGCGACGGCAAGATCATCGTCAACGCGCTCGACGGCCAAGTGATCGCGCTCGACATGCACACCGGACGGCCGGTGTGGCACGCGAAGAACGCCGATCCGGAGCGCGGACAGACCGTCACCGCCGCCCCGCTCGTCGTGAAGAACCGCGTGCTCGTCGGCGTCTCCGGCGGCGAGTTCGGCGTGCGCGGCTACCTCACCGCGTTCGACCTCGGGACGGGCCGCCAGGTATGGCGCGCGTACAGCGAAGGCCCCGACTCCGACACGCTGATCCCGGCCGGCTTCCCCGGCCCGCACAACGCCGGCGTGAGCACCTGGCACGGCGACCAGTGGAAAGTCGGCGGCGGGACGACGTGGGGCTGGTATTCCTACGATCCGCAGCTCGACCTCGTCTACTACGGCACCGGAAATCCCGGAACATGGAACCCGACGCAGCGTCCGGGCGACAACAAGTGGTCGATGACGATCTTCGCGCGGCGTCCCGAGAACGGGATGGCCGTGTGGGCGCGTCAGATGACGCCGCACGACGAATGGGACTTCGACGGCGTCAACGAGATGATTCTCGTCGACATCGACATGAACGGGCAGAAGATCCCGTCGCTCGTCCACTTCGATCGCAACGGCTTCGCCTACGAAGTGGACCGCCGCAACGGCAAGCTGCTGCTCGCGCACAAGTTCGATCCGTCGGTCAACTGGGCCAGCTCGATCGACATGGCGAGCGGACGTCCCATCGTCAACCCGGCGATGATGACGAAGGCCGGCGTGAACGTGCACGGCATCTGCCCCGCCGCGATGGGGAGCAAAGACCAGCAGCCGGCGTCGTACGATCCGCAGACCGGCTACTTCATCGTCCCCACCAACCACAATTGCATGGACTACCAGGCCTTCAGCGTCAAGTACAAGGGCGGGTTCCCGTTCGTCGGCGCGACGGTGAAGATGTATGCCGGGCCGGGCGGAAACCGCGGCGCGGTCATCGCGTGGGATCCCGTGCAAGGGAAGATCGTGTGGAGCGATCCGGAGCGCTTCCCCGCCTGGAGCGGCGTCCTCACGACCGACGGCGGCGTCGCGTTCTACGGGACGATGGACGGCTGGTTCAAAGCGATCGACACCAAGAGCGGCAAGCTCCTCTGGAAGTATCACGTGCCGTCCGGGATCATCGGCAACCCGATCACATACATGCACGACGGCAAGCAATACGTCGCGGTCTTCAGCGGCGTCGGCGGATGGGCCGGGATCGGCCTCGCGGCCGGCCTCACCGAGCCGACGGCCGGACTCGGCGCCGTCAACGCGGCGTCGGATCTGAAGAACTACACGACGCTGGGCGGCGACCTCACGGTGTTCAGCCTCTGATGCACCGCCGCCTCACGCGCATCCGAGCCGCGCTGCTCGGTGCGCTGTGCGCGCTCGCTCTCGCCGCGCCGCTCCCCGGCGGCGCGGCGGGCGGGGGCGCGCTGCGCGTCTGCGCCGACCCGAACTATCTTCCGTATTCGACGCGCGACGGGCGGGGCTTCGAGAACAAGGTCGCCGAGGCCATGGGACGCGCGCTCGGCGTGCCCGTCCGCTACACCTGGGCGTCGATGCGCGGCCCCGGCGGCTTCGACGGCTTTCTCCGGCAGACGCTGCGCGCCGGCCTGTGCGACGTCGTCGTCGACGTCCCGTACGCGTCGATCAACCTCAGCGTGACGCGGCCGTACTACATCTCCTCGTACGTCTTCGTGTTCCCGCGCGCGAAGCACTACGACATCACCTCGATGGATTCGCCGGAACTGCAGAATCTGCGCATCGGCTTCGAAGCGGACACGCCGGCCGAGATGGGCTTGAAGCTGCGCGCGCTGATCACGCACGCCGATCCGTACGAGATCGGCGACGAGGACGGCGCCTCGCCCGCGGAGATCCTCGACGCCGTCACGTCCGGGAAGATCGCGGTGGCCGTGACCTGGGAGCCCTCGATCGGGTACTTCCTGCGCAACCGTCCGAACCTCGAGGTCGTGCCGGTTCCGAACTCGCGCTCGCAGGGCTCGCCGGAGCAGTACGTGTTCCCGATGGCGATGGCGACGCGGCCGGACGACGCTGCGCTGCGCGCGAAGCTCGACCAGGCGATCGCGCAGCACAAGAGCGAGCTGCAGGCGATCCTCCAGGCGTTCGGGGTGCGTCTGTACCAGCCGGCTTCCGCATAAGGACATTTCGCATGAACACCGCTGACAAGCCGCGCATCGGGCTCGTGGGCGCGGGCCGCATGGGCGCGAACATGGCGCTGCGCCTGCACGACCTGGGCTACCCGATCGCCGCGGTCTACGACGTCCGGCCGGACGCCGCCGAGGCGACGGCCCGCGAGACGGGCGCGAGCGTCGCGCCGGCGCTCGCCGCCGTCACCGCCGCCTCGGACGTCGTCATCACGGTCGTCACCGACGACGCCGCGATGGATCGGATCTTCGCCGAATCGGGCGACTCGCTGCTGCAGAACGCGCGCGGCACGGTCTTCGTCAACTGCGCGACGATTACGCCGCAGGTGCACGTCGAGGTCGAACGCCGCGCCGAACTCGCCGGCGCGTCGAGCATCGAAGCGTGCATGGCGAGCTCGATCCCGCAGGCGCGCAACGGGACGCTGTACCTGATGATCGGCGGGCGCCGGGAGGCGTTCGAAAAGGTGCGCCCGCTGCTCCAAGACCTCAGCTCCTCGCTGCGCTACATCGGCGCGGCCGGGGAGGCCGCGAAGGTCAAAGCGCTCGTCAACATGGTGATGAACGACAACACCGCCGCGCTCGCCGAAGGGCTCGGGCTCGGCTCGGCGCTGGGGCTCGATCTCACGATGCTCAGGGAAGTGTTCTCCCAGACCGGCGCCAACTCGCGCGTGCTCGAGACGGACGGTGCCGACATGGAAGCGCGCGAGCACGACGTCTACTTCTCCGCCGCGCACGCGGCGAAGGACTCCGGGATCGCGCTCGCGCTCGCGCGCGACGCCGGCGTCGACATCCCCATCGGCGCGGCGACGAAGGACCAGTACGATCGCCTCGTCGCGCTCGGGCTCGGCGAGCTCGACAAGTCGGCCGTCGCCGAGCTGACGTTCCCGTCCCGCCGCGCCGAGCACACGGCGCCCGCCTAGCCGCCACCCCCCACCACGCCTCACGAAGGAGCCCTCACCATGGCCACCGCCGACGGGACGAAGGTCGTCCCCCTCATCAGTTCCGGAACCGCGGGCCCGCTCGGGGCGCTGCACCTCCCGCGTCTGTGGACGAAGCTCACGCTGTACCACGCCGGCGCGCTCGCCGACGGCTACGACTTCTGCGGGAAGGGCTTCGACCAGATGACGATCGACGGCTTGAACCTCAAGCGGGACGCCGTCATCGACTTCATGCGCACGAAGCCGACCTACATGGACTTCGAGCGGTGGGTCGTGCAGCAGAACGGCGGCTCGATCTCGCCGGACGTCATCCGCCGGCACAACGAGGCGATTCGCGCCTACAACCACGGCGACGATCTCGCGAGCGGGATGCGCCGGGCGTCGGGCGTCAAAGACGAGGCGATCGCCGACGCCGTCACGCTGAACATGCTGGAGGATCTCGACGAGCTGCGCGACCACGTCGCGGGTCGCGTCACCGCGTGATCCTGCGCCCGCTCGGCTTCGCGCTCGCCGCGGCCGCTCTCGCTGTGGGAGCGGCGGCGGCGAGCGTCGCCGCCTCCTCGCCCCCCGCGCTGTACACCAGCGCGCAGGCGAGCGCGGGCGACAAAGTCTACGCCGGCAAGTGCGCGCTGTGTCACGGCGCCTCGCTCGAGGGCGGCGCCGGCCCGCCGCTCGCCGGTCAGAACATGACGACCCTCGGGACGAAGACGCATCTGACCGTCGGCGACCTGTTCGGCTACATCACGACGAACATGCCCATGAACGCGCCGGCAAGCCTGTCGCACGATCAGTACGTCGCCGTGCTCGCGTTCATCCTCAAGCAGAACGGCTTCCCCAGCGGCGCGAAACCGCTGACGTACGCCGCCGCGTCCGACTCGAAAACGCTCGTGCGCTCGTACAAATAGATCGTCACGCGCGCGCGTCGCGCGCGCGGACGATCCCCACCCAGTTCTCGACGGTCATCACGATCTCGTCGTTCTGATTCAGCACCTCGACTTCGAACGTCACCGAGCCGCGATCGGGCTTCGAGCGCGAGCGGCGGTTCTCGACGACGCGCGCGCGCACGCGCAGCACGTCGCCCGGGCGCACCGGAACCTTCCACGCGATCGGACCGAGGCCGGGCGAGCCGAGGCTCGTCGTGCCGTCGATGTACCGGTCGACCATGAGCCGCATCATCATCGCGGCGGTGTGCCACCCGCTCGCGATCAGGCCGCCGAAGGGCCAGCGTGTCGCCGCGTCCGCGTCGACGTGGAACGGCTGCGGATCGTACCGCTCCGCGAACGCGACGATCTCCTCGGCGGTGACGCGTATTTCACCGAGCTCGTCGCTCGTTCCGACGGCGTAGTCTTCGAGGTATCGCGGCATGCCGTCGGCTAGTACGGTGCGCGGTCGAGCACGTCCCCCGCGCGGCACGGCGTCGCGCCGTTCCCCACTCCGTGTATCGGCACGAACCGGGGTGCGTTTTAGCGCACTTCGTGCAACGTTTGGCGGTGTCCGTGGTATCGCAGGATACAGAATGCTCCAGGTTTTCGACCAGGCGAGCGGGAAGCAGCGTCCTCGTCGCGGTTCTCGCCCCGCGGGGACGGCGAACGACAACCGACAGACGTCGACGAGGAGACACGTTGGCCGTTAACGCCCAGTCCTTCGCGCCGAACTGGGAGCTCACGCAGCTCCTCGACATCTTCCCCCTCGCGATCCGCCAAGCGCTCGTCCGTCTTCCGAACCTCGAACGTGTCATCGAAGTCGTGCTCGACCTCGGCCGCCCGGCCGAGGCGCGCTTCGAGGACGATTTCGTGTTCCTCGGCGACGCGCCGATCACGGCCGAGGATATCGCGCACGTCACCTCGCGGCTCTCGCCGTTCGGCGGCGACAACCGGGCGGGCATCGAGCAGACGCTGCATCGGATCAGCGCGATCCGCAACCGCACGGGCCGCATCGTCGGGTTGACGTGCCGCGTCGGCCGCGCGGTCTACGGCACGATCGACATCGTGCTCGACGTGATTCGCAGCGGGAAGTCGATCTGTCTGCTCGGGCGTCCCGGCGTCGGGAAGACGACGATGCTGCGCGAGTGCGCGCGCGTTCTGGCCGAAGACCGCAAACGCGTCGTGATCGTCGACACGTCCAACGAGATCGCCGGCGACGGCGACGTCCCGCATCCCGGGATCGGCCACTCGCGGCGCATGCCCGTTCCGGATCCGCACCTGCAGCACAACGTGATGATCGAAGCGGTCGAGAATCACATGCCGCAGGTGATCGTGATCGACGAGATCGGCACCGAGGCGGAAGCCTTCGCGGCGCGCACGATCGCCGAGCGCGGCGTGCAGCTGATCGGCACGGCGCACGGGCAGACGCTCGAAAATCTTCTGATGAACCCGACGCTCTCCGACCTGCTCGGCGGGATCGCGGCGGTCACGCTCTCCGACGAGGAAGCGCGCCGCCGCGGCACGCGCAAGACGGTGCTCGAACGCAAGCAGCCGCCGACGTTCGACGTGATCGTCGAGATCCAGGATCGCGACCGGCTGGCGATCCACAACAACGTCGGCGAGGTCGTCGACGCGCTGCTGCGCGGCTATCAGCCGCAGCCCGAAGTGCGGCAGCGCACGGCGGGCGGCGCGATCGACATCGTGCAGCAGGCGAACCCGGAGGCGGTGCCCGTCGACAAGGTCCGCGCGCTGCCGGCGCAGTCGCGCGACGACGAGATGGCGCTGTTCGGGGCGACCGGCGAATCGGTGCCCGAAGACTCCAAGCCGCTGATGATCTTTCCCTACGGCGTCTCGCGCAACAAGATCGAGCGCGCGGTGCACAATCTGCGTGTGCATGCGTCGATCGCGCGGAAGTGGGACGACGCCGACGTCGTGCTGACGCTCAAGACGCTGGAGCGCAAGGAGTCGGAGCGGCTGCGGCAGATCGCCGCGGAGAACGTGCCGATCTACTCGATCAAGACGAACACGACGACGCAGATCCAAACGGCCCTGAAGGACGTGTTCAATCTGCCTTCGATCGACGTCGAGGAGATCGCGATGCGGGAGGCCGAGGAGGCGGTGTATCAGGTGCTGCTGGACAGCCGGGCGGTGGAGCTGACGCCGCAGTCTTCGTATATTCGGCGGATGCAGCATCAGCTGGCTGAGCGGTATCGGTTGCAGTCTCGGTCGACGGGGCTGGAGCCGAATCGGCGGGTGCGGATCTACAAGGGGCCGGATCTGGGGGCCTGAGCGCTCTAGACCTGGGTGGCGGTCGCGGGGCGACGCGCCACCGTGACGGGCACGCGGGCTCGCACATCCTGTGCGAGCCCGCTCTGTCTTCGCATCGCTTCCGCGCATCCTGCGCACGCTCGCTCACACGGCCCGTCACGGTGGTGCGTCGCCCCGCGACTTGGCCGCAATGTTCGCGTGCGACGACGCCGCGATGTCGGCGGCGCGGCGAAGCCGTTGCAGGCAAGGAGTGGCGAAGCGTTCGACCGTACGGGCACAGTGCTATGTCTTATCTTGCGGAACGTTTGGACGCTCTCGCCGAGAGCGCGGCTCGCGATACGTTAGCTCCGTCGCTTTCCGTTGCGGTCGTCGAAGGCGGCGACATCGTCTATGCGCGTGCCTTTGGGGCGGCGAACGCCGGCACGGTCTACAACATCGCTTCGCTCACGAAACAATTCACCGCAGCGTGCATGCTGCTGCTGCAACGCGAAGGCCGGCTGTCGCTCGATGAGCCCGTATCGACGTGGTTTCCCGAGCTGACGCGTGCCGGCGACATCACGATCCGTCACTTGCTCTCGCACAGCTCGGGATACGCCGACTACTACCCGCTCGGCTATGCCGACAGCGAGAAGGCGTATCCGACGCCGCCGGAAGAGATCGTCCGCCGCTACGCGACGCGCCCTCTGCAGTTCGAGCCCGGAACGATGTGGTCGTACAGCAACACGGGCTATCATCTCGCCGGATTGATCATCGAGCGCGTTACGGGCAAGCGATTCCAGGACGTGCTGGCGCAGACGGTCTTGCAGCCGGCGGGCATGGCTTCGTCCTACTTCGACGACCCGCCGAGAATCCAGGGGAGCCACGCGCGCGGGTATACGCGGTATTGCTTGGGACCGCAGCGGGAAGCGTCGCCGGAACAGGAGGGATGGCTGTATGCCTCCGGCGGTATCGCGTCGACCGCCGGAGATCTGGCTCGTTGGCACACGGTGCTCATGACATGCGCGTTGCTCTCGCAGAGCGAGCTGCTCGAGATGACGACGCCGTACGCGCTCGCGTCCGGTGAACCGAGCGCGAGCGCGTTGGGATGGTTCGTCGAGCAGCGTGGCGACCACCGCGTGATTCTGCACAACGGCGGAATCGCGGGCTTCGCATCGCAGACGATCGTCTCGCTGGACCGGCGCTGCTCGGTCGCGGTGCTCGCGAACGCGGATCACGTGCCTACCGGCGCGATCGCGACGCGGCTGCTCGAAGCGGTGCTTCCCGGCGCGACACCGCCCACGCCCGCCGTCGCGGCGGATCCCGAGCCGGCAGAAACCGCGGCGCGCGGGTGGCTTTCATCGTTGGCGTCGGGCGACGCGGCGGGGCTGGCGATGGAGCCCGAGCTGCGCTCGTATCTCGACGAGGGGCGACTGAACGATGCGCGCGAGGGACTGACCGCCGCCGGAGCGCTGGACGGTCTGGCCCTGCTCGCTTCGGGCGAACGCGGCGGCATGGCGTGGCACCGCGTTCAGGCGCAGTTCCGCTCGCGAAAGGCCGACGTCTTCTTCAGGCAAGCGAACTCGGGCGCATTGTCGGAGTTCAACGTCTTTCCGATGCCTTAGACGCCTCGGTCGAGGAGCGCCTCGAGCTTGCGGCGGAACGGCGTATCGAACGGGTCCGCATCAGGTCGCTTGTTGAACACGAACGCGTAGTCGATGCCGTCCTTGCGATTCCGCACGACGGACTCGGTGCCCGGCATGGCGCCCGCGCGCGCCGAACCCGGAGCCCGCGCGCCGACACCCCACGCGGCGTACGTTCCGAGGAACCGCACGAGCGACGAAGCAGACGTCGCCAGATCGCTGCACGCGTCGAACGTCTCCCAATACGTCGCGCCGCCGTACGGTAGGGGAAGACGCCGCTGCGTCCGCGGCTCGAGGACCGACAGGCCGTCACCGTCCGACTCGTACGGCACCTCGTTCGGCCGTCGCCCCGCGATGTCGGTCGCGGAAAGCACGACGTCCGTGATTCCGAGCGGTGCCAGCACCGCGCGGACGTAGTCCATGTACGGCATGCCCGAGGCCTTTTCGATCACCCGCCCGAGAAGGAAATACCCGACGTTGGAGTACGCATACGTCCGGCCGGGGTCGGACGCCAGCCCGAGTCCGTAGACGTATTGCGTGAACTGCAGCTGGGTGAGCGGTCCCGCGGCGTCGATCGCATTTTCCACCTTGCGATACGCGAACTCGGGATCGCCGTCCCCGGACGGACCGAGTCCCGCGGTATGTGCCGCCGCCTGCCCGATCGTGACGCGGTCGATGCGCGAGTCGGGCCTCTGCGACGGAAGAAGAGCGCTGCGGATACCCAGATACGGAAACAGCGGCGTCTCCATGGTGAAACCGCCTTTGTGCAGCAGCGTCGAGAGCGCTGCGGCGGTAAACGCCTTGCTGACGCTCGCCACACGGAAGATGCTCGACGTGTGCACCCGCATCGGGAGCGATGCGGCACCGTAGGCGTGAGAGAAGAGCACGGTACCGGCGCGACCGAATGCGAGCTGGCCGGCGCTGATGCCGCTGTCGACCATGAATTGAACGATGACGTTGTCGAACTCGGCGTACCGCGGGACCTCGTCGCCGCTCACCACGACGTCCTCCGCAACGGCGCGGCGCGGGGCGGCGAGGCCGGCGGCACCGAATGCGGCCGCAGCGGCCAACAGCGTCTTCCGTTTCATCGCTCGTAAAGTTCGGCAGCGTGCCCCCGATCCGTTCCGAACGGAAAAAGTGGGGAACGCACGGGGCGTGCGCGGGCCGGGAATCGCGCGCCGCCGTGACATCAACGTGGCCATGAGGAACGCGCTGGAACGGGCCGTCGAGGCCTTGGGTGATACGCACATCGACGCGCGGATGAAAGGCGTGCCGTCGAGCGCGGGCACGTTCCCGCTGCGCGATCTGGCGGCGCGCCGCTGGCGCGTGGGCCGGGCGCCGCTGCTGCTGCCGGTCTTGGCTGCTCGCGCGAGCGCGCTCGAGCACAACATCGAGGCGATGCGGCGCTTTTGCGAAGAGCACGGCGTCTGGCTCGCACCGCATGGCAAGACGACAATGTGTCCGCAGCTCTTCGCGCGGCAGTTGCGCGCCGGTGCGTGGGCGATGACGGCCGCGACGGTGGAGCAGCTTCAAGTCTACCGGATGTTCGGTGTCCCGCGGATCGTGTTCGCCAATCAGCTCGCCGGCGAGAGCGAGCTGCGCGTCGTCGCGGATGCGCTCGTATCGGACCCCGGGTTCTCCCTGCTGCTCTTCGTCGATTCGGCGGCCGGCGTCAGAATGCTGGCGGACGCCGCGCGCGCGCGCGTCGTACCGGAGCCCGTTCAGGTGCTACTCGAGCTGGGTTACGAAGGCGGTCGCACGGGCGTGCGCTCAGCGGACGATGCGCTTGCCGTCGCGGCTGCGATACGGGGTTCGGGCGGCGCGGTGCGTCTGGACGGGATCGCCGGCTTCGAAGGACTGCTGACGAACGACGCCGCCGGCCGGGAACGCGCGCGAGCGTTCTTGCAATCGATGGACGAGATCGGCGCAATGCTGCTCGCCGGCGGCCACCTTGCGGACGACTACATCGTGAGCGCGGGAGGAAGCTCGGGATTCGATTTGGTCGTCGAGCGGTTCGCCGAGGACGCGCGCGGAGCGCGGCGCGTCCTCTTGCGCAGCGGCTGCTATGTTGCGCACGATCACGGGACCTACGCCGGCTCGCCGGCTGCGGCACGGCGGTTCGAGCCTGCGCTGGAACTGTGGAGCGTCGTGCACTCGCGGCCGGAGCCGTCGCTGGCGTATCTCAACTTCGGTCGTCGCGACGCGCCGTTCGATGCCGGGTTCCCCGTCCCGCTCTACCGCACGGCCGCCGACGGCAAGCGGCAGCCCGTGCACGGCTGGCAGATCGAAGGACTGAACGACCAGCACGCGCGCCTGCGCGTACCCGCAACCAGTGACGTCGCGGTCGGGGACGTCGTCGTGTGCGGCGTGTCGCATCCCTGCGGTGCGTTCGACCGCTGGAAGCTCGTGTACGTCGTCGACGATGCCGGCGCGATCGTCGACGGCCTGCTGACGTTCTTCTAACGCAGCGTCCACCGATAGACCGACGTATACGGCGAGGTATACATCGACTGGGAGTACCCGCGCAGATTGTCCGGAATGGCGTCGAGCTCTTTGACCTGATAGAGAAAGATCATCGGAACGGCGGCCAGCAGGCGTCGCTGAACCTGGGCATAGTCGTGCAGCCGTCGAGCGCGGTCCACCGCGCTCGATGCGTCGTCGAGGAGCCGTTGCGTCGTCCGGTCGCAATAGCGCGTGAAGTTGAAGCCGTGGGGTGCGCGTTGATCGCAGCCGACGATCCACGCGACGTCGGGATCGACGCTCGACTGTTCGGTGAACTGCGCGACTTGGAACCGTCCCCGGTAGAGCGGGCCGCTCGGCGAGGTGATCAGAAGAGGCGTGACCGCCTTCATCGTCAAGCGCATGCCGATGCGCGCCGCCTCGGCGGCGATCAAATTGGCCACGCTGGAGGATGCCGCGCTGCCGGAGATCTCCAGCAATGTTGCGCTGAGCGCCTTCCCGTCTCGGTAGCGGATGCCGTCGCTGTCCAAGCGCCAGCCGTGGTCGGTAAGCAAGCGCTCCGCGCGTGCCGGATCGAACGGAATGGTTCCGGCGGTGGGGTCGTAGGCCCAGGTGAAGAGGCTCTGCATCGCCGTGTCGGCCGCATAGACGCCCTTGAAGATCTTTTCTGTGATGGCGTGCCGGTCGATCGCCATCGCGAGCGCACGCCGGACCGCCGGTTCGCGCATCAGCGGATCTTCCGTGTCGATCTGCAGCGTGCCGAATTGGGTGGTCGCGCTCTCGACGAGCCGGTGGGCGGGGATCGACCGCACCTCGTCGATGTGCGAAACGTCGGCGAAGAAGTCGGCGTTCACCTCACCGGTGCGCAGCTGGTTGACGATCGTCTGGGTGTCGGGCACGAACTTGATGACGATACGCGCGATCGCGGGCTTTCCCAAGAAGAACGTCGGGTTCGCCTCGAACGTGATGTGATCGCCCCGCATCCAGTCCGCGACGCGATACGGGCCGGAGCCGACCGGCATCCCGTTGAACGCGACCGCGTTCAAGCTGGGGTACCGCGCCAGCAGATGTGCCGGCAAGATGCCGTAGTTGCTGTCCCCGCCGAAGAAGTACGGTACGATGGCCGCGAAGGGTTTGTGCAGGTCGACCCGCACCGTGTAGGTGTCCACCGCATGCACCGAGGCGATCGCATCATAGCCGTACCGAGAGAGCGTCGCGTTCTGCGGCTTCATGATCGCTTCGAAGCTGAACGCCACGTCCCGGGCGGTCAACGGCGCTCCGTCTTGCCAGCGCACGTCGTGGCGAAGGTGGTACGTCACGTGGCGGCCGTCACGCGATATGCCGCCGTTCGACAGCGTCGGAACCGATGCGGCAACCTGCGGAACGATCCGCCCGGAGCCGTCGTACGTCGTCAGGAACGAATACACCAACCCGTTGATCTCGCCGCCGACGTACCCGTCCAAAAACAGCGGGTTGAGCGAGCGCGGTTCCTGCAGTTGCGCGATGATGAGCTCGTTGCCGGTCGGCTTCGTTTGCGTGACGCGCGTGCATGCGGCGAGGCACGCGCAGGCCGCGAAGGCCGCGACAACCGCCCTCATGCGGCGGCGTTCGCCGCTGCAGCCAACCGGTACGCGGTGACGAACATCCGATACAACACCAGATAGTCGTCGCAGCGGTAACGGACGCGGCGCGCGCCGATGCGCTCGATGCCGGGCACACCCGCGATGAACTCGGTATGCTCGATCTGCGTCGTCGCGATCTCGAGCTCGAACGGCGGTTCGAACCGGAACGGTCGTGCGCGCGCGCGCTTCTCGACCGCGTCAACGGCCGCGTCGTGCAGGGCCTGCTGCGCGGCCGCCGGCGAGAGCGAGTTCGCCGACATGTTTCCGATGCCGTCCTTGACCGCGACGCCGACGACCCACGGAAGCTGCTCGGTGATCTCGTCCACGATCGCGCGGTCACCGGAGAGCATCAGCAGCGGCACGCCGTAGCAGCCCGCGACCGCTGCGTTGATCAAGGCCTCGCTGCACGGGCGTCCGTTGATGCGTACGTCGTAGATCGCGTTTCCGACGTAGGTATGTGCCAAGACGCCGTTCGCGTGACCGGCCTTCGCGTGATAGCCGGTGAAGATCGCACCGACAAAATGCGGGGCGAGGCCTTCCGTCATCGATCCGGGCTTGCGCGACCCGGCGATGACGCGGACGTCGTGCGGCAGCTCGTCCCACAGGAGGTTCGCCATGCTGCCGTGAGAGTCGTTCACGAGCACGTCCGTTGCGCCGGCCGCCTTCGCGCCGGCGATGGTCGCGGCGACCTCCTTGGACATGTAACGGCGGTAGACGGGATACTCGCTCGTGTCCTTATGGTCGCATTGTCGCCACAGCGTCACGCCGGCCGTGCCTTCCATGTCGCACGAAATGTAGATCGGGACGTTGCTTTCGTTCACCGGCCAATGCTTCCGTGCTGGTACGCCGTGGACCATGCCATGGGAAAAACAGGGGAATCCCAATCCGAGGACGCGGGGCCTCTCGGCGTATACTCCCTGGGAAACGCCGTGGAGGAGATCACCCGCCTCATGACCGTGCTCCGCCGCCTGCCTCTCATCGCCGGTGCCTTGTTTCTCTCCGTCGCGTTCGCGTTGTCCATCGCGCGCGCGCCGGCGGCGACGACCGGCAGCCTCAACGGATTCGTGCAAGACGCGGCAGGGCATCCGCTCGCCGACGTGCTGGTCACCATCGTGTCGCCTTCCTTTTCCTCCACCACGCGGACGAACGCGCGCGGCTTTTACGCATTCGCCGGCGTTCCCGCCGATACGTACACGGTCTCGTTCAGCAAGGCGGGCTTCGCGGCATACGCGGTGCCCGGCGTGACCGTCCTGCAGGACCAGAGCCAGCAGCAGAACACGGTGCTCGAAAAGGCCCTGACGACGATCGGGCACACGCAGTCGCGCTCTATGACGTCGTTGGTGCAGCCGCACCAGACGGCCGACGAGTACGTCGTCACGCCGCAGCGAGAAGAAGAGATCACCGGCACGCCGATGACGATCGAGCAGTCGCAGGTTCTTCGCGCGTTGCCGGGCTTCAGCTGGAACTCGGGCGGCGCACCGCTGATCCGCGGAGGCGCCGAAAACGACCTCGGCTACGAGATGGAAGGCGTCGACATCAAGGATCCCGTCCTCGGGCTGTTCATGAACAACGGCGCCCTTGCGGGCGTCCAGCAGCTGGCGGTGTCGACCGGCGCGTTCGACGTCGCGAGCGGCAACAGCAACGAAGGGACGATCAACGAGGTCGTCAAGCAAGGCACCTATCCCGGGTTCGCCAATATCGCGCTCTTCAAGAACGCAGGGTATCCCTACGACGGCATCGCGGGAGAAGCGGGCGGCGCATCGCGCGACAAGAGCCTGACGTGGTACATCGCCTATCACGGTGTTCGCGACGCCAACGTCGTCGGCGGCGGCAACTTCATGCCCCTGGCGGTCGGTGCGACCAGCAACGTGCAGGTCAACGAGACCGTCTTCAACCTGTTCTACCACTTCGGGAAGAACAAGCGGGATCAGCTCCAGTACTTCGGCGAGACCGGCTACAACGTCTACGATCACAACTGGTACCTGAATCCCGATCAGACGCCGTACGCCTCCAACAACCCGCTCGTCTGGGCGTCGCTCGCCAACGGGAACTGCCACTTCGAAGGAACCGCAACCATCGAGAACTGCGGAAAGATCGTCGCCGACACGCTGCCGATGTTTCCGACGCAGACGTCGTACGATTCGAACACGGGGTACCCGGACAACGAGAACAATCAGCACGCGGTCCAGAAGCTGGAGTGGCACCATCAGTTCTCACCGTCGAGCTACTTCGCGTTTCAGGTTTCACGCGCGTTCGAATACGACAACTACAACGAACCGTGGAACGGCGGAGCGTTCGCCGATACGTACTTGCACAACGCTTCGAACAATTACGGCTTCACGGCCACGTACGACGCTCAGATCAGCGACAAGCACGAGCTCACCGTCGGGTCCGGCACCGTTACCGAGCTGACCGGGTACGATGCGAAGCTGAACGGCTTGGCGGCGTTCACCTACTTCAACGACTGGTGCTACGTGAAGCCGATCGCGCTCACGCCGGAGTTCGGCTGCAGCGGCACGGGCACGCCGCTCACCTCGTTCCCGGCGGTGGAGTTCGTCCGCAACGACCCGCTGCATCGCAACTACGTCTACATCCGCGACCGGTGGCAGCCGAGCCGCCGATGGTTCATCAACGCCGGCTTGCGCTGGGACAACCAGAAGATCGACCTTCCGGCGAATGCGCAGGAGCAAGGCGACCTCCTGAACTACGACGGAGCAACCGGTCAGTACATTCAGACGGCGGGCCCGAAGATCACGTCGAGCGTCACCAATCCGATGCAGATCAGTCCGCGCATCTTCGCCACGTATACGATGGGCCGGAACGACGTCTTGCGTTTCGGCTGGGGACGGTACATCACGTTCGCGACCGAGCTTCAGATGGAGACGAAGGCGATCATCAGCCCGTCGCTGGCAAGCTGCAACATCGCGAACGGGTGCTTCGCGCCGCTGCCCGGCTACGGCGTGACGAACAACGTCACGAACCTGTACCAGCAGAGCGCGTACGACTTCAATACGTACTTGAACTCACAGTACACGCCGGTCGAACCCGAATACGCCAGCGACATGGAGTTCTCGTGGGAGCACGACTGGGGCCGCGGCTGGGAAAGCAAGGTCACGCCGTACTACCGAAAAGGCACGAACTACGTCATCGGCTCGCAGCCCATCATCGCGACGCTCGCGAGCGGCTATCCGCTGTACGGTCCGTACACGTACTCGAACATGGGCATCAACCAGAACACGGGCGTGGAGCTGTCCATTCGGAAGACGGCGCGCTACGGCCTGAGCGGCTGGCTGAACGCGACGTACGACAACACGCTGGCGAACTACAACAGCGACTACATGCCGACCGTGAGCTTCGCCTCCATCGCGCTCGGGCAGTTCTATCACGTGTCGTACGCTCCGCCGCTGACCGCGACGCTGGGCCTGGATTACAACACGAAGGGCGGGTTCCACGCGTGGCTGGCCGTCCCGTACGAATCGGGCTTCTGGTACGGCGTCGGCAAGAAGACGTTCATCTACGAGAACGTCTACCCGAACGGTCAGGAAGCGCCGAGGGGCGGCCCGGGGACGATCGTCGTCCCGGTGCAGGTACCGAACACCAATTATCTCAACGGCGTCTACGGCTATTACACCGTGGACCCGAACGATCCGGGCACATATCAGCACCCGAACATCATCGGTTCGAAGGGAACGCCGGAGGGCGACAACCCGGGCACCCTTCAGGCGCCGGGGGTCGCAATCGTGAATCTCACCATCGCGCAAGACTTCGGCCCCGGCAAGCGATACCAGATCGGCGTGCGCGTCGGGAACCTGTTCGGCAATTTCTCGACGGCCGTCCCCGTCACGAATCCCTGGTACGTCAACAACGGCTACGGCAGTTACGGAGCCAAGTCCGGCGTAAACCGGAACGCGCCGTACGAACCGTATCAGTACAATTACGGCCCGTATCCGTACGAGTCGGAAGCGCTCGGACCCGAACGCCAAATTCTGTTCTTCTTCACGACGAAGTTCTAGGCGACGTGATGAACACCGTGCGCGCTGCTGCGGCCCTCGTGTCCGCCGTCCTCGTCGCTGCCTGCTCCACCAACACCAGTATTGCGCCGATCACCTCGCGCAGTGCGAACGCGACGCTCGAGCTGGCCGTCGGCACGCTGAACGACTACAGCGGTTTGCTCGGCCCGCCGGGTACGTCGTTGAACGCGGTGACGTCGTTCCGAAACGCGGGCGGCGGCGCCGCGTTCGCAAGTCCGAGCACGACGGGGAAGATCTTCTTGAGCGGCCCCGGCGGACTGAACGTCAATCTCGGAAACCTGTACGCCTACGGACAAGCGGCGGGCGTCAACGGAACGCTGGGCGAGCCTCCTGCATTCTCGCCGCAGAACCTCGTCGGAGGATATAGCACCGGGTTCATCGTCACGGAAGCGCCGCCCACGCCCGGACAATACTCCGTCGCCACGAGCGTCGCCGCGAACGGTCAGACGCTCTCGTTCAGCGCAAGCGCGACGCTGCCGAACAGCCCGACGGTCCTACCGAACGAACCGCTTCCCGCGTGGAAGACCGACGGGAAGGGCGGCGGCACGTTCACCATGACGAACCCGCCCGGCGTCGGCGAGTCGCTGATCTGGATCCAGGCGATGAACGGCGCCTACGTCGCGAGCGTCGTGCTGAAGTCTCCCGCGACATCGGTGAGCGTACCCGACGGCACGCTGGCGCCCGGCGTGTCGTACTACGAGTTCTGCGTCGGCGCCGACTACGCGCTGGTGGAAGACGCTCCGCCGAATAGTACGGTGCCGAACCCCCCGCTGACCGGCGCGCACGGGACGGCGGACATCACCGCGTCAACGGCAAGAACTTTTGTCGAATGACCGCATGATTGCGCCTCGTGCCGCCGAAGTGGGTCGACGTGGAGAAGCCGTCGGCGACGCTCGTTCGTCGTCTGTTGCGTTCCCTTTCCGACCCGCCGGCGGTCGCGGCGAATCCCCTCGTCGCTCCGCTCTTTGAACAGGGCGACGGCGACGCGCACGTCGACCGCGTCCGCGCCGTCGTCCTCGAGGCCGTCGAAGCGCTGAAGCCCCCTTCTGCCGACCCGTCGGCGGTGCATCGCATGCGGCAGTACGAGATTCTGATGCGCTACGACGTGCAGCTTCAGCCGCTGGATCAGGTACTGGCGGCGCTGTGGATCGAGAAAAGCCAGTTCTACCGCGAGCGTCAGATCGCGCTGGAAGCGGTGCACCACACGATCCGGACGTGCGTGGAAACGAGCGTCGCCGCGCACTCCCGCGAAGAGTATCGCATCGCGACGACGCTTCAGCGAAGCGGCAATGCCGCCTTGGCGCTGTCGATCTACGAACGCCTGGCCTGCGCCTCGGGCGGCGCCGAGCGCGCGCGGTATCTGTTGCGGATCGCCGAGCTCCATGTCGACGCCGCCGATATGGAAGCCGCGTCCGAGGCGGTCGCCGCGGCGCTGTCGCCGATCGACGGCGATTGCGACGCGGACGACGCGCTCGCGTGCGACGCCGCGATCGTGCGGGCGCAGATGGCGTGGTCCACGGGCAACAGCGCGAGAGCGCGGGAGCTGATCGACAAGGCGGCCTTCACCGCGCGCGCTTTGGCGGGCAGCGGGCGTGACGGATGTGCGCTGCTGGGCAAGGCGCTCGCTCTCCAGGCCACGATCGCCTTCCACGTCTCCACCTTGGACGAATGCGCGCGGATCGTCGCGGACGGTCTTCGCCTCATGCGTGACGTCCCCGATGACCGCGCGGTGGACGCGCTCGGCGAGCTGTTGACGATCGACACGAGCATCCACACCGCGAAGCCCGGCGCGCTGAGCGACGCCCGCGCTTCGGACGATGCGCTGATGGCGCTTGCGCGGGATCGCCGCTTGGTGCGGAAGCTCGCCGTGGGCGTCAAAGATCTCGCGGTCATCAACCACTACGGTGGAAACAAAGCCGAAGCGCAGCTCTATGCCGACCAGGCGTTGGCGCTCTCGGCAGCCGTGTGCAATACGAAAGAACGGGCCGTCGCGACGTTCGAATGGGCGCACATCAGAATCGAATGCGGTGACGCTGCCGCGATGCCGCAGGTCCGTCGGGCGATCGAGGATGCCGGGAACGGCTTGCCGGCCGGCGGTTTCTGGTGGGCGTACGCGTACGCGATGAAGAGTTTCGCGCTGCTCGCGGAACGGCGCTGGTCGGCCGCCCTCGATGACGCCTCGGTTGCGCTTTCGGCGTTTCAAACGATCGCCAGCGACCGCGGCGTCGGCATCGCTCGCGCTTTGCAGTCGCGCGCTCTTGCGCGCCTCGGCGAGCCCCGTGAATCGCGGTTGCGCGCCGAGCAGGCTATCCAGCATCTCACCCGCGCACCGCAAGCGATTTGGCTGCCCTATGCGGGAGAGCTCCTCGCTCCCGCATCGTAAGTCGGAGTCGGCGACCGGTATGTGTCGTCGTCGTGGAATTTTGCGATTGCGGTCATCAGTGTGCTGGATGCGGTGCGTAGCGCCGCAGTCAGGTCGGCTAGGGCCGCCGCTTCCGTCGTGACGTCGTCGCCGGCGCGGACCAGCGCGGCGACGCGTTCTTTCGTGTCGCCGGCGCCGGCGGCGCCTTCGCTGGCGGCTTGGGCGAGCTGTTCGGCGAGGGTGGTGAGGCCGGCGGCGACTTCGCGGTTTTGGGCGGCTTGGGTGCGCACGGCGGCGGTGGCGCGGACGAGGGCCGAGGTCGTGTCGCGCTGTTCGGCGGTGGCGCGGACCACGGCGTCGAGCTGGGCGGCGACGTCGTCGATCGTCGAGCGGATGCTGTTCAGCGCTTCCGTCGCGGTGCTCGTCGCGCGCTGAGCGGTCCTCGTGGCGGCGGCGCCCGAGCGCGTCGTCGTGACGGCGACGGCGGTTTTCGACTGGACGTCGCGGATCAGCGAGGCGATCTCGGCGGTGGCTTCGGTCGCGCGTTCGGCGAGGGTGCGAATCTCGTCGGCGACGACGGCGAACCCGCGGCCGTGCTCGCCGGCGCGGGCCGCTTCGATCGCGGCGTTGAGGGCGAGGAGATTCGTCTGGTCGGCGATCTGGTCGATCGTCTCGGTGATCGCGCCGATCCGCTGCGAGGCGGCGTCGAGCGCTTCGATCCCGTCGAGCGAGGTCGTCAGCGCGGCGGCCGCTTCGTCACCGGCGGCGGCGGCTTCGAGCAGGGCGGCGGCGCCGTTCACCGAGACGGCGGCGGCGCCGTGGGCGAGGGCGCCGATCCCCTGCGCGATCTCGCCGCCGCGTTCGACCGAGCGCGCCAGCTCTTCGAGCGCGGCGGCGGTGTCGCGGACGGTGTCGTCGAGGTCGTCCGCGGCGCCCCGGACGGTCGCGACCGCGCCCGCGACGTCGATGCTCGCGCCGCCGGCGTCGACCGTCGCGCGCTCCAGCCGCTCGACGCTCGCCGAGGCGGCGCGCAGGTCCTCGTTCATCCCCGCGGCGACCCCGCGCAGGCTCCCGGCGTTCGCGTCGACGTGGGCCGAGCCGGCGTCGAGCGCCGCGGCGGCGACGCGCGCGTCGCCCAGGACGTCGCGAACCGCGCCGAGCAGCGTCGCCAACGCGCGGTTCAGGAAGTCGCCGGCGGAGCGCGGCGCGATCGTCGTGCCGAGGTCGCCGCCGGCGATCCGCATCGCGGCCGACGAGGTGGCGCGCAGCGCACCGTCGGCGCCGTCGAGCGCGTGGAGGACGACGCCGCCTTCGTGCTGCACGCGCGGCAGGCTGCGCAGCTCGGCGAGCGCTTCGAGATCGCCTTCGGCCACGCGGTCGAGCGCCGAGGCGACGCGCGCCAGCGGCGCGGCGATCGAGTCGCTCAGGAAGATCGCGGCGAGCGCGGCGTAGATCAGCACGACCGGGACGATCACGACGAAGGCGACGCGGTTCGCGCCGTGCAGCAGCACCGTGGTGGTCACCGCGGCCACGAAGGCGACGGTCACGACGACGGTCAGCGTGATGCGGCCGCCGATCCCGCCGAGCGTGACTCGGGGAGCGGGCACCGTCCCGCCCGTCGCCTCGGCGGCGAGCGCGGCGAACTCCGCCAGCGCCTGTTCGAACGCGAGGCCGAGCAGCGTCGCGTACATCGCCCAGCAGAGAAACGCGGCGAGCGCGGTGATCCCGACGTTTTCGCCGAGCGGCGCGTGCGCGAGCACGTTGCCGCCCAGGCACGCGGCCATCGCGATCGCCGCGAACGAGACGAGCCACCAGAACGCGAACCGCGGCGGAAGCGCGCGCAAGCCGCGCGCGATCGCCGTCGCGTCGCCGGTGCGCGTCGTCAGCGCCGCCCGGACCGGCGCGAGCGCCTTGCGCAGCGCGGCCGTCTGCGTCAGCGGAAAGACGAGGACCGCGACGAGCGCCACGGCGAGCGAGCCGCGGAGCTGGGCGAGGCTGAAGTCGCCTCCCAGGAACACGAGCGAGAACGCGCCCGCGAAGCTGACGGCGATCGCGAGCACCCGGCGGCGTGAGAAGCGCCGGGCGATCGCGCGATAACGGTCCACGACCAGATTATCGGTCGAGCCGCACGTTCCCTGACTCGTCGACCTGCAGCGAGGAGTCGAACTCGACCGCCTCGCCGTCGACGTGCCGGCGGCTGCGGACGGAGAGCACGTGCGCGCCGGTGCGCGTTTTTCCGCCGTACGTCATCCGCAGCAGCGGATTCTTCGCGTCGCTTCCGGGGTTGAGGCGGCCGGCCTCGACGAGCGTCGCGACGATCCGCTCCTGCACCTTGAGCGGGAGGAGCCGGTACGCGTCGTCGTCGCCGTGCGCCATCGAGGCCAGCTCGTCGGCCGCCTTGTTCGTCGGGTCCGGCTGGTTCTTGCAGAACCGGACGATCGAGTCCCAGTCGTCGGCGGCAATGCCCTGGAAGACGCCGGCGAGGATCGTCCACTCGACCCCTTCGCGCGCCATCGTGCCGCTGCGGGCGATCGTGAGCCGGGCGCGGACCTGGCGGTTCGCCAGGCCGATCCGCACCTCGAGGTCACGCGTCGAGGGCGCGTCCTTCGTCGCGAACAGCACGCCCTTGGTGCTGATCTCCAGTCCCTGGGCGGGCACGGGCGTCCCGTCCTTCATCCAGGTCAGCGGGAACCTTCGCCGGATCCGGTCCGCCGAACGCCGCTCGCCTCTCCCCCCGAAGCGCTCCACCAGCGCGTTGAACATCGCTCCTCCGCCATGGCAGGGCCACGCCCGTCGCGAAGACGTCCGAGTGCTCGTCACCTTCGAAGGGATCGAAGCCGCGGGGAAGTCCACGCTGATTGCGGCCCTCGCCGGTCTGCTCGCAGACCGTGGGGACGCCGTCCTGGTCACCCGGGAACCGGGAGGTACGCCGTTCGGGGATTCTTTGCGGGCGGTATTCATCGATCCCGCATACCGCATCGATCCCTGGGCCGAAGTGATGCTGCTCAACGCCTCGCGCGCGCAGCTCGTCGCCGACGTGATCGGGCCGGCGCTCAAGGACGGGACGGTGGTCCTGTGCGACCGGTTCTTCGACGCGACGGTGGCGTACCAGGGCTTCGGCCGCGGACTCGAAGTCGAGCTGCTGCTCGACGTCTGCCTGATCGCGACGCGCCGGATCGCGCCCGACCTGACCTTCCTCATCGACGTCCCGGTCGAGGTGTCGGCGGCCCGGGTTCGCGCCCGCGGCGGCCCGGACCGCGTCGAACGGGAGGGCGCCGAGTTCCACCAGCGGGTGCGCGACGGCTACCTGCAGCTCGCGCGGCGGTTTCCGGGCCGGTACGTGGTGCTCGACGGGACCCAGCCGCCGGCCGCGCTCGCCGCCGAGGCGCGTGCCGCGTTCGCGCGCCGCCGGCCGGCGGTCGCGACGTGATCGACGGCCGGTTCGAGGTCGTCGGCGCCGCCGGCCCGCGGGCGTTCTTCGAGCACCTCACGGCGGCGACGCTTTCGCACGGCTACCTCTTCGCCGGCCCGCAGGGCGTGGGGAAGAAAACGTTCGCGCGCGAGCTCGCGCGCTCGCTGCTGTGCGTCACGCCGAAGCGGACGCTGCTCGGCTGGTGCGGGCACTGCCCGGGCTGCACGCAGACCGCCGCCGGGACGCACCCGGACTTCTACGCCGCCGAAGGCCAGCTCAAGATCGGCGAGCGCGACGGCTCGGGGTTCCATGACGCCGACGAGGCGACGGCGCGCGACCTCGTGCGGCAGCTCTCGCTCCACTCGTACGCGGGCGGACGGCGCGTCTTCGTCCTGGGCGACGCCGACTTCACCCGCGAGGCGGCGAACGCGCTGCTCAAGTTCTTCGAGGAGCCGCCGCCGGACGTCGTGCTGATCGTCACGACCGCCGCGCTCGGGCGGATCCTGCCGACGATTCGATCCCGCCTGGTCGAGGTCGCGTTCCCGCCATTGAGCGAAGACGAGATCGTCGAGGTGCTGCGGCGGCGCGGCGTCGCGGCGGACGAGGCGCGACGGGCTGCCGCGGTCGCGAACGGCAGCGCGACGCGCGCCGCCGCGTTTCTCGACGAAGGCGAGGGTGCGACGCGCGACGCGGTCGTCGCGTGGTTCTTCGCCGCGGCCGAAGGCGGCGAGGCCGACGCGAGCGCCTGGGCGACGCGTCCGACGCTCGAAGCATCGCTCGAGACGGTGAAGACGCTCGCGCGCGACTGGATCGCGCTGGGCGTGGGCGAGGGCGTCCCGCTCCTGGCCGGCGATCAGCGCGCGCGGCTGGCCGCGCTCCCGCGCCGGGAGCCGGCCGCGTACGTGCGCCTCCTCGGCGCGCTCGCCGACGCCGACCGCATCGCGCGGACGAACGTGAGCCCGCCGCTCGTCGCGGAGCTCGTACGCATCGCGCTCGCGCCGCCCTGAGCGCGCGCTACCAGCGGCGGCCGAACGCGGCGTCGGTGTACGTCTTGGTGAGGATCAGCCCGGCGTAGCCGACCGCGACCGACTGAAACAGCGCGATCAGCAGCATCTCGACGACGATGCTGCCCCACGCCGCGGGGACGAGCCCGACGACGAGCAGCGCCAGCGCCGGCGCGGCGTAGAACACCAGCGCGAGCGTGACGATCGTCGCGATCGCCGCGCCGAGCGGGTTCCCGCGCACCCGGTCGATCGAGACCTGGATCGCCGCGCCGCCCGGGATCCCGCCGACGGCCGCGGCCGGGAGCGCCCAGATCAGGAACATCGCGATCACCGCGGTCAGCAGCAGCCCCAGCACGCCGGCGAAGGTCGCGACGTACTGTCCGACGGTGATCAGCAGCGCGACGCCGACCGCCGCGGTGAGGATCTCGCCGCTCCGCCGGCGCGTCTCGGTCCACGCGGCGTCGAACGACGCGCGCCCGTGCCGCCACGCGCCGTCGGCGACGACGGACGCCGCACCCAGGCCGAAGAGCGCGAGCATGAACAGGATGAACGCGCCGAGGCCGGCCGTCGCTTGCGCGAGGGCCCCGCTCCCCGGTGCGAGGACGATCCGCATCAGCACCCCGATCACCAGCGTCAGGAGCGGAACGACGACGATCGACGGGTTGCGCACCAGCAGCGGCAGAGCGTTGATGTACACCGTCAGGTCGACGCCGGGGAGCGGCGAGCGTTTCATCGCACGTTCAGGCGCGCGCGCTCGCGAGCGCGCTTCCGCAGCCGCACGTGCGCTCGCGCGGCGTCGCTTCGACGATCTTGTAGATCGCGTTCTTCACGCGCTCGTTGTTGCTCGCGAAGACCTGCAGCACTTCGTGGTGCGAGACGGGCTGCAGCCCTTCGATGCCGACGTCGTAGTCGGTGATGAGCGAGATGTTGACGTAGCACATCTCGAGCTCGCGGGCGAGGTAGGACTCGGGATAGTTCGTCATGTTGATGACCTCCCAGCCCATCGACGAGAACCACTTCGACTCCGAGCGCGTCGAGAAGCGCGGCCCCTGGATGACGACGATCGTCCCGCCGTCGTGCGTGTCGATGTCGAGGCTGCGCAGCGCGTCCACGGCGATCGGCCGCAGCTGCGGGCAGTAGGGGTCGGCGAACGAGACGTGCGTCGTGACCGGGCCGTCGTAGAACGTGTCCTTCCGGCCGCTAGTGCGGTCGACGAGCTGATCGCACACGACCATCGAGCCCGGCTTGACGCGTTTCTGGAGCGAGCCGGAGGCCGTCGGGCCGATGATCCGCGTGACGCCGAGCGCCTTCATCGCCCACGCGTTCGCCCGGTAGTTGATCGATTGCGGCGGGTAGCGGTGGTCCTTGCCGTGGCGCGGCAGAAAGGCCACCTTCCGCCCCGCGATCTCGCCGAGGGCGATCTTGTCGGAGGGCATCCCGTACGGGGTCTCGACCCACACCTCACGCGGGTTCTCGATCAGGGAGTAGAAGCCGGAGCCTCCGTAGACGCCGATCTCGGCGCGTTCGTCCGTCGTATACATCGCGGTGCTACTAGCACGCGCGCCCGCGAAACTCCGCTCCCGCGAGGGCTACGCCGGCGAGAGGATGCAGGCGTAGTTGATCGGCGTGCGCGGGTCCTCCGGACCCTTGCCCTCGCGGACGTTGAGCGCCAGCTCGGAGACGATGCGGAACCGCGCCTGCAGCATGTCGCGCGCCTCCTGCGTCGAGGAGTACAGGTAGATGTGGTCGATGCTGGCCGCCCAGATCGCGGTCGTGACGAACATCGTCCCGCCCGGCGCCAGCAGCCGGTACAGCTTCTCGAGCAGCGCGACCGGATCTTCGAGGTGCTCGAGCAGCTCGCCGCAGACGATGCGGTCGTACTTGCGGTCCTCCGGCAGCTCGAAGACGTCGCGTTTCGTGATGACCGGCGTGCCGCCGGCGTTGATCCGCGCCATCTCGCGCCCGAACGCGACCGCGCTGTCGCTGATGTCGATGCCTTCGCAGGTCCACGACGGGTTGCGGCGCGCGAACTCGGAGATGAATATCCCGGTGCCGGACGGGACTTCGAGCAGGCTGCCGCGCTCGCCGGCCGTCTCGCAGAACTCCCGGACGTAATAGTCGAGGATCTTCGTGTGGTTCACCCAGAACGCCGTCGAGAGGAACAGGCCGTTGAGATAGCGGCGATCCATGACCTCCGGGTTGTCGTAGACGATCGCGCGCACTTCGTCGTAGCTGCTGTACTTGTAGCGGCCCGTCTTGTCGAGCTCCATCTGCAGCCGCACGAACTCTTCGGAGAGGGCGATGAAGTCGCGCAGCGCGGTGCGATAGGCCTCCTCGTCCCGGCGGCCCTTCTCGTACATCAGCCGGCAGACGTGCTCGCCCGTCGCGCGGTCGTAGTCCGCGGCGCGAACCCGCTCCGGGATCGAGAACGTCGCCCAGCTCTCCCCGAGCGTATCGAGCGCGAACGAGAACAGCTCGCCGTCGGTCATGCGCGCCGGTCGTTCGCCCCGCCGTCCACGAGTTCATCCGCGCGCGCGGCCCAGGGAGGCGGCGGCGCGGCGCGGTAGAGCGCGGCGATGACCTTCCATCACGTGGGGGTCGCCTCGCGCGACCTGGACGCCGACGAGCGTGCGTTCGCGGCGCTCGGCTACGCGCTGGAGCGCGAGGAGTGCGTCGACGCGATTCAAGGCGTGCGCGCGCGCTTTCTCGTGGGCCCGGGCCCGCGGGTGGAACTGGTGACCGATCTCGAGGCCGGCGGCCGCGTCGCCGACTTCGCGAAGCGCGGGATCAAGATGTACCACTTCGCGTACGAGGTGGACGACCTCGAGGCCGCGGGCCGTACGCTGGCCGCCGGCGGCGCGAAGCTGGTCGCCGAGCCGGTCCCGGGCTCGGCCTTCGGCAACCGGCTGCTGTGCTTCTACATGCTCCCGACGATGGTGCTGATCGAGCTCATTTCGAAGAGCTGAGTGCGGGCGCCGGCTCGCCGAGCGCGTGCGCGAGCAGCGCGGCGAGGCGGCGTTGCCCTTCGGCGGTCAAGTGCGCGTTGTCGAAGAACAGCCGTCCCGGAAACGCGTCGTCCCAGTCGTAGACGCGCGCGCCGTCACGCCGCGCGAGCGCGACCAGATAGCGCACGTTGGCACGGTACTGCGGCGCGTCGATGTACTCGTGGAGCAGCGCGTGGTTCGTCGGCGTCATGAACGCGACGACCGGGACGTGCGCCGCGCGCAGCGTGCGGAACGTCGCGTCGAGATACCGCACGCCGACGTTGTTCGGCGTGAGCGGCGAAAGATCGTACGTCCCTTCGAACAAGTCGGCGGTGGGATGCGGGACGGCGACGGTGTCGGCGTCGCCGTACAGCGTCTCGCGAACGTCCGAGCGCATCGCGTAGAGCAGCGAGACGGCGTCGAGCGCGTGCTCGAGCTGCGCGCGCGGGCCGCCGGCGGGGATGCCGCGCAGCGTCGCCCGGTCTCCGGGCGTCAGCAGCGGCGCGGCCAGCGCGGCGATCCCCGGGTGCAGCGTTTGGTACGTGTCGTCGGCCGCGTTGAACGCCTTCTGGTTGATCTCGACGACGACCGCGCGCGGGCGGATGCCGTCGGCCACCAGGAGCCGCGCGAGCGCGTAGGAGTTCGGCGGGCTCCCCGCTTTGAGCGAGAAGTTCACGCACGCGCAGCCGCGCGCTTCGAGCAGCGAGACCGCGTTTTGCGCGGGCGGCAGCCGGTAGCCCCAGGTCACCGAGTCGCCGAAGAAGATCGTCTGCGGCGGCTGCGTGCGAACGTAGGCCAGCTCGCGCGCGAGATACGCCGGCGAGAAGTCGGTGGTGAACCGGAGCAGATGCGGAAACGCGCGGGCCAGCACGGCGTTCTCGAGCGCCACGGTCGCCACGATCGCGAGCACGCAGACGAGCAGCGGCGCGATCCAGCGCGGCGCGCGCGCCGCGGCCGCCTCGCCGTGCATCGCGTCCACCGAAACGCTGCGCGCGTCCGCTCCGTGCGTCACCGGCTCAGAATCCCCGGTACACGATGTGCGGCGCCGGGGCGTTCAGCACGACCGTGACCGAGACGACGAGCACGGCGAGCGCCGAGTACGCGGCGAGCCGCGCGTACCGTCCCGGCGTGCGCGCCTGGGGCTGCGCGGCGAGCGCGCGAACCGCGTCGTCGAGCGCTTTCCAGGCCGTCGTGGCGACCGCGGTCTCGGCGAACAGCAGCACGAACGCGAGCACCAGACCGGCCGGGCCGAGCGCGCGCGCGAACGCGCCGAGCTGCGTCCAGCTCGACCAGAACCAGAGCGAGGCGAACGCGAAATAGCCGAGCGTCGCGCCGCGCGAGCACGCGGCGTAGAGCGGGTTCGCGCAGAGCGTCCGGTAGCGCGCGCGCCCGAGCCGGCGCACCATCAGGATCTGGTAGAGCTTGTTGACGCTCACGCCGAGCCCCAGCAGCACGCCCAGGAAGAGGAACATGCTGGTCTGGCCGTGCCACACGCCGACGAAGAAGAAGGCGACGAAGTAGGCGATGACGCCGAGCAGCGGCTCGACGCGCGGCGAGGGATAGCGGCGCATCATCGCCAGCAGCAGCGGCGAGTAGACGTACGTCTTGACCCAGTTGGCGAGCGTGATGTGCCAGCGGCCCCAGAAGTCGATGAATCCGGTCGCGATGAACGGCCGCTCGAAGTTCTCCGGCAGCTCGAGGCGCAAGAAGCGTGCCGTGCCGATCACGAAGTCGGTGTAGCCCGAGAAGTTGAAGTACAGGTAGAGCAGGAACACGCCGGGCACGATCGCCGCTGCGAGCACGGCGCGCGAGGGATCGCCCGGCGCGATCGCCGCGACGAGTGCGCTCTGCGCGCGGCCGAACAGCGGCGACACGATGCTGACCTTGAAGAAGCCCATGACGATGCGGCCGAGCGCGTAGGCGGCGATCTCGCCGGTGAGCGCGGGCGGACGCTCCGATTCGTTGCGCCGGTAGTCGCGGTAGAACTGGATCGGCCCGGAGACCAGGCTCGTGAAGTTCAGCGTGTAGTTGACGTACGCGACGGCGCCGACGCGCTCCGGAAGCGCGTCCTGGTAGGCGTCGATCACCAGGTGCAGCAGGCGGAAGAACACGTACGACATCCCGACCGTGAAGTACGCGAACGGCAGGAACAGCCCGGACGGGACGAACGTGTAGCGCTTGAGCGCGCAGAACGCGACGATCAGCGCCACGACGAGCACGGCGAACAGCGCGCGGCTCTTGCGGCGCTCCAGCAGCTTCGTGCAGCCGTACCCGGCCGCGAGGAGCAGCGCGAACGGCGCGAGCTGGCGCGGGTCGCGCGTGAAGGTGAGGACGAACAGCAAATTCGCGACGAGCAGCACGGCTTGCCGCCGCCACGCCTTCGCCGAGAGATTGATCGCGAGGGCGACGACCGCGGCGAACGCGAGGAACGCGTACGACGGAACGTTCATCGGCTACGCGGGCGTGAGATCGAACCCGGCCCGCTCGACCTCCATCGACTCCTCGGGCGGCTCGGCGGCGGTGTCCAGCTCCCAGGTCGTCGCGCCGTCCGCTTCGGCGGCGAGCCGGAAGCCGAGCTTCGCGTAGTGCTCGCGCACCATCCCGTTGCGCTCGGTCGGCAGATAGCGCCCGACGAGCCGCTCGATCCCGCGCGCGCGGGCCTGCATGACGATCTCGCGCAGCACCATGTGCTCGACGCGCCGGCCGAGCACGCGGCAGCTCATCAGCCAGGTGTCGATCTCCCACGTCCGCTCGCCGGCGGGACGGCAGATGATGACGCTGATCATCCCGTTGTCGCCGTAGGTGTCGACGAGCCGGACCTGCAGCGTGAACGCCTGCGGGTCGGCTTCGAACGCCGCGACCTCGGCTTCGTCGTAGCGCCGCGTCGTCAAGTTGAACTGGTTCGACTTGTTGATGAGCTGCGTGATGCGGCCGCGGCCGGTCGCGTCGAACGGCCGGAACACGATCCGCATCTGCAGCGAGCGCAGATAGGCGTCCAGATCGCCGATCTGTCCCTGCAGCGCCAGCCGGCGCGCGTTGTCGGCGTAGAAGCTCGCGCGGCGGCGGTCCTCCTCGGAGAACGTCACCGCCTCGAAGTAGCCGGCCGCCGCCAGCGTGCGCGCGTACAGCGCGGGGTCGTCGGGCAGCTCCGGGACGGCCACCTGCGGGAGCGTCTCGCGGATCAGCCCGCGCTCGACCGGGTTGTCGTCGAGGAACACCATCGCGTCGAGCCCGAGTGAAAGCGCCTCGGCGATCGCGGCGATGTTCGTCGCCTTGTCGTTCCAGTTGGCCTGGAAGACGGCGATGTGCTCTTCGCGCAGCAGCATGTCGGGATGCTCGGCGAAGGGCCGGCGCGCGACCGCGTCGTCGTTCTTCGAGGAGACGGCCAGCACGATCCCGCGCTCGCGCAGCGCGAGCGCCGCGCGCTGCACGTCGAGGAACGCTTCGCCGGTCCAGTCGCCCTGGCCGAGGACGATTCCTTCGAGACCGTCGTCGCCGATCACACCGCCCCACACGGTGTTGTCGAGATCGAGGATGAGGCAGCGTCGGCTCTTCCCGCGCAGCGCGCCGACGACGCGGCAGACGTGATCGGCGTAGAGCGGCAGGAAGCGCGCGTCGAACGGAAGCTTCGCGACGTTCCACTGGCGCGGCGAGTGCCAGTCGGCGAGCCCGACCGTCTCGGCGAGCGCGGCGACGTCGAGCACGACGTCGTCGGAGCCGCGCACGCTTTCGACGAGCGCGGCGTTGAACGCGGCGCACAGGCTGCGGACCGTCCCCGGCATGATGCGGTCGAAGCTGCCGAAGGCCGATTCCGGCGGCGGCGCGAGCGTCTGCACGATCACGCGCGCGCCGCCGTTCGCTCGGAACGCCGCGCGCAGCGCGTCGACGTGCGCGACCGCGGCGGCGACCACGCCGCGCGCGGTCTCCTCGTCGTACAGACCGCTCGCGAGCGGCAGCCCGCGGAAGTCGAGCGCGAGCAGCACCGCGTCCGGTCGCGCGCGGTTGATCCGCGAGTCCGGCGACATCGCTTCCTGGACCGTCTGCGCGAAGTCGCCCTCGACGCACTCGAGCGCGATCCCGTGGCGCGGCGCCGACCCGATCAGCGCGGGGACGAGCGGCTCGAGCGTGACGTTGCCGACGACGCCGAGCGTGAAGGGCGTGAGCGGCGCGAGCGAACGGTCGCGGGCGCGGAGCGTGCGGATCGCCTCCGCGAGCTGGCGCAGGCGGTTCTCGTTCAGCGCGCAGGTCCCGAGCGAGGCGAGGTGGCGGCCGTCGGCGTCCGGGTCGTCGGCGAGCGCGCGGCAGCGGTTCCGGAAATCCGCCGGCGGCTGCGGCAGCCACGCCAGGTTCGCGTACAGTTCGTTGCTCATCGCGCCTCGGGTCCCGTCCGTGCGGAGCGGCTCGTCAGCCCTTTCGCTTCGCGGCGATGAGCTGCGCGAGCTCGCCGACGTTCTTGAGGCCGGAGATCTCCGAGGCCGCGAAGCTGACCCCGAACGCCTGCTCGACCGTGAAGATGACGCGAAGGTGCGCGAAGCTGTCCCATCCGGCGACCTGATCGGCGGTGAGATCGGGCCGCGCGACGACGGTGTCGTCGTCGAAGACCTCACGCAGAATCTCGGTCAAGCGCTGATAGATGTCGTCGAGCGACACGATCGGTGAACGTCCCTCACGCGGTGCCCGCCGCACAAGGGGAGGCAACGGGGAGTCATGGAATGCTCCGGGCCGTGAGGCAAGTCCTTTCCGCGTTTCCGCCGGAGGGCGATCGCATGACCGCGGTTCGCCTCTATCTCGATCTGCTCAAGCGCGTGCTGACCGATACGCTCTTCGCCGCCGAGCCGGATCTGAACGCGAGCGACGCGGCCTTCTTGCTGCAGTTCACGAGCCACTACGTGAAGGGCCGCGCGATCTCGATGCTGCCGCTCGCGCGGCTCGACAACATCGAGTCGTGCGTGCTCGACGTCGTCGCGCGCGGCGTCCCCGGCGATCTCATCGAGACCGGCGTGTGGCGCGGCGGCGCCACGATCTTCATGCGCGGGATCCTCAAAGCGCTCGGCGTGACCGACCGCGCGGTGTGGGTGGCCGACTCGTTCGAAGGGCTGCCCGAACCGGACGCGGAGCGGTTTCCGCGCGAGGCGCAGGCGCACCAAGGCGTCGTGATGACGAAGGTCTTCGACCGCTTCGCCGCCGGCGAGGAGATGGTGCGCAAGAACTTCGAGGCGTTCGGGCTGCTCGACGACCAGGTGCGCTGGCTCAAAGGCTGGTTCAAGGACACGCTGCCCGCCGCGCCGATCGAGAAGCTCGCCGTGATGCGGCTCGACGGCGACTACTACGAGTCGACGATGGACGCGCTCACCAGCCTCTATCCGAAGCTCTCGCCCGGCGGCTACGTCATCATCGACGACTACGGCGAGGACGACTGGACGTACTGCCGGCGTGCCGTCGACGAGTTCCGCGCGGCGAACGGCATCGACGATCCGATCGTCGACGTCGACCGGCGCTGCTCGTACTGGCGGCGCTCGGGCTGACGGCGCGCGCGCCGCGCGCTATTCGAGGAAGTCCGAGGGCTTGAGGTTCTCGATGAACGTCTTGAACTTCGCCTCGTCTTCCGGTGCGGGCGCCTTCTCCGGGGCCGCCTCTTCGAGCGCGATCTTGTCGCTCACGAAGATCGGCGCGTGCATGCGCAGCGCCAGCGCGATCCCGTCGGAGGGGCGGGCGTCGATCTCCTGGACCTCGCCGTTCGTGCGGACGACCAGCTTGGCGAAGAACGTCGAGTCTTTGATGTCGTGAACGATCACCTGCTCGAGCTTCGCCGAGAGCGTCTCGAGCAGGATGCGCATGAGGTCGTGCGACAGCGGCCGCGGGACGGCCGTCCCTTCGAGCGCCAGGGCGATCGCCGTGGCCTCGAACGGTCCGATGAGGATCGGGAGGTAGCGCTTGCCCTCCAAGTCTTTGAGGATCACGACGGGGTCGTGCGTGAGCAGGTCGATCCCGAGCTTGTCGACCTTCATCTGCCGCATCAGATGGTACTCCGGGGGCTCCGAGGGCGAATCCTCCGCTTTCGCGTACGACCCCGACCCGTGGCATTGTCGTGCGGTATCGTCGGACTTCCGAACGTCGGGAAGTCCACCATCTTCAACGCGCTGACGCGTTCGGCGCAGGCGCTGGCCGCGAACTATCCGTTCGCGACGATCGAACCCAACGTCGGCGAGGTACCGGTCCCGGACCCTCGCCTCGGCGTGTTGGCGGAGATCAGCGCCTCGCAGCGGATCGTCCCGGCGACGATGCGCTTCGTGGACATCGCCGGGCTCGTGCGGGGCGCCTCGAGCGGCCAAGGTCTCGGCAACGCGTTCCTCTCGCACATCCGCGAGACCGACGCGGTGGCGATGGTCGTGCGCTGCTTCGAAGACGCGAACGTCACGCACGTCGAGGGTGCGCCGGACGCGCTCCGCGACATCGAGATCATCGGGATCGAGATGGCGCTCGCCGATCTCGCCACGCTGCAACGGCGGCGGGACAAGCTCCAGCGCGAGGTGCGCGCGAACCCGAAAGAGGCGCCGCGGCTCGAAGCGCTCGACCGTCTGATCGGGGCGCTCGAGGCCGGCCGCCCGGCGCGAGCATTCCCCCCGGGTTCGCCCGAACGCGAGGCCGCCCGCGAGGCGTTTCTGCTGACCGCGAAGCCGATGCTGTACGTCGCGAACGTCGACGAGGCGCAGATCGCCGAGCCCGGGCCGATGGCGCGCGCCGTGTTCGCGCACGCGGCGGCCGAAGGGAGCAAGGCGATCGCCTTCAACGGCAAGATCGAGTCGGAGTTCGCCGGGATGAGCGACGAGGAGGTCGAGCTGTTTCGGGCCGACTACGGCATCACGACGGGCGGGCTCGACCGGCTCGTGGTCGAGGCCTACGACCTGCTGGGCCTCATGACGTTCCTCACCACCGGCGAGAAGGAGAGCCGCGCCTGGCCGATCCCCAAGGGAACCAAGGCGCCGCAGGCGGCCGGCACGATCCACTCCGACATCGAGCGCGGCTTCATCCGCGCCGAGGTCGCCGGATACGGCGACTGGGTCACCTACCGCAGCGTCGATGCGCTGCGGGCCGCCGGCAAGCTGCGTTCCGAAGGCAAGGACTACGTGATGCAGGAGGGCGACGTGGTCGAGTTCCGCTTCAACGTCTGACGGCCGCGCTGGAGCGCCTGCCCGGGCTCGCCGATGACTTCAGCATGGCTACTCTTCCGGCGCCCGTCGCGGCCGGCGCGCCGGCCCGGCGGCCGACCGCCTCGCCCCAGACGGTCGGCGTCGCCGTCGTCGGGTACGGCTACTGGGGCCCGAACCTGCTGCGGAACTTCGCCGACAACCGCCGCGCGCACGTGCGCTGGGCGTGCGATCTCCGTGAGGAGCGGCTCGAGCCGCTGAGCCGGCGCTATCCCGGCGTCGGCCGCACCGCGGACCTCGACGACGTGCTCGCCGATCCCGGCGTCGATCTGGTGGCGATCGCCACCCCGGTCGACTCGCACGTGGCCCTCGCGCGGCGGGCGATCGACGCCGGAAAGCACGTGCTCCTCGAGAAGCCGCTGAGCCGCCGCGTCGACGAGGCGCTGATGCTGCGCGACGCCGCCCGCGAGCGCGGCGTGACGATCTTCGTCGACCACACGTTCGTCTTCACTCCCGCCGTCGCGAAGATGCGCGAGGTCATCGCGTCGGGCGAGCTGGGCCGGCGGCTGTACTACGACTCCGTCCGCGTGAACCTCGGCTTGTTCCAACAGGACGTCTCGGTGCTGTGGGACCTCGCGCCGCACGACCTCTCGATCCTGCACTACCTGACCGGCGGGGAGAGCCCGCAACGCGTCTCGTGCACGGGCGTCGCGCACTACTCGGAGCTGGAAGACGTCGCGTACCTGACGCTGTTCTATGCCGACGATTTCGTCGCGCACGTCCACGTCAACTGGATCGCGCCCGTGAAGGTGCGCCAGATCCTGCTCGGCGGCTCGCGCAAGATGCTCGTTTACGACGACAACGACCCGGTCGAGAAGATTCGCGTGTACGACAAGGGCGTCGCCTCGTGCGGCACCGACCGTGCGACCGCCCCGCAGCTCATCCAGTACCGTCTCGGCGACATGACGGCGCCGATGCTGCCGACGACCGAGGCGCTCGCCGTCGAGGTCGAGTCGATCGCCGGCTCGCTCCTGGACGGAACCGAACCCGTCTGCGGGGTGGACGCGGGGATCTCCGTGGTGGCGACGCTGAACGCCGCCCAGCTGTCGCTCGAGATGGGCGGCGTTCCGGTCGAGATTCGCTGACCGCTTCGCCATTTGGCGAACGCGCGACCAGGGGTTTTCGCCGAACGTCCTAAAGGAGCAGGACGGCTACAGGAGGGCTCTTCTCTCGATGTCGACAGCCGTACCGGGCACCACCGCGGTTCGCGAGGTCAGCGTCTTCGGCGACGCGATCGCCTACTTCAACGAAGCGGCGTCTCTGCTCAACCTCGATCCCGGGATGCGGGCGATCCTCACGCACCCGTCCCGCCAGATCATCTTCTCGATCCCGTTCCAGCGCGACAACGGACAGCTGGAGGTCTACACGGGCTACCGCGTGCAGTACAATTTCGCGCGCGGCCCGGCGAAGGGCGGGATCCGCTTCCATCCCGGCGTCACCCTCGACGAAGTGACCGCGCTCGCGTTCTGGATGACGTGGAAGTGCGCCGTCGTCGACTTGCCGTTCGGCGGCGGGAAGGGCGGCGTCACCTGCGATCCCTCGACGCTCTCGCCGTCGGAGATCGAGCGGATCACGCGGCGTTACGCGGCCGAGCTGGTGGAGGTGATCGGCCCCGACAAAGACGTCCCCGCGCCCGACGTCAACACGACGCCGCAGCACATGGCGTGGATCATGGACACGTTCTCGATGCACGTGCGGCAGAACACGCCCGGCGTCGTGACCGGAAAGCCGCTCGAGATCGGCGGTTCGCGCGGACGCGTCGAGGCGACCGGCCGCGGCGTCTCCATCGTCGCGCTCGACGAGATGGCGCGGCTCGGCATCGCGCCGGCCGGCGCCAAAGTGATCGTCCAGGGCTTCGGCAACGTCGGCAGCATCGCGGCGAAGATGTTCGAGGACGCCGGCTGCACGGTGATCGGCATCAGCGACGTCACCGGCGCCTACGTGAACGAGAACGGAATCGACGTCGCGGGCGCGATGGCGTACGCGCAGGAGCATCACTCGCTCGACGGCTATCGCGGCGGCGACCACATGTCGAACCAGGCCATGCTCGAAGTGCCGTGCGACGTGCTCGTGCCGGCCGCGCTGGAGAAGGTCCTCACGGCGGAGAACGCGGCGCGGATCAAGGCGAAGCTCATCGTCGAAGGCGCCAACGGCCCGACCACGCCGGAAGCCGACCACATCTTCGCGCGCAACGGGATCGTCGTGATTCCGGACATCGTCGCGAACGCGGGCGGCGTGACGGTGTCGTACTTCGAGTGGGTGCAGGACCGGCAGGGCTACTTCTGGCGCGAGTCCGAGGTGAACGAACGGCTGCGCGAGCAGCTTCTCGACAACTTCACGGTGCTGCGCGACGTGTCGACGCAGCGCAACGTGACGTATCGCACGGCGGCCTACATGATCGCGATCGATCGCGTCGTGAAGTCGCTGAAGCTCCGCGGAGTGTACGCGTAGCCCCATATGGGTGGAATCGTCGCGGGAAGCGACCCCCGTCGCTTTCCCGCGACGCGCACGAGGGGACGGTCCTTCGGAGCCTAGGTCACGGCACCGACGGCGTGGCGCCGAGTCCACCGTTTCTTACCGGACCTCACGTTCGCTAGGGCTGCTTCTCGGGAGAGACAAAGATCTCGACATGGGCCGTCTTGCCTGGACTTGGGCCGCAGGCGCGATTTGCGTCGCCGGCGCGGCGATTGCCGCTGCGGGATGCTCGACACCCGGTAGCGTGCAGTCCGTGCCGGACGGAAAGCCGCAAGCGCGGGCGCTTCGAGGCTCGTCGAGCGCGGCGACGTCTTCCTCGGTGCCGACGGTGTACGTGTCGAACTCCTCGGCCGGGACGGTGACGTTCTACAGCGGCGAGCGCCTGGCGTCGACCATCGTCGGGCAAATCACCGGCCTCTCGAAGCCGGCCGGGCTCGCCGTCGACGGTTCGGGATATCTGTACGTCGCGGAGAGCGGAGCCGCCGACGTGCGGGTCTATAGCGGAACTACCCTCGTGAAGACATTGAAAAGTCCCGGGCGCGAGCCGGTCGGCGTTGCCGTCGGTCCAGACGGAACGGTGTATGCCGCAAACGCATACGATATCGACGAAGCGCGCGAAGGCAGCGTCAGCGTGTTCAAACCTGGAGCGACCGCACCCAGCTCGGTACTGTTCAATCCCGCGTTCGTGCTCGGTGCGGAATACGTTGCGGTCGATTCGAAGTCGGACGTGTTCGTCACCTACCGTACGTCGTCCGGCGGGCAGTTCGCGCTGATGGAATTCCCGGCCGGTTCGACGAGCGGCGTGACGGTGCCGGGCGTGATCGGGAATCCGGTCAACGTTTCGTTCGACAAGAGCGGACGCATGATCGTCGATTCCGCGGCGCCGAACGAGAGCACGTTCGACGTGTATTCGAACGGTAGCATCGTCTCGAAGTGGTCGATTCCGCAAACGACGTATGCGTTCGGGCTCGATTCGTTCAGCGAGCGGTTTTATTCCGCGGACTTGTATGGACACTACGTGCGCGAGTACGACTATCCCGCGGGTCCGCTGATCGCGTTCTTCACCGACGACGATACGCACTTGGGTCTTGCGGTCTCGCGGACCACGACGCCGCTGCCCACGCCGACGCCGACGCCGACGCCGGGTCCGACGCCGGTCGCGCTCACGCCGTCTTGCACGCCGCCGGCCTCGGGGCAAGCGGCTTGGACCGCGGGTTCGTACGTGGCCGAGTATTGTATTCCTCAGCTCATCGCGGGCGGCAACGTCTTGCCGAAAGAAGTCCTGTACTTGCCTTCGCACGCCTCGTCGGCCGATCTCGCGTTCGATGCGAGCGGCGATTTGTGGGTGCTCGATTCGGCCGGGACGGCGTTGTACGAGTACACGCCCGGGCAACTCGGCGCCCTGAAGACGAGCGATGCGCCTGCGCCGCTGGTGACGATCACCAGCAGCATCTTCCCCGCGACGGCGATCGCCTTCGACCCGCAGGGGAATCTCTGGGCGGGCGTCCCGAGCCGGTCCGGATACGTGGAGTTTCCGAAGTCCTCGCTCGCGACGAGCGGCGCAAAGACGCCGTCCGTTGTGCTATACATCGCCTCGCAGGTGGCTTTGTCCAGGCTGCACTTCGATGCCGCGGACGATCTCTGGTTCACAACCGACAGCGGCGGCCTCGGCAACGGGAACGAGGTGCCGATGCTTTACGAGCTGAGCGCCGCGTCGATTCGGGCTTCGGGGTCGCCGGCCGTCGTCGAGTCGCTGGGCCCCGTGGTCCCGTACGGTAACTGGGGCGACAACGGCGACTGGGACGATCTGACGTTCGACGCGGCCGGCAACCTGTGGGGCGGCAGCTTCGGCTTGGCCTACGAGTTTACACCGAGCCAGCTCGCCACGCCGGTCTCCGCCCCTCAGCCGGCGGTCGAGGCGAACCCGCTCGGTTTCGTCGGCGTCATCAATGGCGTTGGGTACTTTCCGGGCACCTCAATCGCAGTCGACGCCGCGAACGACGTCTTCACGAGCTGGAGCGGCGCCTCCGGCGGAACCCCGTACGGCAAGATCAACCCGAATTTCGTCACGCTCACTCCCGCGGAGATCGAAGCAAGCCCCACGCCGGCCCCGGGCGCGTCGTCTCAGGGACCGAACGCCACCGCGATCGCCATCGGCAAGTACTATCCGTAGGGCTGCGGCGGGCAGGCTGAGCCCGGTGTGCTGACGCACCACGCGTCGTGCGCGTTCTCGTGACCGGCGGCGCCGGATACATCGGCGTCATCCTCTGCCGTCAGCTCTCGGAGGCCGGACACCGCCCCGTCATCCTGGACCGCCTGTTCTTCGGCCGCGAGGCGCTTGCCGGAATCGATGCCGAGATCATCGCGGGCGATCTGCGCGCGCTGCGCGACGAGTGGTTCGACGGGATCGATGCCGTGTGCCACCTCGGCGGTCTCTCGAACGATCCGACCGCGGAGTACAACACGGCGGCGAACTGGCAGATGAACGCGGCGGCGACCGAGTCGCTGGTCGGCGCCTGCAAGCGTCACGGGATCGCGCGGTTCACGTTCGCTTCCTCGGCATCTATCTACGATCGCGAAGCGGGCGCCGAAGTCCGCACGACGCCGATGATGTGCGACGAAGAGACTGCGGTGCAGCCGCGCGGCGCGTACTCGACCTCGAAGCGACACGCGGAGCAGACGATCCTCGCGGCGGCCGACGACGCGTTCGCGCCGGTCGTCTTTCGGCAGGGGACGGTGTACGGCTACAGCCCGCGGATGCGGTTCGACCTCGTCGTGAACACGTTCGTGAAGGACGCGATCCTGCACCGGAAGCTGTTCCTCCACGGCGGCGGATGGATGTGGCGGCCGCTCGTGGACGTGCGTGACGTCGCGCGGGTTCACGTCATGGCGATCGAGTCCGATCTCGGCCGCATCCGCGGACAGATCTTCAACGTGCTGGAAGAGAACTATCAGATCCGGCAGCTCGCGATGCTCGTCGCCGGGTCGCTCTCGGTGATCGCTCCCGAGCTGCGCGTCGAGATCGTCGAGGCCCCGGCGCCCGCGATCGTGCGGAACTATCGAATGAGCAATGCAAAGCTCAGCAAGGCGACGGGGTTCACGCCGTCGGTCACCGTCCTCGAATCGATCGAGGACATGCTCAAGCGCTTCCCGCTCGACCAGCTTTCGATGTACGCCAACCCGCGGTACTACAACATCCAGTGGATGTCGCTGCTCGAAGAGGTGCACGCCGAGCAGCGGCCCTACGGTTCGATCTACTGATGCCGCACCGCGCGGAGCGGGTGCTGGTGGTCGGCGGCTCCGGGCAGCTCGGGTCCGCGCTCGTAGACGCCTACGCCGGGCGCGAGGTGTTCGCGCCTTCGCATCGCGAACTCGACGTCGAGGACGGTGAGGGCGTGCGGGCCTACATCGCCGCGCACCGCCCGGAGCTCGTCATCAATTGCGCGGCGTTTCACGACGTGGCGGCCTGCGAGCAAGAACCGCACCGCGCCTTCGGGGTGAACGCGATCGCGGTCGACCGGCTCGCCGCGGCGTGCGCCGGGGCCGGTGCGACGTTCGCAACCGTATCGACGGATTACGTTTTCGACGGTGCGCTGCGGCGGCCGTATCGCGAGGACGACGGTCCCGCGCCGCTCAACGTCTACGGCGTGTCGAAGGCCGCCGGAGAGATGCTCGTGCCGCGCCACGGCGGCCGCTGGGTCGTCGTTCGAACCAGCGGCGTGTACGGTCCGGCGGGCGTATCCGCGAAAGGACCCATTCTGCTCGAGCGCCTGCGCGCGCAGGCGCTGCGCGGCGAGACCGTTCGCGTCGTCGACGACGTCACGTTCTCGCCGTCGTACGCTCCGCACGCGGCACGCTTCGTCCGCGATCTGCTCGACGCCGGCGCGACTGGGATCCATCATGCGGCGGGCAGCGGAGCGTGCACCTGGTACGAGTTCGCGCGCTACGCGTTCGAGCGCGCGGGGCTCGGGACCGTCGAACCGGTGGCATCGGCGGACTCGGCGGTGCGGCGTCCCGCGTACTCCGCGCTGGCGAGCACGCGCGCCGCCGCGCTCGGCGTCAATCTTCCGCCGCCGTGGCAGGCCGGCGTCGATGCGTATCTCGCGGCGCGCGCGGAGCGCGCCGCCGCCGCGTCGTAGGGGGGCGGCGTGGCGATCCAAGTCTTCGATACGATCTTCGACGACGCGAAGCTGTTCGTCCCCGATGTCTTCGAGGACGACCGCGGCTTTTTCAAGGAAACATGGAGCGCTCCCAAGTACGCCGCGGTCGGGCTCGGCGTTACCTGGGCCCAAGACTCGGTGTCGTGGTCGTCGCGCGGCGTGATCCGCGGCGTGCACTACGACTTCCGCATGGCGAAGCTGGTGCAATGCCTGCACGGGCGGATCTGGGACGCGATCGTCGACTTGCGTCGTGAATCGCCGACGTATCTGCGGTGGCAAGGCTTCGTGCTCACCGCCTCCAACCACCGGCAGGTCTACGTCCCGGCCGGCTTCGGGCACGGGTTCTTAGCCCTCGAGGACGACGTCGTCGTGCACTACAAGAACAGCGTCCCGTACGATCCCGCGCAAGAAGGCGCGGTCTCGTGGCGCAACCCGCGCATCGGAATCATGTGGCCGGTGCGCGGTGAGCCGCATCTCTCGCCGAAGGACGCCGCCGTGCCGCTCGACGCGCTCCCCTAAGCCGCCGGTTTCCGCGCGACGACGAACACTTGTGTCCAACCGTGTGCGGCGTTTGCCGGGAAGTACTCGGCGCGGCGTGAGCGTTCAGCGCTCCGGTGGAGCGGGAATTCGGCATCAAAGATTGCCTTAAACGCGTACAGCGCGCTCATCGAGAGCGCGTCCGCGAGCCCGCCGCGCCGGTACGTGTCGTCGACGGTGAAGCCCGCCGCGAGAACCGTCGCTACGAGCGCGGCGTGGCTGTAGTGCCGGTGCCCAAGATACCACGCCGGGTCGAGAAGGTTCGCGACCGGATGATCGTGCGGCGCGGAAAGCAAGAACCACGCGCCCGGTTTGAGGACGCGTAGTATTTCGCGCAGCGCACGCAGTTCGGAGCCGTTCGGCACGTGCTCGATCACCTCGAACATCGTGGCCGCGTCGAACGAATCATTGGGAAACGGAAGGGCGAGCACCGATGCATGCCGGATGTCGGAGGTCGGAGCGTGCCGTCTCGCGGCCGCCACCGACGCTTCGTCATGGTCGACCGCGACTACGCGAAGAGTATCATCCGTCGCGAGCGCGTGTTCGAGCCACCCGGTTGACGACCCGACATTGAGCAGCACGCCGCGCGGCCGGCGCTCTTTGACCAACGCAAGGCTCAACTCGGTTCGTCCGGTCATCCTCGCCGCCGGCTCGTCGCTGAACTGTTCTAACGCGAACAGCCGCCGAGCACCGCGCTGCAGCCGCCGCACGGCGCGCAGAAACATACGGCTCGGTTCGCGAGCCATCCGCGCGTGTCTTGCCCGATCCGTACCGGCGTGACCATCGCTCAGTGCGATGGAGAAGTCCCCTGCAACTGCGTCGACCGATCGACGACGGGACGTCCGGTGTCCCAGTGAACGTTGCGCACGATGACGTTCCGCCAGCTCCCGCTTCCGGGATAGATATACACCGGAGTCGGATAACCGCGAAACGTGCTGTCGCTCAGCTCCACGTCGCCGGTGAACGCGGCGCCAGGAGCGCGGCCGATCTGCGTCATGTGGACGCCCTGCGCCTTGTTCGTCGCCGCGTTGACGGGCGCGGGTGAGCAGGTTATCCGGTCGAGGTGGATCTTGTCATGCCCGCTCGGCGGCTGTGTCGCGATCAGCCCGATGCAGTACGGCGACATGTCGTTCTCCAAGTCGACATCCTGCACCGTCATCGAGATCGGCTCCGACGCGCTTCCCTGCGGATACAGCGAGAGCCCCGCGGCATAGTTTCCGTGGATGTCGGAGAACGTCATCTCCGTCTGGACCGACGTTCCGTTCTTGCTGAGATCCTCCATGCCGACTATGCCGCCCGTCCCGCGAGGATGGCCCGACTCGTACGTCGCGTGGTCGGACCCTTGATAGCGAACGTGGCTGTACGTCAGGTGCGTGATCCGGCCGCCCGCGCTCGCTTCGATCTTTAGCCCGTTCACGCTTCCGTCGCTCACCGAGTTCGCGACGGTGATGCTCTCGCCGGTGTTCACGTAGTTCGTGAACAGCGGATTGCCGGTGCCGCAAAAATCGAGCGTGAACGCGTCACGATCGTCCTCGAGGTGCGGAAGGTCGACGACGTCGCTCTCGTTCTCGATTCGGACGTTGGAGAGGGTGTCGGACACGGGCGCTTCGGGAACCGCGCACCCGGCGTCGGACCGAAGGATGACGCAGCCGACGCCGTTGTGACACGACACCCCGCGAAACGTAAGGTCGTGCGTCGCGTTGTGCGCGTCGAACTGCAGTGCCTGAAACGAAAACGCTTGCCACGCCTTGGTAAGATCACGCGTGGTCGGGGTCCCTCCAAGGTCGAATCCGACGTTGTCGGCGTTGAAATACTGCAGCGCGCGAATCGAGATGATGACCGTCCCCGTCACGCCGCCCGACTGCGCGGCGCGCGGATCGAACCCGACGTCGCGCATGGTGAAGTTCACCAGTGGCGGCTGTCCGAGATTGTACGGTTTGACCGGCGCTTGCGGCAGGTCGAGATCGAGAATCGGCCGATACTGAAGGCTTTCGAGCGAGTACGGCGTCCGGTCGCGCTGCACCGTAAAATTCGGCATCGCAACGAGCTCGGACGCATACTTGCCGGCGCCCGCGAGCGTGGTGTTGTCGAACCCGCCGAAGATCGGGTGGGAGACGGCACACTTGCCGGTGTGTCCGGAGTTGTCTGGACCGGGCAGGAGAACGGTCCCGCCGCCCGCCGCGCGCGCCGCGTTGAAGGCGGCTTGGATGGGCTCGGTGTCGTCGCTTCCGGAAAGATATCCGTTCGGCCCGGTCTTCGCGTCGCATCGTGCTCTGAACGGCGCAGCCGTGACGGCGAACACCGTAGAGCTCGCGCCGACGACCGACGGTGCCGCGAAGTCCACCGCGCTGAACGAAGCGGTGTTCGTGGCGTGCTGCGCCGCGGCGACGGAAGACGCGAGAAGCGCTGCTATCGCAGCAAGTGAGATCGCGGAAAGCATTCCGACGTGAACCTCCTGCCGCCGGCGGCAACGCGCTTCAGATCCGCCGGTCGAGCTGCCCTACCTCGTCCGCCCGCGCGGGCGGCACGACTTGCTCCATCGACGGTTCCTGGACCGGTCCACCGGCATCCTCCCATGCGGCGAAGCCGCCCTCCAGGCGCTCGACGCGATAACCTTCCGCGCGCAACTTCGTCGCGACCTTCTCGATGTTCGCGTCGTCGCCGCGCTCGTCGTACAAGACGACGGGCTTATCCGGAGCGAGCGGCAGAACAATGTGCTCGGCGGCGAGCAGGTCGCTCGGCCGATAGCGAATCGATCCCCGAATCTCGGCGCGTCCCGCGTGCTTCCCGACATTCACGATCGTCGCGCCGGTCTCGCCGAGCTCGAGCAGTTCCTTGGCGGTCATCGTTCTCCGCTTACCCTGACCGAGGCGGGAGCAGGCCTGTCACCTTGAAGACCGCCCAGCCGGGGACGGCTGACTTCGGGTCCAGCTCCTTCCAGCGGTCGCGGTCCGACCGCACGTCGGGACCCGATGCGGTCAACGTCGCGTACCGCTCGATTCCGGTGAACGTCGGCGTGCCGTACACGGGACTGACCGCTCCGGTCTTGCTGTAGACGATGCGCACGGTCACCGATCGGGCCGCATTTCCGATGTTCGCAGCATTCGCCGCGAGAATGCGTAGCGCGTCACGTTTCAGCAGCGCATCGGCGTCCGCATCGCTCAACTTGCTGCGCACGATCGACGCGACAACCGGACTGGCATCCCAGATGATGAGCGCGTCGTCGGTCGCACGCGCGAGAACCGCGTGTCCCGGCACGGCGTCCTCCGCGAGCGCCGGGACGGCTGGTCCGAACGACAGCGAGGCGACGAAAATGACCGCGGCGATGGCTCTCACGACGAACTCCGGCTGGCGTGATGCGTGAAGCCCTGGTGTTTCCCGGTGCCTGGAGTGATACCTATCGCATCCGCGCGGGAAGCAGCGGGCGCAATGCCTGAAGCACGGCCGCTGCGGTGACGGATCGCCCGTGCGGCGTGAGGTGCTCGTCGCCTGCGTAGATCGGCTCGACCCGGACGGACCGGATGTCGCGCATGTATGCCGGCCACAAGTCGGTCCAATGAGCCCCAGACTCGCGCAGGACTGCGTCCCAGGCGTCCTTTTGCGTGACGTTCGGAGCGGCAAGCGCGTTCTCGCGGATGTTGTGTGCCGTTCCTTCGGCCGGACCAAGCATGTTCGGCATCGGCCGCTCGACGACGAGCAATCCGACATGCTCGCGCTCGAGCGACTCACGCAGCGAGCGAAGCGATTTCAATACGGGATCGTGCCACGCCGACGCGCCCCGCTCGAGCAACGCGTTCCCGATCGTCCCGTCGTCCACGTGAAGAATGACCATGTCGAACAGTTCGCCGTACTCCTCGATGTACGAGACAATTGCCGGCAACTCAGAGCCGACCATCTGAACCGGCACGACATCGGCCTTCGGCCCGATACCGCGGGCGATCTGTTGCGCTATCGAATCGACGCGGGTATTGTTCCACCACACGAACGAGTTCCCGATCTCGAGCACCCGATACGTGCCCGGACGGCGCGGCGGGAGGGCGTCGACGGCCGCATCGACGACGTCTCGCGCGTCGAACCCGCTGATGCGCTCGATCTTCCGCGACGCCGCATCGCTCAACACGATGGCCCCGGTGCGCGTCGTCGCGATGCCGAGCGGCTGACCGCCCTGTTCCAGCACCGCGGTATTGAACGTAGCGACGTTCAAGTACCGCACGGTGCCCGTGTCCGGGTCGGTGTAGACGATCGCACGCGGACCGATTGGAGCGAGAAGGTACGGTACGCCGAGATGGCGGTCGCCTTGAATCGGAGGACCCGAGGTCTTATCCGAGGCGATGCGATACCATGACGTGCCGCCGGGTCCGACGAGAAACCCGTGATCGTCGCTCAGGACGATCGTGAACGGCTGAGGCAGGAGCGCGACGCCGTACGCGCGCGTCGCCGGCACCGGTATCGACGTGACGGTGCCGTTCGACGCGATCTTGCGGAGTCCGAGTACGGCGTCCGCGACGTAAAGGTCTCCGGCGTCGTCGATCGCGATACCGCGCGGGGCGCCGAAGCCGGTCGCGAAGGTTGAGACCACGCCTGCCGGCGTGATTCGTCGGATGCTCTTGTTGCCCGTGTCAGCGACGTATACCGTGCCGTCGCGCGCGACGGCGATCCCCTCGGGCTCGCTGAACCGCGCGGTCGTGCCCGGCCCGTCGACGTTTCCGGGCGCAGCCCAGAGGCCCCCGAACTCGAGTGGCGCCGATCCCGCAAGCGTTCGCACCGTGCGGTTCGGGGAGACGATCCGGATTCGTTGAGCGCCCGCATCCGCCACGTACAGTTCGTCGTGCGGGCCGGCGGCCACCGCGGCGGGCGTCACGAAATTCGCGGATGCGGCGGGTCCGTCCGTTGAGCCGCTCGTCCCCGTTCCCGCGATCGCGGCGACCGAGACGCCCGGGACGCTGTGCGACGCGGCGGGCGCTGCCGAACAGCACAGAGCGACGGTGACGGCGAACGACGCCGCGCGATGGAGCGTTGTGCGGGTCACGGCGCTACAGCGGCGTATCGGTCAGAACGTCCGGCGCCGCGCCCGTAGTAACGCTCGACGGCGTCGCCGTCGCCGAATAAGGAGTCGTGAATGCGTATACGTTTCCGTTCGCGTCCGCGATGTAGACGCCGCTCGGAACGACCGTCGGCGAGCAGTCGATGGCGCCCGCGGTCGCATACGACCAGATCGGCGCGCCGTTGCCGTTCATGGCCAGCGCAACGACCGCGTTGTCGCCGGGGCTCACGACGACTCCATTCGTAATGGCCGCATACCCCGCCATAAACGTTTTCATCTGATACGACCACAGAAGGTTTCCGCTCGGACCGAACGCTTTGAGAAGCGAGTGCGCGCCGCTCACGTTGCGCGGCCTCCGCTTGGCTCCCGTCGGCGTGAAGAAGTCCGGTCGCACCAGCGGGGAAGCCGTCTGCATCATCGTGCGCGTGCCCGAAGAAGAAGACGAGTCGGCGTACGCTCCCGTCTGCACGACCACGTTGCTTCCATCGGTTGTCGGCGAAGCGAAGAAACCGTCACCGTAGTTCGAGTTCGCCGTTACTTGCTGCTGCAGAACCGCGCCGGGCGTCGAGCTGCTGAGGCCGCTCGTGTTGAACGTGTAGAGGTAGCCGATCTTACTCAAGAACGTGGCGGTTTCGGTCGACGCGCCGGCGTGACGAATCATCACGGCGCTGCCGGTGTCGTAATCCTCCTTCGTAGCATTCGGTCCGGTCTGCGCCCACGCAACGAAGCTCCACAGCGTGTGGCCGTTCAGATCCAGCGCGACGGCGCCGTCGGCGGTCGGAACGACGCCCGGTGAGTTCCCGTTGCCGCTGCTCTGGCAGACGTTCCCGGTGCCGAAGACGAGGTGCGAGCCGTCATAGCCGATCGCTCCCCACACGGCACCGCCGCCGTTCGGGTTCGTAAGGCTATTGACGTACCAGGTCCAGCCGATCTGTCCCGTCGCTTCGTCGACCTGCTGCACACCGGCGTTGAGGCATTGCGGCGGATCGCCGCCGGCAGTCGGGATGTAAATCTTGCCGTTCGCCACGACTTCACTGCCGCGGGTAAGGCCGTTTACCGTCGTCTGCCACGCGATCGAACCGTCCCTGAGGTTCAGAGCATAGAGCTGCGACGGCAGGTTCGTGTTATTCGGACCGAAGACCCGATTCGACACGAACACCAAGCCTCCGGTGCCGGCATTCGGATCCAGCGTCGCAGGCTTTACGACGGCTCCCGAGAGCGGCTGCTGCCAGATCACCGAGCCGTCGATCGCCGAAAGATCATACACGACGGCCGGAGCGCCCGTGACGACGACGACGTTGCCCTTGTACACCATCGGATTTCCGTAGATCGCCCCGCCGTTCGGGACTTGCACCTTCCAACGCAACGCGAGTTTCGGCGCGGTGCTCACCGAGATTCCGCTGCGCTGGGATTCGTAGCCCGTACGCTGAAAATCGTGCGCGAAGGTGACCCAATCGTCGGCCGTTACGTTCAGCGCATTCAGCGTCTGGGCCGGCGCAGAACAGTTCGATCCTACGATGAAGCAGAAGTTTGCGCTGCTTTGGGGGTACGTCGCCGTAACGGACAGCTGGGTGGTGAACGGACCGCCGCCCGCGGGAGCGACCGAAAAGGTGTTCGGGCTCTGTGCGGAAGGCTGTGACACGGCGAATGCGGTGTTCGAGCTCTTCACCTGCCACGTAGGCATCCCAGGCCCCACGAGCTGCGCGCCCGCCTGATCGTACGCGGCGATCGTATAGTGCACCGCACTGAGCGTGTACGCGTTCACGACGTTACCCGATTGCCGCATCAAGGGAGACGTGAGCATCGGCGTTACGACAATCGAAGCCGGGACGCCCCACAGCGTCCAGGGCGGCGTGCTAACCGAACCGTCGCCGTTAATCGTCAGCGGTACGCCTTCTTGGATGGAGAGCACCGGCCCGTGTCCGTTGGACTGGCTGTAGGTCTCGATGTTGCAAAAGTATTGTCCCGGCGGAAGGTTCGGCCGGATGGTGCACACGGTGCCCTGCGCATTGGTCGTACACTGCCCCGACGTCGGGGTAAGATTTGCGAGCGTGGTCTGCCCCGCGGCAGAGTTGCTGCCCTTCGGGTAGTACACGACCGTCAGCGACTGCGCTTTCGACGAAAAATACGTCTGTTGTCGCGAGGTAGCGGCAGCGGAGGCCGGCGGCGCGACGTTGATCGTAATCTTCGCATCGACCGGGACGCCGGAGCGCGGACTTGCCGGAGGAAGCGAGGCACGCGAACCGCCGCATCCGGCGAGCGCCGCCACTCCGAACAGAACGACGAACGTCGCGAGCGGCCGGAACCGTGGAGAGAACATCATGCAAACCTCCGACGCGTCGCAGCGAGGCGACGGGCGCAGCCTTCAATGCTTCGAACCGATCGCCTTCCCACCCTCGACGGCATGTGCGCGTCCGGGCGTACAGCGGCAGAGCGAGCCGCCGCATGACTGACGCTCGCCCCCGCGAGAACGAACCCGGACGTGCGCGAAGACCGCGCCGCGAACCTGTTCCGGCATGCGCGGTGCCTCATGGCTGCCAAGGATGGGTGGTTACGAGAAACGTCGCGAGGGCGTTTGCCAGCACCTCGCGCCCGTGAGGCGAGAAGTGCTCGTCTTCGGTACCGAACAGCGCCACGTGATGCGGCGAGCGTTCCTCGTCGTCGAACACCGCAAAGCCGTCGACGAACGGCACGCCGGAGGCGCGCACCGCCGCGTTCATCGCGTCGCCGATCTCGGCCGACGGCTCCTTTTGCACGCCGCCGGACGCGTACAGATTGAACCACAGCTCCTCGGACGGCGAGACGTTTTCCGGGATAGGCGACGTCACGACGAGGAGCGAGCTGCCGTTTCTTCGGAGCTCGTCGTAGGCGCCCTTCAGATTGCGGGTGAGCTCGCGGCTCCAGGCGTTCCGAGACGCGACCAGTTGCTCCTCGGTATGCGTTCGCGGAACGCTGGGGAGCCCGTAGAGCGCGCTCGTCGCGATGTTCAGCACGATCAAGTCCGCGGTGTGTGTATCGGCGAGCACGGTTTTCACCCAGTCCGTCACGGTGTCGGTGCGGGCGCCGGGGAAGACGTACGGCGTCACGACGACGCGCCGGTCCGAAACGGCACGAGCGAGACGGCCCTCGACGATCCCCGGGATCGAGTCGCGCCAGCGTTCGTACTCCCAGAAGTACGACGTACCGACCAACGCGATGCGGTACGCGCCCTTCGGCCCCGTCATCATCGGCACTGCCGCGGCCGGATGCACGTCGTGACTGCGATCGAAGTTCGCGATCGTGCGTACGCGCCGGCTCTGCGCGTCCGTCACGACGATCGTTCCGTCGTTCTCGAGCGCGAGGCCGACGGGGCCGTCGAGTCGCGCGATGTCGCCCGGCCCGTCCCGGTATCCCGCCGTCGAAGCCGCCCCGTCGAACACGTCGACGCCGGCGAGGATCTGCTCCGACCCGGAATCCCAGTTCAGATAGCGCACCGCGTTGCCGCGAACGTCGCCGTACACGACCGACGCCGGGTCGAACGCGGCGAGCGAGAACGGATGGCCCAACGGCTCGATGCCTTGGATGTTGCGCGTGCCCTGCGCGAGCGACTCCGTCGTCGCGTACCGTTCGATGGTTCCGTCCGGATCGCGCCGCTGAATTCCGAACAGGTCGGCTGCGAACACGAACGCGCCGTTCGGCGAGTTCGCCACAGCGACACCCCACGGTGTGCTGCCGAGCTTGGGAATCGTGGTGACCTTCCCGTCGCGAATCATGCGAATGCCGAAGAAATCCGCAACGTACAGCGTGCCGGCGGCATCGACCGCGATCCCGGTCGGCTGTTCGAAGCGGGCGACTGCGAGCGGGCCGTCGACGGGATCGCCCGGCGCGCGGGACCCGGCGAGCGTCGTGACCTCTCCGGCGGGCGTGACGACGCGAATGCAGCGATTGTAGGAGTCGGCGACGTAGAGCCGGCCGTCGTACCACGCGACTCCCGCGGGCCGGTCGAAGCGCGCTTCTGCGCCGTGCCCGTCGCGATACCCGCCGGGCGCCCAGAGGCCGTTGCCCACCGGCGCGCCTCCGCCGGCGATCGTGCGAACGCGATGGTCGCGGTCGATCGCGCGGATGCGCTGCGCGGTGGCGTCGGCGACGTAGATCGTGCCGTCCGGCGCGTACGCGACGCCGAACGGCATCATGAACGATCCCGGCGTACCGTCCGCGATCCCGCTGGCGCCGGACCCTGCCAGCGTCTGCACCGTGACGTCGGGCGACGCGTCGAGCGCGTACGACGTCGCCGGAGATGCGAGCAGCGCTAAGCCGAGCGCGACACCGAGCGGCCGACGGATCGTGATGCGCACGACGGTCCTTTCCTATGGAGTTGCGGTGCGTTTGCGGGCGGACTGCGTCGCGCCCGCGGAGTACGGCAGCGAGAACGCGTAGACGTTGCCGTTCATGTCGGCGATGTAGACGCCGCTCGGGACGACGGACGGCGAGGAATCGAGCACACCGGCGGTCGGATAGGACCACAGCGGCGTGCCGTTGCCGTTCATCGCCAGCGCGACGACGGCGGAGTCGCCGGGTGCGATCACGACGCCGTTGACGATCGCGGCGTATCCCTGCATGATCGTCTGCGTCTCGTACGACCAGAGCGCGTTACCCGACGGCCCAAACGCGCCGAGATAGGAATGATAGCCGGCGATGATCTTCTTCGTCGCACGGACGCCGTGCGGCATGAATACGTCGGCGGGGAGGCGCCGTGCACCGGAGCTTCGCACGTCGCGAGCCGTCGTGCCGGGCGAGGAGTTCGGATAGGCTCCCGTCTGCACGACGATGTTCGTGCCGTCGCTCGTGGGCGAGGCGTACTGCCCGTAGCCGAACTGCGGGTTGACTTGGATACGCTGCTGCAGCACGGCGCTCGGCGGCGACTCGCTGAGGTTCGCCACGTTGAACGTGTACAGCGACGAGTTCTTGTTCAGAAAGGTCGCGGTCTCGTGCGGCGTTCCGGCGCCTCGAATCATCACGCTGCTGCCGGTGTCGTAGTCCAGCTGGAGATAGTTCGGCGCGGCTTGCGCCCAGGCGACGTAGCTCGCGAGCAGGTGGCCCTCGAGATCGAGCGCCGCCGCGCCGTCGGCGGTCTGAACGACGCCGGGTTGATTCCCGCTGTTCTGACAGACGTTTCCGGTCCCGAAGATGAGGTGCGCGCCGTCGTACGCCACGGCGCCCCACACGCCGCCGCCTCCGTTCGGATTCGTCATGCCGTTCACGTACCAGGTCCAGCCGATCGCGCCGGTCGCCTCGTCGACTTCCTGAATCCCCGCGTTCAAGCATTGGGGCGGATCGCCGCCGCCCGTCGGAACGTACAGCTTCCCGTTCGCGACGACTTCGGCGCCGCGCGTGAGCCCCATGACCGTCGTCTGCCAGGCGATCGAACCGTCGTCGAGGTTCAGCGCGTACAGCGTCGAGGGCTCGACCACTCCGCCCGCGCCGAACGTGCGGTTTCCGACGAAGACCAGCCCGTGCGCTCCGGCGCTCGGATCGATCGTGGCGGCCTTGATGCTGCCCGCGCCGATCGGGCGGGACCACAGCACCGAGCCGTCGATCGCGGAGAGGTCGTAGACCACGGCCGGCGAGCCGGTGACGACGACGACGTTTCCGTCGTACACCGCAGGATTGACGTAGATCCCGGTCGCGTTCGGAACTTGCACGGTCCAGCGCAGCCCGAGCTTCGCCGCCGTCGTCGTCGAGATACCGGTGCGCTGGGCCTCGTAGCCGGTGCGCTGAAAATCGTGCGCGAACGTGAGCCAGTCGTCGGCGGTGACGTTCAGAGCGTTCAACGTCTGCGTCGGAGCGCTGCAGTTCGCGCCGACGATGCGGCAGAAGTCGATCGCGCTTTGCGGAAACGACGCGGTCAGCGAGAGCTGGGTCGTGAACGGCCCGCCTCCGGGCGGCGCGACGGCGAACCAGTTCACGCCGGACGTCGTCGCCGGCTGCGTCACCGCGAATGCGGGATTCGAGCTGGCGACGGTCCACGCCGGAAGACCCGGACCGACGAGCAACCCGCCGGCTTGGTCGTACGCGCTGACCGTGTAGTACACGCGGGAAAGACTGAAGGCCGTTACGGTGGATCCGGACCGGCGCAGCGACGGCGTCATGACCGGCTCGACGTCGATCGTGTGCGGAACGCCCCAGAGCGTCCAAGGCGGCGTGGTGATGCTCGAGTCCGCGTTCACGGTGAGCGGGATGTATTCTTGGATCGACAAGACCGGGCCGTGGCCGTTCGGCTGCGAGTACGTCTCCACCGTGCAGTAGTAGTCGCCCGGTGCCAGGCTCGCCGCGATCGTGCAGACCGTCCCTTGCGCGCTCGTCGTGCACTCGCTCGAGGACGGGCTCAGGTTCGCGAGCGTGACGTTCCCCGCGGGCGTCCCGTGCGGCTTCGAGAAGAACGCGACGGTCAGCGACTGCGCCTTCGTCGAGAAGTAGGCGGGCGAAACGCCTTTGGCGGACGCGCCGGTCGCCGGCGGCGCGACGCGAACGGGTATCGCCACCCGCACGGACGCCGCGGGCGGCACGTAGCCCGGCATCGCCGGCGACGCGTGCGAGGCGCCCGAACACGCGACGAGCGATGCCGCGGCGGTGACGGCCGCGGCTCGTTCGGCGACACGGTGAACCCACGACACGATGGAGGACCTCCGGCGCACGAGACGCGGAACCAAGAGCGCCGGGGCTTCACAGGGCGCACGCGGTTCGCCTGCTGCGGCCGCGGAGAAGTACCGCGCCCGGCGTACGGCGTACCGAGCCGATGTGACCGACGCACGCCGCATGCTGGTTCTGAACTGGCGCGATCCCTGGCATCCGAAAGCCGGCGGCGCCGAGCACCTCACGTGGCGCATCCTCCAGCGTCTCGCCGCGCGCGGCTGGTCGATCGAGTGGTTCAGCGGCGCCTATCCGAACGCGCCCGCCGAAGGCGTGCGCGACGGCGTACGCTTCGTGCGCGACGGTTCGCAGACGACGGTGCACTGGCGCGCGTGGCGGCGGTACGCGAAGCGGTGCGACTTCGACGTTGTGATCGACGAGATCAACACGATCCCGTTCTTCACGCCCTGGTACGCCGCGCCGTCGATCGCGCTGATCTACCAGCTCGCGCGCGAGGTGTGGCTGTACGAAGGCGGCGCCATCGGACCGATCGGCTACGCAGCCGAGCCCGTTTACCTCCTCCCGTATCGGCGAACGCCGGTCATCACGATCTCCGCATCGTCGGCGCGCACGCTGCGCGGGATCGGGCTGCGCGGCGACATTCGCGTAATCCCGATCGCCGTCGACGAGCCCGCGGACGACGACGTCCCGCCGAAGGTACGGGATCGCGACATCATCGTCGTCGGGCGCGTCACCCCGTCGAAGCGCATCGAGCACTCGATCGAGGCGGCGGCGCTGCTTCGAAGCGGCGGCTGGCGCGGGCGGCTGCGCATCGTCGGCTCGGGCCCGCCCGCGTATCGCGCCGCGCTGGAACGGCGCGCCGGCGCGCTCGGCGTCGCGGACACCGTCGCCTTCACCGGGCGCGTGGACGACGCGGAGCGCCGCCGGCTGATGCGCGATGCGTCGGTGCTGTGGATGACGTCGGCGCGCGAGGGATGGGGGCTCGTCGTCACGGAGGCGGCGCGGCACGGAACGCCCGCCGTCGTCTACGACGTCCCGGGTCTGTGCGACGCGGTCGAGGACGGCGTCACCGGACGCGTGGTCGCAGCGCGGCCGCGCGCGCTCGCCGACGCGACGAACGGGCTGTTCGCGCGCTACGACGAGTTCGCGCGCGGCGCCCTCGACCGCTCCCGCCGGCTCACGTGGGACGCGGTGACCGACGCGTTCGCGCGAGCGGTCGACGAGCTGCGGCCGCGCTGACGGCGGGAGCGAGGTCCGGCCCGAAGAAGAGCGAGCCCGTGGAACTGCGTGAGAGCGTCGCCGTCGTGACAGGCGCGTCGCGTGGGATCGGCCGCGCGATCGCGATCGAGCTCGCGCGGCGCGGCGCGCATGTCGCGGTGAACTACGAGCGCGACGCCGCCGGGGCGAGCGCGGTCGTCGCGGAGATTCGCGATGCCGGCGGGAGCGCCGAAGAGGCACGCGCGGACGTCCGCGACGTCGAGGCGGTTCATGCGATGATCGCGTCGATCGTCGAGCGCCGCGGCGGCGTCGACGTGCTCGTCAACAACGCGGGCATCCTTCGCGATCGTTCGTTCAAGAAGATGGTTCCGGACGACTGGAGCGACGTCATCGCGACGAACCTCACCGGCGTGATCACGTGCAGCCATGCCGTCGTCCCGCGGATGCTGGAGCGCCGGCGCGGCCGGATTGTGAGCATCTCGTCCTTCGTCGGACAGACCGGTGCGTTCGGCCAGACGAACTACGCCGCCGCGAAGGCCGGCATCCTGGGCTTCACCCGCAGCCTCGCGCTCGAGCTCGCACCGGCCGGGATCACCGTGAACGCAATCTGCCCGGGCTTCATCGAGACCGACATGTGGCGCTCGATTCCGTCCGACGTGCAGGCGACGTTGCTCGCCCGCATCCCGCTGCGCCGCACCGGACGTCCGGATGAGGTCGCATCGCTCGTGCGCTATCTCGTCGAAGAGGGCGACTACATCACCGGCCAGGCGCTGAACGTCAACGGCGGGATTCACCTCGGCGGATAGCCGCGCCGGGCGTCGTCACGACGATCACGCCGGCGAGCGCGATCATCGCGAGCAGCGAGACGGCCAGCGAGGCGATGACCGGCGGCGTCCCCCCGTAGGTCGCGACGACGTCGTGGGCTCCCGGCGCCAGCGGCCAGGCGAGGAATCCGAACCAGGGGGACGGCGGCCCGAGGTCGCGGCCGTCGGCGCGCGCCCGCCAGCGGCGGTCGAACGCGACCCGCACGACGAGCACTGCGTCGCGCGGCGCTTCGACGTGCGCGGACCAGCGGCCGGGGCGCTCGACGATCGCGCTCGCGGCGGCTAGCGAGGGTCCCGGCTTTGCGAGCGGAGCCGGGGCGTTTGCCGAGCCGGCTGCGACGAACAGGCGTCGCGGCTGCGCGGCCAGCCGGCTCGCCGGGAGCCACTCGCAGCTCGTGGCATCGAGCGGGGCGGCGAGGATCCAGGGACCGCCGGCACGAGCCAAGGTCGCGCCGCCGCCGATCACCGACTCCACCCCGCACGCGCTCGCGGCCGCCGTGCGCCATGCATACGGGAACGCCGCCACGATGCGCGAGGGCGCGGCGACCGCGTCCGTGCGTGAGGGCGCGAACCGCCGGAGCTGCTTTGCCGGAGCCGCCGGCGCGCGTTCGACGCTCACCAGCGCACGCGCGCCCGGAACGGCGTACACGGTGAAACCGTCGCGCGCGAGCACCTTCGGGAGCGCGCCGTCCGGGGGGATGGTGGGGCGCGGCCGGCCGGACGCGAAGCTGTCGATCCCGGCGCGCACCACGACGTACCGGACGCCGAGCTGAGCGAACGCGCCGGCCGCCGTTCGCCAGCGGCCGGCCGCCGCGAGCGAGACGGCCTCGCCGTTCAGTCCTTCGGGCTGATACTCGTAGAGCGGGAGGGCCCCGTCGAGCGGCGTTCGCGCGAGCGGATCGCTTCCGCGCTCCTCTCCGGTGCCGGGTCCGATCGGCTGGAGCGCCGGCCACCACACGACCCGCCCGGCGCCCCGCGCCGCCGCGGGAACTGCAGCGGACAGTCGCGCGAGGGTCGCTCCCTCGGGCGCTTCGCCGAAGTAGCGGCCGTAGAGCGCCCAGGGCGGCGCCAGCGCCGCGAGCATCGTTGCACCGGCGACCGCCAGCGCGGGAACGCCGAAGCGCGTCGTCGCGACCGCGACGCCCGTTGCGAACGGCAGCCAGATCAGCACGCTGGCGTCGTACAGCTCGCGAAACAGTGACGCGGGCGTCACGTCGGCGAAGAGCGGCGCGAGCGCCGGCGCCAGCGGCCCTTTCAGGCCGGTGACGATCAGCCACCCGGCAGCGGCAGCCGCCGCGAGCGTCCACGCGTCGCGGGTGCGCCGTGCGGCGACGAGCCCGGCCAGCGCGAGCAGCGGAAAGACCGCGAACAGCCCGGAAGCGCCGGGCGGCGCGAGCCGCGTCACGTAGTGCGTGAAGTAGCCGATCCCCGCGATCGCCTCGACGGGGTCGCTGCTCTGATCGCGTTCCCAGGCGACGACCGCGTGCTGCTGCGCCAGGACGCCGTTCCCGCCCAGCGCGTTTACCGTCGGACCGACGAGGACCGGCAGGATCACCGGGAGCGCGAACGCCGCCAGCCGGAGAGCGCCGCGCCACGAGGCGGTACCGGTCGCGAGAGCCGCGAGCGCGTAGACGACGTCGAACCCCAGGTACTGCGGCTGAAGGACGGTGAACGCGACGGCGAGCGCGCCGCCCGCCGCCCACCGTACGCTCCGGCCCGCCTCACGCAGTCCGAGCGCGAACACCGGGAACGCTGCGTACGCTTCCAGATACGGCAGATGGCCGGCGACCAGCTTCGTGAGCACCACCGGACTCGCCGCGTACAGGGCGCCGCAGACGTAGGCCGCGGTCCCGAGGCGGTAGACCCGTCGCGCGAACACCGTCGCGGCGCAGAAGGCGCCGGCGAGAATCGCGACGAGGAGCAGCGCGAGCTCGACCCGCGGCGGCACGACCGGCGTGGCCAAGCCCATCGCCACGAAGAACGGCAGCGCGGTCGGGAACGCATTGGGCCGCCCCAAACCGTCGTCGAGCCAGGCCTCCCAGCCCTGCAGCATTTGGGCGCGCAGGCCGGCCGGGTCCGGCGCCCACGTCCAGTCGTGCATGTATGCCGGGACGCCGACGCGCAGGATCGGCAACAGCAGCACCAGGGCCAGCGCCGTGCCGAGCAGCGGCGTCGCGAGCGCGTTCCGTGCGTGCGTTACGACGCCGCCCGGTCCGCCCGCCCCGCCGCGACGCTGCGCCGCGAGGCGCGCGGCAGCGAAGCGAGGATCTCGATCAGCCGCAGCGCGTTCGGCAGGCCGAAACTCTCGCGTGCGAACGCGGCGACCGCTTCACGCTTCGCGTTGAGCTCGTCGCGCCGCGCGATGCCGTCGGCGATCGCGCGGCGAATGCCCTCGCGCGTCGGATCGTAGAGCGTCGCGAAGCGCGGCACGTCGAGGAACGACGGGTCGACCGGCGCATCCCGGTAGAGCGGGTTCATCGTGCGGTTCGACGTGAGCACGTAGAGGCCCGACGACATCGCCTCCATGATGACGAGGCCCGGATAATCGACGTCGACGCTGCCCCAGAGCTGCGCGTCGCACGCCGCGTGCAGCGCGGGCAGCTCGGCGCGCGAGACGGTCCCCAGAACGCGCACGTTGGGATTCGCCGCCGCGAGCTCTCGCAACTGAGGTGCGAGCACGCCGTCACCGGCGAAGAAGAAGACCGCGCGCGGCTCGTCGAGCCCGCGAAGCGCGTCGATGACCCGGTCGACGTGCTTGGTGTAGTCGAAGCGTCCGCCGAAGTAGAACGCCGTTTGGGTGGGGGCGACGCCGTAGCGCGCGCGGTACGCTTCGCGCGGTTCGAGCGGCCGGAACACGTCGTGATCGATCCAGTTGTAGACCCAGTGCGTCCGCGCCGCGGGGATTCCCAGCGCCACCGCGTCCTGCCCGAGCATCGGGCAGTTGCCGATCAGCGCGTCGGTCTGCGCGTAGAAGGCGCGCGCGAGGAACCGCACCGGAAGCTTCGCGTCACGGAAGTGATACGTGTATTGGAAATGCATCGCCAGCGGGATGCCGCGGACCCGCTTCACCGCGATCCCGGCGAGCCCGGCGATCGGGCCGCCCACGGCGTACACGAGATCGTACCGTTGACCGCCGCTTCGCCGCAACGCGGTACGGACCAGCAGCGCCGCGGTGTAGACCAGGAGGAACAGCGCCGCGACGACGTTCTTTCCCTCGCGGTGCACCCAAAGCCAGCGGTGGAGCCGCTCCGAACGTACGTACGTGATGTCGACGTTCGGCGGCGGCACGATCGGCTCGCCGTCGGGATGCAGACCCACGACGTCGATGTGGAGATCGCGGCGCAGCTCGGGGAGCCGCAGCAGGGCTTCGATGAACGTGTCCCCGCCGCCGCCGCGGTCGACCGGAACGACGGACCGTGCCGGCATGTGGCGCGTGATCAGCAGAACGCGCATCGCGGGTGGCTCAGGTAGGGACGGCCGCGTCGCGGCACGAACGCTGGGTGTCGCTTTTCACGCTGAATCACGGAGTTTAGCACGTTGCCCGAGATAATCCCCTTCGTCGACCTGAAGACGCAGTACCGTTCGATCGAGGCCGACGTGCAGCGTGCCGTGACGAACGTGATGCAGAACGCGGCCTTCATCATGGGGCCGGACGTCGCGGCGTTCGAGAACGCGTTCGGGGCGTTCATCGGGCTGCCGTACTGCGTCGGCGTCGAGTCCGGGACGGCGGCGCTGAAGCTCGCGCTCGAGGCGCTCGGGATCGGGCCGGGCGACGAGGTCATCATCCCGGCGAACACCTACATCGCCTGCGCTTTCGCGGTCTCGCAGGTCGGCGCGACGCCGACCTTTGTCGACATGCGCGACGATTACCTGATCGACGTCGATCTGATCGAAGCGGCGATCACGCCGCGCACAAAGGCGATCATGCCGGTCCATCTCTACGGGCAGGCCGCCGACATCGAAGCGATCGTCGCGATCGCCCGCCGTCACGGGCTCAAGGTGCTCGAGGACGTGAGCCAGGCGCACGGCGCCGCGCTCGGCGGGCGGAAGATGGGGACCTTCGGTGACGTCGCAGCCTTCAGTTTCTATCCCGGGAAGAACCTGGGCGCGTACGGCGACGGGGGCGGCATCTGCACCGCCGACGCCGAGCTCGCCGACCGCCTGCGGCTGCTGCGCGACTTCGGCCAGCGCAAGAAGTACGAGCACCTGATCGTCGGCGACAACTGCCGGCTCGACACGATGCAGGCCGCCGTGCTCGGCGTGAAGCTCCCGCATCTCGCGGAGTGGAACGCGCGCCGGCTCCAGGCCGCGAAGTGGTACGACGAGCTGCTCTCGCAGGCCGGCTTCGTCCCGCCCGTACGCCACACCGACGAAGGTCACGTGTACCATCTCTACGTCGTGCGCGTCGAGCAGCGCGAGCGCGTGATGAGCGAGCTGGGCGCGCAAGGCATTCAGACGGGGATCCACTATCCCATCCCGATCCACTTGCAGCAGGCCTATCGCGACCTCGGGATCCCCGAAGGGACGTATCCCCGAACGGAGGCGGCCGCGAAGACCATCCTCTCGCTGCCGATGTTCCCCGAGATCACGCGGGAGCAGGTGGAGCGCGTCGTCGCCGGGCTGGCGGCGTGCGCCGCGCCGGCCGAAGCCGTCGCGTAGCGGGTGCCGCCCGTCCGTCTCGGGCTCGTCGGCTTCGGCTACTGGGGTCCGAACTACGCGAAGAGCATCGCCGCGCTCGACGATGCCGAGCTGGTCTGGTGCGCCGACGTCTCGCCCGCGGCGCGGGCACGCGCCCAGGAGCTCTACCCGGGGCTGAAGCTCACCGCCGATCCGGCGGAGCTGGCCGCGGCGCCGGACTGCGATGCCGTGATCGTGGCGGCTCCGACCTCGCTCCACGCGGAGATCGCGCGGACGGTCCTGGCCGCCGGGAAGCCCGTGCTGGTCGAGAAGCCGCTCACCGACCGCGCCGACACCGCCGAGGCGCTCGCCCGCGAGGCCGCGGCCGCCGGCGCGATCGTGATGACCGGGCACATCTATTCGTTCAATCCCGCGGTGCGCGAGATGCGCGCGCGGATCGGCCGGGGCGAGCTCGGGACGATTCGCGCGATGACGGCGTCGCGCATGGCGTTCAGCCCGATCCGCCCCGACGTCGACGCCCTGTGGGACCTCGCGCCGCACGACGTCGCGATGTTCCTGGAGTTCGCCGGCGCGATGCCCGTGCGCGTCTTCGCGGCGGGCAACGCGTACATTCGGGCCGGGCGCTCCGACGTCGTCTTCGCGACGCTGGAGTTTCCGAACGGCGCGATCGCCGATCTGCGCGTCTCGTGGGACTATCCGTTTCGCGAGCGGCTCGTCACCGTCGTCGGTTCGCGCGGGACGATGGCGTTCGACGACGGCGCGGCCGAGAAGCTCACGCTCTATCGCGCGGACGCCGAGGCGCCCGACAACCGCGACGGCGCCGTCGAGAAGATCGCGCACGGCGCGGAGTCTCCGCTCGTCGAGCAGATCCGGCATTTCGTCGCGTGCGTGCGCGAACGGCGTCCCTCGCCGGTCGACTTCGAGGCGGGAGCGCGCGTCGTGCGTGTGCTGACCGCGCTCGGCGAATCGGCCGAGAGCGGCCGCCCCGTCACGCTGGAGCCGGCGCTCTCGGCGTAAACCGCGCCTTCAGCCGCGGACGAGCTCGGCGTTCCGCAGCACCGGCCGGTGCGTCGCCGGCTGCCGTGCGCTGAAACGCCGCACGATGTCGGCGACGCGCGGATCGTCCACCTCGTCGAGCGCGTCGCGCTTGTGCGCCGCGGCGATCCGCTCGACGAGCTCCGGCTCGAACCCGTTGCGCTTCAGTCCCACCGCGTTGAT
>Ga0070739_10000676_pt1 | contig 60905 bp, 45 predicted proteins | sample Coa_R1_7_FD_66445 | JGI IMG/M metagenome (GOLD analysis project Ga0070739, IMG submission 66445) | Surface soil microbial communities from Centralia Pennsylvania, which are recovering from an underground coalmine fire - Coalmine... | ecosystem: Environmental > Terrestrial > Soil > Unclassified ...
CCAGGCTGCCCGCGTCAAGAACGTGTCGGCTAACTACAATAGCTTTGCCGGAGCGGTCTCGACCACCTTAGAGCCGGACCTGCAGTCGGTGCCGATCTGTCCGAATGGGGGCACCTACTCGGTGATCACCACGGGCACCTGCAACGATGCCAACGGCAACTCGGTCACCATTCCGGCCAACAGCTTCGGAGTGACCTGCACCTTCAGCACTCACGGCGGGTTTATCCCCGGCGCTATGTCCAACTAAGTTCGCCCTATCTGAGTTACCCTACAGACCGGCCGCCTTTTGAAGGCGGCCGGTTTTCTGTTTGAGCCGGGCAATGAATTACTCGTCTCTAAGGCGGCTACGCCGCCAACCATCCTGCCGGACGGAAAGGCTCCTCATTCATTCACCCATCACCCACTTTTCCTCAAAAACGGCGTGCCGAATGACGGTGCGTTTGTGGGACGTGAACACGACATGAATCTGCCCGTCTGAAGTTTGGATGGCATAGGGATAGCCGTAATCGAACGGCCCCTCAGCGATATTGCGCCGGTACGGCCAGGTCCGGTCGCCATCGAGAGAGAGGGCGGCAGCCAGGGGCGTGCGCGCGTTCATGCTGTCATTGAAGACGAGCAGCAGGGAGCCGCTGGAGAGCTTGAGAAAGTCGATAGCGGCGTTGGGGTTGGGAAAGGCGGTATCGACCCCTTCGCTCCAGTTATAGCCCCCGTCCCGCGACTCCGAGCGGATCACATAGCCATCGGTCACCGGCTCGTAGCCGCCGCCGCGCCGGCAGTAGGCGATCAGGTAGTCCGAAGTCATCTGCACGACCGCCGGCTGGATATTGGCCTTCGCGGACCGGATGACGCCGCCAGGCTGCCAGGTCTTTCGCGCCGGATCGAAGCGCAGGAAACGCGAGCAGCTCTCGGCGCCCACCCATTCCGGATCGTTCCCCGTTTCAGAGTAGATCGGCAGCAGGTATTCTCCTGTGTCCAGCACGATCGGGCGTCCGCGCGCCATCGTGCCTTCCTCTTCCGTAATCACGAAGCTATCGGACCAGGTCTCCCCGCCGTCCGCCGAGACTTTGGCCTGAATGCGCGACGTAGACCACGTATCGTCCCACCGCACGACGTAGAAGAGCCATACCAGACCGTCGGGGGCTTGCCAGATGACTCCGTTGCCCACCGACCGGAAGGGATCGCGCGCCAGCAGACAGGGAGCGGTCCACCGGCTCTCGTCCTTGCGCAGCCGCGCGCCGAACACGCCGGTATCGACGGCATACTCGTCCTGGCCGCCATAATAGACCAGGAACAGGTCGCCGTTGGCCAGCTCGGTCAGCGAGGCCGGATGCTTGTAGGGTCCGGTCGGCGTTTCCGGCCCGAAGACGCGCTCGATCTGCATGACATTCAATCCGTTTCGATCATCGCTTTCACGACTCCGGAATCCGGCTCCAGCAGCCGGGGGAACTGCTCCGGCAGCGCGGCCAGCGGCAGGCGATGCGTGATCCAGGGCGAGGTGTCCATGCGGCCTCCTTCCATCAGCCGGATGATCGCCTGGAAGGCTTCTGCGCTGTTGCGGCTGGCCAGAAGGGTGATCTCGCGGCGATGGAAAAGCGGGTCTTCCACGGAGAAGGAGCCTTGCGCCAGGCCCACCATCACGACTCGCCCGCCGGGTCCGCACAGATTCAGGCTGGCGCCCATCGACTCCAGGCTTCCGGTCGCATCGAATACGCAATGCGCTAACTCAGGGCCGGTGAGCGCCTCGACGGCCGCCACAACGTCTCCCGTCGCCTCCACGGTATACTCGACGCCCAGACGCCGGCAGAACGCCAGACGGGAAGGAATCCGGTCGATGGCGATCACCTGCGCTCCCGCCACGAGCGCGAACTGCATCACCGCCAGCCCGATAGGTCCCGCGCCGACGACCACGACCCATTCTCCTTCAGCCGGTCCGCCGCGCTCTACCGCATGATAACCGATGCCTAGCGTCTCGATCAAAGCCAGCTGCTCCAGCGACAGGCTTCGACTGGCGTGCAGCCGCGTTACCGGCACACACAGCCACTCCTGCATGCCGCCGTCCCGATGGACGCCCAGGACCTCCAGGCGAGCGCAGCAGTTATACCGGCCTGTTCGGCAGGGCCGGCACGTTCCACACGCCACATACGGCTCGATGGCGACGCGGTCTCCCACTTCAAGACCGCGCTCGTTAGGGCCGATCTCGACGATCTCGCCGGACAGCTCGTGCCCCAGCACGCGCGGATAGGAAAAGAACGGCTGGCGTCCCCGAAACGCGTGCAGGTCCGTTCCACATACCCCGATCCGCCGGACGCGCACCAGCGCCTCCTCAGCGTTGCGCTCCGGCATGGGGACCGTCCGCACCGCAAAACAACCTGGCTCCTGCAGCACCGCCTGCAGCATGCTTTCCTCCTTTAGCCCCCACCCCTCAGTTGTTCTCCGGCCGTCCACTCGGCCAGGTCATGTTCTGGACCGGCTTCAAAATCGCCTGGACCTCCGCCAATAGCTCCGGATCGGGCGGGGAGTCGCTCCAGGCGACGTTCTTACGCAAGTTCTCAGAACTGGCCGTGCCGACCAGCGTCGTGGCGATGGCGGGATGCGCGACGGCAAACTGCAAGGCCAGTTGGGCGATGTCGGTCCCACGAGCGCGGCAGTGCGCTGCCGCCTGCCGGCAAACCGCTTTAAGCGCTTCCGGCGCGGGATGCCAGTCCGGCGTTCCACGCTCCGTCAGCAGGCACATCGAGAGGGGCGAGGCATTGATGATCCCTACCTGCTTCTCTTGCAGAAAGGGAATCAACCCGTCGAGGGCGGTGTCGTTCAGGGAGTAGCGGCAGTAGGAAAGGATGGTATCCACGGCGGTCCGCTCCAGCACCGCGCGGAAAATCTTCAGCGGATAGCCCGTGATCCCGATGAAGCGCGCCTTGCCCTGCGTCTGCAAACGTCGCAGGGCCGGTATGGTTTCCTCGACCACCTGATCGAGCGATCCGAACTCGATGTCGTGACACTGAATAAGATCGATTGTCTCCACGCCGAGCCGCTTCAGGCTCTCGTCCACGCTGGCGGTGACTCGACCGGCGGAGAAGTCAAAACGATCCTCGCCATAACGCCCGACCTTGGTCGCCAGCGTGTAGGCATCTCGCGGAATGCTCTTCAGGGCTTTTCCCAGTACGGTTTCCGCCTTCGTCAGGCCGTAGTAAGGAGACACGTCGATGAAGTTGATGCCCAGATCGATGGCGGTGTGGACGGTGCGAATGCCCTCCGATTCATCGATCGGCCGGAAGACGCTGCCCAGCGGCGAGGCGCCATAACTGAGCACGGACACTAGCAACCCGGTTTTGCCGAGGGGACGCGTGCGCATGAGGTGAAAGCGGTTCTCCTGACTTGTGTAGGCTTGCTGTGCTACGCTTATCCCCCTTCGGCAAGAAAACCTCCTTATGAGGTACAATAAATTGTGAAAAAGTGAACATTCTACGGGGCGAGGGAGTCTTTCCCACGCGCTTGAGATAAGAGAGGAAAAGAAAATGGCCCGAACGGTAACGGAAATCAGTCTGCACGATTCGGCCATGCCGACCTATGGACCGAGTGGTATGCCGGTCCAGCTTGCGAAGCTGGAAGAGCTGGTCAACTGGGCGCGGCGCAACAGCCTCTGGCCGCTTACGTTCGGACTGGCCTGCTGCGCCATCGAGATGATGGCCGCCGTCTCTTCGCGGTTCGACCTGAGCCGCTTCGGAGCGGAGGTGTTCCGCGCCTCTCCACGCCAGGCGGACGTCATGATCGTGGCGGGCCGCGTCTCGACCAAGATGGGACCGGTCCTGCGCCAGATCTACGACCAGATGCCCAACCCCAAATGGGTCATCAGTATGGGCGCCTGCGCCTCGACGGGCGGCGTCTACAATAACTACGCCATCATCCAGGGCGTGGATCAGATCGTGCCCGTAGACATCTACGTGCCCGGCTGTCCGCCCAGCCCGGACGCGCTAATCTACGGTATCTTGAAGCTGCAGGAGAAGATCAAGTCGGGCAGCTCCGGCAAGCTGATCGAGCTGAAGCCGCTGGCGGAAAAGCCGGTGGTCAATGTCATGGCCGCCAAGACGTCGAGGAGTTAGACCGTGGGATTTCTTTCGAGCACTGTGAATGGCGCGAAGGCGCTGGCGACCGGCATGGGCATCACGATGCGCCACTATGCCGAGCAGCAGTTCAAGCTCCAGCCGACCGAGACCGTGCAGTATCCCGAACAGCGGCGCGAGCAGTTTCCGCGCACCCGCTGGCGCCACTGGCTGACCCGCTACGACAACGGCCTGGAGAAGTGCATCGGCTGCAGCCTCTGCGCGGGCGCCTGCCCCGCCCGCTGCATCTACGTGCAGGCCGCCGAGAACACTGACGAGCAGCGTTTCTCGCCGGGCGAGCGCTACGCGGCCAAATATGAGATCAACATGCTCCGCTGCATCTTCTGCGGCTACTGCCAGGACGCCTGCCCGACCGGCGCTATCGTCTTGCGCAAGGACTTCGAGCTGGCGGACTATACGCGGGCGGACCAGCTCTACACCAAAGAGATGCTGCTGGAGCCGGCTCCGCTCACTACGACGATTCCCATATCGGCTATCGGCACGATCGACCGCACGGAAACACCTGCGGCCGGATAAGCCGGGCAAGGAAGTATCCGTCTGGAGGGCCTTCGGCCGACCGTCCTGCCGGACGGATTCCGTTTTGGAAGTTGAGTCTTTGCAGGAGAGACTGCGTGCCTTTGTGGCTGGAGTTGCGACTAGACGAGCAGGTCTTGCAGATGCGGGACTTTGACGAGGGCGCGCAGATCGCCCGCGTCGAGCAGCTCCAGAAAATAGGAGACAGGCGGACCGGTAAGCAGGTGCAGCAGGCGCCGGGAATCGGCCTCGGGCAGAGGGCGCAGGCCGTCCAGATGGGTCTCTCCGACCTGCAGCAGCTTTTCATATTGATAAAATGTCAGGCCCCAGGCCGCCGACATCGAGAGATCGGTATGAATCAGGATCATATCGTTCAGAGAAATGGACCGGGCAAAATGCTCGTCGAACGTCTCGAACGTCACCTCCAGCACATCTTCATCCTGCTCGTAGATCAACTCGAAAGAGGGCATACCTATCCTCTCAGGCCGGGTTATTCCCGCCGTTTGCGCGGAGTAGTGTAGCACAGCGAAAACGAGGCTGTCAAATACAACCAGCGTACTCGAAGAGGAGTCTAACCCGATTCTTCGGTGGTAAGGAGGCTGCGCATCCTGGCATTGCCCACTTCCAACGTGGTGGCATCGTCGGCGCGGAGGGTAACGTGCCCGAGCTTGCGGCCGGGACGCGGGCTCTTGCCATAGAGGTGCAGGTGCGCGTGCGAGATGGATAGAAGGGCCTCACGGTCCGGCAGCGTGCCGATCAAGTTCCACATGGCGCTGTGGCCGAGGGCAGCCGTCTCGCCGAGCGGCAGGCCCAGAATGGCCCGCAGATGGTTTTCAAACTGGCTGGTCTCGGCTCCCTCAATGGTCCAGTGCCCGGAGTTATGCACGCGCGGCGCCATCTCGTTCGCCAGCAGCCGGCCTTTCTCCTCGAACAGCTCGATAGCCAGGACGCCCACGTAATCGAGGGTTTCCAGAACGCGCATCGCGATTCTTTGGGCCTCTGCCTGGAGCGCGTCCATCAGGCCGGGGGCCGGCGCCAGCGACAGCCGCAAAATCCCTCCGGCGTGATGGTTCTCCACCAGCGGATAGAAGGCCGTCTCTCCGCTGCGTCCCCGCACGGCCAGCACGGAGACTTCCCGCTCGAAGGAAACGAAGCCTTCCAGCAGAAGCGGCCGGCCTCCCAGCGTCTGCCAGGCCGCATCTATGTCCGCCTCCGCGCGCAGCACGAACTGTCCTTTGCCGTCGTAGCCGAACCGGCGCGTTTTCAGAACAGCCGGCAGCCCGATCTGCCCGGCGGCGCGCTCTAAATCCTCCCGGCTGTCCACCGCCGCAAAGGGAGGGACTGGAATGCCGAGCTGCTGGAAGAGAGTCTTTTCGCGCAGGCGGTCCTGAGCCGTTTCCAACGCTTGCGGCAGCGGATAGACCGGCACGCGCTCCGCCAGCCACCGGGCGGATTCCACGGGAACGTTCTCGAACTCATACGTCACCACATCCAGCCCGGCGGCGAACGTCTCCATCGTTTGGGAATCCTCATAATCGCCGGCGATCTGGGGCGCCAGTTGTCCGGCAGGCGAATCCGGTGTAGGATCGAGAAAGCGGAAGCGCAGGCCGAGCGGAGTGCCTGCCAGGGCGAGCATACGGCCCAACTGGCCGGCGCCCAGGATGCCGAGGGTGGTCACGCCGTCTCCCGTGGATCGGGATTCGCGAGGACGGCCTGCGTCTGATTGGCGCGGTAACGATGCAGCGCCTCGCGGAACTGCGGATGCTTGTTGGCGAGGATAGCGGTGGCGAGCAGCGCGGCATTGATGGCGCCCGCCCGCCCGATGGCGAGCGTACCCACCGGAATGCCGGCGGGCATCTGCACGATGGAGAGCAGCGAGTCCATGCCCTTGAGGGCGTGCGATTCGACCGGGACGCCCAGCACCGGAAGCGCGGTCTTGGAAGCGGCCATTCCCGGCAGGTGGGCCGCGCCTCCCGCGCCCGCGATGATCACTTCCAGGCCCCGGCTCTCCGCCGTGCCGGCGTACTCGAAAAGCAGGTCCGGCGTGCGGTGCGCCGAGACGACGCGCACCTCATACGGGACCGACAACGATTCCAGCGTCTGCGCCGCATGCTGCATCGTCTCCCAGTCCGACTTGGACCCCATAATCACGCCGACCAGCGGCTGCATCTGTCCTTCTCCCCTTCTCGTCCCCTCTGCCTCGTATAAAAGTATAGCATGAAGGCGTAAGCGAACAGCCCCTACCCTTTGCCGGGCCGATAAACGACCCGGCATCAAAAACGAGCGTCCTCACGGACGCATCCGAATTCCCCCTCTCCTTCGTAAGGAGAGGGGGCAGGGGTGAGGTTTGGGTAAGGTCCGCCCGCAGGACGGTTGTTAGAAGGAGTCCCAGACGGGTCTTTCAAGGCCCGGCGAAACGGGGATGAATGGTCACGGTGTTCAGGTACAATAGCGCAAAAGGAGGATGTTAAAGTGGGCGCCATTGAGGAAGCGTTGCGGGCTAACGACTACTATGCCATGACTTTTTCCCTGCGCTTCGTGCCCTCGGAGCCGGCGCGGAAGTTGGCCGTGGTGGCCTGCATGGATGCCCGGATGAATATTGAGAACATTCTGGGACTACGCGCAGGCGATGCGCATATCCTGCGCAATGCCGGCGGCATCGTCACCGAAGATGTCCTGCGCTCGCTGATTATCTCCCACCATCTGCTGGGAACGCAGGAGATCATGATCCTGCATCACACCGACTGCGGAATGCTCCGCTTTACCGATGCGGCGCTTCGCGCGCGACTGGAAGCGGAAACGGGAGTTGCCGCGACCACGCCGGCGCAGTTCTATGCGTTCGAGGATTTGGAAGCGGACCTGCGCAAGCAGATCGCCACGGTCCGCCAGCATCCCTGGATCTCGGCGTCGGTTCCGGTGCGCGGCTTCGTCTATGATGTAAGCACGGGCCGCCTGAAGGAAGTCGCTGCAGAGCCGTCCGGCGAAGGCGCAGACTCATAGAAAAGCCCTCCGCAGAACGCGGAGGGCTTTTCCATTTACTGCTGCGCTATTTTCTAAAGAAGGCGATCACTGGGTATTGCGCAGGCGCGCAATATAGAGTTCCATCAGCACTTCTTCCGTCTCCCGCTCGTTCAGCCAATCCCAGTAGAAGGGATGGTTCATGAGCATCTCCAGATTCAGCACCCGGCGGCCATTGGGTCCGTTCGGAGCGGGCAGCGGCAGCGAGTCCCGATTATAGGCCGCTTCCACTTCCAATACGATCGTCTGCCGTCTCTGATTCTGATCGCCCTGATGTCTCTCGTCCGTTGCCATAGTACCCCTCCCGCTCCGAGACCAAGCCCTAGCGCCTCGGGGTGTGCGTGCGTATGGTAAATCGTACTTCGATTCTCGATTATCGGTAGTCCCCATCCATTTCTTGGGGTCTTTCCTACCGGCTTTTTCTTGATTGGACGGCAGGAAGGAGGGATGGGTTCTGTTATTTTGGCGCGGCCCCGTTGACAGGCGGCCCGCCCTTCCACTAAAATAGTAGACAGCGCAGCCGATGCTGCCGATGGAATTTCGCATGCCCGAACCGGCCTCCGTCTCCGAAGTCGCCGCCCCTCCCGACGCGCTGATCCGCATGGAGCACATCACCAGGCGGTTCCCCGGCGTGCTGGCCAACGCCGATGTGCATCTGTATGTACGGCCGGGCGCCTTTCACGCCCTCATCGGCGAGAACGGTGCCGGCAAATCCACTCTCCTCAATATTCTTTACGGTCGCTACCGTCCGGATGACGGCCAGATTTTTCTGGCGGGCCAAGATATTACGAATTTGCTGCAGAGTCCGGCGGATGCCATCCGGCTGGGGCTGGGGCTTGTCAGCCAGCACTACGCGCTCATTCCGGCCTTATCGGTGTTAGAGAACATCGTTCTCGGCGCGGAGCCGATTGCGGCCGGTGGCCTTCTCGATCGCAGGCGCGCCGTCCAGCGTATCCGCGACCTCGCCGGACGGCTGGGTCTAGGGGACCTGGATCTCGGCGTTCGCGCTGAACGGCTCTCCGTGGCTGCCCAGCAGAAGATCGAAATTCTCAAGGCGCTCTATCGCGGCGCACGCATCCTGTTGCTGGACGAGCCGACGGCGACACTGGCGCCCCAGGAAGCCGATTCGCTCTTCGCGCTGCTGCAGGCGCTGGTGCGGGAGGGCGCTACGATTCTCTTTGTCACGCATAAGCTGCGCGAAGTCATGGCTCACAGCGACGCCGTGACGGTCTTGCGCGCCGGACGCAATGCCGGGGACTTCGTCACCCGCGACACCGATGCGCAGACGCTGCTCCGGTGCATGATCGGCGCCGGCGGACAGGGCGCCGTGGACTTGAGCGCCCCCCTGTCCGGAGGCTCTCAATTTAATGACGATTCTTCCCGGCTCTCTCATTCCGATTCACCGGCAAGCGCCGCCGATGTCACCCATTTACCCTCTTCCTCGGCTCCCCTGCTGCAAATCGAGAACCTGACCGTGCGCAACGCCCGCCGCGCGGTAGCCGTACGGAACGCCTCGCTGGAGGTCGGCGCGGGCGAGATCGTCGGCGTGGCCGGAGTGGACGGCAGCGGACAGCGGGAGCTGGCCGAGGCGATCGTCGGGCTGCGCCGCGCAGAGTCCGGACGGATAGTGCTGGAGGGAGTCGATCTGACGCATCGAAGTGTGGGCCAGCGGCGACGGCGCGGCGTGGCTTACATCCCGGAGGACCGCCATCGCGCCGGCCTGATTTTGGACTTTAATATCGCAGAGAACTTTCTTTTGGGACATGAGCATCAGCCGGAATGGGGGGGCGGTGTCGTGCTGGCAGCGCGCACGCTGCGCGCCCGCGCTTCCGATATGATCTCCCACTATTCCGTGCGCGTCGGCCCCCAGGAAGCCCTGACCCCGGCGCGCAACCTCTCGGGCGGCAACCAGCAGAAAGTCGTGGTCGCGAGGGCTATGGAGGGCGACCCGCGCCTGCTGGTCGCCTGCCAGCCCACGCGTGGGCTGGACGTGGAGGCGTCCCGCTTCGTCTACCGGGTCCTGCAGGAGGCAAAAACACGCGGGCTGGGAGTGCTGCTCTTCTCGCTCGATCTGGATGAGGTTCTGCACGTGTCCGACCGGATCGCGGTCCTGTTCAACGGGCGGCTGGCCGGCATTCTTTCCCGCGGCGAGGCGACGCCGGAGCGGCTCGGCGCGCTGATGACCGGCGCCGCCGGCAGTAAGGCCCCGTCATGAATCGAACGGTGCTGGGCAATATCCTGCGCCCCCTCTTGAGCGTGCTGGCCGGCCTGCTGCTGGCCGGTATCCTCATCCAGGCTTCCGGTTATAATGTGCCCGCCGCCTACAGCGCCCTGTGGACCGGCGCGACCGGCCTTCGTTCGGCTACCGGGACCCCCTCGCCGACCACGCTCTTCTTCCATCTCGGCGGATGGAGCGGCGCGCTCAACCTGTTCGTCCTGGCGCAGTCGCTGGCGCGGGTCACTCCCCTGCTCTTGACGGGACTGGCGGTGGCGCTTGGACTGCGCGCCGGGCTGTTCAACATCGGGGCGCAGGGCCAGATGACCTGTGGGGCGCTGGCCGCCGCGATCGCCGGCCAGGCCGGCGGCGCCCTCACGGGCACGCCTTCCCTCCTTAAAATCGGCCTGATCCTGCTGCTCGGCGGGGCGGCAGGCGCGCTCTGGGGCGCTCTCTCCGGGCTGCTCAAGGCAGCGCGCGGCGTCCATGAGGTTCTCTCGACCATCATGCTCAACTATATCGCCGCCAATCTCGCCGGCTACCTGGTCACCCATAGTCTCAAAGACCCCCACAGCATGGCCGCGCAGACGGGCCGGATCGCCCCTTCTACCTGGCTGCCGCCGCTGGTGCCGGGCAGCAACCTGACGGCAGGACTGTTTCTCGCCCTTATCGCCGTCCTGCTCTACGCCTTCCTGATGCGCCGCACCGCGCTGGGATACGAGATCCGCGCCGTGGGCTTGGGCGCAGAGGCGGCGCAGGCGGCAGGCACCCCCGTCGGCCGTACGCTCGTGACGACGCTGGCGCTCTCCGGCGCGCTGGCCGGCCTGGCAGGGGCCATTGAGGTGTTAGGCATCCACCATCGGTACGTGCAGGGCATCGAGGGCACCTACGGCTTCGATGGCATCGCGGTGGCGCTGCTAGGCAATCTGCAGGCGGGCGGAGTGGCGGCGGCAGCGCTCTTTTTCGGCGCGCTGGCAAACGGAGCCACGTTCATGCAGTTGCAGACGGACGTGCCGGACTCGGTCGCGGTCGTGGTGCAGGCGGTCGTGATCCTGTTTGCAGGCGTGCGCTATGCGCGCGTATGGTGGCGCCGGCAGAAGCCGCAACCGGCGGAAGAGGCCGTCTCGGAAGAAAGGCAGCGCGACTATGCCCCCCTCTGACGCCGGCCATTCCGCCTGGATGCTGGCCCTGTTCTGGGCCACCCTCTATAGCGCCACGCCGCTCGTGCTCGCAGCCCTCGGCGGGGTGCTTTCGGAGCGGTCCGGCGTGGTCAACATCGCTCTGGAGGGCCTGATCCTGGCGGGTGCCTTCGTAGGGGTCTGGGCCGGGCAGTCCTCCGCGCTGGTCGGGCTGCTGGCGGCGCTTTCTGCCGGCGCGCTGCTTGGCCTGCTCCACGCCTTCTTAACGCAAAAGACGCGCATGGACCATGTCGTCAGCGGGCTGGGCATCAATCTGCTGGTGCTGGGCGCGACACGCTATCTGGCGCTGCGCCTGTTCCCCAACGGCCTGCATATTGCGGGCCTCTCGCCCGCGCTGTTCCTTACGCTGGCGATTCTGCTGCCCTTCGTAGTCTTCCTGTTCCTGACGCGCTCGCGGTTCGGCCTGCGCCTGCGCGCCGTCGGGGAGAATCCGGAGAGAGCGCGGATGGCCGGCGTCGCGCCCGGTCCCCCTCGCTTCGCCGCCGTCACGCTCTCCGGCGTGCTCGGCGCGCTGGCCGGGGCCTATCTCTCGATGGCCGATGCCCACACCTTCTCCAGCAACATGTCGGCGGGAAAAGGCTATATCGCCCTGGCGGCCGTCATCTTCGGCAAATGGAATCCGCTGGGCGCGGCAGCGGGCGCGCTCTTCTTCGGCTTCTTCTACGCCCTGCAGACCCAGCTTCAGATCAGCGGCATCCCGCTCCGGTGGCTGGGTATCGAGTGGAATAGCCCCTACCTGCTCGACTCGCTGCCCTACCTGATGACCCTGGCCGCGCTGGCCGGCGTGGTCGGACGCGCCATCCCGCCGGCCTCCCTGGGCCGCGAGACTTCCGAATAAGGACCTTGAAACGATGATCATACTAGGTATCGATCCCGGCACGGCGACGACTGGCTACGGCATCGTCGAGAAGCAGGGCAATAACATCACCCACGTTACGCATGGGACCATCCTGACCGAGAAGACGGCGGAGATGCAGGACCGTCTCCTGTCCATCTATACCCAGCTCAACCGCCTCCTGGACGTGCATGAGCCGGACGTGGTCGTCACCGAGCGGCTGTTCTTCAGCAACAACGTCACCACAGCCCTGCAGGTCGGGCGGACCATCGGCGTGGTGCTGCTGGCGGCGGCGCAACGCGGCCTGCCCTGGATCGAATATCGTCCGATGGAAGTCAAGATGGCGGTGGTGGGTTACGGCGCGGCGGACAAGAAGCAGGTGCAGTATATGGTCACGCAGTTGCTCCATTTAGACAAAATTCCCCGTCCCGACGATGCCGCCGATGCGCTCGCCATCGCCGTCTGCCACGCCCACTCCGCCCACCTGACCAACTTGCAGAAGTTGGCGCCATGATCCCAATTCCGTGTTTCTCGCGGCCCTGATCTCATTCCGTTTGCTCGGGGTTGGTCGGGCGACTGAAGTTATAGACAGCAAAAGGCCAGGGGATAGAAATGTTTCCCCTGGCCGCAATCATGTTTGCCTTACAGCTCCTGAATGAGATGTGCCCTCGATCAGAAGCAATCAGCTAGGCTGCATAGGTGCGATTGCCGGTAAACAGGTTCCACAGGAACAGGATCACCGCTGCCACGATCAGAATGTGGATGATCGCGCCTACATGCCACACGAGCCACCCCAGCAGCCATAAGACTACCAGGACCGCTACAATCGCCCATAGAATCCCTGCCATTGTCTTTCCTCCATATCTCGGTGCGGCCTCTATGCTCAATTGAAGCCGCGCTCCTGAAAACAGTGGTTGTCATCCTTATAGGTAATAACAGGTCTGTTCGCGCTTCCCAACGGAATATATCGTAAGCCGCCTTCCCGGGAGGCATCTTGCATCCGACCGGTGATGAGTTGACGCATAGGGTGTCAAAAAGGTTCCGCAAACCGTGCAAAGACTGAGGGGTAATCATCCCCTCAGCTTTTTCTGGCGGGCGACCTGCGATTCGTAGAGGCGCGCGAGGAAATCGTAGAGGACCAATTCCTGCATGCGCTGTGCGCCCCGCAGCAGGCGGTTCATCTGCATGTGGATCAGACTTGGCAGCAGTTCCGCGCGGGAGACGGTCAGGCGGCCGGCTTGCTCGGCGGCGGTCCATTGAGTGATGATCGGCGTCAGCCGCTCCGAGCGCCGGTGCAGCGCGGCGAGTCCGGCGGCCAGCGGACTGGCCGCATCGTTGGCTGGATCGAGCAGCCCTTCTAACGACCGGCGCTCCTCGCGGAACCGGTCTCCAAGCTGGCGCTCCAGGTTCGTGTCGGCCCGGAACTCGCGGGCAAATCCCTGCCGGGCCTGCTTCATCAGCGCCCAGCGCTGTTCCAGGTCAAGACCGAAATCCGCCAGCAGCAGATCGGCGCCGCGCAGGGCCAGCCGCCAACGCTCTTCCAGGCCTGCATCGCCTGGCGTCAGGGCCCTCAGAATCTCCAGGGCCGCCTCGCTGTCCGCCCAGAACATCCGCTCCGCCAGCGGGATACCCTCCGGCCCGCCATAACGCTCCACTTCCCGTTCGTACGTATCGAATTGGAGCCGCCAGGCACGCCCCTCCTCCACTAAAGGAAGCAGGACCGCCTGGAGGGCAGGCAGGACGTGCGCCCGCAGGCTTTCCGGAGTGCCCTGGAAGCGCACGCGCAGGTGGGGTTCAGGATCTGCGTAGCGGAGGAAGAACCAGACATCCGCGGCACCCTCGGCCAGCAGCCCTTTGGCAAGCGGCGCAATCGCCTCCCGTAAGATCGCGTCGGCCGTTGCGGTACCGGAATAGAGTTTGGCATAGAGCCAGTCGGAGCCGGGCGGCAGGGTACGTGGCAGGGGGACTGGGGTAACCACTGTTGATTCCTGCGCCGTGCGACGCCGGGAAGGAAGCGGGCCTATCTCCGTGGAAGACGCCTCACCTGCCGGACGGCGCAGGAAGGGAACGACCAGCTCATGCACGAAGCGGCCTTCCGGTCCGTGCGCGCAGAGCCGGTCCGATGCCGGGAACGGCTCGACCAGCGCGGCTTCCTCACGCCCCGCCACCGCGGCCAGGAACGCCTCGACGCTGAACACGTTGTCCAGGTCCACCGGCAGCGTGTTATCGGCGTCGGCCAGCAGCAGACGCCGGGGCAGACGCCGCTCCGCACGCCAGCCCTGAACCGCCGCGAACCGTTCCCCACCTTTAAGCTTGTTCAGCCGCTGCAGCTCCTCTTTGCGGACCCGCCAGCGGGCGCGAGAAAGCACCAGTCGCCCCGCGCGCACCTGCGGCAGGAACGGGGCGCTCTCCAGCGCGCCCCAGCTCCACGTCACCCCGGACGTGACCGCCTGCTCCTGCAGCGAACAGAGGAAGCGGTAGACCCCCAGGCTGCGCGCGGTATAATTGTGGGCGGTGGTCAGGCGCGGAATGACCTCGCAGTCAAGCCGCTCCGAGCACAGGACGATGCGTCCCTCTCGCACGGAAACACGCAAGTCCTCGATGGGTATCTGCTGCTCCGGTGGGGCGCCGGAGGCGCCCAGATAGACGATCTCCCGCTCGCGCAGGACCGGCCGGCAGAGGACGTTGCCGATGCGCCCTTCCGGCAGATGCACGATCTCGGCAAAGACCGCTTCGGGATGCAGCGCCTCTTCCGTCCGAAGCTGCTGCTCGACCAGGCGGCGCAGCTCCGGGTCGGCATGACAGAAGCGTCCGAGCAGGCGCGCGCCGGAAGGGCCGAATCCCACGTCGAAGCTCACCTGGAAATCGCCGCGCGCCAGCGCCTCCTCCGATTCGGCGGCCAGGGAGGCCATGACCGCGAAGGAGTCGGGCAGAGGCTCCGCCGGCTCCTTGCCCGCCATCGCCTCCACATCCTGCGGCTCTAGAACGATCTCCGGCGCGCCCGATGCCAGCGCCGCCGCGAGCTTTTCGAGCAGAATGCGCTCGCGGGCGCCCCAGCGTGCCGTCTCCTCCGTCTTTGTCGGGAACGCCAGCCCTTTGAGCAGCGGCGCCGCCTCCGCAGACGACCCGCCGCCGGCGCCGGGCAGGCCGACGCCCACCTCCTCGTCCAGCGCCTCCAACAGCGGCACCTCCCGGCCTTCGTACCGTGCGGTGAACGCCTCCTGGAACTTCGTTAACAAATCTTCCCGGAAGCGCCCGGCCAGACGGTGCAGCAGTTGCGCGCCGCGCAGAATCTCCGCGACCGGCTCCGCGCCCAGCGTGATCTTAGAAGCGGGCTTGACCATGTCTACCTGGAACAGGCGAGGCAACTCCACCTTCGCCGGCAGGGTTTCCAGCATCTCCGCAATGGCGCGGTAGCGCGCCGGAGGCAGACCCAATCCGGCGGCATCCATGCCGGCCAATTCCGCGCGAACCTGATTCAGGATTGCGGCAGCCGGCTGCGTTTCCGGATACGCTTCCCACTGCGCGATGAGGGGATGGATCGGCTCCGGGCCGGTCACCGGCGGCGCGATCTCCGGCACGAGGATCTGGCTGTCGATCAGTTCCTCGACATAGGCTTCCGCCTCTTCCCACGTAATATCATCCTCTACCAGCGGCGCAGCCAACGCTGCAAGCGTTGCGCCCTGCCGCGCGCGGGCAAGCGTGGCCTCCAGGTAGTCGGTCGCCTCCACCGCGACCAGATGGTAAGTGCGCGCCTTGTCCTCCAGGCGGGTCTCGACGTAACGCAGGCGTCCGGCAGCGGTGTAAAGACTGGTATTGGGGAAGTAGCGCATCACGCGCCGCACATCGGGGTCTTGTCCGAGCGCATCGGTCAGAGCACAGAGGTAGTCCATGTCCAGCCGGGTGTGGCGCTGGTAGCGGGCGCGGCCGGGCAGACGCAGGCGGGTTTCCTTGCCTATCGTGCCGACGGACGCGCCGGCAAAGAGGCCGAAGGGAGTGGCGCGGCCCGCCATGCGGGCAAAATAGCGCGTCAGCGCGCGCTCGGCCCGCTGTCCCTTCTCGCTTTCTGGCTCACGCATCCAGAGCGAGATGGCAGCGTCAAGGTCCGGCGAGGCGACGAAGATCGCCTCACGCACTTCCGGGCGCGCCAGGGCAGCACACAGCCGCTCCCGCAGCCGCTCGCGATCCGCAGCGAGAACGGATTCCAGCCGGGCCGGATCGTCGCACGCCTGCGGCGCCTCCAGTCCCTCGCTCCAGACCTCGAACTCCTCAAAAGGCAGCAGGGGCGTGCGCAGCACGAAAAACCCTGCCGCCTCTAGATCTTTCTCTCTATCCATTTCCTGTACCGACTGTCAGGTTGCAGAGAATAAACCACTCGCTTCGCTAGAGCGAAGCGAGTGGGTGGTTCATTTTCGAGAGATTACGGTCAGGCGACTCGCTTTGGGCCGGAGAGCAAAAGCATGCGGTCCCAGGCCGGCTCGATCGGCGTGATGGCTGCCAGGAGGGCCAGCGCCACGCCGGCCGCGCCGGTGAGCAGGCCGGGATCGGCTTCCCAGCGCAGGGCATCGTCCGGGCCGGGCAGCCAGGCGGGATAGCCGGCCACGGCCATTCCCGGCTGCCGCATCTGCAGGGCACGCTCCAGCCAGTACCGGGCGGCAGCGCCGAGACGCGGCTCCCCGGTCGCCTGGTAGAGCCGGTTGAAAAGATGGCCCAGGCCGGCGGCGCCGTGGCAGAGGCCCGCGTCCTGCACCCCGGCCTCTGAGACCGGTCGTTGCGCTGCGCGGCAGGCGACCTCCAGAGCTTCTGCTTCCCAGTCCTCCCGCCCGGCGCCGCGCGCTGCCAGCAGCAGCGTGACGGCGACGCCGGGATCCCCATAGCACCACGCCGACCGCGAGGCTTCCAGAGGGATACCCGGCCCGACCCACGAGGGAAAACTGCCGCCCGAATCGGGAGGCAGCTTCTGGCGCAGCAGCCAGGCCACCGCCACCTCCAGCAGCGGCTGCGCCCGCTCACGCGCGATGCCCGCATGACACGCGATGCCCAGCAGCCCGATGACGCCCGGCACGCCGTGCGCGAGCCCCAGATTGTAGTAGCCGGCCGGACAGAGCTTCCGCTGCCACCCCGGCAGACGCTGGGCCGGGGTGAACCAGGCCGCGCCCTCGTCACTACGTTCTGCGGCCTCCTCCAGGCGGGCGATGACCTGCTCCAGGCAGGCTGCCGCCGAGGGACGCGGCAGCCGCTCCGCCGCGTAGACGCCTATGCCGACCAGGCCGTTGATAAGATCGTACTCGCTCCGCCAGGAAGACTGGCCCAGGTAGTCCAGCAGCGCCGCATCGATCTCTTCGCCGGCATCCTCTTCGTCTTCTTCCGTCTCCTGCAGATGGGCTACCGCCCAGGCGATGCCGGTAAAGCCACTGTAGAGATTGGGCGGCATCGGCAGCGTGCTGAGGGCGACGATCCCGTCCTCCAGAAACCGCGCCGCCGTCTCGGCTGCCTCGCCGTCGAAGCCTGCTTGAGCGAGATAGGCAAAGAGGACCGCCAGGCCCGTCCGCCCGCCTGCCAGCGAGACCTCCTCCAGCCGCTGCCGGTCCGGAAGGGACGCCTCCATCGGCAGGGAGTAAGCCGGCGGCGGGTCACGCAGCTCCTGCGCGATTTCCAGAAGGATCGCCTTAGCGCACGCAGCCAAATCCCCCTCCAAAAGAGGCTGCCAGGCCACCGTAACGGCATTCGACTTCGCGTTTCCTTGCGTCATCATGTTGCGATCTTTCCTGCTCTTACTCGATCCGGATTTCCTATTCAACAGCTCCGGCGCGATTCCTTCCGCCTGCTAGCCCGGCCAATGGCTCGAAATCTTTCTTCGTTTGATTGTATAATGATTTCTGTTGGCGCAAGGCCACCTCGATACTCCCCGGAGGACAAGCATGACCGCTCCCGTGTTAACGACCGAGATACCCGGCCTGAAACGCTTTACGACCGGTAAGGTGCGCGACGTCTACGATCTGGGCGACACCCTGCTCCTGGTCGCTACAGACCGCATCTCCGCCTTCGACGTGGTCATGCCCAACGGCATCCCGGACAAAGGCCGAGTCCTCACGCAGCTCTCCCGGTTCTGGTTCCGGCGCTTGCGCCCGCTGGTCTCCACCCACACGATTACCTTCGATACCTTCTTCATTACCGACCGGCTCGCTGAGGCGGGCGCCACCGTGACGCCGGAGATTCGGACGATGCTGGCCGGGCGCTCCATGCTGGCCGTCAAGGCGAAAGCGTTTCCGGTGGAGTGCGTGGTGCGCGGCTACCTGGCCGGCTCGCTGTGGAAGGAGTACCGGCAGGCAGGCGGAGAGCGGGAGCCGGTCACGCTGCACGGCATTGCCCTGCCGGCAGGCCTGCGGGAGTCCGACCGGCTGCCCCAGCCCATCTTTACCCCGGCAACCAAGGCCGCCAGCGGCCACGACGAGAATATCAGCCTGGAGGAAGCCGCGCGGGTCGTCGGCGAGGAGACCGCCCGCGATCTGGCAGAAACCAGCATCACTCTCTATACGGCCGCCGCCGCCCACGCTCGACGTCACGGCATCATCATTGCCGACACCAAGTTCGAGTTCGGCCTGCACGCCGGCGCGCTCACCCTGATCGACGAAGTGCTGACGCCCGATTCCTCGCGCTTCTGGGACGAGGAGATCTACATGCCCGGCCGCCCGCAGCCTTCCTACGATAAACAGTATGTGCGCGATTGGCTGGAAGCTTCCGGCTGGAACAAAGAGCCGCCCGCGCCCACACTCCCCGACGACGTGGTCGCCCGCACGGCGGAGAAATACCGGGAAGCCTACCGCCGCATCGTCGGCCATCCCCTTCCCTACGAGAACGCGCTGCCGGCCGATCCTCTGAAGGCATAGCCGCAAGCACGAAAAAGGAAGCCGAATGTGGGGAACATCTTGTCTTTTATGACGTAGGGGTAAGTTAGCCTATGGTGAGTCGATCTTCATGCCGGATAGCACGCCCCACAATCAGGATCCGTCCCTGGAAGAACGCTTTCGCCAAGCCGAGGAGCGCCTGCGCCTGGTCCTGGAAAGCGTGCGAGACTACGCCATCTTCACCCTGGACAAGGACAACCGCGTGACTTCCTGGAATGCGGGCGCCCAGCATATCCTCGGCTATGAAGCCCAGGAGATCCTCGGACAGTCCGGCAGTCTCTTGTTTACGCCTGAGGATCGCGAGCGTGGGGAACCTGAAAAAGAACTGCGCACAGCGGAAGCAGAGGGACGTGCAGAGGACGAGCGCTGGCATATGCGCAAGGACGGCAGCCGTTTCTGGGCCTCGGGCGTGATGACGGCTTTGCGCGATGGAGAGCTGCATGGTTTTGTCAAAATCATGCGGGATATGACGGAGCGCAAGCAGGCGGAGGAGGAACGAGCGCGCCAGCAGGCCTACATTGCCGAGCAGGAGCGCCGCGCCAGCGTTCTACAGGAACGCAACCGTATCGCCCTGGATATCCACGATAGCCTGGCCCAGGGCTTTGCCGGCATCGCCATGCAGTTGGAAGTGGCGGAGAACGCCCTGGAGCAATCCCGCAAGGCGATCGTCCAGGCCCGCGATATCGCGCGCCAGAGTCTGGGGGACGCCCGCCGTTCCATCCGTGCCCTGCGACCGGAGGGTCTGGAAGGTCGCGCTCTGGCCGAAGCGCTGGCGCATCTTGTCGAGCAGACCCGTTTTGCGCAAACGGCCCGAACGGACTTTGCGCTCGCCGGGACGCCTTATGCCCTGCCCTCCGAGATAGAAGTCGAGTTGCTGCGTATTGCCCAGGAAGCGCTGACCAATGCGCAGAAACATGCGCAGGCAACCCACATACAGATCACGCTGACCTTCGCGTCCGATCAGGTCCGGTTGAGCATCCAGGATAACGGGATTGGCTTCGATACGACGCAGGAAGGCGCCAATAGCCGTTACGGACTGCCGGGAATGCGTGAGCGCGCGGAGCGTATCGGGGGTCGCCTGACGATGACCAGCCAGCCCGGACAGGGCGCTCTGATCACCGTCATCGTTCCTATTCCCGAATCGGCGCTTCCATCTCCTGAAGTATGACTAGTAACAAATCCATTCGCATTTTAATCGCAGACGACCATCCGGTGGTGCGCGCCGGGCTGGCGGCCATGATCTCCAGCCAGCCGGACATGGAGGTCATCGGTCAGGCGTGCAACGGCCAGGAAGCGATCGACTTCTTTCGCAGCCATTCCCCGGACGTCGCGCTGATCGACTGGCGGATGCCCCAGATAAGCGGCTGGCAGGCCACCGCGACCATCTGCCGTGAATTCCCCAACGCCCACATCATCGTGTTGACTACCTACGACGATCACGAAGACATCTACCGCGCCATTCAGGCCGGCGCCCATGCCTATCTGCTCAAGGATATTCCAGGGGAAGAGCTCTTCCGCACGATACGTCAGGTACATTCCGGGCAGATCTGTCTTCCTGCCGAGATGGCCGCCAAGCTCGCGCAGCGCCTGCGCTGCCAGGAATTGACGGCGCGCGAGCTGGAAGTGCTGCAATTGATGGCTGCCGGACAGAGCAACCAGGAGATCGGCCAGACCTTATACATTACCGAAGCGACGGTCAAGGGACACGTCAGCAGTATTCTCACAAAGTTGGACGCTAGCGATCGCACCCAGGCCGTCACAGAAGGTCTCCGGCGAGGCATTATTCGGCTTTAACGAACCCACAGCCACGTATTTTTATAACTTTCGCTTACCTTCATACCCTCCTCAAGTAGGGTTTGCCAGCCAGTCTAAAGGCTACGGTCAAAATAGCCCCCCAGGACGGTGACATTCGGCCGGTGAAAACGATATATTGGCTGGTAAGGGGAGTCCGCCAGCTTTTCCCGAGAATCGGGCTCCCCCATGCATCGACGCAGATAGCACAAGGGGCAGCCATGACGCTGGAACGACAACGCAAGACGATTCAAGACCGATCCATCTCCCTCCAACAACACGCACGCCATCTTTGCGACCGGGCCTTAGAGACGATCGCGCGCTCGAAGCGATCCTGCCGGGAGTGCGCTCAAAGACGACAGCGTCTCCAGGCTCTCCACTATTCTCCATCAACGCCGGCACGCTCATTAAGGACGCCCGCTACGCCCCGACTCCCGCGAACAGAACGCCTGGCGGATAATGCTCTGATAGAACGCTGCAAAGCCAACGATCCTGAAGCCTGGAAGGTGTTGATCGACCGTTACCAGGAGCGGATCTATGGCTATGCGCACTCCCTGTGCGGCAATGATGCCGACGCCGGCGACATCACTGCCGAAGTTCTGATTCGCGTGTATCAGAACATTCAGTCGTACCGCCAGGATGCGACTTCCTTCCGCGCCTGGGCGCTGCGGATCACGCGGAACACCTATGTGGATGTCTGTATTCGCAATCGCGATCACGGACATTTGAGTCTGTCTGCGCCCCTGCACCCCGACGACGCAGACTGGACCCATCAGATCAAAGATCGAAGTCCCTCTCCGGAGGCTATCTGTCTTGAGAAAGAAAGCGTGCATAGGCTGATGGAAGGCATTCGCTACCTCCCCGACTATCAACGCGAGGTCCTGACGTTATTCGTTCAAGGGCGGACGTACGAACAGATCATGGCGCAGACCGGGCTTTCCATGGGGACCGTCAAGTCGCGATTGAACCGCGCCCGCAAAATGCTTTCCGAGCGCTGCCTTCCTGAAAGTCAGGATCACGGATCACACCGATGGCCCGAAGAGACAGGGATACGGTCCTTCTCACTCGGTCTAAGCGATCGATAGCGCAAATTCTAGCGAGAAGGGTTTTTATCCCAGGTCACCTGCCCGGCGTTCGGGCCGCTCGCATACGCGCGAATTCTAGCGAGAAGGGTTTTTATCCGTGTCCTCCGTGAGATCCGTGCTATCCGTGATTCAGATATTTATTTAGCCAGGCGAGGTTGCGCTGCAGACGGTCCACGCGCAGGCTGGGCGGGCCGCCGCGCGAGAGGCCGTGTGAGGTCTCCGCCGGATAGCGCACGAACTCGACGGGCTTGCGCTGCAGCCGCAGCGCCGCGAACAGCTCCTCCGCCTGGCCGATGTCGCAGCGCAGGTCGCCGTCGCTGTGGATGAGCAGGAGGGGAGTCTTGATGTTGCCGGCGTAGGCCAGCGGCGAGCAGCGCCACAGGTCGGCGGGATCCTCCCAGGCGTTGCCCTGGAAGTAGACGCCGTGCCGCCAGGGAAAGTCGGACGTGCCGCTCATGCTGTGCAGGTTCGCCACGAGGCGGTCGGCAATAGCGCACGCAAAGCGGTCTGTATGGCCGACGGCCCAGGCCGTCATGTAGCCGCCGTAGGAGCCGCCCATGATCGCCATGCGGTCCTTGTCCACAAAAGGCAGGTTGGCTGCATAATCGGCGGCGGCCATAATGTCCCGGAAATCCGCCCCACCCCAATCGCCTTTGATCGCCTTCGTGTGCGCCTCCCCATAGCCCTTGCTGCCCCGCAGGTTGGTGAACAGGACCACGTAGCCCTCCGCAGCCAGGAACTGCATCTCATGAAAGAGGGTATTGCCGTACTGCGCGTGCGGGCCGCCGTGAACATAGAGGACCAGCGGAACCTTTTTGGTGGGATCGAATCCGGCGGGCCGGAGCAGCCAGCCGTGGACCTGCCCTCCTTCCCCGTTGGGAATGGTGACCGGCTCCGGCTTTTCCACCTGCGCCTCTTCCAGCCAGGCCTGATTGAGCTGCGTGCGCTGCTGCAGCGGCAGCGGGCCGGTCGGCGTTTCGAGCACGCCCGCAAAAACCTCCATCGGAGTCGTGGGCGTCGCCAGCGTGACGGCGACGGTGCGTCCGTCCGGCGCGACGCTGAAGCCGCCCATCTCGCGCCCGCTTTCGGTCAACGCGACCGGATCGCCGCCCTCAGCGTTGACGACGTAGAGCTTCGTGTCCCCGAAGGTGCTGATAGCGAAGAAGAGACGCCGGCTGTCGGGTGACCAGACGATCTCGCTGCCGACGTCATGCACGTCGGAGAGCGTGAGGTGGCCGACGGCCAGGTCCGTGTGGCCGGTCAGGTCGCGGGCCGTGTCGCCGCCTTCGGCGGGAAGGAGCAGAAGCCGGTCGTTATTGGTGCCCCACTGGTCGTCGGGATCGGGATTGCCGGCGTAGGCGAAAGTGCGGCCGTCCGGCGACCAGGTCAATCCCCCTTTTGGCCCGAAAGGAGACGGGATTCGTTTCATCTCGCCCCCTGCCGCCGGAAGGGTCCAGATGTCCTCATGGGCCGGTTCCACGTCCGTGTACTCGCGGCGGTCGGAGAGGAAGGCGAGGGTCTGGCTGTCCGGTGACCAGACCGGGGCCTGGCAGTCGTAGTCGCCGGTCGTCAGTTGGCGCGCTTCGCCGGTGCTCACGTCGGTGACCCAGACCTGCCAATAAGAATGATCGTAGTAGCCGAATCCGTCCAGACGATAGAAAAGGCGGATGTGCCGGCGCGGCGGCGAAGGCAGCTCCTTCTTATGGCGCTCCTCGGCCACCTCTTTGCGGTAGGCTTCCGGCGTGGCGCGGAACAGGAAGGCGATTTTCGAGCCGTCCGGCGACCAGCGAATGGCTTGGATGCCCCCGTCTTCCAGCTTCGTCATGGCCTGCGCTTCGCCGCCGTCCGCCGGAATGAGATAGATCTGGCTCTTGGGCTTCTGGCGGTCGGAGAGAAAGGCGATCCACTTCCCGTCCGGCGACCAGCGCGGGCTGCTGTCGCTAAACTCCCCGCCGGTGAAGCGGCGCGGCTCGCCGTCCTGGGTCGGGACCAGCCAGATTTCGCCCCGATACTTGTCCTTTTCAGCATCGATATGGCGCACCACGCAGGCAATGCGCGCCCCGTCCGGCGCGATCTGCGGATCGCTCACCAGCCGGATCAGCTTGAAATCCTCTGCGGTTATCTTGCGAGACATCGCGGCCTATTCTCCTTAACAAGAGCATTCCCTTTGCCTTTGTGGAGGTCATTTCGCGATATGCCCTCCTTTTTCCTGGCTGCCATACAGAACAGGCAAAACTGCCCGATCACAATTCGCCGGCTGGCTCCAGCGCGCAGGCAACGGCCTGCTCCAGAGTCAGAGCGGCGCCTATGTCGAAGGCCGCGGAGAAACGATCGGCGCCCATAGCCGCCTGCAGATCGGCGCGCTGCCGGTCGGCCTGGGCCTGCTCCTCCGGCGAGAGGGAGATGCCAAGCGATTCGCGATGGGCCTGCACGGCGCCGAACAGCCGTGCCGCCCGCTCTTCCTGCCCCTGCATCTGCGCCAGCCTTCCCAGCGCTTCCAGCGCCGCGATCGTCTCCCGCTTTTCTCCTCGCTCGCGGCGGATCAGAAGACACTCTTTGAGATAAGACAGGGCTGCCGCGTAATCGCCTTCTTTACCGGCCAGCGGTCCCAGCCCAAGAAGCAGCTCGGCAACGGCATTGTTATCTCCTATCTCCCGCCGCAGTGCCAGGCTTTCTTCTTGCAGCGCGCGGGCCGAAGCCGTGCGCCCCTGCTCCTCCTCCACGAGCGCCAGACTGGCAAGCGAAGTGGCGATTCCCCGCTGCTCTCCCAATTGGCGATAGAGATCCAGACATTCGGCAGCCAGGGCACGCGCCCGAGGATAGTCCTTCTCGGCGCGCGCCAGCTCGGCCAGGGCATCCAGCACGATCGCGATCCGCCAGGAATCGCCTGCCAGCCGGCGCAGCATCAGACTCTCTTCCAGAAGCAGGCGCGCGGCAGCATAGTCCCCTTGATCCAGAACGACTTTGCCCAGGTTGCTCAGCGCTACTGCGATCTTATCCGGCATACCCGATTCGCGTCGCAATGCCAGGCTCTGTTCGAGCAGCGACCGGGCCAGCCGATAGTCCCCATAGCGGCGCGCCAGCGTGCCGAAGTTGCTCAGGGTGGCGGCAACAGCCTCTCTATCGTCCAGCTTTCGATTGATGCTCAACCCCTCTTCATAGCAGGCGAAGGCGGTTACATAGTCGCCCTGGTAGCTGATGGCAAGGCCCAGATCATTGAGCGCCGAGGCGATATCGGGTTCGCGCTCCCATGTCCGATAGAGGGCCAGACGCTCCCCGAACAGGTCGCGCGCGGCGGCGTAATCTCCCTGGTAGAACGCCAGGAATCCAGCGCTTTTGAGCGCCGGCGCGCGCACCTCCGAAAGCTCCTGCGATTCCGCCTTCGCCAGGAGCGCGGTGAAGCGCACCCTTCCCTCTCTCAAATGACCGTGCCTGATCCAGAAATCCGCCAGCGCGCGCGCCAGAAGCAATCCGGCCTGCACGTCGTTTCCAAGCATACACCACTCCAGGGCCGCCCGCGCATTATCGTGTTCTAGATCCAACTGCGCCAATACCCCCGCCTGCTCCGCTCCCTTCAGTCTTGCCTGCGCCTCCTGGGCTAGCTGCAGACACCAATCCAGATGCCGTTTCCTTACCGGCTCTTCTTCTCCGCTTTCCTGCAGCTTTTCCAGAGCATACTGGCGGATCGTCTCCAGCATCCGATACCGGCCGTATCCTGCCTGCTCCTCAAACACCACCAGGCTCTTCTCTACCAGGCTCGTCAGAAGGTCTAGGACTTCCCATTCCTGAATCGCCCCCTCGCCCCTTGTGGCAGAGGGGATCAGGGAGTGAGGGGTAAGGGCACAAACCGTCTCCACCGCTTCCAGACAGAAACCACCCACAAACACCGATAGACGCCAGAGCAGCACCCGTTCCTTCTCACTCAGCAGTTGATACGACCAGTCCAACAGGGCCCGCAGCGTCTGCTGCCTCGGCAATGCCGTGCGACTGCCCCCGGTCAACAGAGCGAACCGGTCGTCCAGACGCCGGGCGATCTGCTCGACGGGCATGGCTTTGACCCGCGCCGCCGCCAATTCGATGGCTAGGGGCAGACCATCCAGACGCTGACAGGCCGAGGCCAGGGCGGGGGCATTGGCCTCCGTGAGCGCAAAGGCCGGCTGATGGAAGCGTGCCCGCTCCACGAACAGGCGCACCGCCTCATACTGGAGCAGGCTGGACAGGGAAGGCAGCTTATCCGGATCGGGCAAGGAAAGGGAAGGCACCCGAAAGCATAGCTCCCCGGCAATACCCAGGGCTTCCCGGCTGGTGGCTAAAAGCGATAGATGCGGGCAAGCCTTCAAGAGAGTTTCGGCCAGTTGGGCGCAGGCTTCGATCAGATGCTCGCAGTTATCCAGGAGGAGTAGGAGCTTCTGCGGCGCAAGCGCGGCGCACACGCTCTGCAGGAGAGGCCGTCCCGGCTCTTCCGGAATGGCTAAGGCCTGTGCGACGGCCTGCGCCACGAGGCTCGCATCGGTCAGGGGAGCCAGATCCACCATCCAGGCGCCATCCGGAAAGCGCGGCTGCAGATGCGCGGCTACCTGAAGCGCCAGCCGGGTCTTGCCGGCGCCGCCAGGGCCGGTAAGGGTCAAGAGGCGAGTCTGCTGCATCGACGCTTCGATCTGCTGCAGCTCTCGCTCCCGACCGATGAAGGAGGTCAGCGGCATCTGCAGATTGGTGGGGATGACCTCAGAGGGGCGGTAACGCCCGGTCCGGCTGCCAGGGCCGGCAGGCACGCGCGCGCTTTCCTCGGCCTCCAGCGGTCGCGAGGTCGTCTCCCCGCTCCGCAGTTGTTCGGCCAGACTCTGAAGGGCGCGGGAAGGCGTGGTCCCCAGCGCCTCCTGAAGCGTCGCCTCCAGTTCTTTGTACTGGCGCAGCGCTTCGGACGGCCTTCTGGCGGCCACATAGAGGCGCATCAGGTCATAGTGCGAAGCCTCCCGCAGAGGATCGGCCTCCACCGCCTTGCGCGCCGCCTCGATCGCTCCCAAAAGGTCGCCGGTCTTGGCTCGTGCCAGCGCCAGCCGGCTTAAGGCGCTGCGGTACGTCTCGGCCAGCCGCTCCCGCTCCGGTGCAATCCATTCTTCATAGTAGCCGGCCAGCAGCTCGCCGGTATAGAGCGCGACCGCCTCTTCGAGAAGGGACACCTGCGTTGCCGGCGTGTCTGCCTGAGAGGCAGAGCGCAACGTTGTCTCAAAATGGGAAACGTCGCTGGTGAAGAGGCTGGGATCGAGGCGCGCTTGCATGCGGTCGGCCAGGAGCAGGCTTTGCGAGGACTCGTCCTCCGTTCCCAGGCAGCGACGCAGGGCGGAAAGCGCCTGTTTGAGCCGGTTTCGGGTGGCTTCGGGCTCTTCGTCGGGCCACAGCTTCTCGGCCAGGATCTCGCGGGAGTGCGCTCGCTGGGGAAAGAGGGCCAGATAGGCCAGCAAGGCGGCGGTCTTGCGGGTCTCGAAGCGGGCCTGAGAGCCGCCTTTATGGCGGACCTGAAACCCACCGAAAAGCTGGATATGCCAGAGGATGTCCATAAGCTATCCGCACGGCTTCCCGCTGATCGCTCAGGGGGCTTCGAGCAAGCAAGCGTCTGAAAGTTACGATATCGCCGGAAAGTCCAGCGAGGTATGGGCGGGCCGCAATTGGTCTTTTATTGTACCGCAGACAGACGAGACCCGGCAAATAAATCGCGGCGGACGTTCCCGACCGAATCTGGAACGGAAACGGGCCGACAAACGTCGAATGAGTAAGCCAGCATACAATCCGGCGAGCATTTGTTTTGGAACGAAATGAGGAGCGAGCCATGACGACATCACCGGAACCGGAGATCGCCTCACCGCCATCGGAAACACCGGCCCCCCCGCAGGCCGTTCGTCGGGCGCATCCCCGCTCAAAACTGCTGATCGCGGGCCTGGTCCTCCTTCTGCTGCTCATCGCATTCGGCGGTTGGGCCTACTATGCGACACGGCCTTATCCGGCCGCCGTCACCCAGCGGGATATTGTCGCCACCATCACTCTCTCCGGCGCGGCGGTCGCGCCGCCCTCCGCACAGGCCATCCTTCTGCCACCCTATCACGCGCCCGTCGACAAAGTGCTCTCCAGCGTGGGCGCCCATGTCCGGCGCGGTGACGTGCTGGTGCGGCTGGCGCTGTCTTCCGTGCAGGAAGCTTACCGCCAGGCCCGGCAGAACGAGAAGGATGCGGAGACCGCCTACGCCAACGCCGCCCGTCAGTATGAAGACTCCATCCGAGCGGCCCGAAAGCAGTTGGCGGACGCCCGCCGCGCGGCCGTAGCGGCTCGTCAGACCGCCTCCCCGCCCGCCACATCTTCGGATACGAATGCCCCTCCGAGCGATGAGCCTTCCTCGACCGACCAGAGCACGACGGACCAGACGACCACGACCGATCTGGCGACGGGCACCGACCCGTCTCAGGCGATGGCGCAGGTACAGGCTGCCCAGCAGACGCTCCAGCAGGCGATTGCGGACCGGGACGCCGGGCTGGCTCCCTACCGGCAGCAGCTCGATGCGGCGCGGCAGGCGCTTGCGGATGCCCGCTCCGGCGAGCGGCTGGCCCTGATCCGCGCGCCGATTTCGGGCACGGTGCTGGAGCTGAACGCGGTGCCGGGCCAGTCGATCGGGTCCGATGCGAAGACACCGGTGGCTGTCATCGTCAACCTGAAAGACCTGCAGGTCCAGGCGAGCATGGATGCCAAGCAGGGAGCGAACGTGAAACCGGGTCTGCCGGCCGCGCTGGCTTTTGCGGGCCTTCCGGACCAAAATTATGCCGGCACCGTAGGACGACTCACCACCCAGATGGTCACCAAAGCTGGCGGGCTGATCAAGGAGCAGCGCTACGTCGCCCTCATCGACTTCGACAACGACCAGAAGCGCGTCAAGCCCGGCGCGGCGGCGACGGTCTCCATCAAGCTGGGCGCCGCGAAACATGTCTTAGCCGTTCCTAACGACGCCGTCCAGACCGACGCGGCAGGCCGCACATTCGTCAAGGCGCTGCGCAACGGGCAGTGGCAGGTCGTCTACGTGCAGGCCGGCCTGAGCGACGGCCAGTTCACGCAGATCAAATCCGGCCTGAAGAAAGATGAGACGATCGAAGTCCAGCCCAAGCTCGGCGAGAAACTCAAGCTGCCATAAACCTCTCTTGGAAAATCACACGCATGGATATTCTGCTGCAACTGATGGCGAGTTCCAGCCTGGCGGCCTTCGCGGGCCTGCGCGCCTGGTTTCCGCTGCTGGTTCTGGGCCTCCTGGCGCGAGATGGTTACGCCCACATCAACCCGGACTTCCAGGCTCTGACCACCACACCTGTGCTGATCGGACTGGGCGTCCTGACCATCCTGGAGTTTCTGGGCGATAAAGTCATCGCGGTGGATCACTTTCTGGACGCCGTAGGAACCCTATTGCGCCCGCTCTCCGGTGCGGTGCTGGCTTCGGCGACATTGACTGGCCTGGACCCAACTACCTCTGTAATAATCGGCAGCCTGCTGGGCGGGAGCACGGCGTTCACGGTCCACACGGGAAAGGCGGTTACCCGTGCGAAGGCTAGCCTGCTCGCGCCCCTGCATCTAGGCACGGGCAATGTCGCGCTTTCCTTTACCGAAGATATTATCTCGGCCGGCGGCGCCTGGCTGGTGTTCCATCATCCCGTCTTCGCCTTCATCCTGGCCGTGTTCCTGGTCCTGCTGGCGCTCCTGCTGATCGTCTTCGCCATCCGGACCGGCACGAAGATATTCCACTTCCTGACCGGCCGCCGCGTCCCGCCGGCAGCGACCTCTTAAGCGGACTTCTAGGTCCCATCGCGACACCTATGCAGAGCGACCCAACGCAGGGAGGATATGCATGGCAATCACTTACACTCTGAACCTGGAGGGCGTGGACTGGCAGGAAATGAAGGAGCGGGTAGCCGAGGACGACTTCGACAACGGGCGCACCCCGGAGCAGTTGCAACAGTCCTTCCGGAATAGCCACTCCGCCTGCATCGCCTACGCCAATGGCCGCATCATCGGGACTGCCCGCGTCCTCTCCGACGGCGTCTGCAACGCCTACCTCGTGGACGTCTGGACCTACACGCCGTTCCGCCGCCAGGGTGTCGCCCGAACCATGATCGAAACGCTGCTGGAACGACTGCCCGGACAGCACGTCTACCTCCAGACCGACGATGCCACGGAGTTCTACAAAAAGCTCGGCTTTACCGAGCGCCCTACCGGCATGGAAATCGTTGTCGGCCAGTGGCTTGTTAACGAGCCATAAAATGATCTCTATGCTGCAAAATCAGCAACATAAATTGGCAAAAAGAGGATTCCTGGCCTGGATACTCGAATACCTATTTTGTATTACGGATGACCGCCCATCGGCTGAAGGACAGTGAATAGGCCGCTCCAGCGATTTGCCTGTCTGGTAGCCACCGGATACCGGATAAGGTAAGGATTGAAGATCATAATGTGACATATTTCACACAAAGGCTGTGGCGAAATTCACTTCTCAATTGCCACCAAACCTGCTAGAATCAAGACGGAATTGCCCAACACGGAAGGACGAACCGGAGATAGAGGCATACGCCTGTTCCCCTTATCCAGTTCGATGATTAATATCCATGTCAGAATCAGATGTGCCTAGAAAAATAGAAAATTTAGATTGGGAATTGATCGTTGAGCGGATACATTCCGGGCAATGTGTGCCGTTCCTTGGCGCGGCCGTAAATGCCAGCAGAGACGGCTACCTGGGGTTGGAATTGGCCAACGGCGTAACAAAACAATTGGTCGAAGATCTGTTTGGCATTCAGATCGATAGTTTGGAGGATTGCGCGAAGGTAAGTATCAGCCCTGGCCTAGGTGAAACGTTGAAGGAGCATTTGCAACGTCAGCTAAATAATTATCCTGACCTTTCTTACCCGAGAATATACGACCTATCGCGAGTGGCCTTTCATGTCTACCGGAAGGTGGGGGAGGACAAGAGATTCATGGAACTTCTCCAAAGGATACTTCCTGACCAGAAACGCCAGCCTTCCAAGTTGCTTCGCGTATTAGCCCGCCTCCCGGTCAAATTAATCGTTACCACGAATTATGACCGCCTGATGGAACGAGCCTTGATGGAAGCTTCTTTTATAAGGCCGGATATGACACAAAATCCAGTCGCCCAATTGCTTCAACAGGTTCCTCCTGGTCCGTTTTTGCAGAAACAGTTGTCTAAAACCTCTCTAGCTGTTTTGGAAAAAGATCCTTCCTCAAAAGAGGCTGGACAAGTGGCAGCCAAACTGCTGAATGATATCAAGGATCCTGTAGATCTGATTACCAGTTTAGCGGATTGGAATAACCCTATTTCCGTTTTCTTAATGGAGCGATTCCAACACTATACCCGCGCATTGATCGAGGGTTTTGGGAAAGATATTTCCCCATCTCATACCCTGATCTTGCGGGTGATTATCAATCTCAACCGTATTATTTCTGAGGTGCGGCTTTACGAGCAGGAGGTGTTTAAGTCGCTTATCGACCAGAACCTGAATATCAAAGAGCAGATTGAAATGGTGCCTGAAGCTGAGGATCAAATCTCCGTCCATCCAATGGAGCGAAAAGCCCGTATTTACCGTATCAATCGAACTCTTCTGGAGCTTGCTTATCCAAATGCGCTCGATGCCATAGATAAAGACTCTTTCATTGTTCTTGAGCAGCCGATCAACGGGTTTAAGAGTACAGAACTTAAGGAGTACGATAACCTTCTCTCAGAGCATGAAGGGACCATCGTATACAAAATTCATGGCGGATTTTGCGATGTAGAACCACCAGGTGGATATCCGCCTGTCGTCATTACTGAAGAAGACTACATTCAATTTTTAACAGTCATGGGGAATCCAAAGGAGAATATTCCTCGCCTGCTACAAGAAAAGCTACCAGATAGTACCCTTCTGTTCTTGGGCTATGGTCTTGAGGATTGGGACTTCCGAACTCTCTATAAATCATGGATTGAGCAGCTCCCCAAAAATATGCAACGAAAATCCTTCGCTATTCGACTTAATCCGCCGAAATACTGGGTTGATTTCTGGAAAGAAAAGAAGGTAACGATCTATGATATGGATTTATATGAGTTTGCAAAGGAACTAGAGATCCGCTATAAAGCTTATCGGGCCAGCCATCCTATAGGTCGAGAAGGGAGGTAAGAGATTGGCTGAAACCCCGTATAAATTTCTCGACCAATACAATTCAGAGGATTCTGATATATTCTTTGGCCGGGAAAAAGAGATCCGGATTCTACAGTCCGACATCGTAATCAGCCGCCTAGTAGTGCTCTTTGCTCGAACGGGCACGGGTAAAACCTCGCTTATCGACGCCGGCGTACGGCCGCGATTGAATAAACGTGGCTACAAGACACTTCTTATCCGTGTCCATCGTAATCCATCCGACTCTGCACAGAAGGGATTCGATCAGAACAGGCAGATCCTTGGCCCTTTACCGGAAGCTTTGCGGGCGCAGCCATTAGAGGTCAAACTGGCGGAACAGTTGAAATACCTGGCCGATCATTCCGATCGATCCATCGTCCTTTTCTTCGATCAATTCGAGGAGTTTTTCATCTATTATTTTCGCGATCATCCCGAGCAAGCACGCCGGTTCATTTCTGACCTGGCTAAGACCATTCAAGATCCGGACCTTGGCGTGCATATCGTTCTGTCCATGCGGGAAGAGTTCTTCCATGAACTGAATCTATTTCGGGACTATATTCCGACCATTTTTCATAATGAATCGAATCTGCGTCTGCGCTGGTTTAATGAAGTTCAGGCTCGTGAGGCGATCGTAAAACCGGCCGGTGAGTTCGATACGATCATTGAGGAAGAAGCTGTCGATCAAATCATATCTGACCTGAAAGACCCCAAAGAAGAAGAGATGATCGAGCCGGCACAACTCCAGATCGTCTGTGATACCCTGTGGCGCCACAGAAAAGATGGCCGCATAACCCTAAAGGATTATCGGGAACTCGGTCGGGACAGAGGAGAAACTCCGATCGCGCAGCAAGTGCTCTATCAGCGGCTGGAGGAAGTCTTCGAGAATATTCATACCGAGAATGGAGAGGAACTGCTCCTGTTGGAAACGCTCCTGCCCCTCCTCAAAACACAAAAAAATACGAAAAACTTATGGGAATTTCAGCTTCTTCTGGAAGCTTTGAAAAACGACTCTTCCTTGGGTCCGCTGGCCGGAAACCTGGAAACGAAGCTACGCGATCTCCTCAGAACGATGGAGCAATCCAGGATGATCCGAACGATCGAGCGCGGAGATCAGATGCTGATCGAATTGGCGCATGATTATCTGGTCGAGGGCCTGGATACTATTGCCGAGAGGGTCCGAGGAATATGGCCTCGTAAGGTCTGCAGGCAAGCATGGGATCGTTACCGACAAAGTAACCAGTTGGCTACGCCCTATGAATTGGACATTATCTCAACGGTTCCCGATAAATTAAGGGCTACTACCGATCAGATCGAATTTCTATTTCGTTCTTCTTTGGAAGCAGGAAACGATATGCTTCTCTGGTTTGATCAGGCCAACAAAGCCGGTATCGATGTCTGGAAAATAATCGAGAAGCGTATCCAGAACACCGATCCAACCCCGGCTTACAAAGTCGCGCGCTTGCTCGGACAGTTGGCATCGGACAAGGCTCTGCAAGAACTGGAGCATTTACTGAAGCGGAACGAACTGGCCTTATCGGCCATTGAGGCGCTCGCGGATGTTCCTCGGCCTGAGGTGGTAGATCTGTTAGCTAAGAATTTGAATCACCCTCGGTGGAGGGAACGGACACTGGAAGAACTGGAGTCGCTGACGCGATCCAATAATGCTGAGGTTGCTGCACGTGCATCTGATATCCTGCTTAATAAGCTTGAGGTGCGACGGGAGATCAAATCGCTCAAAGCAGCCTCCCAAGAAGACAGAGAAGTCGCAACGCGTGATGTCATTTCTCCGGAAATTATGGATGGCCTATCGAAGGGGAGAGTAGTTCCTTTTCTTGGAATGGATCTATGGCCGGACCATCCTACCTACGAGCCGTGGCAAGCAGGAATCTCAACTTCGCCGCCGAGCGTCGCCCAGTTATCACAACTCTTAATACAACTGAGTGATTTTCCGGCAGAGAACGACCGCTCAGACATCGATTTGGCCCAAGTTGCCTCTTTCTTTGCTGCAAAGGTGGGCCGTTCCAGGCTTCGCCAATGTCTGCGCGATATATATGGCCGAGATTATGCTATTCCAGCATTGCATACCCACCTGGCGGCCATGCCTGCTCCCCTGCTTCTGGTGACCACCAACTACGACGACCTGATCGAGCGGGCCTTCCATAAATTGGGCCGCCCTTTCCACCTCGTGGTCAACCCGACGGACCGAGACGATCTGATAGGCTCTGTATTATGGTGGCCGCCAAACGCACGCGAGCCTCAGGCCGTCTCTCCTAATCGGCTCTATATCGATGATCTGGAGAGCACCACCGTGATCTATAAAATGTATGGCTCGGTCAATCGCCAATCAGCCGATTATGACAGCTACGTCATTACGGAAGACGATCATGTAGATTTTCTCTATCGGATGACCGGCCAGATGGCTGTTCCTGCACAGTTCTTCAGACACTTTCGTATTCATCCATTTCTATTTATAGGTTTTGGACTGAATGATTGGATGTTCCGGGCGCTGCTAAGGAGCCTGAATCTTGGTTCCGAGCGATCGTGGGCCATCCATGCGCATCAATCCGAGCTCGAGAAGCAGCTATGGAGTACACAACAGATCAAGATCTATGAAATAGAGATCAGTGATTTTGTAACACGGCTTAACAAGGAGAACAACTAATGGACACCTCTATGTCGAATCTCCCTGCCCCATACAAAGGCTTGCAGCCCTATGCCGAGGCAGATGCACCCTATTTCTTTGGGCGCGAACAAGACCGGGCGATTATCGAGAATAACTTGATTGCCAGGCGACTAACGGTCCTATACGGCGCTAGTGGCGTTGGTAAAAGCTCTGTACTGCTGGCCGGTGTCGTGCCACATTTGCAGGCAATGCAAGATTATGCCGTCGTTGTGTTTCGTGATTGGCAGGGGGAGTTCAGGCAGGCGCTTCGAGATCGCATACGCGAGACCGTAAGCCAAGAGCTTGGTCGACCGATTAACCCGAACGATGGCCTCCCTCTAGATGAGTTTATCTATCAATGTGCCAAAGAATTGAGGGAAGGCTTGCTGTGTATTTTCGACCAGTTCGAGGAGTATTTTCTGTATCATCCAACCGGTCAGGGTTTTGACTCGGAGTTTTTGCGGATGGTAAGTCGCAAAGATGTCAAAACGAACTTCCTGATCTCCATGCGAGAGGACAATCTCAGTAAGCTCGATCGTTTTCAAGGCGTCAATCCATTGCAAAACATGCTTCGATTGGATTACCTGGGCCGCAGTGAAGCCGAGCAAGCTATCCGTAAGCCTCTGGAGGAATATAATAAGCAACTGCCTGCCGAGCAGCCACCCATGCAAATCGAGGATACCCTGGTCGAGGATTTACTGGATCAGCTACAGAAAGAGGTCGTGGGCATAGTGCATCAGCCTGCCGAGACACGAGTCAGCGGAGCGTCCGAGCCTAAAATCGATACGCCGGTTTTACAGCTCGTCATGGTTCGCTTATGGATGGAGGCGACCCGGTCTCGCTCGCATGTGCTAAAAAGTGGAACCTTGGAAGCTCTCGGGTACGCCAAGCAGATCGTCAAAACGCATGTCGATGGAATCTTAAATGGTCTGGAAGAGACACAACGCGATATTGCCGCGCAGATATTCCGTTACCTCATTACGCCATCCGGGACGAAGCTTGCTCTCCCTGCTGCCGATCTTGCCGACTTAAGCCAACTCGATCCGAAAAAGGTCGAAAGGGTATTGCGCCAACTTAGCGCACCGGAAATCCGTTTCATACGTACAGTCTCCCTCCCCGGCCAACCGGATCGATATGAGATACTGCATGATACGCTAGCGACAGCAATTTCAGACTGGCGCATACGTTATGAAGCAATCCAGGCACAAGTACGCATCGCCAGACGACTTGTTCAGATAGTGTCCGTCTTGGCTATTTTGTTATTATTCGTGTGCAGCATAGCTGTCTACGCCGTCAGCGCCAACAATCGGGCGTCAGCCAACGAGAACAGGGCGGACCAAGAGAAAAAGAACGCCCAACAACAAGCCCACGCCGCTAGGCTGGCTGAGGCAAAGGAGATGCGAGCGCAAAATCAGGCACTCCTCCAAAAAGCAAGAGCTGACAATGAGCGTCATTTCGCCTTGAAACTGGCGGACCAACGGGCCAAAGCCCTCCAACAGGCTGAAAGTGAAAGTCACCGCGCCAACCAGGAGAGAATTCGCGCCATGCAAGCCGCAAAGAGTCTTCGCCTCTCTAACCAACAACTCGATCTTGCGGTACAAATCAATCAAAAAGAGCAGATAGCGGATGATCGCTATCAGCAAGCCACGGATCCCGCGACCAAAGATCCAACCGCCGCCTATCGACAGGCATTGAGCGCCTACAAAACCATCTATGGCATGTATGCACGCCTGCAAGATGCTCGGGAACGACAAAGAGGACAAATCTATATCTTTGCTCACATCATCGATATTTATTCTAGCCAAAACCAAAACAAGCAAGCATTGCAAGCTCTGCGTCAGGCAGCCAGACTTCACATCGACAAGGTCCCTCCGGCAGACGCCGCCAATTGGCTGCATCTGCTGGCCTTGCGATTGGATAGCCTTGATAAACCGAAAGAGGCCGTGCCCTTGCTGCTTCGAGCCATCGCGCTGCAACGAAGAAGCCATGATCCCGACTTGGCCGATACGACTGACTCCCTCGCTCTCATCGAAGCTGAGCAAGGTAACCTAACGGGAGCGGAAAAGCTCTTCCAGCAGGCTATCACCCTCTGTAAGCCTACCAATCCTCAGTTGGGCGACTACCAGCGCCATCTGGCCGCTCTGTACATCAAACAAAACAAGAATCCCCAGGCTGAAGAGCTTCTCAAACAGGCTGTTGACATTCAGGAGAAAGTCAATGCCCATGGTGCTCCTGATAGCCTGTATGCCCTGGCTGAGTTGTATATGAAGGAGAATAAAGATGATCTGGCAGCACCCTTATTAGTGCGCTCCATTCCTTTATACCGCGACAACGGGGACCCGAACCAGGCAAAAAGTACGGCACTCTTGGGGCTGATTTATATAGAGAAAAAGAAGTATGGGCAGGCGGAGCAACTCTTAGAGGAAGCGATCCAACTTTACCATGAGCATCATAGTCCCTTAGAGGCCGATTTACTTTTAGCCTTGGCGAAACTGTATCGCAGTCAGGAAGAGTTTGCTGCTGCCGAGCCACTTTTACGGCGAGCTATCGGGCTCTATAATCAAGTCGGAGATCCGAATGAAGTCAAGGCCATCACCGCTCTAGCTTTCGTTTACGTCGATCAGGATGATCCCGATAAGTTTAAGGAAGCGGAAGACCTGTTTCAGCGCGCAGTAACGCTTTACCGTAAAACCGGCAGTGCCTCCGAAGCGCCTACCTTGAATGCGCTAGCTTTGATCTACATCAAACAGAAACGGTATGCGGAAGCCGAGAAGGTCTTAGATCAAGCTCAGAACATCTATCAGAACATCAAAGTCAAAGTCCCGGTACATTTCCGCGCGCTTTTGGCGCATACGCAAGGCTTGCTCTACTTCGAGCAGGGCAAGTATGAAAAGGCAGCCCCTAGATTCCAGCAGTCGGTCGATCTTGACAGCAGTCTAGGTGGACAAAATGCTAGTCTCGCAGCTACGGATCGCGTCACCCAGGATATAGCGGAAAACAGGCACTACCTGGCAGTGATCGGCTACAAGCTGGGCATGCAAGATCAGGCGAAGAGGCAGTTTAACCAGGCTCTTACTGTCCAGCAGCAACTCCAAGATCCTTCCAGCTATCGGGAAATGGGCCAAATGTACTATGAGCAACAACAATACCCTCAGGCGGAGCAACTGTTCCAGTTGGCCATCGAGGGTTTTGAGCGCACGAACGGGACTGGAAGTGCCCAGATGGGCGCCAGTCTAGAAGACCTAGCTAAGACCTATCTGGCGGAAGGAAAGCCGGATCAGGCTGTGTCGCTATATGAGAAGTCACTGCCCATCTTTGAGAAGCAGAGCGGCGCGGATTCTTCGGATGTGGCCGACACTCTGCAAAAATATGCGAGGGCGCTCAGGAAAGCAGGTAGAGCAACCGATGCTGACAATGCGGAAGCCCAGGCGAAAGCGATACTCGCTAAGGTTACAGAGAAGAACAAGCGCTGACTGGTTATTCGATCATTTTCAGCTTAACTCGTTCCCACAAAACTGGCCGGCGCGGAAGGCTTTGCTCATCGTAGGCAACATGCTTCCACGACAAAGTGGTCGCCGGACCGGTACGCTTCGTGCCGGTAGTCTTGTGATGAAAGGCCGTCCGTGATACCGGCCACAGCGTTCCCAGCGTGTCCCGCCAGAGGTTGTAAACGGCTTCCTTCTCTTTTTCCGGATCCTATTGGGCGAATAACCATCGAACGCCTTTACAAAAATCTCCCCCTCTCCTTACGAAGGAGAGGGGAAGGTCGCCGGGCCGTTACCCGGCGACGTTTGCGATTGGAAGGGGGTGAGGTCTATCAGTGCGGAATGCCGTGCTCGTGCAGCTTTTTGTGGAGCGCGGCAATAGCCTCGTGGAACGGACGCTCCAGGAAGGCCCGATGATCGTCCTCACCGTGATGGTGCGTGACCGTCCCAGGCCGCCACTGTGGGGCGCGGCGGATATGCTGCAGGCTGCCGTCCAGCAGGGTCAGCATGTAGTGAGCGGTATCCGGGCTGAACAGGTTATAGTCGCCGCCGCAGGCCAGGTAGATGGGCGACGTATGCGCCATGATGCCGCGATGCCAGCTATCGTGATGCCTGATGGACGTGTAGCCCGGTCCCGCGCAGCGAGCGCAGAGCCAGGTCGTCCCGTCGATCTTGAGCGTGGTCCGCAGACGCAGTTCCCGCGCGCCCTTCTCGTCCTCCGCGCTGGCGACGACGCAGCATTGCTCCCCTCCCCTAAAATTCCGAAGGTTCGAGGTGGCGGCCTTCCCCTGCACGATCTGCAGCGTATGGATCGGGAAGATGCTCGTGGCGACCGCCTCCACCTCCACCGTGCCGCCGTCCCGGCCGAGCCGGAGCGTGCTGCCGATGGGCTGGCCGTCCACCGTGAAGCGCAGCAGCGGCCCGCCGGAGAGGAACGTGTTGCCGCTGCGCAGCGCCTTGCACCAGGTGTCGTAGGTGAACGGCTCGTCGGGCGGGATGTAGGCGTAGGTGCGGTAGAGTCCGACCGGCACGCCGCTGTCCATCTTGTCCGTGCCGCCGGCCAAAGGCAGCCGGTAGCCGCCGTTCAGGTAATGGTAGTACTCCAGATGGAAGAACGGATCGTGGACCAGCATTTCGACCGCATCCGCGCGGCCCGTCGCGATAAGCGCCGCCGGCTCGCCGTTGGGATTGGGCAGGTGCGGAATGACCACCGTGCCGCCCTGCGCGTGACAGGCGTCCGCCCAGTGCGACAGCGTGATCTCCAGATTGCCGCCCATCTCTGCCTCGCCGGGACCATCCGAGCACCAGGGCATGACCGGCTCCTTCAGCCCGAGCAGCGTCAGATGGCCGAGCAGATGCTGGCGGTTCTCCTGGCTAGCATAGACGATGGTCTCGCCGTCGCCCGAGGATGCCGGCTGGCCCGTGAACTCCTCGCTATTGGTGAATAGATGCCCCCACTGCGAGAGCAGTAGGTTCACCACGTCCAGGTCCTCGGCGGCGGCCTCCGTGATCGCGCCCTGCGTCGACAGGAAGTGGACGTGCGTGTCCCCGCTGAAGTAGCGCTCGGCGTTCAGATTATGCTGGCGCTGGAGGCGCAGGGTCAATTCCCGCTGGCCCGGCTTTATCTCCACGGCCGCCCGCAGCGGCGCGTACTCGTAGCCGCGCGCCACGTCCACCATCACCTGACCGCGCGGCAGCCAGCCCTGGCACTTGCCGTCGATATAGGCGTAGCTGATCTGGTCCATGCGCAGATCGCCGCCCACGTCGATGTGCCAGGTGCCCAGATTCGAGTTGACATGAGGGTGGTGGCCGTGCGGCGCGTACGGGATGCCGTCCGGCGTGCGGAAGTGGATGCGGCAGGGAATAGGCCGGCCCGTGTCGGCGTCCAGCACGGTCGTATGGACCCAGTTGCGCCCGGTATCCACCACCTCGAAGCGGACCCGCTCCGTCTCGACGGTCCCCTTTGCTTCCAGCTCGCCCCACGATGTGCTGCCCAGCGACTCCTCGCCGCGCTTGACCGTGACCGTCGCGGACGGGACCGCCGCGATCTCGACGTAGGCCGGGCTGTTGCCCGGATTCTGCTTCTCGCCCCAGCCGGCGCGCGGATCGTTCAGGAACGCCTCCGCCGCCTGCGCCGGAAGCGCGTAGGGATAGGTGGCGACGCCCCGATCCACCTCGACCGCCAGCCCGAACGGCTCGGCGGCGTCCTCCGGTTTCGGCAAGGTCAGCTTGACGGGCACCGCCGCCCCGCGCCGGAACGGGTCCTCATCGGCATGCCCCAGCGTGAGCGCCGCGATTAGGAAGCGCCGAGGTCCCGCTTCGCCGCTCGGCGTCGTCGGCAGGATCTCTACACGCTCGATAATCGCCTCCGGACGCGGATTCTCCCAGGCCCATAGGTAGTAGTCGCGCGGCCACGCCTGATACACCTCCTGCTGCCGCCCGCCCGATCCGCCCCAGTGCCCCTGGTACCGCTCCATGAGGCCGTCGTCCTTATCCGGCACGGCCAGGAACGGATGCTCGCCCCACACCACCGGTACGACCCCGATCTCGAACCGCTCCCGGATCGGCACCTCGACGCGCTCCCCATTCTCCAAAACGAATGCATAGCGCGCGATCTCGCGGCCCGGCGGATCGCCGTCGTGCAGATGGCTCTCCAGCAGCACGTGCGCAAAGATCAGCCGTCGCGCTGCCTTGCCAATGGGAATCGAGACCGGCTCCCGGCGCAACGGCGGTTCCGTCCCAAACCCCATAAAGCACGGCGCGCCCTCACCCGCTCCGATGCGGAAAGGCAGACCGTGGAACGCTTGCTCCCCTGTCGCGGGAACACGCTCCCGCTGATAGACGTCCAGCCCGGCGTTGTAGACCCCGGACAGATCGAAAGGCTCGTAATCCTGCATGGGAACTCTCCTTTCCGAAAAGAAGGAACCCTCTACTATTCGGGCCTAACCCTTCCGTCCCCTTCCCTTTCGCCCGGAGATGGAAAATCTCCGACATGCTGGCCGGGTGCTTTCAACACCCGGCAGGACAAAACAAGCGTCTTTTCAGACACTATGGCTTACAACGAAAGGGCGTCTGAAGGACGCTTGCCTTTGCCAGACAGGGGTTTTCAACCCCTGGTAAATGGGCCGGAAGGAAGGAATGCACCCTGGGAATTAGGCCAGCAGTTTTCCGTACTCGTCGAGGGGCGGCTCGCCGTAGAGAGCCAGATAGTCGGCATCGATCTGTACGGCGAAGGTGGTGATGTGGCGCACGTCGCGGGCGGCGTAGGAGTCAAGATCGGCAGCAAAGAGGTCGCTGTTCCAGGGAATCCGGACAGGTGGCTTTTGCCAGTGCGAGAACCGCGAGACATCCAGCCAGTACTCCAGCGCCTGCGCATCCTGCGCGCCGAACACCGCCAGATTGGCGTCCAGCGCGTTCAATGTGTCGTCAAAGCCGGGACCGACCTGTTCTGCATAAGGCATATCGTAGCGGCGACGGATCGGGGCGAACTCCAGAAACACGCCCGCCTCGGGCTCGATCTGAGTGGGCGGCTGGAGCGTATTGGCATAGGCTAGATGCGCCAACCGAGCTTGCGGATCCTCCCGGCGAAGCGCCTTGATCAACGCATTCTCGAAGAGCAGCGCCTGGTCGCTATCGGAGAGAGAACGACAGCGCGGACAGCGGCACCATGGCGCACCGTCATCGCCCCAGAAAAAATAACGGCCGGTCGTCGGGCGCAGCAACCGGGCGATCTTGACCGCGTTCTCGGCGGCGATCTGCAAGGCCGTCTCCGAATGGACGCACAGGTTGCAATCCCGCATGCGCGCTCCCTGCTCATTCATAGGAAATAACGCGGGATCTTTCTCGAAGAGGGAGCGGGGCAGCAGCTCGCCAATGGCGTGCAGCTCATACTCGACCTGCAGGCCGAGTGCATGGCACCGCGTCAGAAAACGCTGTCCGCCCTCCGACTCCACAAACACCGCCACCCGGCCCGGCGTCGGATGTAGCGCAATGGTGGTCAAGCCCACGGCGGCAGCGCGATCCGGCCAGGCATCCCAGGAAAGGTCCTCGGGAGTCAGGACGACACCCCGCGTCTGAAAGAAAGCAGCCATCTTACTCTCCACCTACTCGCTTTTATGCCCTTGTCGTGGTTATATCCAGGCAGCCCGCCTTTATAAAGTATAAGATGATACTGGGCTGTTGTATTGTTCTTTTTTGCCTACTATAATTATGAAAAGAATTTGAGCGAAGGGCTCAACCGGAGGATCAAATGTGGCGTGACTTAGATACCATGCGATTGACAGACGGCAAATGGCAGTTTAATAGCTACGAAATGTCAAAGAATGAGCACGATTTTGTGAACAGCATCAAGACCCGGAATATCCTATCCGTTCCCGATAGGTATATCAAGGAATTGCAATATGGTCACAACAATGGCCTTGGTAAGGTTGCAATCACTTCAAAATCCTCAAAGAAAAAGGACATGGGTTGTCGGGCTTTAGCTAATGTCCTACATAGGATAGCAAGCGACAGCGGATGGATAGAAGGCTTACCCTCTCGCATTTATATTCAGGCGAATGGGTTCTCTTTTCTGACGCGTGGCCTGCTGACACTGTGGTACCTCAGTTTACCAGCCAGGAGACAGACGATCATGCAACATTATACCTGGCATCCCGTTTCCAAGTATGTTGGAGAAGGGGCCAGTGATTATGAGAAGAGGGCTATTCAAATCATTTCTCAGAGTCTAACCTCTTATCGAAGAGTGGAACCTAAGTCGCTATGCCTTCCTGACGTCAGAAGCAAGCCGGATGGACTGTTTCTCCATCCGGCAGGCGGGGAATTGGTCATTGTCGAAGCGAAGATGAACGTACCCGATTTCTCGGATGGAATAGCGCAGCTTGTCCAATATTATGCGCAAGCATTGAGCCAAGCAAGTTATCGAAATCTCCAGCTAAGCTCATACCTGATTACATCAGGCACCGAACAGACGGAAGGCTATCGTTTCTGGCTCGATCTTGCCCGATCGCCTAAGAAATTATCCATGGTCGTGAACAACTGAGGAAAAATATAGGCGGCAATGGATTTGAACCCTTGACTTCTTCGGTGTCAACTACCGCAAGGCGAAAGCCAGCGGTTTGCACCTGTCTGCATGAAGAAACTCCTGCATACAGACCGGACGCTTCTGGCGGGTTGACTCCGCCCCAAGAAATCGGATATTGATGGCAGCGTTCTCATCAGCATGGCAGCAGTAGCCGCAGCACTTACACGTAAACCAGATTTCCTTCCGGTTCTGGTCTGAGCAATAGAAGCACTGCGAGCAGGTCTTGCTGGTGTAGGCTGGAGGGACGAAGAGAACCCTTATACCTACTAACCTGGCCTTGTAGAGGATGAACGCCTGTAGCTGGCCATACGTCCAGCTCATCTGCTCGTACCGCTGGCTCTTGGGAACCCTATCCTTCGCTCGATCCTTCATGGAAGAAAGATCCTCCATCACGATCTGCGAGTTCGTGCGTTGAGCGTGTTCCACGATACGCTGAGAGAGCTGGTGATTGAGGTTTCGGATGGTTCGCGCCTCTTTTTGCCCGATAGCTTTCACTCTTCTTCGACTGGATTTTGTATTATGATGCTGAAGGCTTCTTCGGATCGAAGCGTAGTGCTTCCTGACGGCTCTGGCTTGATTACCATAATGGCGATGGTTTTTCTTGCCGTCGTGCCAGGAGGCCAGGGTACGAATGCCCAGGTCTACGCCCAGGCTGTTTTCAGGCTCCTGTTGCTCGGTTTCCGGAATTTCCAGGGTCTGAAGCAAAAACCACTTCTTACCGTAACGCTTGAGATCAGCCTGCCCCCGGATATAAGGAAGAAGCGACTTTCGTTTCTCTCCCACCTGATAGGTAAGCTTCATTCTGCCATATACCGTCGTAAGGGAGAGGCTTTCTTCGTTGCGAGTATAGGAGAGAACGCGCTCATCATAGACAATAGCCAGATCCGAATTAAATTTTATTTGGGTGAGATCTCGCCTGTCTTCCGAATGGCAGCCTCGATTAAGTTCTTGTATCTGAGCCTTTTGAGATTTATAGGCAGCGCTGACTTCTGCGATGGCTCTGATGACCAGTTGAGCAGGCAGGGAAAAGCGATGTTTCACCTCATAATAACAGGCTTTCTGAAGATTTGACTTTGAAAAAATTTGGTTTTGGAAGGCATATACGGAAAGATAGGAGCAGGCAGAATGGTCGGCAAAAAGTGTTTGTTGAAGCGCCTGCTCCGCCTGCCCATCTATCAGTAATTTGACCTTCAGAACCAGCTTCATGCCTAAAAGTATACCAGACAAACAGATACGTTTCAAGCTTACGAACAATCTAATTACCAGCAAAATAAAACCTCCCTTGCCATTCGGCTGGGAGGGGCTTTATAAGATTTAGCTGCGAAGGTAACACAAATGGGCGGTGGAGGATTTGAACCTCCGACATCTACGGTGTGAACGTAGCGCTCTACCACTGAGCTAACCGCCCGAGCTAAAGACCACACTGCGGCAATCCTTCTTTCGGACTGCCTGCGTGTTCGTAAGCTATTGTACACCTGAAAGGAAATCGCGTCAAGTGTTCCTGCCAGGATGTTTTACTTCGCGGGAACGGGCAGAAACTTCTGGATGCGCTTGCCGTTCACTTCGGCCACGTACACGGCGCCCTGATCGTCCACGCAGAGCATGTGGGCACGACGCATTATTCCCGGCTGCGTGCCCGTGCCGCCCCACTGCGCGAGCCGGCAGCCCTGCAGGTTATAGATGCTGATGGTGTTGGCTATCCCGTCCGAGACGAAGAGCCGCTGATTGCGGGTGAGAAACAGTCCGAAGGGATGGCCGACATGCCGCCACTGGGTGATAAACCGGCCCTCCGGCGTGAAGACCTGAATGCGGTCGTTGGCGCGGTCCACCACGTAGACGCGGCCCTGGGCATCCACAGCGATCGAATGAACCAGCCGGAACTCGCCCGGCCCGGTGCCATGTTTGCCCCAAGCCCCAAGATACTTTCCCGCTGGGGAGAGCCGTACCACGCGCGCATTGCCGTAGCCGTCCGCGATATAGATGTCGCCGGAGGGCGCGAACGCGACGTCGGAAGGCTGATTGAAGTGGCGGCTGTCGCGGCCGGACCTGTTTTTGACCCCAAACGTTGCCAGCAGCCTGCCGTCCGAAGTGAACTCCATCACTCGATGATCCCCCGTATCGGTGATCCACAGATGGCCTTGCGGATCGATCCGGCAGGCATGCGGAGCGGTAAAAAAGCCCGCCCCCCAGGAGCGCAGAAAATGACCCGCCCGGTCGAAAATCAGGATCGGATGCCGGGCGCGCTGCACCACGATCACCCGGCCTGCCGCATCGACCGCGACGCTCATTACCATCCCCGTGCCGTAGTCCGGTATCCCGCGACTATGCGCCGCCGGCCAGTTGGGATCCGGACGGTAGACCACGCCCTGCGCGCTTGCGGCAGACCCCGTTCCGCAGAAGATCGTCAGAAGAAGCAAAAGAATCGGTATCATGTTGAGTAGAATACCACCAGAGATGCGTATAGGAAGATAGCGACACTCGCCGTCGCTTTGCACTTCCAACGAGCGCATTTCAGACTCTCTGACATAACGGCAACACCTGCGTACAATTTCCGGAGGAGAAATGAAACGGTATCGAGCGCCGGCTCTGCGGCTGGCTGCCTTCTCTTTGCTTGTGAGCGTCCTCGGCCTCGCGGGGGCGGGCGTGAACGCGCAGTCGTCCGGCGATACGGGACTGCTGGCCCCACCCGTCGATAAAGCCATTCGGGGCATGAGCTGGCCGGCCCTCTCGCCCGATGGGAGAACGCTCTGCTTCGTCTACCTGGGCAACCTGTGGAAAGTCCCCGTGTTCGGCGGCATTGCGACCCGGCTGACCGTGGATGAGGCCCTGGACGCCTATCCGCGCTGGTCGCCCGACGGCAAGTGGATCGCCTTCACCAGCCTGCGTACCGGCAACTTCGACATCTTCCTTATTCCTGCCGAAGGCGGCGAGGCCCGGCAGGTTACCGTCAACAGCGCCAGCGACTGGGTCAACGACTGGTCGCCCGACGGCACGAAGCTGCTGTTTTACTCCGTCCGGGATACCCGCAACTTCGCCATGTTCTCCGTCGATCTGCGCACCCTGGCCGTGAAGCGCCTCACCGACGACACCGAGCCGCTGCGCTTCGGCTCCTGGTCGCCCGACGGCACGCACATCGCCTATACGCGCGCCGGGCAGCCCTGGTGGCGGCCCTGGTACCGGGGCAGCATCGCCGCCAGCACCGTCATCGAGGATCTGGCGACCCGCAAAGCGCATACCCTGCTCAAGACCGATACCCAACAGTTCTGGCCGCGCTACACGCCGGACGGTAAGTCGGTCATCATCGACACCATCTACGGCAAAGGGGATACGCCCAACCTGTGGCGCGTGCCCGTCGATGGCGGTGAGCCGCATCAGATCACCCATTACACCAGCGACGCCGTCCGCTATCCCGATCTGGCACGCAACGGCTCCCTGCTGGCCTATCTCTGGAACGGCGATCTCTATACCTGCAAGCCGGACGGCGCCGACGCGCATCGCGTCTCTATCATCGTCCGAACGGACGATAAGACCATCAACCAGGAGAACGTCACTCTCACCAATGAGGCCACCGAGTCCGAGCTTTCCCCGGACGGCAAGCAGTTGGCTCTGGTGCTGCGCGGCAATATCTGGCTCGTGCCGGTCACCGGCGGCGACGCCACCCGCCTGACCGATGATCCTTACAACGACAGCGACATCAACTGGTCGCCCGACTCCACGAAGATCGTCCTGACCTCCGACCGGGGCAGCCAGGTGGACGTCTACACGCTGGACGTCAAGACCAAAAAGCTGACCCGGATGACCGACGATACCGCTGTCGAGACCAACCCTACTTTCTCGCCGGATAGCAAGTGGATCTCGTTTGCACGCGCCAGCGCCGATCTGAGCGGGACCGGACTCTATCTCATTCCGAGTAGTGGCGGCCCGGAGCGGCGGCTGGCCGCCGGCAACGGCAACAACGACTTCGGCAACGGAATCACTGCCCACGTCTGGTCGCCCGACAGCAAGTGGCTCGCCTTCTCGCGCATGGATCCTTATCACACACGCGATATCTGGGTGGTGCCGGCCATCGGCGGGCCGGAGGTCAACGTTACGCGCTATCCCGGCGAGAACGACAATCCGCACTTTACCCCGGATGGCCGGCGGTTGCTGTTTGTTTCGGACCGCAACGGCCCTCTCATGCTCTTCCAGGTCCCGCTGGAAACGGAAGACGATCAGGCCGCCGGGCCGCATTCCGATCCGAGCAAAGACGTTAAGATCGACTTCGACGATATCAAGGACCGCGCTATGCCGGTCACCCAACCGGTCGGCAACGTGCTGGACTATGCCCCCACGCCTGACGGCCATTCGGTCATCGTCCAGATGAGCAACAACTTCTGGAACGTGTCCATCCTGGGTGGCCCCATGCACCCCTTGGTCCCCGGAGGCGAGTTGGGCCTCAATATCCGTATGATGCCGGATGGCTCCCGATTCTTCTACATCGGCGTCAGTGGCTCGCCGCGCTCGCTGGGCGTCACCGGCGGCCCGGTCGCGGTCGTCTCTTTCAGCGCTTCGATGCTCTTCGATAAGCGCGCACAGTACCAGCAGGCGTTCGACGAGTTCTATCGCAAGTACGGCGAGGCGTTCTACGATCCGAAGATGCACGGGGCCAACTGGAAGGAATTGCATGACAAGTACGCGCCGCTGCTGCAGGCCGTGGCGACCCCCATGGAGTTTACCAACCTCCTTTCGGAGATGGTCGGCGAGGTCAACTCCTCCCACTCGGAGATCACTCCGGCCTACAAGCCGAGCGGCCCGCAGACGGCCATGCTGGGACTCTATTACGACGACAGTTATCCCGGCCCCGGCCTCAAAGTGAGCGGCGTGCTGCCCAAAGGCCCGGCGGACAAGCCGGCCTCGCACATCGATCCGGGCGACTATATCCTTAGCGTAGACGGCACGGACGTCCGGATGAGCGAGAACTTCTATAAGACGCTCCAGGACAAGGCCGGAAAGACGGTCGAATTGCTGGTCAACAGCAAGCCGACCAAGGACGGAGCGCGCACCATCAAGATCAAGCCGATCTCGCTGGCCGAGTGGTTCAACCTGGAGTATGAGGCCCGCGTGCGCCACAACCGGGAGCTGGTGGAGAAGATGTCGAACGGCCGCCTGGCCTACATTCATATCAAGGCCATGGATCAGCCTTCGCTCAAGGGGTTCGAGCGGCAACTCTGGAGCGACGCGATGGACAAGGACGGGCTGGTCCTCGACATCCGTGACAATGGCGGCGGCAATACGCACGATGCCATCCTGGATGCGCTCTCGCGGCGGATATACGGCTACACGCAGCCGCGTGACGGCCTGCGCGAGACCCTGCCGACCCGCGCCTGGAATAAGCCGATCGTGCTGCTGATCGACCAGAACTCCTACAGCGACGCGGAAATCTTCCCGGCCGGCTTCCGCTCCCTGCATCTGGGCAAGATCGTCGGCGAGCCCACGCCCGGTTACGTGATCGGCACCTACGAGGGGCATCTCATCGACGGCACGAGCTTCCGTATGCCGTCCTGGGCTTACTATACGCCGAACGGCAAAGACCTGGAGAACCTGGGGGTCCAGCCGGACATCACCGTCGAAAACCGTCCGGAGGACATCGCTGCCCATCGCGACCGGCAGTTGGAAGTCGCGGTGCAGACGCTTCTCAAAGAGCTGCCCACCCCGGTGGATAAGACCGCCCTGAAAAATTAAGAGACCTCACCCCCTGCAGGGGGTGAGGTCAGCCTTTTCGCGGTTGCCAGGCGCGTTTTGGCTCGACATCGTCCCGGTAGCCGCGCTGCTCGCTGAGGCTCACCCACAAAAGCACGAGCGATCCGACGCCGACCACGCTGCAGAAGATCAGATGGACACCCTGCATGAAGCTCGGCGCCAGGGCATCGTCGAGAGCAGGGTTGGGACTGCCGCTCAGGATGCGGCTGGATTGATATGCCTGCATTCCAATGGTGGTCCAGACTATCGTGCCCAATAGGCCGTAGAGAAACAGCGCAATATAGCTCCAGACCAGCGCCATGCGGCGGTTGTGGCTGTAGCGCGAGCAGACCATCGCCAGGAGTACGTACAGACTCCCCGACAGCAGCAGCTTGAACGCCAGCACGATCATCCACCAGCCTGTCGCGAACCACCAGTCCATCCCGGTCCACTTATCCGGAAGCAGTCCCTCCAGCTTGCCCTGCTGTGCCATCAGGAACCAGGTCGGCGGCACGAAGGAAAGGGCGACCAGCCAGACGAGCAGGGCAGAGGCGCAAAACTTGCCCAGCACCACCTGCGCGTTGCTCAGGCGCGTCAGGTAGAGGTCTTGCCAGGTCTGCTGCTCGTACTCTTTGGCGAAGGCGCCCGCCGTGAAGACCGGGGCGATCAGGGGAAGCGCGAGGATGGGCGCCCAGGACAGCGAATAAGGGCCGGGCATCACCGCCTGGGCGATCCATTGCAGCACGACTACCGCAAGGATCCAGAGCAAAACGGCCAGGAAGGGCTTCCGACGGAAGATGCTTTGGCGCATCTCATTGACGAAGACGGGGTTGAGGTTCATCCGGAGGTGTTGGTGGGATTGTCTGTGCCGGAGGTATCGGAATCCGGAGGGGGCTGCGGGGCGGCGCGACCCGCTTCCAGACGCTTGCTTCCCGTATCCAGCTCGCGCAGGGCATCGACCTGCGCGCCTTGCAGCTGCTGCCCGGTTCCGGTATCCGGCTTATTGAGATAGTCGCGCAGCAAGTCGACCGCCTGCAGCAGCAGGGCGGCTCCCTGCTGATAGTGCGCGTGCGCCGCCTCCAGACCGGCGGCAGGGGGAAGCTTGTCGAGATAGTCTGCAGCAGCTTCCGCGCGTGTCTTGACGTCCGCTGCGGAGCGAATCAGGGCGTTCGGAGAGCGATTGCCGCCGGAGGAGGCGTCCCGGTAGGTCGTCTGCATCTCTTCCAACAGATCGCGCAGCCGCGAATCCATCAAGCGCATCAGGATCACATAATCCTGCTGGTAGGTATCGACGTCCGTGGCCGGGATGAGAGTGCGGGCCTGTTGTACCTGCGCCAGACTGGCGGCGTACTGGGCCGGATCGGCGGCGGCGCGAGTGGCTAGCGCCCGCGCCAGGCGGCGATGCGGCAGCGGGCTCTTGGGATCCGTCTTGGCGGCGGCTTCGTATGCCTGGATCGCCGCGTCGAACTGGCTGTCGGCCAACTGCGCGTCGCCGAGCGCCACCTCTGCGGTAATGTCGCCTGGATCGATGCTTACCGCCTCCTGGAAGGCTTTGGTGGCGCCGGCCACGTCACCTTTAGCCAGCAGCGCATTTCCGTAAAGCACGCAGAGGGCGCCATCGTGCGGAGCCAGCGCCTGGGCACGGGCGGCTTCCGAGAGCGCGGCGTCGGGCATCTGGCGATCCAGATAGGCCTGGATCAACTGGCGGCGCAGGCTGAGATCCCGCGGCCGGTCGTTGATGGCGTGGCGCAGGGCGACGATGGCATTGGCCAGGTCGCCCGTCTGCCGATAACGCGCCGCTTCGGCTTCGTAGTCTTCGCGGGCGGCGCCGACGGCCGGCGCCGTTACGTCCGGCGTAGGCTCGATCGGGCTGCCCGGCGAGGCGTCGGTCGTGAAAACTTCAGATCGATGTGATGGCACCGTCTGCGGCCCCACTTTAGGGGGGACCGCAGCCTGCGTCTGGGGGCGCGGAGGAGACGCGGGCTTTTCCTTCTCCGTTCGGGCGATCTTCTTTTTGGATGTTGTGGAGGTGTGGGCCGGCTTTGGCGCGGCGCTTCCCGCAAGGCTCTTTTCCGCATCGGGCGGGGCGGCGGGGGTCTTTGGCTCGGGCGTATGCTTCTCCGCTTTGCCCTTCTCCCCCTCCCCGCGGACCACGTGGATATTCCGGCGCAGGCCGGCGGCCAGGTGGGAAGGAACGCCCATCCGCGCCGTGATGTCGTCCACCGTGATGGCGACCATGTCCTTGACACTCAGCCGTTTCTTGCCGGCCATCGCTTCTGCGGTGATACTGTCGATCAGCGGCGTGCGCCACGTCTGCGGGCCGGTGGCCTCCTGCAACTGCACATCCGTTTTCATGCCCTCCTTGGTGAGGGATGGACGGACAGTAAGGACATAGCGGGCGCCAATGACCCGTGCCAGACGCTGCAGCGGCTCGGACTGTAGAGGCTCCATCAAATCGGCGGCGGAAATGGCGTGCTCCAGCAGAGCACGCTTGATCAGAGGCTGGGTGGGACTATAGAGCAAAATCTCGAACTGCTGCGAGGCGCGCAGAGCCTCCCGCAGCGTCTCGACGAGTACTCCCTCCGGATCATCGCGACGAGCGGCCGGAGTGGAGCTGGAATGCGGCGGCACGAGCAGAAGTAGGGGTCTTTCCGGGCTGAGATTCGTCTGGCCGGACGGCCCAGGATTTTGGATTGACGCTTGCCGATCGACGATGGTAAAACCGATCTCTGATCGAAAATCGACAATCGACGATCGACAATTTTGTGCCGTCACACGGCAGGGAAGAATAGAAAGCGCCACCAGGCAGAGCAGCCCTCCAGGCCGGCACGGTCTCCCTTCCCGCGCATGCCGGTGGAAACGCGCCCACAGATCGAACGCCTCTTCCCCTATCCATCCGAATTGCATGCTTTGATTCCTGTATTGCACGCGCGGATGCCGGCGCGCGCCTCTTCCACTTTATGGCCCGCCTGGATCATGTGGTTGAACGCATCGATGGCTTTCTGGAAGTTCGTGACCGCAGAGGTCTTGTCGCCCCGGCTCTCGAAGCAGAGGCCCAACTGCTCGTAGATGCTCGCGCTGGCATCGGCGTTGTCGCCGGCGGCGCCCAGCGCCTGGGTGTAGACTTTGATCGCCCCCGCGTAGTCGCCTTTCATCTTCAGGCTGTTGGCGATCGCCATCTGGGAATGCACCTCTCCCTCCGAGGGCGCATCCTCGCTTGCGCCGGACTGGGATGCGCGGACACTGGCCCGGTAGCCCGAATTCTCGCCTGTTCCGCCGGCGGAAGCCTGTTTCTGACTTCCATCGGGATTCGCGGCATGGACCTGGATGAAGATATGGTCTTTGTCGTCGGTGTGGTCGGGCAGAAGAATACGGTCTTCCTCCCCTCGGCCTTTTCCCGGAGCGGCTTGCCGGAAGGACGGGAGACGCACCGGAGCGGAGGAGATCGCGTGTGTCTCGCGCAAGATTCCCCGTGATGGAGGCGGGGTACGCGGTGCCGGAGCCTGGTAGACATAGATGGGTGGATAGAGGGAGTAAGCCGGAGCGCTAGAGGTGTTCTGAGCCGGCTGGGAATGGGTCGCTGCTGCCGACTGCGAGGCGGTTTCCTTGCTTGCCAGGGAGGAGACGCTTCCATAAGCGCTCGCGCCGGGGACGAATTGTGATATGGGCGCGGCGACAACGGCATCCCGGCGCCCGTTATCCGGGGTGTGCGCGCGCATCTGCAGCGCCAGCGCGCTTCCCACCAGCAGGAGCAGGATCCCGATGCAAGCCAAAGCCAGCACGCGGGGCAGGTTTCCCGATGATGGGCGGCGGCCGGAAAAGATGATATGCGGCGTCACCGGCGCGGCCTCCTGCGCACGCAGCGCATCGAGCTGTACGCGATCGGAGATACTGTCCGGGTCGAGCTGCAGCACGCGCTCGTACGCCTGGATCGCCTGCTCCCGTTGGCCCTGGCTCGCGTAACTCTGCCCGAGCAGGGAATAGGCGGGGGCGCTTTCCCGCAGGCGCAGCGACTCTTTGCAGAGCGTGGAGGCGGTATCCAGCTCGCCCTCTCGAAAGAGCCGGTAGGCCCGCTCCAGCAGGGCGGCCTGTTCCTCCTCCGACAGCGGGCGCACGGCTTCCGCCGAGTCCGCGAGGGCTTCTTCCAGGCGCTGGCCGCACTGCTTACAAAATCGGCTGCCGGCCCCATTCTTCGTACCGCAAGCCGTACAGAACATGATCTCACCTCACGAAAGCAAGCTGATCTACTACAGGCCCGTCCATTATAGACCACAGCGCCCGTTTTGGCAAGCGCCAGACGTGAGGAATGTCCCACCAGGCGCCTGCTGCCTGATTGAGAACACTATTCGGACAGGATATGGCAGCCATACTCGAATCCGTCTGGCTGTGAAAGCGGGGAAATGATTGACAAATCGCGCGCTTGCGTCTATAATGACGCAGACAGACTCCGCAGGAAGTTCGTTTGCCGGCGCGCCAGCGCAAACCGATCAGGAAAATGGAACCGAGCCTCCGAATCCTCCGTCCATGAGACAGGAGTACTCAGGTATCCCTGGCCTGGAGACGCCATTGCGAGGCGTCCCTTCCCCGCTCACAGCCCCGGCCTTTCCTTCGCTTGGCGGAGCCTGACACTTTAGAAAGTCCTGAGACCCTATGGCCTCCACTATGTCGGATGTGCAGAAGATCGGCGTCACCCTCTCCGAGCCCGACCTGTTGATCGAACCGGGCAACGTGGCTCATCTGACGGTGACGATCACCAATCGGCAGGACACCCCGGACCGGCTCTCCCTGGAGGTCGAAGGCCTGGATATCGAGTGGTACATGATCCCCGTGCCGGCGGTCAACCTCGGCCCCGGAGAGCAGGCCACCGAGCGAATCCTTTTCAAGGTCGGGCGCGGCAGCGAGAACCGCGCCGGCTCCTATCCGTTCCTGGTACGCGTGCAGGCGCTGGAGACCGGCGCCATCGGCGTCGCGCAGGCGACACTGGTCGTCAAGCCCTTCAGCGCGCTGCAGGTCGAGATCAATCCCAAGCGCGCGGTCGCCTCATTTCTGCATCCCCTGAACATTTTCGAGGTGACCCTGGCGAACCTGGGCAACGCCGAGGAGACGCTCAACCTCTACGCCAGCGATCCCGAAGACGGCTGCGCCTACGAGTTCGATGCCGACCGGACCACCCTCAAGCCCGGCCAGTCCGAAACGGTGCCGCTATACGTGCGGCCGCGCGTCTCTTCCGCGCTCGGAGGCACGCGCCTCTATGGCTTTACGGTCTCGGCCCGCTCGACGGAGGATTCGTACGTCTCGGCCAACGCGCACGGCCAGATCGAAAAGCACGCGCTGATCTCGCCGCTGATGGGCATCTTCCTGCTGCTGCTCTGTTTCGGCGGGATCGGATGGCTGATGTTTCATCCCCGCCCGCCCCAGCCGGTCTCAATCACCTTCTTCCATGCCGAGCGCACCCATCTTACCGCCGGTCAGGACGTCAAGCTGAGCTGGGACGTATCTCCGAACTATCGGCAGATCGTCATCTACCATCGTACCGGCGCGAACGGACAGGTGATTGCTGATGGAGAGCAGCACAATGCGGCGGGCAGCATCAATGTCCAGCCCGATCCGCCGCAGACGACCTATCTGCTGGAGGTGCGCGGAGACGGCAATCAGCGGAAGGTGAGCAGTCCTGTCGTCATCGACGTGCAGCCGGCCCCGACGCCACCCAAGCCCATTTTGAAGAGCTTCCTCGCCGACCCGGCCGTGATCCATCTGGGTGAGTCGACCATGCTGAACTGGCAGGGACGGGCGCGCTTCTACATCCTCGATCCCGGCAGCATCCGGCTGGAGGCGTTCGCGCAATCTCATCAGGTAACGCCGGACCATGTCGGCGACATCGTCTATACGCTTCGCGCGTTCAACGATCCCGACGCTCCGAACCCACCGGCGAAGCAGGTCACGGTCCATGTGGCGGGCAAGGATGAGAGCATTGCGCGCATCCTCTCGTTCGACCCCCATCCGAAGGCGCCATATATCGGCGATACGGTGCGGCTGCGCTGGCGTACGCTCTATGCTCGCGGCGGCGTCCACATCGACCCGGACCACGGCGGCACGATCGGCAGCGTGCCCACTTCCGGCTACGTCGACGTCCCGATCAACGACACAACGGTCTATACCCTGACCGCTACGGACGACGCAGGCCTGCCGGTGACGAAGCGGATCACCGTCACGCCCAAACCCAAGCCGCCGCCCCCGCCGACGCCCATCCCACCGCCCAATACCAATCCCCCGACAACCCCGACGACGGGTAACAACACGCCGGCGTCTCCCACGCAAACGCCGGGCACGCCGCCTGCCGGCACCGGGACGAAGCCTTAGCCCACCCAGCCTCCTTATGATTCCCCCTCTCCTTCGTAAGGAGAGGGGGTTAGGGGGTGAGGTCTTCCTCTCTCCTTACGAAGGAGAGGCAGGGCCGCAAGGCCCGTGGTCGTGCAGGCGTGGGCTTTCACATCGTCGTATTGTGCAGGGATTGCTGATAGATGATGTAGAACCAGCCTCCTCCACTTCCCAGCCCCAGGATAGCCAGCGCAGCCGCCAGCCAGGGCGGCCCGTAGCGGATGGTCAACAGGCAAAGCGCCAGCAGGAAGCCACAAAAGCAGGCCAGCAGCCGGGCCTGGCGGGTTTCCGGCGCCTCCCGGATACGCAGCACGCCGGCCAGGTTGACCGCTCCCCACAGTCCCAGTATTGCTATACAGATCGCATAAATCACTGCCGCCACTGCGTCTCCCATCTCCCCTTGCTTTCCCCATTTCTTGATAGGGATACCTCCGTTTTCTTGCTTCGGGCGGCTGAAGTCGCCGGACCGAGCTTAAAGAGAACCGAAAGCCCGCCTACCTTCCTCCCTTTTGCAGGGTATCGCGCCAGGCGTGGTGAAATACGGATGAGATATGCCCGTGCGATCCCTGCACCGGAGGTATAAGAATGGCCGATCTGACGCAAGAGGATTTTGCCCGACTGATTACGCTCTATATTCCGGAAAGCGTGTCCGCGCTCGCCTTCTCGCCCGATGGCTCCCTGCTCGCCGTGGCGGCTGCCGACAAGGTCCACATCTATCGCGTGCCGCCGCAGGCGAAAGAGCGCGCCGCAAGCGGCGAAGGGACCTGATTCAGAACGGGCCGCGCGAAGCCGTTCCCTATTTCAGTACGCGCTTGAAGAAGGTGACGGCATCGCGAACGACTGCCGGATCGAGCAGGGCCGTGCCATGATCGCTCCCACTATAGATACGCAGCGTATGATCGCGAGATGCCAGCGCCTGGTCGATCTCCTGCGGGCCACCATCGGCGATGGAGTCGCCCCGATCGTGATAGATGACGACCGGACCGTGATACGCGTGAGCCGGCGCGAGGGCATTGAGACCGTGATAGTTGGCGCCGGGCGAGAACAGAGCCAGCCCTTTGACCTGATCGGGATGCGCGGCGGCATAGATGAGCGCGTTGTTGGCGCCATAGGAGGCGCCGGCCAGGCTGATCGGGCCTTTGTCCTTGAGGCTGGCGATGGCGGCGGCGATGTCGGGCGAAGTCGGCCAGGGCGCATCCTGGCCGGTCGGCCCCGGTCCTTCTGTCGAACGGCCCGCGCCGCGCTGGTCGATAGCCAGCGCGATGATTCCGGCCTTCTGCAGCGCCGTACAGAGCGAGCGCCAGTCCGCCGCCGATCCGCCCCGCTGGTGCAGCAGCACGACCGCGCCATGAGACTTCCCCGGCGGCGCATAAAGGTCGCCCACGACCGTCCAGCCGTCGGCGGTCTTGAGATGCACCTCTTTCACTCCGGCGCCCTTTTCCGCGTCGGAAGACGAAAGACCGGCGTGGGAGCAGCCCGTCGCCGGTCCGGCCAATGTGGCAGCCAGCAACAGCGCGGCGACCGGTAAGCGCTGCGCTCTGCGCGCGACGGGATAGACATCGATTCGGCCAGGCATGGTATTCTCCTCTTTCGTGGGCGCTGCGATCCTGCGGCGCGCACTGGCGATTGGAAGGAGCCGGAATATGCGAATCTACGATCTCTCGGTAGTCCTGCGGCCGGGCATGCCCGTCTGGCCCGGCGAAGCCGGCCCGTCGCGGGAATTGCGCGTCTCGACCGCGAAGGGCGACATCTGCAATGTGTCGCAGGTTTCCTTCGGCGCTCACACCGGCACGCACGTGGACGCGCCCTTTCACTTTATACCCGACGGCAAGACGCTGGAACAAGTGGCCGTAGACCGGCTGGCCGGTCCGGCGCGGGTGGTGGAGATCAAGGGGGAGGGAGATATTGGCGCGGGCACGCTCGACGCGCTAGTCGCCTCCGGCGCGATTCCACCGGGAACCGAGCGCATCCTGTTCAAGACACGCAATACGGCGCGCGCTCTGATGCAACAAGATTCGTTCCATAAAGACTACATCGCCCTTGCTCCGGACGGTGCTGAGTGGCTGGTCCGGCATGGGGTCAAGACGGTCGGCGTGGACTATCTCTCCGTGGAGACGTTCGAGCCGGAAGCACCGCATACGCACTGGACCCTGCTGGGCGCGGAGGTCTTCGTCATCGAGGGCCTGGATCTACGCGACGTTCCTCCAGGCGACTATACGCTCGTCTGCGGCGCGCTCAAGATCGAGCACGGAGACGGCTCGCCCGCCCGCGTCTTTCTCCTGCCTCCCTACCCGCCCGAGCGCTAAAAGGAAACTCTACTCATGAACATCGAAACCTTCAAAGCCTCGCTGGCAGAAACGTCGCCTCCCGACCTGCCGCCCGCGCTTCAGGCGCTCTGGCACGAGGCCAACGGGGATTGGAACGCTGCCCACGACCTGCTGCAAAACGACAACAGCGACGCAGGCTCCTGGGTCCACGCCTACCTGCATCGCAAAGAAGGCGACGCCGGAAACGCCGCCTACTGGTACCGCCGCGCGGGCAAGCCCGTGGCGAGCGGACCTTTAGAATCCGAGTGGGAAGCTATTACCACAAACCTGCTTGCGCAACGTTGACAACGTTCACGGCCCCGTGTCTGCGTCCGGCGCATATTTGATGGTGGTAATGACGAGGTTTTGTTTTCTGTCATTACACTGTCCGCTCACAATGACACCATTTTGGTCGTCTATCGCTACCAGCGAAGTATCCGGGCCCCAAACAGTGCCATATACCCCCTTCCAGAGGATACGGCCTGCCAGGTCGTATTTGAGGGTGACATTATCCCCCCTGATGATAGGCTCGGCTTCTTTTCCGGGGCGTCTCCCGGCGCCGGCATCCTGGGCGTAGCCGCTGACGATCACGTTGCCGGCATGGTCGAAAGCCACGTTATTGGCGTGATCGACGCCATTGGCAGTACCATTGTAAGTGTGCGCCCACAGCAGGCTGCCATTCGGGTCATATCGGAGTGTCAGATAATCCAGATTTATTAGCGGTCCCGTATGCCCGGCGACACAGACAGCGCCGGACTCGTCCACGGCCAGGGCATCCGGGGAGTCGTCCCTAAGTCTGTTATCATAAATCTGAGGGGTCCATAGCTGATTACCGTCGGCATCGTATTTTAAGGTCACAACATCGTTGCTGGTGCCGTTATTCTCAGGACCGCCGTCGTATTGCTCGCCGGTAATAGTGACGTTGCCGGAGCTATCCAGAACGATTCGGCGGGCGAAGACGTCCCCAAACCCTTTCCCGCTGTAGGTCTTTCGCCAGATCACGTCGCCATTCTGCACATACTTGATGGTCAATACGTTCGTCTTCGCTCTCACGCCAAGCAAGGTTGCGTAATTTCCCGTGACATAGACATCGCCGGCCGGACCGACGGCCATATCTACCGCCTCGGCTTCTAAATTATCTTCCGGAGGACGGTCATGCCGTACCCACATCTGCCTGCCGCGCAGGGGTTCGTACTGGACGACCTCCCATTGCTTGCGGAGCCATATCCCTCTATTCAGGTAGCGCCTGACGATGGAATACCCGGCCACATAGACAAAGCCCTGATTATCCACGCAGACCTTGACAGGCCGGTCTTCCCCATCATCGGGACTATTATAACGAGCCACCCAGAGCTGCTTACCGTCCTTATCGTACTTGATGGTCGCCCAGTCCAGACCGGAAAGCCGGGTGGTGCCGTTGCCCTTGCCGTTGTCCGAATCGCCGGTAACGTAGACATTGCCCTCTTGATCCACCGCAATAGAGCGCGCCCGGTCCACGTCGTTGCCCGGTCCGTTGTAGCGCCGTCGCCAGAGCAATTTGCCGTCCTTATCGTACTTGAGGGTCAGGTAGTCCACATCATGATGCAGCGTCTTCACAAAGCCGGTGATATAGATATTGCCGGCGGCATCCGTGGTCATGGCTGTGGGTTCGCAGTCGGCCTTTTCATCCGCAGCCGGTAGATAGCGCGCTACCCAGAGCAGCTTCGCATCCGGAACGAGCCAGGCCGGTTGGGGCGGCTTCTCTCTGCGGTGCAGGACAGCATATCCCAGCGCCCCCAGGAGCACAATGAGGCTAGCGGGCGCCAGAAACCGGAGCCAGGGCGCGGGAGAGAGCCGGGATGGGAGGGGAGCCGGAGCCTCCAGAAACGTGTCCAATGCATGCTCCGTGTCTTCCTGGAAGGGAAGCGACGTGAGGTGCGGCTTGCCATTGCCCCCATTTCCATTGACGGCATGCGGGACATTGGCCTGGGCGCGCTCCCGCAAGGTCTCCATCAACTGGCGAGTCGTGGGAGAAGGCTCCTCTTCAAACGCCTCCTTAAGAATGCGCTCCAATTCCTGATACTGCTTTACCACTGCTGAGGGCTGGCCCATCTCGGCATAGAGGCGCATCAAGCTGCAATGAGCCTCTTCCTTGAGGGGATCTATCGCGATAGTACGGCGAGCGTATTCCAGCGCCCGCTCCAGATCGCCTAGCTGCTCGTAGACCGAAGTCAGCGTCAGCAGGGCATGCTCGTAGAGGTGAGAGAGGCGGTGACGTTCGGTAACGAAGCATTCCTGGTAAAAGCCGGGCAGCAGGTCACCGTGATAGAGCTGGACCGCATGGGCGAGATGCAGTTCCCGTTCCTGCAGGTCCGTCGTGCGTGTCGCCACGCGTAAAGCCACTTCAAAAGCGATCACATCGGTAGTGACCCGATCCGGATCCAGGCGGATCGTTTTGCGGGTGGTGATAAGCATATCGGCCTGCTCAAAAGGCGGCTGCTCGAAACGACGGCGCAGCTCGTGCAAATAGTGGCGCATCTTGGGCTGCGCCTGTTCCGGCTCCTCTTCCGCCAACAACTGTTCTATTAACTCTTCGCGTGTAGGATTGCTCTGGAGATGCAAAGCCAGATAGGCCAGCAAGGCGCTGGGCTGCTGGGGGAGAAACTCGACCGGCTGGCTGTCTTCCCGTCCCGCATGGAAGCCACCAAGCATCGTAATATGACAGGGTTTTGATTGCATGTCGGCAGCTATTTCCACAAGATGCAACCTTTTTCTGCCTGTATCCAACAAAATCCTGCAAAAATCGGCCTCAACAGGTCCAAACGGACGATAAACGGACGGTAAGCGGACGATAGTTTGTTATCATAAGTCCCTGGATAAATGGTTCGTGCCGGCCTTGCTGCCCCTGGTAGTCCACGTCTCTAAGCTAATCTCCATCCTGTGTTGTTATGGGAGGAAGACAGTTGTCATCTTCATATCTCTCTTCTTTACTGCCGCCAAAGTCTCTTATGGGACTTGTGGCCGCCTGGCTAGTCGTTATAACAGGCCAGCCTGCATTATGCCAGACCCCTGTCTATCAGATCAACAGTGGCGGTTCCGCGAGCGGTTCCTTTACAGCCGATCAGTACTTTAATGGCGGCGATACTTTCTATATTCCAGGCCGTACCATTGACACCAGCGGAGCGATCAATCCAGCGCCGCAAGACGTCTATGATTCCATCCGTGTTAATGACCAAGGCGCTACTCCCTTTACCTATGGGAGCCCACCTGATACTTTTCCTAACTTGACGGCGGGAGCCGCTTATACCGTGCGTTTCCACTTTGCCTATCTATTAGGCGCAGATCTTTCTCCCGACCCCGGACGCAACCTGTTTAGCTTCAGCGTCAACGGCGCGACGGTGCGCTCCAACTATGACGTA
>Ga0070739_10000690_pt1 | contig 59817 bp, 56 predicted proteins | sample Coa_R1_7_FD_66445 | JGI IMG/M metagenome (GOLD analysis project Ga0070739, IMG submission 66445) | Surface soil microbial communities from Centralia Pennsylvania, which are recovering from an underground coalmine fire - Coalmine... | ecosystem: Environmental > Terrestrial > Soil > Unclassified ...
GCGCCGCTTGCGTATCCGCTACGAGCGCCGAGACGACATCCACGAAGCGTTCCTGCTGTTGGGCTGTGTGCTCCTCTGCTGGAACGCTTGGCTGACAGGGTTTTGTTAGGTGCTCTTAGTTCCCAGGCTACCGGGCCGAACCAAGAAAAAGCCCAGGCATTACTGGACAAGCTCATTCCCCTGGAAGCTCAAAAGAGCGCACCTGCGACCCTCGTTCGTGCTGCAGAAGAGCCAACGGATGCGCTACTCCATCCTGCATCGGGAGCGGATAAGACGGCAGCCGATGATCTGCTGCGTCCATCGCAGCCATAGAATAGAAAGCCGTTGAGGGACGAGAGTCAGCTTTTCTGGCGAAGCGAAATGAATTCGGCGAGGGCCTGCTGCCAGGGACGGAGGTTATCGCGGCCCTGCAGCTCCAGCGCATAGCGGCGCAGCACGGAATAGGCCGGGCGTTTGGTGGGCGTGGGATACTGGCTGGCCGGGATCGGCTTGATCTCCATGCTGTGGATGCCCGCCAATTCTAAGGTCTTCTGCGCCAGCTCGAACCAGGAGCACGAACCCGCGTTGACGATGTGATACGTGCCGTAGAGCGGGGAGTCGAGCAGGGAGACGAGGGTCTGGGCCAGATCGATGGTGTGGGTGGGACTGCCGACCTGGTCGGCGACCACGTTCAGTTCCGTTCGTGTCTGGGCAAGACTCAAGATCGTGTTGGGAAAGTTTTTGCCGTGGACGCCGTAGAGCCAGGCGGTGCGGGCGATGATGTGCCGCCGGCAAAGCTGCCGCACTAACTGCTCTCCTGCCAGCTTGGATGCGCCGTAGTGGCTGAGCGGGTGGGTGGGATCGAACTCGGTGTAAGGCTCGGTCTTGACACCATCGAAGACGAAATCGGTGCTGATGTAGAAGAGCGTGATGTTGTGGGCGCCGCAGGTGGCAGCCAGGTTCCAGGTCCCCAGCGCATTGATTCGATAGGCCAGATCGGGATTGCGCTCGCAGCCGTCCACATCCGTATAGGCGGCACAGTGAATCACGGCGTCCGGTTGATAGTGCAGCAGGGTCTGGGAAACGGTATGAACATCGGTAATGTCGAGCGGCTGCCAATCGGGCACGCTCTGTCCCTCGCGTGCGCCCACGTCTGTGCGGATAACCTCATGGCCGGCCTTTTCCAGCAGGCGGCAGAGATCGATGCCCAGCATCCCATTGGCTCCGGTGACGAGTACGCGCATGGCCTTCTCCTGAGCTTATTGCCAGCCCAATAAAGCCTGGCCGTTGTGGTCGAAGACGAACAGCAGCATGACGACGAGGAACCAGAGAATCATGGTTACTTGCAGCGTCCGGTCTTTCAGGAGCACCTCGTCCGGCGCGCCGCCCCAGCCCTTCTGGTAGACCAGATAGAGGTAGCGGCAGACCCCGAAGATGACGAACGGCACGGTGGTCCAGAGATGCGGATGCAGGCGCGCCGTGTCCGATTCGACGCTATAGACCGAATAACAGACGATGGTGACTCCCGCCACGATGTTGATCATCTGGTCCAGGAAGGGCAGGCTGTACTCTTCCAGGATCGCCCGGTGGCTGCCCGCGCCGGCGCCCAGAAGCACCAATTCCTGCCGCCGCTTGCCGAACCCGAGGAACAGGGCCAACTGCAGGGTGCAGAGCAGAAGCCAGTGCGAGATCCCCACATGGATGACTGCGCCGCCTGCCACCGCGCGCAGCACGAATCCTGCCGCGATCGCAAAGACGTCCAGCAGGACGATCTGTTTGAGGCCGAGGCAGTAGGCGATCTGAAGCGCCAGGTAGGCGGCGACGGCGATGCCGAACGGGACGCTCAACAGAAAGCTGCAGCCCACGCCGAAGAGAGCCAGCAGGATCAGCGCCGCCCAGGCCACATGGACGGTCAGGCGGCCGGAAGCGATGGGACGATGCTTTTTCTTCGGGTGCTGGCGGTCCTGCTCGACATCCTGCAGATCGTTGAAAAGGTAGACGCTGCCCGTGACGATGGTGAACAACAGAAACGCCACGGTCACGCGGGCGAACAGTACCGGCACGAACAGCTTTCCGGCGAAAACGATGGCGGCGTAGACGAACAGGTTCTTGGTGGCCTGTTTGGGACGAAGCGCGATGACGAGCGCTTTTATCAGCGAGGCGACCGAATGCGTGCCCGATTGGCTGCCATTCTTATCAAACGCAGCCTCTCGCTCATTGCGATTTTCCTTTGGCGCAGTCCTCGTACGGTCTAAATCCATGACTTAATTGAGCTTCCTGTTGGCCAGGACACGCCGGGCCAGATCGGTCGTGGAATGGCCGGCGACAAACGGCAGCGTGACGACCGTTCCTCCATGCCGCTCGACGACCTCCGTCTCCGGCATCGCTCCCACCGTATAGTCGCCTCCCTTGACGTGGATGGCCGGACGAATGATTTCCAGAAGGGCGCTCGGCGTTGGCTCGTCGAAGAAGGTCACGTAATCCACGCAGGCGAGCGCGGCCAACACCTCGGCGCGCTCCTCCTGGGGTACGAACGGCCGCTCCGGTCCTTTGAGGCGGCGCGTGCCGTCGTCTGAGTTGATGCCCACGACCAACAGATCGCCCAGCGCGCGTGCTGCCTGGAGCGTGCGCACGTGCCCGACGTGGAGCAGATCGAAGACGCCATTGGTGGAAACGATCCGCTCCGACCGCGCCCGATGCTCTGCCAGGATGTCCGCCATCTCCTCCCACGAATGGATGACTTTGCCCATAATATCGGGGTGCGCCTTATAAATCCTCACCCAGATAGGGGCCGTAGAAGCGCCGGACGAACGCCTGATAATCCGGGGAGGCGACGATCTCGCGCCACCACGCTTCGTTATCCACATACCAGCGGACGGTCTGCTCCAGCGCAGTCTCAAAATCGTGTGTCGGGCGCCAGCCGAGGGCGCGCAGCTTGGTGGCGTCGATGCTGTAGCGTTTGTCGTGCGCGCCGCCGCGCGGGTCGGCGATCCGCTTCACCAGCGATTCCGGCTTATCGAGCAACTTGAGGAGCCGGTTGACGATCTCGATGTTGGGAAGCTCGCCTTCCGAGCCGATGTTATAGGCTTCGCCCAGCGTGCCCTGATGCAACACCGTGTCGATGCCCGCGCAGTGGTCCATGACGTAGACCCAGTCCCGCACCTGCTGCCCGTCTCCATAGAGCGGTACCTTCTTGTTGTCCATCAGACGCGTGACGAAGAAGGGGATCAGCTTCTCGGGGTATTGGAACGGGCCGAAGTTGTTGCCGCAGCGGGTGATGAGCGCGGGTGTCTTATAGGTGATGAAGTGGGCGCGCACCTGCAGGTCTCCGCCCGCCTTGCTGGCCGAGTAGGGCGTGTTCGGCTCCAGCGGATGGTTTTCCGTAAACTGCCCATGATCGATGGTGCCGTATGCCTCGTCGGTCCCAATTTGCACCATACGTTCGACCTTATGACGTCGGGTCGCGTCCAGAAGCGTGAAGACCCCATAAACGTCGGTCTGGATGAAACTGCCCGGTTCGAGGATGCTGCGGTCGTTGTGGCTTTCGGCGGCGAAGTTGACGATATAGTTGATGTTCTCCGCCTTCATGATTCCATTCACGACGGTCTCGTCCTGGATCTTGCCGGGGTAGAAGCGAAATCGCCCGGTGTTGGCCGGATTGTTCTCGATATCGACGAGCGTGGAGAGGTTGCCCGCGTAGGTCAGCGCGTCGAGGACGACCACGCGGTAGTCGGGATGCTTCTCCAGCACGTACCGGCAGTAGTTGCTGCCGATGAACCCAGCGCCTCCGGTGACCAGGACCGTCTTACCGCCGCTCATAGCTTGAACTCCGAGTCAATGTCCTCGTGCCGGATTTCATCCACCGGCTCGTTCTTGCCCCAGCCCGCGTAGAGACGGTCGGGGAAGTTGAGCACGAAGGCATCTTCGCCGCCAACGTTCTGATAGGCATGCACGACGCCGGGCGGCACGACCAGGAAGATAGGGTTCTCCTCGCCGACCGTGAGCACTTCCTTGACGCGCTCCCGGCCGGGCCGATTTTCCCAGAGCGTGACCCTAAAGGTGCCGGAGAGAAAGACGAAGCCGTCGGACTGGTCGCGATGTTCGTGCGGGCCGCGCGCAACGCCGGGATGCGTGACCGAGAGATAGCCCATGACCGGCTCGAAGCCTTCCGGCAGCTCGTCGTCCCGGAAGAGCTCGGTCAGCCAGCCGCGCGCATCGGTGAACCGCCTCAGCGGCTTGACGATCACACCGGGAATGGTTGTTATCATCTCGTTGGTTTGCATGATCCTGAATGAAGCCGCCCGCTTTGGCGGGCTTTGTGTCTTAGCACCGGGTTTTAACCCGGTGGAGAGAGGGGTGAGGGTTTTAAAACCTTCGGTGCTGCTCCCAATTCCAGGCGGTGGAGACGATGTCGGGCAAGTTCTGGAACTGCGGTTTCCAGCCCAACTCCGCCTTCGCTTTGGCGGCGCTGGCGACCAGACGGGGAGGGTCCCCCGCGCGTCGCGGTCCGGCGACGCTCTTGATGGAGCGACCGGTCACCTGCTCGCAGGTCTGGATCACTTCCTTGACCGAATAGCCCTGCTCGCTTCCGAGGTTATAGAACGCGCTGGCGCCTCCTGCGCGCAGCCGGTCGAGGGCAAGCGCATGCGCCTGGGCCAGATCGAGGATGTGGATGTAGTCGCGGATGCAGGTCCCGTCCGGCGTGTCGTAGTCGGTGCCGAAGATGCTGACGTGGTCCCGTTTTCCCGCCGCCACCTGGAGCACGATGGGGATGATATGGGTCTCCGGCTCGTGGCTCTCGCCGATGCGGCCCTGCGGATCGGCGCCTGCGGCGTTGAAGTAGCGCAGGGCCGTGAAGCGCAGCCCGTAAGCGGTATCGTAATCTTTCAAGATCCGCTCGACGAAAAATTTACTCTCTCCATAGGGATTGATCGGGTTTTGGGGATGCGCTTCGTCGATGGGAACGTACTGAGGATCGCCGTAGGTGGCAGCGGTGGAGGAGAAGACAATGGTACGAATGTTGTGCGCGCGCATCGCATCCAACAGGACCAGCGTCGAGACGGTGTTGTTGGCGAAGTATTTCGCAGGCTCCTGCACCGATTCGCCGACGTAGGTGAAAGCGGCGAAGTGGACGACCGCATCGATCGCGTAACGGCTAAACAGGTTGTCCAGGAGCGCACGGTCTCCGGTCTTGCCTTCGAGGAAGGGAACGCCTTCCGGGACCGCTTCCCGGTGGCCGTAAATCAGATCGTCCAGCACGACGACCTCGTCGCCGTGCTCCCTGGCATAGAGCACATAGTGGCTGCCGATATAGCCGGCGCCGCCCGTGACCAAGATCATGCGGAATGTTTCTCCCTTTTCTCAGTATCTCCCCTTCTCCTGCAAGGGGCGAGGGGAATCAAGGGGAGGAGGGGTAAGGATTTAATCGGTAAAGCGATATTTCAGAATGGTCCAGATAGCCTGCACGCCATCTTTCCACCCGATCTTCTTGCCCTCTTCGTAGTCCCGACCGCTGTAGGAGATAGGCACTTCGTAGATCCGACAGCGCCGCCTGGCTACCTTGGCGGTGATTTCCGGCTCGAAGTCGAAGCGGTTACTCTTGAGATGAATGTTCTTGAGCACCTCCGCCCGGAACACCTTATAGCAGACCTCCATGTCCGTCAGGTTGAGGTTGGTGAGCATGTTGGAAAGCAAGGTCAGCAGCCCATTGCCCAGCCGGTGCCAGAAGAAGTGGACCCGATGGGCGCCTCCGCCCAGGAAGCGGCTGCCGAAGACCACGTCGGCCCGGCCGTCGAGGATAGGCTCTAAGAGCTTGTAGTACTCTCTGGGATCATACTCCAGGTCGGCGTCCTGAATGATCATGTAGTCGCCGGTGGCCTTCTCGATGGCGGTACGAATGGCCGCGCCCTTGCCCTGGTTCTTGTCGTGGTAGAAGACCCGCACGTCCGGGAAACGGCCCTCGATCTGGTCGCGCATCAGCTCGCGCGTGCCGTCGGTCGAGCCGTCATCGACGAGGATGACTTCCTTCTTGATCTCCACGTCCCGCACGCGCCGCAGGATCTCCAGCAGGGTGTCGTTCTCGTTAAAGACCGGAATCAGCACCGACAGCACGTAGTCCTGCTTCGGCACGCTCAGGTGCGACAGGCGCTTTCCCACTTCTGCTGACGCCTCCGTAACCGCATATTCATGGACCGTCTGTCCCACCTGCGGGTCTATCTCCATCGAGTTCTCCTTAGCCTCGCTTCGCTCGGCAGGGAAAAGAGTGAAGATGGAAGGGAAAAGAAGAATGCGGAAACGTTTTTATCTTTTCCCTTTTCCCTTCCATCTTTCCCTGCTTTTACGGTTTGGACGCGCTGGGGTTTCCCTTCCCCGGAGTCTGAGCCGCATTGGGCGTTTTGGCGCCCGGTGTCGTCGCTTGCGCTCCGTTTCCGGAGGGCATTGGGATATTGACGGTGGTCTTCTTGCCGCCGGGCAGGAAGACCTGATTGGGAATAGTGCCCGGACGAGTCGCAGCCTGCGCCGCCTGCTCTTTCTTCGCCTCCTCCACGGCCTGCTTGCTCAGATCCGCAGCCGCTTTCTCCATCTTGGTGGCCTCGTCCGGCTTGTTGACGCTGCGGTAGGCCGCCGCCAACTGCCGATAGGCTCCGGCATCCTGATTCATGGTGTTGGGATCGTAGGGCTGATCGGCGTTCAGCAGCTTGGCGATGAAGTCGTACTGCTTGATGGCGTCCGCGTCATCCTTTTTCTGGCGGTAGAGGTCGGCCAGTTCGAAGCGCGTCGGACGATCTTCGGTAGTATTGAGCTCGGTTACATAGAGGTCGATCAGGCGATCTCGCAGTGCGTCGCGCTGGGCAGGCGTGGTGTCTTTGGCGTTCATCTGGCGCTTGACGGCCTCCGCCACCTGTTTGGCAATAGAGGCGTCGCCGGAATGTCGCTTCAGCATATCCTCGAATTCGCGGTCTACCATCGCCTGTTGCTGCTGGATTTCGGCCGGCGTGGGCGCCGGACCGGTAAAGCCTTGCATCTGGGCCATCGGAGACTGTTCCATCTGCATCTGCTGCAGCTTGGCGAGGTCGTAGTAGGCCTTCGAATCGGGATCTTTAAATTCGACCTTCGCGGTCTTGACGTCGGCCTGGACCATATCCATAAGCTGCTTTTGCGCCCGCTGCCGCTTCATTTGGTCCATGACCAGCTTGACGTCGAAGCCCTTGGGCGTATTCACTTTCCGGGCCACCACCTTGGCGAAGGCGTAGCCGGGCATGAAGCCCGATACCTTGACGACTGGAGTGAACTGCCCGGTAGGCGTATTCTGCACGGCCTGATCGAACTCTTTGCCATGTCCCAGAGCCGCGAAGGGGCTCATGGCCGCGGAAGACTGGTACTCCGGCAAAAAGTTCGTGTCGCCGCCTTTGGAAGCGGTGAAGTCCCCGGAGTTGGCCTTTGCCAGCGCGGCCATATCCGCGCCCGCTTTGGCTTGCTTCAGCAGGTCTTCGGCCTTATTCTTGGCCTGGGCATCCGGCAGCGCCTTCGGGCTTTTGATCGGGGAGGCGCCGATGGTCGGGATCAGAACGATCGAGAGGCGGACCTGCGCATTCTGGTTACGAGCCTCCTGCTCCGTGACCGGCTTGGTGCTCTGGAGATTTTCGATCAGCGCGGGCACGACCAACTGCTTCGCCACCGCGTCGCGATATTCGGAGGCGCTCATGTGATGGGCCTGCTCGACGTAGTTGTCCCAATCCGAGTCGGAGGCGTTCTTATCCAGCACTTTCGCCCGCTCTTGAGCGATCTGACGGTCCACGTCTGCGTCGCTGGCACGGACACCGCGCTTTTTGGCCTCCTGCTGGAGTACCGTTATTTGGATCAACTGCTGCATCGCCCTTCCGGCTTTCTGGGCGTAATCCGCTTCGGATGGCTCTTGCTGCGAAAGGCTGCGCATCACCGACATAAAATCGCCCTGCGTGATCGGGTCGCCGTTCACGGTAGCGATCACGGTGTTGGTGGGCACCACGCCCGCGTTCTGGCCGCGCCCTCCGTACTGGCTCCATCCAAAGCCGCCAACAAGGCCGAGGCCAAAGAGGATGGCAAGCGCCCACCCGAACTTCTGGCCGTGCTTGATGAACATTTTGCGCCAGGTTTCTATCGATAAAGGATCAGGCATCGAAACTCACTTCTCCCTTACCCTCCGTCTTCCCACGGGCCTTGCGACCCTGCCTCGCCTAGAACCTTCGGAAGGGGCGAGGGGGAGATTTGATAGGAGGGGTATGCAATCATTATGAAAGGTATTTTTGCAGGGCGGCCAGGCAGAGCCGGGATCCGTCCTCATGCGTGCCCTTACCGCCTTCGCCGCTGCCGGTCGCAGGGACGAAATGCGTCTCCAGGGAAACGTAGCCGGTATAGCCGTCGCGCTTGAGCGCGGCGAACTGGCCTGTATAGTCGATCTCGCCGTCTCCGATGACGCACCACTGCGGCTGCGGCCCATGGTTCGGCGTCGGCACCATGCGGGCATCTTTGACGTGCAGATGCGCTATCCAGGGACGCACGGCTTCGTACCCATCGGGATAGGGACGCTCGCCGGCATAGAAGGCATTGCCGGGATCCCAGACGAGCTGAAAATGGGGCGAATCGATCTCAGAAGCGATCCGCGCCGCTTCCGCGCCCGTACCGATATAGCAGGCGTGCTCGTTCTCCAGAAGCAATGTCACGCCTTCCTGCGCGGCTATCTCCAGCGGCTCGGCAAACGCATCCACGATCCGGGCCTCCAGATCGGGCGTCAGCGCCGCTTTGCGCCAGAAGGAGAACACACGCAGCAGCGTCGTATCGAACGTGTGCGCCAGCCGGATGCTGCGGCGCAGCATCTCCAACTGGTCTTCCAGTCCGCGCGGTTGGGCCAGATGCATCCTGCCGGCCGCCTCGCCCTCGTTGGGCGTGTCGGCGGCTAGATCACATTTATAAAACGGCGTCGACAGACAGGCCACCTTCATGCCGCGCGCCTGCAGGGCTTTTTGAGCGCGGGCGGCCTGCTCGTCGTTCAGGTCGGCGATATTGGTCCCCCACAGTCCGCGCAGCTCGGCGGCAGTCGCGCCGTATTCGAGCAGCACGTCCAGCGCGTGCTCGAAGTCCTGGCTGATCTCATCCGTGATGGCGCAAAGCTGCATAACGACCCTTACCTCGCCCCCTGGTATCTAATTCGTGAATTGCGGGTAAAACCGTTCCAGTTTACTGCAAAAGGCGGCTATTGTCAATTGCGCCATAGGGTGCGCAGGGCCAGCGCATGTGACTTCAATGCCTGTTTCCCCGTCCCTGGTTTTGGCCGGGCCGTGAACGACCCGGCTGGCAGGCCTGCGGCCAACCGCCCTTTCGGGCGGAAAATTCCAAATGCGATGGCCCTGAGGGTGCGGACAGCCTTCACTTCCCGGTCTGCCGGCCACGAGAAAACAGGAAAGTAGACACTTTTCCAGGTGCGGCCGACAAGCCCCTTCCTGACACATTGGGTACAATAGAGGCAGAAAAGAGCGAGGCATAGTAATCAAGAAGATGGCTGCTACAAAACTAGAAGATCGTCGGCATCTATGAGGATGAGCCAGAGTTCGAGGAAGCTATGCGCCTCGGTCGTGAATACCGCGAGTCGCTCTGTCCGATCAGTACCGATTGATAAGACAAGTAACCTTTGCTATAAAGGGATAGAATTACGTAGAGAGCCGTAAAGAAACCATGCTGCCATAGCCTTCAAAGGTGCATGAAAATGATCGTCGGTCAACGGATAAATTCTTTGTTCATTTTGTTAGTGCCAGTTCTTTTTTGCTCGTTTGGGACATTTTATCACATATCATGGCGCGTTCAAACTACACAGTGGCGACAATCACAGGCAGACCAGGCTCATTCAGGCCATCTGACCGATTCTATCGCTCCGCCTTTACACCTTGTCTGGCGACGCCGTTTCACGAGCAGTGTAGAACCGATTGTGGCGGCCGGGAATATTATCTACTGCTTGAGCCGCGAGACAATGGAGGCTGTCGATACACATTCCGGCGTTGTTTTGTGGCAAAACAGTGATGCCGAGCATATGCCTCTGCTTGCTACAGACAAAGGCGTCTGGACTCTGGTGGGCAGTCTGAGCAAAAAGGTCTTAGTTCTGCTGTCCGCTGATAAGGGGACTATTCTTCTGACCCTGGACACTCAGAAGATTGCTCCGGGCACACAGTGGGTTGATATTGGTGTGGCAACACGTTCTGGGAATCTCATCGTTATTCTGCATAGCCAGAGTCCTGGACCCGAAAGGCTATTGGAGGTAGATACCAGGACGGGACAGGCTCTCGCGCAGCGCAGCACAGATTTCGGCTACTGGACCTCAGAGACGTATGGTATGAATGTCGATGAGGTTGGGGAGATGCTGGGAGAGAGCGAGTGGCTGTTCCTGCATGACCACGATACGTTAGCCACACTTGAAGGAGGCGTTAACGGTCGCCTGCATGGACTGGAATATCTACCTGACTGTGGGCAGGTCTCCGCCGACCCAGATACTCTCTATCTGCGATATGGTACGCTTGCGGATGCTTACGACCGGCATCTGCGCGTCAAATGGTTCACCGATCTACCGGGCTTTACCGATGACAAAGACGCACGCTGGAAGCTTCCCCCGCCGCTAGTCACTCCTGATCGAGTTATCTTTTCAAGTACAGATCGGATCTACGCCCTGGACACGCGCAATGGTAAGATCGCCTGGATCAAACGGCTGGGAACTGACTCAGAAATCGTATCCGGTGGAGGGCCTGTTGCTACAGGCGGAATCGTCTATATTCCCATTGCGTCCCATCCTAACGGGTTAACGGATACGCTCGTCGCCCTCTCCGTTCGCAATGGCCAGGTGGTCTGGTCATGGAAAACCGCTTATGCTCTAAGACATATCATCGCACATCAAGGGGCGCTTTATATACAAGCAGACCGGCCAGTATCATCGGGAAGGGAAGTTTCCGAGGCATACTTGCTCAAAATCGCCGGATCGCATTGAGATTGCATAGCTAATGAAAGCGGTGCGTGGAGGTGGGGACGGCGTAGAGGGCGAGGGCGACGAACAGGCCCGCCAGCAGGATGTACTGCAGGCGCACGCCCCGCCAGCCGGCGCCGAGCCGCGCCGCCAGATAGAAGACGTAGAGCAGCCAGGTCACGCCGGAGGCGATCGTGTGGGCATCGCGGAGCCAGGCGCTCGGCGGCGAGGATAGCCGACCGCTGAACACCTCTACCAGGCCCAGAAGCAAGCCCAGCGTCAGCAGAGGCAGCGCGTACGCGACAGAGTGGTAGGCGACGGTATCCAGCGTCTGCAGCGACGGCAGGCGGCGGAACAGCCCGCCCACCCGGTGCGACTTGAGCAGACGATGCTGCAGGAGATAGAGCGCGGCACATCCGAAGGCCAGCGCCAGGAGTCCGAAACTCGCCAGGATCGCCAGCACATGCATGCTGACCAACTGGCTTTTCAGAACGGGGTTGTCTTCGATCGGGCCACGGGCGTGCGCCACCCCCCAGAACAGGATGATACAGGCCACCGACAGCGCCACCGCTCCGACGGCCGGCAGACGGGCGCGGAAATCGAAAATGGCGTACGCGAGCGCGATGGCCCATGCCAGCACGGAAAAGGTGCCGAACTCGCTGGCGAAGGGCGAGCGGTGCGTGGTAACGCACCAGGCCCCGATGGCGGCAAAGTGGACGAGGATCCCACCCAGAAGCAGCAGCAGGCCCAGCCGGGAGATGCCTTCGGTGAGAGTGTAAGCCCCTTCCTCAGGTTCCCCCTCTCCTTGCGAAGAAGAGGGAGCGGGAGGATGCGGTCTGTGGGGCGCGGCGGGCGAGCGCAGGAACAGGACGGCCCCGAAACAGACGGCTGCCGCCAGATAGAGCACGAAGGCCAGGGCGGTCCAGGTCGCAGATGTCATGGCGTTACCTCCGCCGTATCGGGAGGAACCGGCTCGTCCGGTGCGTCCGTCTCCGCAGGCGCGGCCTCTTCTGGCGGAAGCGCGCCGGCCTCATGATGGTTAGAGGCGGCGGCCAGCCCGAAGATCTCGCGGGCTGCCGAAAGCAGGTCATAGCGCGCCGTCCCGCTATCTGTCTCCGACGACGCCTGCTTGAGCCGCAGGATCGGCTCGCGGGCCACCCGGTTCATCATCGCCCGCGTGGCCGTCTCAATGGCCTGCCACTCCCGCTCGGACAGGTGGCCGAGCCGGGCGCGCAGTTGTGCCAGGTCGTCCTGGCGGATCTGCTCCAGCCGGTCGCGCAACTGCGTGATGACCGGCGCCGCCTCGCGGGTGCGGTACCAGGCCAGGAATTTGGCCGCCTCGTCTGCCGCGATGGCTTCTGCTCTAACCGCTTCCGCCGCGCGCTCTTTCGCCTCCTCCACCACTACCGCCTGCAGATCATCGATGTTATAAAGAAAGACGTTTTCCAGATCGGCGACATCCGGGTCGATATCGCGGGGCATGGCGATGTCGATGAGGAACAGAGGCCGGCCGCGCCGCCGCCGCATGATGGGCGCCAGCATCTCGCGGCGCAGAATAGGGTGGGGGGCGGCGGTGGAGGAGATGACGATGTCGGTGGTGAGCAGCGCCTCGGCGAACAAGTCGTACTGGATCGCCTTTCCGCCCAGCCGCTCGGCAAGCGTGACCGCCTTCTCGTAGGTGCGATTGGCGACGACCACGAAATGTACGCCGTTCTGGACCAGGTAGCGGACGGTCAGCTCGCTCATCTTGCCCGCGCCCAGAATGAGCACCGTCGCGCGGGAGAGGTCGTCGAAGATGCCGCGCGCCAGATCCACGGCGGCGCGCCCGATCGAGAAGGCGCCGCGACCGAGCGCCGTCTCCGTATGGACCCGCTTGCCGCCGCTGATGGCCTGCTGGAACAGCGTGTGGAGCGTGCTTCCGAGCGTGCCCGCCTCCTCCGCCGCCTTGAGCACCGTCCGGACCTGCCCCAGAATCTGCGCCTCGCCCAGCACCAGCGAATCCAGCCCGCTTGCCACGCGCAGCAGATGGGAGACGGCCTCATGATCGACTTTGCGGTAGAGGTAGGGAGCGAAGGTCGCTTCCGGAACCTGATAGAAGCGGACCAGATGGGCCGAGAGCAGGGCGTACGCCGTGGCGGCATCCGGCGTCTCCGTCACGGCGTAGATTTCCATGCGGTTGCAGGTCGAGAGGATGGCGGCTTCCTGCACGCCCGGACAGGCCGCGGCGGCGGTGAGCGCGCCGGGCAGCAGGGAGTCCGGGCAACTCAGCCGCTCGCGCACCGCGATGGGCGCCGCATGATGGCTTATTCCGACGAGGACGAGGACCAATCCTCTCTCTCCAGGGCCGCGTTGACCAGGCTCCGCGCACGCTCTTCGGCCGCCTCCGGCTGACCGGCGCGGAGCAGCTCTCGCATCTCCGCCTCCGCGGCAATCAGGCTTTCGAGGGCGGCCCGGCTTCGGGCCGGACCGCCGGCCGTTTCCTGCACGTAAGCGCGCATCCGGCCTAGCAATGCGGTCAGCTCTTCATATTCCGGCCCGTAATGCTGCTCTAATTCTTGCCGGATCTGCGCGGCCAGCATTGGCGTTGCGCCGCCGGTCGAAACGCTCAGACACAACTCCCCGCGCCGGACGACGGCGGGGACCACAAATCCGCCCGCCTGCGGCGTGTTCGTATCGACCACGTTGACCGGAATGCCGCGTTCCATAGCATCGGCGGCGATCCGTGCGTTGACGGCGCGGTCGCCGGTGGCGGCGAAGACCAGAAAGGCATCCGCCAGGTACGTCGATTCATACGCCGCAGTGACCTCTTCGATCTCCCCGGCATTGGCCCGTGTCTGCAGTTCCGGCGTTAATTCGGGACTGACGAGCCGTACCCGCGCGCCGGCAGCCAGCAGGCCGCTCACCTTGCGCTCGGCGACGGCGCCACCGCCCACGACCACACACAGCTTACCCTCAATGGTAAGATGAATGGGATAGGTGCGAGGCATGACGCCGAAAGTCCCGCGGCCTCATCCGCCCACCTGGGCGGAGTTGCCGGAGAGCGGCGTGGTTTCAGTGGGAGACGGGGAGGCGCCATTGCCATTGAGGGCCGCGGGAGCTTCTATGTCGGCGGTGGCGGCGTCGGTCGAGAGATGATAGGAGAGGACTGCCAGCTCCTGCAGGAAGGAGACGTTGCGGACGAAGACATGGTCGGGCACGCGCAACAGGACGGGAGCAAAGTTTAAAATCGCGTGGATGCCGGCCTCTACCAGATCTTCGGCGACTGCCTGGGCGGCATTGGCAGGAACGGCAAGAATGGCGATACGCGCCTGCAGCTTCGCATTGATCTCTTTCAGATGGGCGACGTCAAGGATCTGCAGGTTCCAGAGGGGGCGGCCGATCTTGCCGTAGTTATTGTCGAAGACGGCGATGAGGTTGAAACGATGCTCTTTGAGGCCGGGATAGCCTACGAGGGCGGAGCCGAGGTTGCCCGCGCCGACCAGGATGACGCGCTGCTCGCGGTCGATTTTAAGGATGCGGGCGATGCGACTCAGGAGGTCCGAAACGTTGTAACCCACGCCGGGCTTGCCGAACTCTCCGAAATAGGACAGGTCTTTCCGGAACTGGGCTGCGTTGATACCGGTCTGGCGCTCCACCTGGGCGGAGGAGATGGTCTCCACGTTGGACTGCTCCAGGTCGATCAGGAAGCGCAGATACGTCGCCAGGCGCTCCAGCGTCGGCACCGGAACTTTGCCGTTATTCTGAGACAAATTGCCACCTTACCTTATCTTGCCAAAATTGCCGGCAAGAAGACAGGCCCGCTTTTGCCATAGGGCGCAACGGGCACACACCTGGTTGCAGTATACCCGCCGCTAAAGATGAGCGTCAAGAACTTGTGAAAAATGTTACAGTCTGCCCCTCGTCCTGCTCTGGCATAGAAATTCCCGTCTGCCGACTGGACAAAAGACGGCTGGGGAGCTATAATGGGCTTACCTATTTACCCTTCACCCCCTTGATCGACCACGGGCCTTTCGGCCCTGCCTCTCCTAGAACCTTCGGAAGGGGCGAGGGGGAGATTCTTTTGCTTGCTATACCCTCTGCTTGTGGCAGGTGAAGCCTGAAGCAGAGATACTAGAGAGCAGTCCAACCCCACTCCCCATCTTAGGGGACGGGGTGGGGGCCGGAGGAGAGACAGTGTTGCGAGTGGCTTTAGTAGGGGCGGGAGGCATGGCCGGGATGCACGCCGGCTGCTACGCGGGCATTCCGAACGCGGATCTGGTAGCCGTCATGGACGTGCGGTCGGAGGCGGCGCAGGAACTGGCGGGCAAGCACGGCGCGAAGCCGTACTCCGATTTCGATCGGATGCTGACGGAGACGCGCCCGGACGTGGTGGACGTCTGCTGCCCCACGCCCTGGCACGTCGACTACGTCTGCACGGCGGCGGAGCGCGCGGGCGAGCTGGGCCTGCGTGGTATCTCGACCGAGAAGCCGATGGCGCGCACCCAGGCGGACTGCGAGCGCATGATCGCCGCTGCCGACCAGGCCGGCGTCACCCTGTTCGTGGCGCACGTGCTGCGCTTCTTCCCGGAGTTCCTGGCGGCGAAGCGGGCGGTGGAGTCGGGCGAGGTCGGCCAGCCGGCGGCTATCCGCACCCGGCGCGGCGGCCCGATGCCGCGCGGCTGGGAAGACTGGTACGCCAAGTCGGAGATGAGCGGCGGCTGCATCCTCGATCTGATCATTCACGATTTCGACTGGCTGCGCTGGACCTTCGGCGAGGTCGAGCGTGTCTATGCCTGCGGCCTCAACGGCAGGCAGTTGCCTGCCTTCGACTACGGCCTGGTCACGCTACGTTTTACGAGCGGAGCGATCTGTCATGTGGAGGGGACTTGGGCCGATCCGGGCGGCTTCAAGGTCGGCATCGAGATTGCCGGAGACGCCGGCCTGCTGGAGTACAATTTCAATCAGCCGTCCGGAACGCCGTTCCGCATGGCGCTCTATGGCGGCGATGGGCCGCGCGCTAATGTGGTGGTGCCGGAAAGCCCCACGGATTATAATCCCTATCAGGCCGAGCTGCAGCACTTCATCGACAGTCTGGAGCAGGGCGTCAAGCCCAGCATCTCCCCGCAGGACGGCCTGGAAGCGGTCCGCATCGGCCTGGCCGCTATCGAATCGATCGAGACCGGCAAGCCGGTGACTTTACAGGCTTAACCGTCACTCTTATGTCTATGCGAGGTAATAAGCATTAGACACCGCGTTTTCTAACATCGCCCCTTCTCGCTTCGAAGCGGCAACACGCCTGATACTCGAATTCAAACGAAAGGAATCGATCATGCTTTCTCTTACGACACGCGCCGCCGGGCGCGGTCTCCTTGCGGCGATCGCCTGTGCCGCCGTCCTTCTGCCCGCTGCCGTGCGCGCGGACCAGGCCGGCTCGTATACCTGCCCGGTAGAGGGCGACAAAATCGCTAAGGTGACGGCCGACACGCCACACGCGGACTATAAGGGAGTGCGTTACTATTTCTGCTGCGGCTCCTGCCCGGCGGAGTTCAACAAAGAACCGGCCAAGTACGCCAAGGACAGCAAAGGCAAAGTGATCGGCATGTCGCTGTTCGATCCCGTCACGACCAAGCGCATCGATCCGGACAAGGCCGCCGGCCATAGCGATGTACACGGCGTCCGCTATTTCTTTGCCAGCGCCGACGACAAGAAGTCCTTCGACAAGAATCCGAAGAAGTACACGGCCTCTCCGGAGAAGCATGTCCTGTACTGCCCGGTCAATAACCAGGCGGTCGCCTCCTATGCCGCCGCCTCGGACTACAGCGACGTGAAAGGGACGCGCTACTACTTCTGCTGCGCCGGCTGCAAGCCGGCCTTCGACAAGGACCCGGACAAGTACCTGAAGGGTATCGACGAGAAGATCAAAGCGCAGCAGCCGGATAGTAAGTAGCCTGTTCCCTGGCATATCGGTAGCCTACCAGCTACGAATCTGCCGGATTTCTAAATGGAAACAAGCGGGCCTGGAGATGCATCCAGGCCCGCTTGTTTCCTTTCAGGAACCGGTGAAAGCCTGCTTCCCGCTCACAATCGGCCTGGGCAGGCAGGAATCGCTATGCAGCAGGTCGAAGGTGATGAAGGTGGGAGGAGGGATCTGCCATGAGCAACACACAGGAGCGGATCAAGCAGAGACGACAGTATCTTAAGAAGAGGCGAGGCGCCTATACAGAGTTTAGTATAGCTACTTTCTGTTTAATTCTTTGTGCCGTCATCGACGTCGTTGTGGTAGGTGGATTCGTTGTTTGGTTGTATATCTCTTTAACCTCAAAAGTCTTTTCCGTAACTCATCTGGCCGCTGGGCTAGTCAGCATGGCATGGATGATGCTCATGTTCGGATATATGACCTGGGTAATGATCCAAGCAGGGATCCGGGCGCGTCTGGAAGCCAAGCAACTTCCCTACGTCCCGCCTGTTACTCCCGATACCCTGCCAGCCGAGGAAGTCCTTGTGCGTGGATCGGAGGAGCCTACTCAGGAGCAGTGCAACGTCTTGCTCAGGAGCGCAGACGGCAGCACGGGCACTGGAGAGCAGGAGTTACTGCGGAGTAGCCAGGGGCAGTAATAGGTACTATCGCATCGCTACTAAGGGATCGTCCGACACGAGCACAAGGAATTACCAACCCTCCGGAGGATCTTCCTCCGCGCCTCTCTGTTTGAGCAGTGTCTTGATCTCCGGAGAGGCAGCATAAGACAAGGCGGACGATCCGGAGATAGAATCGCGGGCGTTAATCTCGGCGCCGTGATCGAGCAGCAGGCGCACAACTTCCAGATGGCCGTCCTGGGCCGCATACATCAACGCCGTGATTTCATGCTCTGGGTCTTTGGTATTCACATCGGCTCCCTGTTTCAAAAACAGGTCAACGATTTCCGGATTGCCTCCCATCACGGCCATATGGAAGGAATTCCAATCATACACGATGTGAGGGTTGATTTTTGCGCCTCGCTTCAGGAGAGCGCGCACCGTGTCGGCATGACCTCCAAACGCAGCCCACATGAGAACCGTCATATAGTTCCGGCTTGCCTCTATATTGGCCCCCTGGTCAAGAAGAGCCAGCACCTGGTCGGTGTCGCCCTTCTCAGCGGCAACCGTTAAGTCCCAATCTTGCCTGGACCGTTGCCACCAGGATTGAATCGCCTTCCTGAAAATTCCCATGCCTCTAGTTCCTCATCAAGAGAGTTATCTTAAGATTGTACTCGTTCTATCCGCTGATAACAGGAAAATGGAGCCTGCTAATGGGAAGCAAACCGCTTCGCGCATCTGCTAAACATCGTATTCTGAAGTATAATATGCCTAAATCGGAAGCAGGCAAGAAGTATCAAGCCAGAACGAAACTGCTTGCCACACCCTGAAGCGGTCAGAAGGGAGAATGCGGACGGTACGGCGACTACCCTCAAACTTGATCCTCAGGCTGGCACTGGCGCTCATGTTATTTATGGGCGCCGTGCCAGCCCTGGCAAATTGCCATGCCGGCGTTCCGGGCGGCGTAAAAGCGCGCTCGTGCTGTAGGTCGCATTCCCTCGTGTGCGCCTGTCATCACAGCCAAACGTCCACGCATAGAATGCCATCCGACGCCGGTCAGGTTGCGGACTGTCCGTGCAATCTCACGCCAGTTCGGGACGGCGTTCCGCTTCCTGCGGCAGTTCGCATCTTCTTCCCTGCGGCGCCGGTCGCGCACGCGATCTTCCCGGCAGGTCCTCCACGGCGGGCTCGCTTGCCTGTCATCCATCTCTTTCCGCTTCCTCAGAGTGATTCTTCGCCTCCCAATTCCCCCCGCGCGCCTCCTTTCCAGGGATGAGTCTGACTCCGGCTGCGGTAATGCAGCCTCGTTGGCATCTCAGTCTCTTCATTCTCTGGAAAGGAAGGATTTATGTTTTCCCGTGCCACACGACTGGCGGCACTGCTGCTTGTCTTCTCGACATGCCTGGCGCCGGCAGCCCGTGCGCAAGTCGCTTCCAGGCATCTAATACAAAAAGCGGGCAGCTATTTCGTCACGCTGGATCTGCCCGCAGAACCCTTACGGCCCGGCGCCGACATCCCGCTTCCTCTGCACGTTACCGATACGAGCCGGAACGCGCCTGTGCCGAATGTAGGCGTGACCGCGAGGCTGAGCATGCCTGCGATGGCGGAGATGCATATGGAGGCGCCGGCAATTACTTCTGGCGCAGCCCCCGGCGTCTACGTTGCGACCGTCCATTTCCCGCACGCGGGCGATTACCGGCTCGCTCTGACCATCACCCCTCCGAGCCAAAAAGCCTTCACCGTCTCCTTTCCGCTTTCGGTGGCCGGGGAGGGCATGGCCGGGAATGGCATGATGCATATGATGATGGCGCCTTTCGCCGGGATCGCGGAGAATCAAGAATCCTCTGGGACCTCCTGGCAGCCTGCCGACAGCCCAATGTACGGCATCCATACCATGTCGGGCCGCTGGATGCTGATGACCCACTATAACGTCTTCCTCAACTACGACCGGCAGGAAGGCCCGCGCGGGGACTATCAGTACGACGCGACCAACTGGCTGATGCTCATGGCAGACCGTTCCGTGGGCAAAGACCAGCTTCAACTGCGCACCATGCTGACCCTGGAGCCGCTGACGGTGACGCCCGGCGGCTATCCGCTCCTGTTTCAATCGGGGGAGCAGTATCACGGGCATCCCCTCATAGGCCGGCAACATCCCCACGACCTGTTCATGGAGCTGGCGGCGCGGTATCTGCATCCGCTGGGCCGGGACAGCGCGGTCTTCCTCTATGCCGCGCCCTCCGGCGAGCCGGCGCTGGGGCCGCCGGCCTTCATGCACCGGCTGTCGGCGCTGGATATGCCCATGGCCCCGATCACCCATCACTGGATGGACAGCACGCACATCGATTTCGGCGTGCTCACCCTGGGGGCGTGGAAGCGGGATGTGCAGTTGGAAGCCTCGTACTTTACCGGTAGAGAACCAGACGAGTATCGCTACGACTTCAACCCCATGCACATGGATTCCGTGTCGGGACGGCTTACTTACAATCCCGGCCCTCATTGGAGCCTGCAGACCTCCTATGGCTACATCCATAGTCCAGAGGCGCTTCGCCCGACGGAGGATGTGCGTCGCGCGAGCGCCTCGGCTCTCTATACCGTCACGCGGCGGGATGGCGGCTTCTGGGCAACCACCCTGGCGTTTGGCAACAATAGCAGCGGGGGGATCAACTCGGACGCCTACCTGCTGGAGACCGAGCTAAACCTGGCGAGCCGCAACACGTTCTTCCTGCGCTATGAGTTCGTCAACAAGCTGGGCGAGGAGCTGGCGCTGGAGCCTGCGGATACGAAGTACGGCATTAGCGAAACGACCCTCGGATACGTCTACGACTTCACCCCGAACCGCTCGTATCAGACGGGCATCGGGGCGGCGATCACCTTTTATACCCATCCGGCCAGCCTGGGCAGCCTCTATGGCCCTGCGCCGCGCGGTTTCTGGATATTTTTTCGCATCCGTCCGTCCGCAATGCATCATAACCATGTTATGATGAGTATAAGATAGTGAGCTATTCGCCGGACTCGCTGTGTAGCAGAGACAGCGCCCAACGCAACACACGGAGATCCCGCGGAAATCAGGGGAAAGGAAGAGAGACAATGCAACGGGCAGCTCGAACTTTGGCCGTTGTGCTGTTGTGCATGGCGGCGTGCTTACCTCTGCGCGCCCAGGAACAGGAAGGGGCGCGAGGTCTGCCTAGTAACGATTCGAACACGATCGACATATCGGAGCCGTCGATCGTGGCGCGGCTCCATCTGAGCAGCGATCAGATCGCCCAGTTAGACCGCATTTATGACCGTTTTGACGTCGTGCGCTCCGAACAGGAAGCCCGCATCGCCGGCTGGAGACGGGACCTCCAGCGGGAAGAAGAGGCCCCCTCATTTAACGAAGATCGCTCAACGGAGCTTGTCCACAACATCTCCGACGCCGGGCAGAAAGTCGAGATCGCTTTCCTGAAAGCGCGCGCGTCCGCGCGCAGCGTGCTGACGCCGGACCAACGCGACCAACTTCGCCACATCCAGCAGGAGGGGCAGGCCGTTCGCGACGACCGCTACCGTATGCTGCTGCTTGCTACGAACGGAGAGGCCGGTGTGCCCTCCCAGCTCCGCTCTCCTGAGCTGGGCGGCGAGGAGGCGCCTCCCTCGGCGCCTTATTATTATGCGGTTCCGTACTACTATCCGGAACCGTATCCGGTGCCTTACCTGCCCTACGACGCCTTCTGGTACGGCTACCCTTACTTTGGGTATCCCTTCTTCGGCTTCAGTGTCGCCTTTGACTTCGATCGGCATCATCATTTCCACCATTTCCGTGGGGAGCCGTTCGATCGGTTTCATTCGGTTGGCTTCCGGCCCTCCAATCGTTTTGGTGGCGGGTTCCGACCTGGAGGGGGCTTCCTTCCTGGCTCAGGCTACCGGCCCAACGGCGGCTTTCTGCCTGGCAGCAGCTTCCGGCCGGGGGGAAGTTTCCGTCCAGGCGGCGGTTTCCGACCCGGTGGGTTTCTGCCTGGTGGTGGATTCCACGCCGGTGGCCGAATCGGCGGCGGAATGCGAATGGGAGGCGGCGGCGTGCATATGGGTGGCGGGCATCGCTGAGACCTCACCCCCTGACCCCCTCTCCTTTCAAAGGAGAGGGGGAATTTATTTTAACTATGCTGGTTCTCTCCGCCACCTTGCGATTCGGCGTGCTCATGGGGGCCAAAGGTCCACTGGTAGCCCAGGTAGGCCATGAAGGAGGTATCTCCGGAGATGCTGCGACCGGCCGAGAAAAGCAGGTGATGGCCGTCATCGAAGTTGTAGTAGCCGCCGAGGTTGAAATTGAATTGATCGCGTACGCCTACGGCGGGCGACGTGGTGTAGAACAGCTCCCCGCCGAGCGTCCAGTGCTTGTCCAGATCCTTTTGCAGCAGCCATCCGGTCAGCCAGTAGTTCTTATTCCCAGGACCGGGGTTGATCCAGTAGCCGCCTCCGCCATAGCTGGTCCAGGGTCCCCAGCTTTTCTGAATCCACACCGGCAGGAACACATCCAGATTTCCGGTGCCCAGGCCGCGACCGGCGTCGCCGGTAGGCACTTCCAGCAAGGGAAAGATTCCGATCTGAGGCGTCGTTTTGTTCTCCTGCACGAACCGCCACTTGACGCCCATCTCCGTATCTCCCAACCCATACTGCGTCCCGCTGCCTGGCATACCCGAGAAGGCGTTGGGCACGATGAGGTGCAGTTGCACGTTGGGGGCGACGCCGTTGTTGACTTCCAGGTGGGGCAGCGTGCCGCTGATCCCTCCGAAGGCGTGTTGATAAATGGAGGAGATGTAGACCTCCCAGTGATGGAAATCGACCGGCTCCGGGTCGTCGGTGACGAAGGGCGGACCGGCCGGCGCGCGGCCAGGCGCCATCATCAGGGCCAGGAGCGCCAGCAGGAAACTCGTCACCACGAAGCTTCGCTTCATTTCCATTTTCCTTTCGTATAAAGGGAGGATAGTCCCGTTTCTATCGCGGCGACGGGCAGGCAGTCACCGGCCGATCTGTTGTCCGAAGGGACGTTTCGCCATCCGGAAGCCAAATCCTGCACACAACACAAGAGGAAGCTACGATGAGCCAGCTAGAGGAGCGAGTCAAGCGGAGGCAAGAGTATTTGAGGAAGAAGGGAATGGCCTATTCTCTGATTACGATGATGCTTTTCCTGTCCCTGCCGTTTGCCGCGATCGCGATCGGCCTCGTGCTGATCCCGTTCTTTTTTCATCCGAAAGGTTTGAGTGAGTGGATACCGCTGGCGGTCTTGTTTGCCTATACCGGTGGGGCGTTATGGTTCTTGTTGAGCATTGCGCGCCACGAGCATCGGGAAGCCAAACGATTGCCCTATGTTCCGCCGGTGACGGCAGACACGCTTCCGCAGGAAGAGGTCCTATTGCGCGGCTCGCAGCAGCCCGCACAAGAGCAGGGAAAGCTCCTGCTTCGGGGCGCAGCGGACTGCCAGGAGAATGCCAGACAGGAGTTGCTGCGAGCCGGCCGGCCCACCGAATAGAGTCAGATCGGTCTATTGGCCTCCTGGTGTAGTAGACTGCAGATACGACGTCGAACCGTATCCTCCGCCCATGTTGCGATACATCTGCCGGTACTGACGCCAGTACTGCCGCATCATGGCGCGCTGCTCTGGAGTCAAACTTGCAAAGCCGGAAAATGCGGTGGCAGCCGTCTGGCCCGGGGTTCCTGGCGCGGCGCCGGCCGGCTGCGCAGGCTTCGTATTGCTCTGGGTGAGGTACGGCGCGCTCTTGTCCAGCGGGACGACCGTGATCTTTTGCGATTTGGGCAAAATGTAAGTCTTGTCCGCCGAGTGGAGAGTGACGCTCCGCTCCGTGATTCTCCCGACCCTGGCGTCGAGGAAAGTGTCTCCGGTCTGGACGTATTGCCCCTCTTTAGTCTTGGTGTTTTCCAGTAAGGCCATCGCCTTATCGCCCGTCTTGACCGTTCCATCGTAAGACCAGTCCACGAAGGGATCGACCGGAGTCACCGGCAGAAGGGACGGCTCGGTGTCCTGTGGAGGCGAACCTTCCGCCGGTTTTAAGCGATGATAGAATACGGCTCGGTGACGTTTCGGAGCCGGCGGCTGCGGCGCGCTGAACAGCCCGCCTTTAACGCTCTGCGTGTAGTAGGCGAGGGAAGGACGCGTTTCCTGCGTGGCCTGACCGAGCGAATCCCCAGCCGACGTCTGCTCTGTTTTTGCCGGTGCGACGGCAACTGCGCTCTGCTCCGGCGGCATCGATGGCCCAGCCGCCGGACGATGATTGGCCCATGCGACGATCAGAACGGCCCCAATGCCGACGGCCAGGCACAGCGCCGTTGTGGTCGCCACAACTCGCCATGACCTTCGCGAACGCGCCTCACTTGTTCCTACCGTCAACGGATGCGCGAACGGCGAGGGATATTCCTCAAAATCTGTTGTCTCTGCCATGGTTCACTTCCTTTCCACCCGGTAGGAAGACGATACCAGGCAGAGCCCGGTTCCCTCGGTCCTTTGCCGCTATTGACGGCTCTCGCATAGGACTGTCCTGTCTTAGGGCTTTTCCTTCGCTTGTGAGCTAGAAGAGGCTATAAGACGGAAACAAAACTTTTAAAGGAGTCCCCCTCCCCTAGAATTGGGGAGGGGCCGGGTGGGGGCTTTAATGTAGGAAGTGGCGGACGCCGGTGAAGACCATGGCGATGCCGTAGCGGTTGGCGACGTCGATGGTCTCCGGGTCCTTAACGGAGCCGCCGGGCTGGATGATGGCTGCAATGCCGGCCTGTGCCGCCGTCTCCGGGCCGTCCGGGAAGGGGAAGAAGGCGTCGGAGGCCAGGACCGCGCCGCGCGCTTTCTCGCCCGCCTGCTCCACGGCCAACCGAACGGATCGCACCCGGTTCATCTGGCCTGCTCCTACGCCCACTACCTGCCGATTCTGCGTGAAGACGATGGCGTTACTCTTGACGTGGCGCACCACCTTCCAGGCAAACAGTAGCTCTTCGACTTCCGCGTCCGTAGGGGCTCGCTCCGTGACCGTCTTCAGGTCCGCCCGCGTGACGACCAGATGGTCCGGGGTCTGCAAAAGCAGTCCGCCGACCACCCGCTTGAAGTCCTTGCCGGTCGCAGCCGCCTTCTCGCGCCAGCCGCGCAGATCGCCGACTTCCAGCAGGCGCAAATTTGCGCCCCACTTCTTGCGCTCCGTCAGGATCGGGATGGCGTCCGGCGCGTAGCCGGGGGCGATGATGCACTCGAAGAAGGTGTTCTTACCGGTGATCTCTTCTGCCGTCTCCACGTCCAGCGGGCGCGTCACCGCCAGGATGCCGCCGAAGGCCGATACGGGATCGCCTTCGCGCGCCTTGCGGAACGCCTCGGCCAGGGTCGCGCCGAGCGCCGCGCCGCACGGGTTCGTATGCTTGATGATGACCGCTGCCGGCTGGCTCTCCTCGCTGAACTCCTTGACCGTCTCCAGGGCGCCGTTCAGGTCGTAGAGGTTATTGAACGAGAGCTCCTTGCCGCTGATCTGCCGGGACGTGGCGACGCACGGCTCGGCGACGCCGGTCTGGACGTAGAAGGCGGCCTGCTGGTGCGGGTTCTCACCATAGCGGCAGTCCTGGGCTCTGGTAAATCCCAGCGCGATCTCCTCCGGAAACAGCAGCGCCTCGTCGCCCTCCTGGGCGAAGCGCCGGTTCAGCCACTGGCTGATGGTGGCGTCGTACTGGGCGGTATGCGCGAAGGCTTTGGCGGCGAGGCGGCGGCGTGTCTGCGGCGAGACGTCGCCGTCGTTGAGATCCATCTCCTCTAGCAGCGCCGGATAGTCCGCCGGATGCACGACCACGATCACGCCGGTGTGGTTTTTGGCGGCAGAGCGGATCATGGCCGGACCGCCGATGTCGATGTTCTCGATGGCCTCCTCCAGCGAGACGCCGGGCCGGGCGACGGTAGCGGCGAACGGGTAGAGGTTGACGCAGACCAGGTCGATAGGCCGGATGTTCTGCGCGGCGATAGCCTGGAGATGCTCCGGCTTGGCGCGGTCGGCCAGGATCCCGCCATGCACGGCGGGATGCAGCGTTTTGACCCGGCCCTCCAGCATCTCCGGAAAGCCGGTCACGTCGCTGACGTTGGTCACGGGGAGGCCGGCCTGGGCGAGCGTGGAGGCCGTGCCCCCGGTCGAGACGATTTCGTAGCCCAGGCGGTGCAGGCCTTCGGCAAATGCGACGAGGCCCGTCTTGTCGGAGACGCTCAGCAGCGCGCGGCGCGGCGCCGGTGTGGCAGACATAGCAGTCGATTCCTTTCTGGCGATAAGATTGGCTCCGAACTCCTGCCTCGACGCCTTCCGCGTCCTTACTGCCGGGGCCGGACAGCCAAAACAAAACGCCCGGTCCCCGCAGCAAAACAGCAGGATACCCAGGCGCGCGATTCGTTACCCCAGCGCGCGCTTCTCCAGGGTGAGCTCCCTGCAAACGCCAGTCACGCGCGCTGTCTGAAATCATCCCTATACTACCTGAGCGCTCCTCCCAAAGTCAATGACTTTTTCATCGCGCCGGGAAGATAACGACCGTCCTCTCTGTTTGCATTTTATGGAACAATCCACTCAGTTTGCACTTCCTACAGGCATTAGGGCACGGAAAGAGGTCCTCGGGCCGCAGGGCGGCGCTTCACGGAGGAATATTACCTGATGGCGTCGCCGGCAGAAACAGCCGGTGACATACCTGCAAATCGCCGCAGAGACCGCCGATAATCAGGATCGATCGGCCATCTCAACCCTTCGGGAGGCAACGGCGATGCCGGGTGCGCTGTTTCAATGCAGGCTCTACCTGCACAGCGGCATCCCGGTGGTGAGCCTGGAAGGCGAGTGGGAAGAGGCATCAGAGAGGCTGTTGACGGAAACGATCAGCGGCCTGGCCCATGCGGGACATTATGAGATCGTGGTCAACCTGATCTCGGCGACCCGACTTCCTCTCACCGAGCGTCACTGGCTGGAGCGTCTGGAACGACTGGCGGCTTCGGTACGCGCGCATGGCGGCCACCTGGATATCGTGGCGGCTCTGGAACAGATCGAGGCGGGTTTCCAGCGGCAGGCACAGTCTCTGCTGCGCTGGGCCGTCTCGGAAGACGAAGCGATTTGCCGTATTCTGGGGATTCCCATTGCGGTAAGCGGCCCTAAGTGGAGTATGCGACTGGCCCTCAGTCAGAGCGGTATGGGCGACCAGCGCAAATGAAATAGAGGTGTGGCACTATGAATAACGAGAATACTAAACTGCGCATCGTGCGCTTATTAGAACCATCCCTCTGCCTGTCCTGTCGCTACGCGGCCATTGCAACGGTGGAGATGGCCAACGGCACCACTCGCCGGATGCTACACTGCAAGCGGCTGGACTGCGATAATTGGCAGACCGAAGAGACCAACGAGACGCCTTTCAATATCTACGACGGCGGCTAAGCCTTCGCAGAGCGTCTTTCGATATGCGGCGGGCGGACCCCTTATTAAGGTCCGCCCGCCGTGCGTTTGGCCCTCACCTGCCTCCTCTCCATTCCTGATATTGTCTTCGGGCGGCTGAAGCCGCAGCAACAAAGGCGCAAAGTCCGCCTGCGCGGACGGCCCCCACCCCCGACCCCTCCCCCAATTCTAGGGGAGGGGGGACTATGCCGAAAGCCAGTCGCCGAAGGGCGACTTTGGGCATGGGGCAGGGGCCCCAGGGGCTGCGACTTCAGTCGCCCGAACAAGGAGAATAGGATCACCCTGGCGTTTTTAGCAGGAATGGCGCGAGCGATGGTGAACTATCCCTGCGGAACGACAACGGGAAGGGGTAGGCGGCATGCGGGTGATGCTCTGGTGCGACATGGAGGGGATCGCCGGGATTTCGGTGTGGGATCAGGTCAACGGGGGCGCGCCTCTCTATGAAGAAGGGCGGCGGCTCTATACGCAGGAAGTCAACGCGGCGGTACGCGGCTGCAAGCGCGCGGGAGCCACGGAGATCGTCGTTATCGATGGACACGGCGCGGGTGGCGCCTGGAGCTTCAAGAGCCTGATTCCGGAGCAATTGGAGAGCGGCGCGGAATACGTGCTGGGCTATGCCTGGGCGCGCTATATGGCGCCGCTGGAAGCCGGCTGCGATGCCGCGCTGTTTGTGGGCGCGCACGCGATGGCCGGTACGCCCGACGGTGTGCTCTGCCATACGGTCTCCTCCCAGGCCTGGTACAACGCGCGCATCAACGACACGTTGGTCGGCGAATCGGGCATCGTCGCAGCGCTCTGCGGCGATTACGACTGCCCCGCCGTCTTCGTCTCCGGCGACACGGCCACCTGCCGCGAGGTGCGTGAGCTGGTCGGAGAGCGCGTGGTCGAGGCGCCCGTCAAAGTCGGACTGGGCCGCTACAGCGCTCGTCACATGCCCGCGAGTGATGCCTGCGCGCTCATCGAGGGCCGCGTCTACGGGGCCCTCGCCCGCAACGAATGGCCGGAGCCACTCAAGTTCCCCGCGCCCGTCTCCTTCACGGTCGAGCTAGCCACGCCGGACCGCGCTTCTGAGTTTCGCGGCAAGCCCGGCGTGGAAGTGGTCAATCCGCGCCTGGTCGTCTCCCGCGCCGACAGTTTCGCCAAGGCGTGGGACCAGTTCTGGGTCCAGGCTTAACTTCAGGAGGAACCTGTTTGCAGCCGAAAGATCGGATCATCTGCGCGCTGGACGTGGACGATGTCTGCCGGGCGATCCAGCTCGTCGAGCAGCTCAAAGGCCACGTAGGCGTCTTCAAGGTCGGGCTGGAGCTGGCGACGGCAGCGGGCGTGCAGGTCTTTGCGCGCCTGCGCGAGGCCGGAGCGGAGCGCTTCTTCTACGACGCTAAGCTCCACGATATACCGAATACAGTCGCCGGAGCGATGCGCGGAGTCGTGCGTCTGGGAGTCTGGTGCGTGACCGTGCATGCCACCGGCGGATCGGCCATGCTGCGCGCCGCCGTCGAGACCGCCCGGCAGACGGCGGAAGTCGAGGGCTTGCCGCGCCCGCGTGTTCTGGCGGTCACCGTCCTGACCAGCATCGGGCCGGAAACGCTGCGCGGGGAGTTGCGCGTCGAGACGCCGCTAGCCGATTACGTCGGCCACCTGGCGCGGCTGGCCTACGAGACCGGCTGCGATGGGGTGATCGCCTCGCCGCAGGAGATCGAGGCCGTGCGCGCCGCCGTTCCCGCGCCAGGCTTCCTGATCGTCACGCCCGGCGTGCGGCCCGCCGGCTCTCAGGCCGGCGATCAGGCCCGCGTGATGACTCCCGCCGAAGCCATTCAACGAGGGGCGGACTATCTGGTCATCGGCCGCCCCATCATCGCCGCGCCGGACCCTGTCGCCGCTGCCCAACAGATGTTTGCCTGACCAGGCCCCCACCCCCTGTCCCCCTCCCCAATTCTAGGGGAGGGGGGACGCAATTGGAAGTCAGTACCTCTGCCTGAAGCAGTTCTAGCCTGAAGGCAGAGGCATAAGCTATCAATAGAGCTCCCCTATCCTAGAATTCCGAACGTTCGAGGAGGGAGGGTCTGCGGACCCGTTACCCGCAGACGATGGCGATTGGAGATGGGTGGGGGCCTAAGGGAGTACCATGCGCATTCTGATTACCCTCCTGCTTTCCTTAATAACCCTCGCGGCGCGAGCGCAGACGACCGCGCCGCAGATCATCGAAGGGCCTGGCTCGACGCTGTCGCAGAGCCCGCGCCCGAAAATCCCGCATTCGCCAAAACTGCCCTACGGCCTGCAGCTCATGGCCCGCTTCGATCTGCTGCCTATGCTGCGAGATACGAAGTGCGTCCAGGATTCCAGTTATGACCGGACGGCCCATAACGGCGACTCCGGTCACTTCCTGCGCGTCCAGGGCGATACGGCCATCCTCGCCGACATCCGGGGACCGGGCTGCATCTACCGGTTCTGGTCGGCCAACGTCGGCGGGCATCTGCATATCTATTTCGACGGCGAAAAGACGCCCCGCATCGCCTGCCCCATGCAGGATCTTTTCCTCGGTAAAGTTGCGCCTTTCGTCGCGCCCATCGTGGGCCACAAGAGCGGTGGCTGGTACTGCTTCTTCCCCATGCCATTCCACAAAGGCTGCCGCATCGAGGTCACCGGCCAGGATGCCTGGGTACACATGTACTATCAGGTCGAGTATCAGCTTTTTCCCGACGGCACGCCCGTCCATTCGTTTACGCGGCAGTTGAGCAAGGACGACGCGAAGGCGCTGAATACCGTGCTCGCGCAGTGGCAGCATATGGGAATGGACCCCAAGGACCCGACGCTCGTCAGTGGACGGCTCGGCGGCTCGGTGGTCTGCCCGCCGGGGCAGCCGCAGGAATTGGCAACGCTGGGCGGTCCGGCGGAGATCCTTCAATTGCAAATGCAGGTTTTTCCGGCGGAGCGTTTCAGCCTGCGCCAGACCGTGCTGCGGGTCTATTGGGATGGGGCGACCCAGCCCGCCATCGAGGCGCCGGTGGGCGAGTTCTTCGGCGCCGATTTCGGCGATCAGCGGTTTACGGCGCTTCCGGACGCCATGACCGACAACGGTTACGTCTGCTTCTGGCCGATGCCGTTTTCCCACACTGCCCGTTTGGAACTGGTCAACCTGGGCAGCGGCCACGCGCCGCAGGTTACTTGGAGCCTCGCCTATCGCCGTTTCGACAAGCCACCCGCCGACGTGGGATATTTCCACGCGCAGTGGCATCGCCAGACCACCGTCGCCGGAGAGCCGTTCCACATTTTGCAGGCGCATGGACGCGGCCACTACGTGGGCACGCATCTCGATATGCAGGGCGACCGCGGCATCAGCTTCCTGGAGGGGAATGAAAAGATCTATGTGGACGGCGAGACCTTTCCCTCCATCTACGGGACCGGCACGGAGGACTTCTTCACGAGCGGCTGGTATTTCGACGAAGGGACCTTCAACGAGGCGTATCACGGCTGCATCCTGAAATCGGATGACCGCTCGCGCGTGTCCGCCTACCGCTACCAGATTCAGGACTGCGTGCCGTTCCAGCGGGACCTCAAAGTAGACATCGAGCACGGCGGCATGAACGACTATCCCGGCGCCGACTACGCCTGCGTCGCCTACTGGTACCAGGATACGCCCACGCACGACTGGTCGCCTATCGACCCGGCGCAATTGACTCCCGCGCGCTACCGGCTGCAAGACGTTCTCGAAGCGGAAAACCTGACCTGGAAGGGTGGGAAGACGCAGGTTCTGGACGACAGCCTGTTCGTCGAGGAGGCGAGCAACGGCCAGGTGATGGCGGTGTCGGGCGATCAGTCGTCCTGCGCTTTCCCGGCCACGGCGGAAGACGACTATACGCTGCAGCTCTCGCAGTTGCTGCTTCCCAACAGCCCGACGACGCTGTCCTGGAAAATCGACGCCGGGTCTCCCGGCGAGGCGAGCGGGACCTGGATGCGCGCCCCGTCCGCCGCGAGTAGCAGCCGGTGGGAGACGGAGACCACCTCCGTGCATCTCAAGCCGGGGACGCATACGCTCACGCTGACCCTGCCGGACGGGACCGCGATCTATCTGGACTATCTACGGCTCACGCCGGTCCCCAAAAAGGCGAAATAAGGGCGTGGGGGCAAGCAAAGCCGGCGGGGGGACGCGCCAGGAGACGTTTCTGCTTCGAGACCGCGCGGAGACGCGGCGGTGGGGTGAGGCGCTGGGCGCGCGGCTGCAGGGCGGTCAGGTCGTGGCGCTGATCGGCGATCTGGGGGCGGGAAAGACCACGCTGACGCAGGCGATCGCGCGTGGTATGGGCGTCACGGCGCCGGTCACCAGCCCGACCTTTACACTCGTCCACGAGTACGCGGGCCGTATTCCCCTGTTCCATTTCGACGCCTACCGGCTGGAGCGTCCGGAGGAGATGGCCGATCTGGGCTTCGACGAGTATCTGGAGCGTGAGGGTGTGGTCGTCGTCGAATGGGCCGACCGCGTCGAGCCGCTGCTTCCTGCCGAGCGCCTGACGCTCACCCTGGAGATCGAGGAAACGGAAGAGGGAGGAGGAAAGAGGGAAGAGAAAAATCCTGAGTTCGCCGGGGAGACGGACGATCGAGATGGGGAAGAGGACGCGCCGCGCCGTCTCACCGCCGAGGCCGCCGGCTCCGCTTACGTCGTGCTGCTGGAAGAACTGGCTGCGCTGCCGGAAGTAAAGCCTATGACGCGGGCCGCGAAGGGAGCCAGGTGATGGCTGGCCTGGAAGAGGGGGTAGTCCTCAGCCTAGAGACTTCCGGCGACGTATGCAGCGTCGCCGTGACGCGCGGCCGGCAGTTTTTGATCGAGCACGCGTTCCAGCACGAGATGCATCTTTCCGAGCGGCTGATGGACATCGTCAATGCGGCCCTGCGGGAGGCCGGCGTCTCTCTGCCGGAGATCGCTCTGTATGCCGTCGGGATCGGGCCGGGCTCGTTCACCGGCACGCGCATCGGCGTGATGACCGCCAAGACGTTCGCAGCCGTGCAGGAAAAGCCGATCGTCGGGGTAGGGGGCCTGGAGGCGCTGGCGGCGGAGTATGCGGGGGTTCATAAATCGATCGTCGTTCCGATGGCGCCCTGCCGCGCGGGCGTCGTCTATACCCGCCCGTTTCGCGTGGAATCGGAGGTCCCGGAGCCGCTGGCGGAAGTGGGCGCGCTTTCTATTTCCGATCTGGCCGCGCTGCTGATGGGCTTGCCTGGAGAGAACATCCTGTGCTGCGGTCCGGCCGCCGCGCGCTACGCGGCGGATTTGCGCCAGGCTTTGCCGGACGCCGTGCATGTTACTATAGGCCGCGCCGAATTTCCGCGCGCCTCCATCATCGCCCGCCTGGCCGTAGACCGTCTGGCATCCGGCGCTCCGCCAGACGATCCCATCGCCCTCGTTCCGCTCTACGTCTCCCCGCCGCCCATCACGATTCCTAAATCTGCCAACCGTTTCCAGAGAGCCGGGCCTTGAAAGAAACGTTGCCAGGGGTTGAGAACACCCGGCACAGCCAGGTTTTTCAATCCCCCGGTAAGGAGGATAGTCTCTTGTCGGTCGCATTCTTCGAAAACCTGATCGTCGTCGCCATGGCCATGCTCACCATAGCACAGACATCTCCTTCTCCGAAAGCGGTCTCGGAGGCAATAGACGCCGTGATCTACGGCAGAGCCGGTAGCTCGGCACGCAAAGCGGCGGAGATGGTCCGCGTGCTGGCCGTCGGGGATGACCTTCGGCAGGGCATGAAGCCGCGCTACGAAGAGGACAGCGTCGTCTTCGCCATCGACTCGCCGCAAGGCGTGCCTACCGTCACGGCTCGTATTGGCGCTGAGGATAGGCTCCTGCCGATGACCAAACTGGATAAGAGCCTCTATGCTGCCGTCTTCCATACTCAGGGCGGCGAGCCGGGTTTTCCGACCGGGATCCAGCTCGAATGGAAATATCAGATCGGCGACCGTGCCCTCGGCAATGGGCGCATGGAAGCGTATTCCCATCCTCCCGAGCTGTCACCCGATCCCAGCGTTCCGAAAGGAACGCTCACCCAGCAGCCGAAGTGGAGAAGCCGGATCTTTGCCGACACCGAGCGGGACTGGTGGGTCTACGTCCCCGCGCAGTACACGCCGGACAAACCCGCCTGCGTCATGGTCTTTCAGGATGGCGCGGCCTATAAAGACGTCGTTCCTACCGTCTTCGATAACCTGATCGCCAGAGGGGAGATGCCGGTGACCGTCGGCATCTTTATTCAACCGGGAACGCTCCTGCCCGGCGCAACGGACCACGAGCGCGGCGAGCGCAGCTTCGAATACGATACGCTCTCCGACCAGTACGCGCGCTTCCTGCTGGAGGAGATCCTGCCGGAGGTAGAAAAGCAGGCGCATCTTAAGCACGATGCCGCCTCGCGCGCCATCGCCGGGTTGAGCAGCGGCGGAATCTGCTCCTTCACAGTCGCCTGGCAGCGCCCGGACGCATTCAGCAAAGTGCTCTCCTGGATCGGCTCCTTCACCGACCTTGCCGGCGGTCCCACGCAGATCGCAGGCGGCCACAACTATGAGGCGCTGATTCGCAGGACCCCGCGCAAGCCGATCCGGGTCTTTTTGCAGGACGGTCGGACCGATCTCGACAACGAGTTCGGAAACTGGCCTCTGGCAAACGAGGGCATGGCGAAGGCGCTGGCTTACTCCAAATACGACTACAAATTCATCTTCGGGTATGGCGGCCACAGTCCCGCGCATGGAATCTCTCTGCTGCCGAACGCGCTTCGCTGGCTCTGGCGGGACTATCCCAGGTAGATTTTAAGCGCGAAACACGTACTGTCCACGCGCGTCAAAAACGAAGCTCCAGGACTTCGCCTTCCTCCAATTCTCCCCACTGGCGAAGCAGCTCGCGCGCTTTCATGCGAATCTGTACTAACTGCTCCACCGTTAAAGGAGGGACAGGCTGGCCATGCTCCTCGAAGTGGTTCTCGATGAGGGCAAGACTCTCGGCTTCGCTCAAGCGCGATCCGCCCATCGCGGGCCATTGCAGCATGCCGACGATGCTTTCCGCCCATAGCTCCTCGTCTGAGTAGACGTCTTTCACGCCGTTCTTCGTGCCGAACGAGGCGATGTCCCGTCCCCCGGCCACAAGGCCATAGAAGGCGTTGCGATAGCCCAGTGTCGTCTCTACTGCGTAGTGAAGGAGATCGTGCGGGATGCCGACTTTGCTCGGCTCCCAGGTGGAGGAGCCGTCCTCCCGCACGCAGGTCAGAGTATCGGGCTTATCGTTTTTTCCTCGGGTAAAGCGGAGCAGCATAACCGTTTCTCCGGGCGTGATGCGCTTATTGTACTCGATTGCTTGAAAAGAAGGAAGAGTTGCCAACAGATCCTCAAATATCTCCAGATGCCGAAAATCGTTTTCAGCCGTGATCCAATGCAGGTAACATATCCCAGGCCGCTTCCAAAAAGGAAGAGCGGCACACCATCTGAGGAGGGAAGAAGACGATGCGACGGATAGCGTTTTTCCTGATATTGCTGGCGGTCGCTTTGCCGGCCTATGGGCAGGACACCGAAGGCCAGGTCCAGCAGCCCATGACGTTCAAGCAACTGCTTTCGGGCACGGAGCCGCCGCTAACCATGAAGCTCAAGGACCTGAATGGAGATTGGCGGCGGATGAATGTGACGGGAGCATCCGAGATCGGCATGGGGGGATACATGGCGATGCTGACCTCCATGGTCTCCGAGATGGGAATGGGAGGCGGAGTCTACTACACGCGCGGTGATACGGTGACGATCGGCAGCGAGACCTACATCATCGCCTATAGCCCGAAGGCCCGCAAACTCGACTTCTCCGTGCTGATGCACTCTTCCGCGCCACCGGCTCCGGAGAAGCTGACGCCGGATACCACGCTGACGCTCTCGCTCCTCAACCAGCGCAGCATCGGCAGTCTCACCGATATTCGGCCTTTCGATATGAATGAAGAGATCGGCGCGAGCACGACTGCTGCCGAAGACAGTGCGACGGCAACCTCGCTGAGCAATCTCAAACAGATCGACCTTGCGCTGCTGATGTACGTGCAGGACTACGACGAGGTTTTGCCACCAATGAAAGACCCCAACTCGGTGAAGCAACGGCTCAGGCCCTACGCCAAGAGTGAGACTCTCTTTATCAATCCCATCACGCATCAGCCGTATCAGGTCAACCGAATCCTCTCCAGCCATAAGCTGAAGGACATTTCGGACCCGGCGGCGATGGTGGTCTTTTACGAGGACAGTCCGGCGCCCGACAACACGCGCGGCGTCGCCTTTATGGACGGCCATGCCAGGCGCATACCGGAGTCCCAATGGCCGGCGCTGAAGCGGCTATCGAAAATTCCCTGACGCCCGGCGCCGTTCCATTTCGAGAGGATCTGGGGATCAGGCCAGCGCCTGGTGGACGAGCGCGGGGATATCGTGGGTCGTATCGGCGACAGGGACGCCTGCGGCTTCCAGAGCCGCCACTTTGGCCTGCGGCGTGCCGCTCGTGCCGGAGATGATCGCTCCGGCATGGCCCATGCGCTTGCCGGGCGGCGCGGTGCGTCCAGAGATGAAGCCGACGACCGGCTTCTTCATCGTCTTGATGATTTCGGCGGCGGCCTCCTCGTCGCTGCCGCCGATCTCGCCCACGAGCACGACGGCCAGTGTCTGCGGATCGGCCTCGAAGAGGGGAAGAATGTCCACGAACGTGCTGCCGATCATCGGATCGCCGCCGATGCCCACGCCCGAAGACTGGCCCAGCCCGGCGCGGGTCAATTCATCGGCGATCTCGTAGGTCAGCGTGCCGCTGCGCGAGACCAGGCCGACGGGGCCGGGCGTGAAGATACTGCTGGGAATGATGCCGATCTTGCACTTGCCGGGAGAGATCAGGCCGGGGCAGTTGGGACCGATAAGCCGCGTGTGCCCCCTTGCCTTGAGGATGGCGTTCACCCGGATCATGTCCTGAGTCGGGATCCCTTCACTGATACAGACCACCAGCGCAATGCCAGTGTCGGCCGCCTCCAGGATGGCGTCGGCGGCGTTCAGGCGCGCCGGCACGAAGATGACCGAGGCGTTGGCGCCGGTCTCCCGGACCGCTTCCTGCATGGTGTTGAAGACGGGTACACCCTGCGCGACCTGGCCGCCTTTGCCCGGCGTGACTCCGCCCACGACCTGGGCGCCGTATTCGATCATCTGTTGGGTATGGAAGCCGCCGTCGCGCCCGGTAATTCCCTGCACGATCACGCGAGTGGTTTCATCGATGAGGATGCTCATGCGTCCTGGGTCTCCCTGCACGTGTTTTTCCGGCTCCAGTATACCCGGTATAGGCCCTCACCCCCTACCCATGCTCTGTTCTTGAAGGATTTCACGAGGATTTCAGCGAACACGCAAGGGGCGTGGTGCGCCCAAAAACTTTCGGGAGTGAGAAAATGGATCCTCATCAGGCGGCTCTGACCGGCCATCGACCCTTCGTCCACAGGATATTGCCGGCAGCCGGCAGCCTTCTATTGATCGGCCTGGCTGCGTTTGGGATCGTCCTCTTTCTGCATGGAAGCCGGCACGGAGTAGCGGGCGCGGCGGTCGCTCCGGAGCGCGAGCCCCACAAGATCGTGCTGTTTTCGGGCCAGGAAGCGGAGCTAAAGCAGAACTGGCTCAAGCGCGGCAGTGACGAGCCGGCGGCCTGGAAGATCGAGAACGGCGCGATGGTATCGGGGGGTGGGGACATCGTGACGAAAGAGAAGTTCACCGACTTCCAACTGCACGTCGAGTTCCGGGTTCCCTATATGCCCAATGAACATGGTCAGGCGCGCGGCAACAGCGGCGTCGGTCTGCAGGCCCGCTACGAGATTCAAATTTTAGACTCCTACGGTATCGCCGATCCGGGCACAGGCGACTGCGGCGCTGTCTACGACCAGGCGGCCCCGCTGTTCAACGCCTGCAAGCCGCCGCGGGAATGGCAGACCTACGACATCACTTTCCGCGCGCCTCGCTTCGATGCCAGTGGAAATAAGACCGCCAACGCCCGCGTGACCGTGTTCCAGAACGGCATTCCCGTTCAGAACAACCAGGAGATCACCGGACCGACCGGCCTCCAGATCGACGAGGATTTCGATAAGCCGGGTCCCATCTTGCTGCAGGATCATGGCGATAGAATGGCCTTCCGCAACGTCTGGATCATTCCGCTTCCTCTGCAGGGCGCCAATCACTACTGAGGGGGTGATCGCTCCTTCGGAGCGGGTGAACGTCGCTTCGCTCCTTGGGTGAGAAAACCTCACCCCCATCCCATCGCCATCGTCGCTTGAACCTTCGGGACGGCTCGGCGACCCCCAATCGCCGACGCGCTCCCCATTCCCCCTCTCCTTCAAAAGGAGAGGGGGAATTTGGTTTTTCACCCCCTCCACTTTTCACGGCCAGGGAAAGCTGGGGGCGGAGACGCCGGCGATGGCGGAAGCGAGGGTCCAGAAGACGACCATCGAGAACTCGCCGAGGATCAGTCCTAAAAAGAACGGGCGGAATCGCTCGTAAAGACGCCGGCCGCCGTAGCGCAGGATCGCCCCTTTGACCAGCCAGGTAAACAGGCAGGGGAACCACATGAGCAGCATAGTCCAGGAGCCGGAGAGAGCGTAGCCCAGCGGCAAGAGCGGCCAGCCCACGAAGGCGGCGCGCAACTGGATCAAGACGACGGTCACGACCGCGCCCAGGGTAAAGAAAACGGGCGCGTCCCAATGGTACGAGACGGAGCCATGCAGGTGCTGAGTGTAATATCCAAAGCCCCAAACCGGATTGCCTTGCTCCAGGTAGTCGTAGAAGCGCAGCGCGCCGACATGATAGGACAGCCAGATCTGGGCGACCGCCGAGCAGACGGTCGCCAGGCCGAGGGACAGGCAGAGATAGCCGAACAGCCGGCGCAGCGGCACGCCTTTGGCGCTCCCGATCTTCAACGCGTCCAGTAGGCCGGAGAAGACCATGCCGCGCTGGTCCCGGTACCAGACCGCATCGAGCATCGCCATGCCGGTAAGGTTGCCCTGTCCTAATGCGTGCGGCGGACCGACGAGCGCATAAAGGTCTACCGGGCGGAATGAGACCTCGGTCATCAGCATGCCGCCCTCCGCCACACTCCTTTCCAGCACCAGGCAGACTACGAGCAGATAGAGGACCCACTGCGCGAGCGCCCACCCGAGGGAGAGGCCGAGCGCGTGCGTCCAGAGCGTCATGCCGGCCAGGCAGATAAGCAGGCCCGCCAGCGCCATGCGAGGTGGAAGCGGCTCGCGGGCGCTTTCCGGGCCGGGAAACGTCCGGCGCAGGGCGCGCCGCCAGGCGGGCGCGGCGGCGCGCAGCAGGCCGATCGCCAGCACGATGTAGCAGCCCGCCACCTGATAGCCTATGAAGGTGCGGCAGGGAAAAAGCGGCATGTCCTGCGCCTGGTAACCATAAGAGGCCAGGAATCCCTCTTGCACGTGCGCCAGCAGGTAGAAGAACCAGAGGGAAAAGAGCAGGTCCAGCGGCACGAAGTAGAGCAGGCCGACTTCGGCGAAGGAGAAAAAGGCCTGGATGCCGAAGGCCGCGTTCCAGGGCGGCGTGGTGAAGAGCGTATCCAGGGAAGGCGACCGCATCGGAAACGAGGGCAGGGTAGGGAACCAGGCCTGCAGCGAGTTGAGCGAATAGACCAGGGCCGGCACGGTAAAGCCCGCCCACATGAGCGGCTGCCGCCAGAACGTGGCGCCGCTGTCTTCCCGCATCATCTCCAGCGGCAGGTGCGTGAGCGGGAAGGCCAGCCGCTCGTGTTCCACCCAGGGCCGCCGCAGGAGCGCGGCCAGGCAGAGGAAGGCGCCGAACACAAACCCGATGAGGATCGCCCACGCGGCCAGCGGGACGATCCAGCGGTCCCACGGAATCGGCTGACCGGCGTGCAGCCCCTCATAGAAGCCTCTGGCGACGAGCTGCGAGGCAGGACCATGCGGATCGAAGGGGACGGCCCAGGCGGGCAGGTGCGGGAAGTAGTCCTCGGCCCAGGTGTTGGGCGGTTGGGCGAAGTAGCGCGGGGCGATCAGCGCCGGGATCAGCTTCTCCATCAGCCCGCGCGAGGCCACCAGCGCGGCGATCAGAAACATGCCGTAGAGCGTGGCGATCTCGATAGAAGTCAGGCGGTGGCGGCCCGCGATGCGCCGGAAGCCGATCAGCAGCGCCAGCATGACCAAGGCGGCCGGGGGCAACTGCAGGAAGCCAGACTGCAGATAGGTCAACTCTGCCGCCGAGACGACCCAGCAGATGGCCGCGATCCCGACGATAGCGATGAGAAGAGCACGCCAGGACATGCCGCTACTGTTCACCGGAAGAGCGCGCCTCTCCTGTATCTATAACTCAAAATAAAGAGCGCAGGCGCCCCGGCACCACGGCCTACGGACTCAGCCTGCGCTCTTTGTGCTCTGACTGCTTTCCTTACTACGCCCGCCTCTTACAGACCGGAAAAGGACATTAGAAAAAGTTTCGCTGTGCTCTTTTCCCTTCTATCTTTTCCCTTTTCCCTGCTTTTGCGGTAAAATAGGCACGCATCCTTCCGATGCGCGATAAACTGTCTCTTTCGTCGCGTGAGCTGGCTTTCGCGCCTGTTGTTTCGCTATGTCCTTCTCGATAGAAAATCTCGAGCCCAATACCTTGTGGGGCTACTACCAGCGGGGCTATCACTGCCTGGTGCAGAGCGGCTTCTATTTCCGGCAGGTGCTGCGGCCCGCCCTTTCCCATGCCTATTTCCAGCGCGCCATTCCGCTGCTGGTGCAGTATGCGCGCGCCAACCACAGCGGCAAGGATCTTCCGCCCAGTTTCGTCGATCAACTGCATGCCTGCCCGCTGACGCCGCGCGACCTGCTTCACCTGGACTACGCCATCTGTCTGGGGTATGCCGAGGCGCAGGGCTGCGACCCGGACATCCTGGCGGCGCTGCCGGTGCTCGATTGGCCCGGTCCCGGCGGCGGCAATCTCTTTGCGGCGGCCGACGCCCCGTTCTCTCCGGAAGAGGATACCTATCTGGGCGATACGGACGAGGAAGAGAGTTTTGACGAAGAGGGCGACGAGGATGGCGGCCCACCGTTCGATCTGTAGCCATGAACGACCTGCATGAAATCGTTACGGTCGCCCAGGTAGAGACGCTGTTTGCGCTGCTCGCCATGGTCGTGCCGCTGGTTGGCCTGTCGATCGGCGCCCTGGCCGGCGCGCGACGGCGGCAGACGGGGCGTGGCGCACTGCTGGGACTGGGCGTCGGGCTGATCGGCCCGCTCAACTGGCTGCTCTGGCATCTCTATAATGCGCTGACCGACCGCAACGGCCTGGACACCGTCCGCAACCTGGTCGTCAACCTGGCGCTCTTCCTTCTTATCGGCGCGGGCCTCGGCGTGGGCATTCGCTTCGCGCGCAGCCGGTTTGCCCTGTCACCCAATGCCGACACCTCCTCTGAGACGAACGTCCCCACCAACCCGGATCGATCTGCCGGACCATAGAAAGTGATTCCATGAACCTGCAAGGCAAGAAGGTCGCGATGCTCGGCTACGGCAGCCAGGGCCGCGCCCAGGCGCTCAACCTGCGCGACTCCGGCGTGGAAGTTCTGGTGGGCGCCCGTCCGGGCCGTTCCTGGGAAACTGCCGAGGGCGACGGACAGACGGTCCGAACGGTGCCGGAGGCCGTCCGGCAGGCCGATATTCTCATGATGATGGTCAACGATGAAACGCAGCCGGCGCTCTATCAGGAGAGCATCGCTCCGTATCTTTCACCCGGCAAGGCGCTCGGCTTTGCGCACGGCTTCAACATCCACTATCGCCAGATCGTGCCCGCCGCGGACGTGGACGTATTCCTGGCAGCTCCCAAAGCCATCGGGCCGCAGGTCCGGCGTCTCTATGAGGAGAAGCGGGGACTGGCGTGCCTGCTCGCCGTCGCCCAGGACGTCACCGGCGCGGCGAAAGCGATCGCGACTGGGTACGCGCAGGCGCTCGGTGCCACGGTCCTTCTGGAGACGACCTTTGCCGAGGAGACGGAGACCGATCTCTTCGGGGAGCAGGCGGTGCTCTGCGGCGGGATGACCGCGCTCATCAAGGCGGCGTTCGAGACGCTGGTAGAAGCCGGCTATCAGCCGGAGGTCGCCTACTTCGAGTGCCTGCATGAGGTCAAATTGATCGCGGACCTGGTGCATACGGAGGGCCTTGCCGGGATGCGGGACCTGATCTCGGACACCGCCGAATATGGTGACCTGACACGCGGCCCCCGCATCATCGACGCGCACGTCCGGCAGACCTTACGAGAGATACTGGGCGAGATTCAGAGCGGGGAGTTTGCGAAGGAGTGGATGGCGGAGGATCACGCAGGCCGTCCCGTCTTCCGCAGGCTGGAGGAGCAGGACCGCCATCATCCGATCGAAGAGGTCGGGCGCGGATTACGCGCCTTGTTGAGCGAAGAATAACGTTTTAAACAATATCCACTTCGTGAACGCCCCGGTGGACATCGCCGATGATATAGGCCGATTCCCCGATGGCGTTGAGGCGGTGGGCCAGCAAGGGCGCCTGATCCGGCGGGAGGATCATGATGAAGCCGATGCCCATGTTGAAGGTGCGATACATCTCCGGCACGGGCACGTTGCCGCGCTCCATGATGAGGGTAAAGATCGGTGGTATCGGCCAGGTGCGCCGCTCGACGGTCACGCTGCAGTTGGAGGGCAGGACGCGAGGAATGTTCTCGTAGAAGCCGCCGCCCGTGAGATGGGCCATGCCGTGGATATCGAACTCGCTCAGCAGCGGCAGCACGGACGGAGCGTAGCAGCGATGCGGCGCCAGGAGCTCTTCGCCCAGCGTGCGGCCGAGCGACGGGATATGCTCGTACAGGGAGAGCGCGTTTTCGCCCTCCAGAAGCACGCGCCGCGCCAGGGAGTAGCCGTTGGTGTGCAGACCGCTGGAAGCCAGCCCGACGACCGTATCTCCCGGCCGGACCCGCGAGCCATCCACGATCTTATGCCGGTCCACGATGCCGACGATGGTGCCCGCCAGATCGTAATGGCCGTCCGGGTAGAGGCCAGGCATTTCGGCGGTCTCGCCGCCGATCAGCGCGCACCCCGCCGCGCAGCAGGCGTCCGAGATACCCTGAACGACCGAAGCCGCAACGGACGGTTGGAGCTTGCCGGTGGCAAAGTAGTCGAGAAAGAAGAGGGGGCGTGCGCCCTGCACTAAAATGTCGTTGATGCAGTGGTTGACCAGGTCGCTGCCGATAGTATCGTGCTTGCCCATCTGCGCAGCGACCATCACCTTGGTTCCGACGCCGTCGATGCTGGACACGAGGACGGGTTCCCGGTAGCCGGATAGCTTTGACAGCGAGAACATGCCCCCGAAGCTGCCCACGTCGGTCAGCACGCCGGGCGTGAAGGTGCTGCGGACATGCTCGCGCATCCGCTGCACCGCCTCATTGGCGGCATCGATGTCGACGCCGGCGTCTCGATAGGTTGTGCGTTCATCCGACATGGTCGCCACCCTGAGAGCAGTTGCTAGTTTCTAGAAAAACCTTATCCCATCCAATCGCCATCGGTGCCGGGTAACGATCGAACCTTCGAGAAGGTTCGAGCACCCCTCTCCTTACGAAGAAGAGGGAGAGAAAGGGCGCAGCGTAGGGGCGCTGCTTGCTGTGCCCTGGCGCCCTTACTAGCAACTAGCGACTCTCGATCTGATACTGCTTGAACTGCAAGCCGTCTGCAACGCGTCCCTCGAAGCGGCCGATCACGCGCGCATTGCGTGTGATCGTGCCAGAGACGGTGCCATCATAGCCGATGTGCAGCCGGCCTACGTTGTCGCGGTTGTCCCGCAGGGTCATCTGGCCGAACAGCCGAGTCCGTCCGGTCACCAGATACTCTCCGATCTCCAGCTCCGATTCCAACTGCGCGGTATAGCCTTCTTCCAGGGTGACCTGTGCGGTATCCTGCAGGGGCCGGGCGGGCGCGTGGCCGGAGATATGCAGGCCGCCAACACGGCGCGTGCCGCGTACCTCGCCGACTTCCGGGATCGTGACGGCGTAGGTGAGCACATGCTCCGGCGCGAGCGCCTCGGTCAGCACGGTAGCCGCCACGTGGGTATAAGGATGGACGCGCGTGCGGCTCTTGCCGATGGCGTCCTCCGCGCCGCCGCGGGCGCGCAGTCCTTCCGACGAATGATAGGCCACGTCCAACAGATAGGCGGCACAGGCGGCCAGCATGCGCTCGGGTGTCTCCGCCATCTGCTGTGTCGCCTCCCGCAGCCGTTCGGTGGCGAACAACGCTTCGGTAAAGCGCTGGGCCGGGTTGTCTTTGCGTCCGGTCAGCAGGCGCGCTGCAAGGACGCCACCCGCCAGCGTCGAGGCAATGAGGGCTGTCTTGACCACTTCGCGCTTTGGCGGCAGTTTCACCTGGGGCATGATGTGTCCTCCTCCCTACCTATCAGACGCCACTGCCGGCTTCAGGTTTCAGTGCGCGTCCGGGGAGCCGTCGTCCGGGCCGCCTTCGCGATGCTCCGGCTCCGCAACGTTGCGAAAGCGTTCCAGCATCAGCTTGCTCACGCGCACGTCCTGCGGCACGGTGATCGGGTATTTGCCGTCGAAGCAGGCGCGGCAGAAGTTGTCTTTGTGCATCCCGACGGCGCGCACGACCCCCTCTAAGGACAGATAGCCCAGTGAGGTCGCCCCGATGAGCTGGCGGATCTCCTCGACCGAAAGGCGCGCGGCCACCAGCTCTTCCTGGTTCGCCATGTCGATGCCGTAGTAGCAGGGATGGCGCACCGGCGGCGCGGTGATGCGCACGTGCACCTCTTCCGCCCCGGCCTCGAACAGCATCCGCACCAGCTTGCCGGTCGTCGTGCCGCGCACGATCGAATCGTCCACCATGACGACTTTTTTGCCGGCCAGCGTGTCCTTGAGCGGCGTGTACTTCATGCGCGCGCCCATATCGCGCATCCGCTGGCTGGGCTGGATGAACGTGCGCTGGATATAGCGGTTCTTGATGACCCCTTCGCCGTAGGGGATGCGAGACGCTTCCGCGTACCCGATCGCGGCGGGGATGCTGGTATCGGGGACCGGGATGACTACATGCGCGTTCGGGACGGGATGCTCGCGCGCCAGCTCGTGCCCCATCCGGCGGCGGGCCTGGTGCAGCGAGCGGTTGTAGAGCATGGAATCCGGGCGGGCGAAATAGATGAACTCGAACAGGCAGGTCGCGTGCCGGCGCGTGGGGACAGCCTGGAACTCGTGCTGGCCGTCGCGGTCGATGACGATCACTTCGCCAGGCTCGACCTCGCGGATATACTGCGCCCCGACCGGAACCAGCGCGCAGGACTCCGAGGCGAGGACATAGTGGCTGCCGTTGATCCGGCCCAGACAGAGCGGGCGGATGCCGTAGGGGTCGCGCACGCCGATCAGCTTGTCCGGCGTGAGAATCACCAGGGAATAGGCGCCCTCCAGACGCTGCATCGTCTGCCGGACCGTCTCCTCGATACAGCCGGTGTGGGTCGTCGTCAGCAGCTTGGCGATCACCTCGCTGTCGTTGGTCGTCTCGAACGTACAGCCTTCGGCTTCCAGCTCGCACCGCAGTGGATGCGTGTTGACCAGATTGCCGTTGTGCGCTACCGCGATGTCGCCGACGCGCGACGCGCCTGCGATCGGCTGCGCGTTGCACAGCACGCTGGAGCCGGTCGTGGAATAGCGCGTGTGGCCGATGGCGCTGATACCCTCCAGGGATTGGATGACGTCCTCGTCGAAGACCTGGGTGACCAGCCCCATGTCCTTGTGGACACGGATGCGCCGGCCGTCCGAGACGGCGATACCCGCGCTCTCCTGCCCGCGATGCTGCAGCGCGAACAGGCCAAAGAAGGTGATACGCGCCACCTCCTCGCCGGGGGCGAAGAGGCCGAAGACGCCGCACTCTTCTTTCGGGCCTTCCTCCGCAGGCAGGCCGAGCGGCTCGGTGTCCAGGTTGTCCGGGAAATGGTTTGCGTGCATGATCCGTCTGCTCCTTCGCGCGTGATCCCAAAAACCGAAGTCTGGGATGGGCTTCGCGACCGGGTCGCGATCGAACGGGAGCCTGGTAAAGGATGATGAGTCGTGCGGGTCGTGCCGCGTCAGTCGGTATCCGGCAACGCTGTCGGAGCAGAAGTGGGCGTTGGGCGTTTACCCGCTTCGCGGGTGGCGTTAGGCGTTGGGAAATGAGTTTTTCCCAACGCCCAGGGCCAAACGGCTAACGCCTTCTAATGGCGTTTCCCTCTACGGGATTGCGGGAACGAAAGTTTCTGCGGGCGCAGTTTCCATGCGGCGCGGGATGGCGCTGCGATAGACCTCGGCCAGCAGCGAGACGGGCAAGTCGAGAAGGGTGTCCGGTCCCTGAGCGATCCGCAGACGGTCCCCGCCGACCGTGCCGATCCAGGCAGCGCGGATGCCCATCTTTCCGGCCCGCTCCGTCAGCCGCTTGATCTGTTTCTCGGTCCGGACGGTGACGGCCACGCGGCCCTGCGCCTCTCCGAACAGAACGGAAGAGAGCGGCAGGACGGAGGGCAGCTCGTTCGGGTCGAGCAGGATGGCGGCGCCTTGCCCGCTCAGGATCGCGCTCTCGGCCAGGCAGACGGCCAGGCCGCCGTCGGAAACGTCGTGGCAGGAGGCGAACATACCCTCGCCGATGCTTTCGAGGAGCAGCGCCTGCAGCCGCTTCTCGGCGTCCAGATCGATTCGAGGCGGCGTGCCGGCCTCGATGCCGTGGATCACGCTCAGATATTCGCTGCCGCCCAGCCCGCCCGTCGGATCGTCGTAGGCAGTGAGCAGAAGGAGGGAATCGCCTTCGCCGTCGGCGCGGAAAGCGGCCTGACAGCGGCGATTCACGTCGTCGAGGATACCCAGCATCCCGATGGTCGGGGTGGGGAAGATGGCGCCTTCCGGCGTCTCGTTGTAGAAGGAGACATTGCCGGAGACGACCGGCGTGCCGAATGCCTCCGTCGCCTGCGCGATCCCCTCGACGGCGCGGCGGAACTGCCAGAAGGCGGTCGGCTTTTCCGGATTGGCGAAATTAAGGCAGTCGGTGACGGCGACCGGGCGCGCGCCGACGCAGGCGACGTTGCGAGCGGCTTCCACCACGGCGATCTGCCCACCCACGAAGGGATCGAGGTAGCAGTAGCGGCCGTTCCCGTCGATCTTGACGGCGATGCCTTTGCCGGTGCCGCGAATCCGCAGGACAGCGGCATCCGCGCCGGGAAGCGCGACGGTCTGCGTCTGTACCATGCTGTCGTACTGCTCGGTGACCCACGTTTTGCTGGCGATGGTGGGCGAATCGAGCAGGCGCAGCAGCACGTCTTCATACGTGGGCGTTTCTCTAGCGCCATTCCGGGCTTCCGCGCCTGCGGCTGGTTCCGGCAGACCGGAGAGATCGTAGCCCTGCACGCGGGGAATATAGTCCGGCTCGCGGGTCTCCAGATGATAGGTCGGGCACTGATCGGTGAGCGCCTTCGCAGGCACCTCAGCGACCACCTCGCCACGGTCCCTCACGCGGATCAGACCGTCGTCGGTCACGTGCCCGATGATGGCCGCGTTGAGGCCCCACTTGCGGAAGATATTGCGGATCCGCTCTTCCGTGCCGCGCCGCACGATGCAGAGCATCCGCTCCTGCGACTCGGAGAGCATGATTTCGTAGGGGCTCATGTCCGCCTCGCGCAGAGGCACCTGGCGGACCTCGATCTCCATGCCGTTGCCGGCTTTGGCGGCGGTCTCGCAGGTGGAGCAGGTCAGCCCCGCCGCGCCCATGTCCTGGATGCCGACCACGTCGCCGGTCGCCAGGGCTTCCAGCGTCGCTTCGATGAGCAGCTTTTCCAGGAACGGATCGCCCATCTGCACGTTGGGGCGCTTGCTCTCGCTGTCGGGACCCAATTCCACGCTGGCGAAAGTGGCGCCGTGGATGCCGTCGCGGCCCGTGGCGCTGCCGACGTAGACGACCGGGTTGCCGACGCCCTGCGCGGTGGCGCGGGCCAGCTTCGCCCGCTCGACCACGCCGACGGCCATCGCGTTGACCAGCGGGTTGCCGCTATAGCAGGGATGGAAGACGACCTCGCCGGCCACCGTGGGGATGCCACAGCAGTTTCCGTAGTGGCCGATGCCTGCCACGACGTGCTCGAACAGATAGCGATTGCGCGGCTCTTCCAGGGGGCCAAAGCGCAGGGAATCCAGCACGGCGATGGGCCGCGCGCCCATCGTAAAGATGTCGCGGAGGATGCCGCCCACGCCGGTCGCCGCGCCCTGAAACGGCTCGACGGCGGAGGGATGGTTGTGCGACTCCATCTTGAAGACCACGCCGAGCGTCTCGTCCAGCGGGACCACGCCCGCGTTCTCCAGCGCGCCTTTTTCCTGCGCCTCTTTGTAGGTCTTGAACAGCGCCAGAATCGGCCGCGAGTACTTGTAGCCGCAGTGTTCCGACCACATGACCGCGAACATGCCCAACTCGGTCGGGGTCGGCTCTCGGCCCAGGATGCCGGCGATCTTCTCGTACTCGGCATCGTTGAGGCCCATCTCGCGGTAGATCTGCGGATCGATCAATACGGCGTCCCTGTCGTCCTGGCGTGAAGTGGAGTGCAAACGAATCCAGTATAGCCGATTCAACCGATCCGAATCAATGTTAACGCAGGTTTAAGTCGGCCCTTTAGGGCCGAGAGGAGCGGCGGACGATCTCGCGGGCGACGGCCCAATCGTAGGGAAAGTCCGGCTCGGCGGCGTTGCGATAGGTCGTGATGAAAGCCCAGCGGTCTTTACCGGTGGTATTGGGGAAGGAAGCGTGGAGGGTGAGGTCGTGGAAGTAGATGGCGTCGCCGGGCGCGGCGGGCAGAATGGCGGCCTGGCTCTCATCCACGGCGTCGGAGCGCAGGCGATGGCCAAAACCCTCGCCGGAGGGCGCGGCGCCGTCATGGGCGGCGACTTCCTTGTGGCTGCCGGGCAGCATCTTGAGGCAGCCGTTCTCCGGCGTGGCCGGATTGAGGGCGACCCAGATCGAGATCTTGTGCGCGCCTTCCCAATAGGGCCAGTCCTGATGCCAGGGGGAACCGTAGTCCACGCCTGCCGACTTGAAAACTACCTTGTCGCTCAAAAACTCCAAATCTGGGCCGAGGATCGCTTCCAGCGGATCGAGCAAGCGCGGGTCGTGCGCCAGCCGGCGAAAGAACGGGCTGTTGGCGGCCAACCCCACGAACACGCCGTCGCTCGCCACCCAATCGGGAGACTGCCCGGCCTCTCTGGCTTGCTCCCGCGCGCGGTCGAGAACACGGCGGATTTCCGCTTTCATCTCCGCTACCTCCGGCTCCGTAAACATCTTTTCGACGACCACAAAGCCATCGGCTTCAAAGCGACTCTTCAGGTCCTGCATTCTTGATGATTTCCCCTTGTCCGGTCGATAGGGCTTGCTTCCCGCATGACCGTTTCGACACGCGCGGCAAATCTCCTCCGAATTTTTACCGGTTGTTGTGACAGCCGTCTCTCGCAGTGCGACAAAATACAGACTTTCCCCTATATTTTCGAGATTTTGAGCGCCGATAATCTTCCTGGCTTGAGGAGAGGAGACCAAAGCATCTATGAGGGGTGCCGGGTCCACGAACCGCGTTCGTCACCCATCTCCACCTCCTGGATGGCCTGACGAGGGCCTCTTGAAGTAGAAAAGCCCTCGCCATTTGGGACGGAGCAGGAGGCATTCGTCAAAAGCCGCTCCCACCCTGGTGGGGCGGGCGGGAAGCACAGCGCCATTATTCATACTTTACGGCGCCAGCTTGTTATATGAGGAAGACAAATGACGTTAGCCGAAGCAAGGTCCTATGTAGGTAAACGCTGCTCCATTCGCTGGAGAGACCATGCGGGCCAGGAGCAGATCACGCGATCCGTAGTACATGATGTACTCTACGTTCCTCTGTATGGCGGATATCTGATCACGGATGATGGGGATATCAGCCTTGAATGGATCGGGCAAGTCTCCGTGCAGGGCGATGTTCCTGTCAGCGCGGAGACCAGAAACCCGGCGGCCTGCGGTATGCAGGCCGCCTGAAAAATGCCCTCCATAAGAACAAAGGTGTTCTTATAGCAAAGGAGCCCGCGCGGTTGCGCGGGCTCTTCTTTTAGCTACGCAATGAGGGACGTGGGCCTAGCCGGCGTACTCTTCTTTATCGTTTTCGCCGGTCAGCGTGACGCTTCCGGTGGGGCCGGCCAGCTTGAGACTGAGGGTCGAGCCGTCGGCAAAATCGATATCCAGATCCGCGCCGCGTTGCCGCACCGAATCCACTTTGCGCCCCGCCAGCAGTTTCGTCAGCTTCTCGTTGGTTGCCATGCGGTCCTCCTCGATTTCCCGCCACGTATCGAGCGGGGAGTATCCAAATTAGCATAGCACCTCCTCTGTGCCGTGTCAAGACCTTACCACCCGACCCCCAGGTCCATCGCATTTGACTTCAATGCCTGTTTCCCCGTCCCTCGTTTTGGCCGGGCCGTGAACGACCCGTCTGGCAGGCCTGCGGCCAACCGCCCTTTCGGGCGGAAAATTCCACATGCGATGGCCCTATGCGCCGAGCCGATGGACTAAAGTCCTTCGCTGTGAGGCGCTTTCGCGCCGGGTGTCCTTCGGACACGCTTCCTGATAAGCCTCTCTCCTCTCCTTTTAAAGGAGAGGGGGAGCGTCTTAATAGCGCTCTGGTCGCCTCCGCTTACGAAGGGGAGGGGACAGGGGTGGGGTAAGGCTGCCGGTAATTTTACCGATAATGACAGCAGGCGGTAAAGCAAACAGCATAGCAGGAAAAGGAGACCAACAATGGAGCTTCGGGCGGAAGCGCATCCGCAGGCTGTGGTCCATGTCGGACCGGGCAGGACCCAGGATTCGGTAAGCCGGCTGGAAGAGATCCTCACGCAGCGGATCCGGGAGATGGAGACATTGCTGCAGGTCCTGCCGATCGGTATCGGCATCGCCAGCGATCCTCAATGCCGTCAGATCCGCATGAATCCGGCCTTCGCCCAGATGCTGGCTTTGCCGACCGGATGTCATGCGGCGAAGGACGTGCTGGAAATACAGACGCCGGCCTGCAACTCTATTGGGAAGAACGGCCGGGACGTTCCGCCGGAGCTGATGCCCCTGCAGGTCGCCGCTTCGCAGGGGGTCGAAGTGCGGGACGTCGAGCTCGAAATCGTCTGCGAGGATGGGGCGACCCGCCACGTGTTGGGCTCGGCCGCCCCGCTTCTGGATGAAGAGGGCGCCTTGCGCGGCAGCGTCGGCGCCTTCACCGATATTACGGAGCGCAAGCAGCTGGAAACCACCTTGCAAAATAGCGAGCGCAGATTCCGCGCGCTTGTGGAGAACAGCTCGGACGCCATCGCGATTCTGAACGCACACGGCCTTCTGGAATATGCCAGCCCGGCCGCCCAGCGAATATTGGGGTATGCGCCCGGAGAGTTTATTGGAAAGAACCCGCTCGTGTTGATCCATCCGGACGACTATGACCGCGTTGCAGACCTTTTTGTTCACCTGGCGCAGCAGCCGGGAGGCCGTGCGGTAACGGAGTACCGCCTTCAGCATAAGAACGGCTCATGGGTCTGGATCGATGCGGTAGGCGCCAATCTTCTGGAGGAGCCTGCTGTGGGCGGCATCGTGATCAACTTTCGCGATGTCACCGCGCATAAACGCCATGAAGCCGAGATCGAGGGCTTGAACGCGCGGCTGCAGCGAGCGATGTCGGAAACCCATCACCGCGTTAAAAACAATTTGCAGGTCATCTCCGCGCTGGTCGATATGAAGATCGCGGAAGGGAAGCAGACCGTTTCCATTATCACCCTGAAGCGGATCGGGCAGCATATTCAGGCACTGGCCGATATTCACGATCTGCTGACTCAAAACGCCAGGAGCTATGGCGATGCCGGTGATGTTTCCGTAAAGATCGTGCTTGAAAAGCTTCTGGAAAGAATCCGGGCGGCCATTGAAAAGCGACCTATTCGCCACTCGATCGAGAATATCTGTTTGCCGGTCCGGGAGTGTACCTCCCTGGCGCTGCTGGTCAACGAGCTGATCAGCAACGCCATCAAGCACGGTCAGGGAGAGATCGGCCTCGCACTGTCTTGTGAGGGCGATCAGGCCCACCTGGAAGTCTACGACGATGGCCCCGGCTTTCCTTCAGACTTCGATGCAGGGACTATGTGCAGTACGGGGCTGGAGCTTGTCGAGTCGGTAGGACGTATGGACCTGAGAGGCACTATCCGTTATGAGAACCGGCCTGCCGGTGGTGCGATGGTACGCGTCGAGTTTCTGCTGCCGAACATGAGCCGTCTGTAGGAGTGCCAGGGCGCAGCAAGCAGCGCCCCTACCTAAGATTCGTCGTGAATTGGAGGGCTTGCGCTCCTTCGGACTCACTCTGGCTCGTGGCTTGTAAGGTCCGTTTGGGAAGACGTTCCCTGGTCCGGCAAAAGCACCAGGCGCGAAGATCCATCCAGGCGGTAGCGGACGACGCTGGCAGACGCTCCCGGCTGGCTTTCATCCACGTAGGTAAACCCCTCGTCACTGGCGACCGCCGTGGCGCGTAAGCTCTCATTCCATTCCAGGATCTGGCCGCTTATCGGCTGTCCATAGAAATCTAGGGGCTGTGTGGGTCCTTTTCCGAGTTCGGCAAGAATCAACTGGCGGGCTTCGTGAGGCGAGTTGGCGGTGACGCGAGCAAGCCCCGTTCCATCGGGCGCGATCACCTTGTAGGTCGGCATTCCAGACCCTCCGCGGACGAGCAGTATCGGGCGGACAACCGTTCAGGCTGCTTTAAGATCATTATAGCAAGAACAATGCCAATTAGCTCTTGTTGATCTGAGAAAATTTTTAATATTTTTGTTACTTTTTGGCCCAGGGAGCCGTGGTGAGAAGCGCCGCCATCGTTTCCGGTGTGTAACCGAGCTTTTCCGCGTTATGAACGACGTCTTCCAGATCGACCGGATACCAGTTGCGCTTGATCGGATCGCAGAGGCCGGCAACATTCAGGCAGGCGATCCGCTCGGCAACCTCCTGAGCGAAGATGCCGGCATCGTCCTCGGCGGTGACCGGGCTGCCGGTAAGCCGTGCCGCGCAGTCGCGCAGGCCGGCGGAGAACGCAAGATGGTCTGCGGCCAGGAAGCGCCGGACCAGATGGCTGCGCTCCAGGCGGCGGGCCATCTCGCTGAAGCTGGCGGCGGCGAAGTAGAACATGGAGAACGCGGCGAAGTGGGGAAACGACGGCATCGCCGCATAACAGGCGCGAATGAACTGCGCCGTCCCGTCCGCTTCGGCCAGCGTGATCCGTCCATACTCCTGAAGCCGCCCGTTCAGGTGCGGCGACTCCCACGCCTCCTCTAAAATCCTCCCCAGACGCTCGATGCCCAGCAGCGTGAGAGGCATGCCGGTGCTGAAGAGCGGGTCCACAAAAGCTGCCGCTGAGGGAAGCAGCGTCCAGCCCTCTCCGGCGGCCACCGCGCAGCGATAGGAGAGCCGGGGCGTGTAGACGAAGGGCCGGATCGCCTCCGCGTCCGCGAACTGCGCGTGGATCGTCGGAAACTGCGCCAGGAAACGCGGCCAGGCGGCGGCGCCTTCGGACAGTCCCCATTCCTCCGCTAACGATTCCTGAACGGCGATGCCGGCGCTGGTCACGCCGTTGCCGAAACGCAGCACCCACATCCAGCCGCCGTCGAAGACGTGATGCAGGGCCGCGTCATCCGGTGGATAAGGGGGAATGTCGGCGCTCTGGTAGGCATCCATCTGATCGCAGCGGGGAACGTTGGCGAAGTGGGAGAAAAGGGTCTGTGTCGGCGGGTAGCCGGGAAAGGACATCTCCGGCAGCGACAGGGCGCGGCTCAAGAATCCGCGCGGGCCGCTCGCGTCCACGATCAGGCGGGCGCGAACGCGGAAGGGCTGTCCGTGCCACTCGCCGGAAAGCGTGGCGGCCTCCTCGCCCAATTCTACTTGGTCTAGCTGCGCCTCCTCCAGATACTCGACGCCGAGGGAGATCGCTTCCCGGACCAGGAAATGGTCTACGTCCGCGCGCAGCCAGTGCATATCGGAGACTTCATTCGATGGGCTGGCCGCTACCAGAAGCTGTGTACTACGGTCCGGCGCGTTGCGGAAGGAGCGTCTGGCCTCGTGATGATAGTAGGTAAAGCCGCGCTTGAGGCCGCAAACCACGTCCGGATAGGTCCGCTGCCAACTGCCGAAGGTGGTAAGCGGCAGCAGGCGGGGCAGATCGTAACGGAGCGCGATCTGCTCGACGAGCAGGTTCATGAGCGGCGAGGTCGACTCCCCGATGGCGAAGCGCGGATGCTTGCCTCGTTCCAGGAGCACGACCGATAGGCCCAGCCGCCGTGCCACCATGCTCAACAGGGAGCCGCCGAAGCCGGAGCCCACGATAGCCAGATCAAAATCGCTTTGCATGGCTGCCTACCTGCCGCACGCGCCGCAGGAGATCGGAGGGGGGATCGACTGCGTGCGATTCATGGCCTTAAGCCGCGCCGCTCGGGCCGGGGAACATTCGCAGGTAAAGAACCGCTCGATGTCCCAGAGGTCGGCGAAGACGCGCCCGCGGCGCAGGCGCAGGCCGTACTCCTGCGCCGCCTCCAGGGACGCGAGCTGAGGCGGAGCGAAGTCGCCGGAGGCAGCGAGGGCTTCCATGGCCCCATTGCCCGCACGGGTGGGGATGAGGCAGCAGACCTTCGCGCCGCTGTCAAAGGCCAGATCCAGGGAGCGATGCGCCCAGACCACGCCTTCCTCCTCGTTCAGGAAGGGAGGCCGCACGAGGAGGAAGACCCGCAAATCGATGTCGTTCTCTGCCAGGAACGCGGCAGACCGGCGAAAATCGCCCACGGTGAACCGCTTGTTGAGGCGTGCCAGCGCTTCCGGATGGACCGTCTCCAGGCCGATGGCGACTTCCAGCCGGCCAGGGAGTAGTTTTCGGAATCGTAGGCACCGGGCGCCGAGCAGCGCCGGATGGCACTCCACGATCACCCGCTCGAATCCGGCCACCTGCGCGGCGATGGTAGGATCGTCCTGCGGTGGGATCGCGCGAGGATCGAAGAAGCTGCCGGCGTTATAGAGCTTGATCTGGCGCGCTGCGGCAAGATTCTCCTGGGCGTAAGCGATCTGGGCCGGAATCGCACCGGGAGGCGTCGGCGCGTCCAGCGTGTTCTTCCAGAGATCGCACATCAGGCAGCGATAGGGGCATTCTGTGTTGGTCAGGAACATGGTCAGCGTGGAGATCAGGCCTCCATCTGCGCCGGCTTCCTCCTCCCGCAGCATGGCATAGGGCCGCCAGGGATCGAGCGGATTCTTGGAGGCCCGCCGCGCCAGCACCCAGCGATTGCGCGCGGCGGCGCCAACAGGATAGGCAGCTATTTCCGTTTTAATGACCATTACGAGGCCGGCAGCGGCACGGTGACGTCGTTACCGGAGACGCGCTCGGTATCCGGGTTCCAGGCCTCGTGCAGGCGCTCTTCCCACTGGCGCAGGAAGACCTGACGGCACCAGGCTTTGCTAACGCGCCAGCGCCGGTACGTATCGCCGCCGGCCCCATCCTGAAAGCGGCGCTTGGGTGAGACGGGCATCCGGATACCGGTGACCGCCTCCACGCCGGCGCGCACCACCTCGGCTTTCAAGGTATAGAGCCGCTCGACGCTGCCGTTGAGAACGCTCTCGAACGGAATCTCCAGCGCCGCCGCGATCACGGAGCGGACGGTGTAGGGCGAGAACGCTTCGAACCCGTAACGCTGCCCCGGCGCGTAGGTGCGGACATAGGCGCGAGAGAGGCCGCCGGAATAGGTCAGGCTGTGCTTGATAGCATCGAGTCCCCAGCCCTCCTGATAGAGCAGGGGGTTGCGCAGGACGCTGGAGAGGGTCAGGTCCGAATCTTCCAGCGGATAGGACTTCAAATTCTCATCGCCGCCATCGCCGTCCAGCAGGTAGCGCAGACTCGGGTAGCGCTCGCGGATGCCGCCGAGCAGGCAGAGACCGGCTGCGGCGCACTCGACGTCGAGAGGATGGTAGTCCTCGATGACGCGGATCGCTTCCTCCAGATCGTACCGTTCTGCCGGGACCGAAACGACCTCCCAGACCGATTCAAGCCCCAATTCGCACACGACGGCTTTTGCCTGCGCGGCATCTTGTCCGCCGCCCAGATCGAGCGTGAAGGCGCGCAGCCGGTTGGGGTCATCGCCGCGCTCCCGGAGCGCGTGTCGCGCCAGCAGCAAGATTGAGGTGCTGTCGACGCCGCCGGAGAAGGCCAGCGCGATAGGCTCCTGCGGCGGCACGGCGGCGAGCCACTGCTGGAGGGCTTGATAAGTCGTCTGGATATAGCGCGCTCCGGCCTCCTCGATCTCCGCCGAACCCTGGCCGATGACCGGATCGAAGAAGCGATAATAGCGGGGCGCCGGGTCCGGGCAGCCGATTTGGTCGATCTCCGTCAGATAGTGCGCGGGGACCATGCGCGTGTACTGCGGATCGAACTGCCAGCCGATCTTCTGTTCCCGGCACCAGGCATAGAGCGTGTCGATCCGCTCGGCGACGACCAGGAAGGGACCGTGAAACATCTTGGCGACGAAGTAGCGTAAGGGGAAGCCGATGGTGCGGGCCAGGCGGACCGTCTGACCCTCCCTGCCGACAGCGGCGAAGTGCCCGTCACTGGCGCGCAGCCTCTCGCCATTACCGGTGCGGACCGCCTCTTGAATAGGACCGTTGTCGATGCCCGATAAGGCCGCCTGCCGGGGCGGCGCCAGGTTTACCAGACGCTCGATTCCTTCTAACATCTCCTCACCTCCCAGGGATGCATCGGCCCTAATGGCCGGGCATTGATAGCCGGGCACGAAAGTACACGTCTAGGGGTCCTTCGGACAACCGCCTGCGGGCGGAGAAGCTTTTTGCGTCCGGCGGATGCTCTCTTATACGCCTCCTGCTCTATCATTTCCTACCAGGGCTGCGTGGGAAATAATGCCTTGACGCTGTAAGGCCGAAATGGGTATTATATGCTCCTATGCATAGAAAATCGGATTGGAAGCCGCGCCGCTCCTGATCCTCCGTTCCTATTAAGGGAAAAGAGGATGGCTACATCGTTTTGCGAGGTGATCGGATGCGGCGAACATGCAGCGTGGGTATTGCTGTCCCCCTCCGATACATTAGAAGAGTACCTATGTGAGTTTCATTATAAAGATCTGCAGCGGCAAGCCCCAGACCGCGCTGCCGATTATGCGCCTCTGGATGCCGTCTCGTCGGAGGGATAGCGCTCTTTATCGCCCTCCCCTATCCGGCATTCGTGCAGCCCTCTTCCGGGCAGGGAAGAGTAGGCGCGTCCGTGCTCAGATACTTCTCACTCCACGTCTCGATCGCTTCCAGCACTGGTTCTAAGGCTCTCCCAGCTTCCGTCAATTCGTAGCTTGTTCGTGGGGGCATGGTCGAGTGGATGGTCTTGATGACCAGTCCGGCCTGCTCTAATAAAGCCAGGCGTTGCGAGAGCGTCGTCACGTTGACCCCCTCCGCTTTGCGGCTCAGCTCATTGAAGCCGACCGGCCCTTTCAGCAACTGGTTGACGATCAGCAGCACCCACTTTTCCTGCAGCAGCAATACGCCGCGCACCAGACTGGGCGATCCACAGGAGCCGTTCCCTTCTGTTTTCTCTTTCTTCGCTTCCATAGCTCCATTATACCGTGCTTCCTGGAGCAATACAATAAATTTTCCGGCACATGGAACTTTGCACTATATTAAATTGAGTATATAGGAATACCATGTACTCAGCATTCCTGGCTTTAATGGGGTCAGGATGCAAAATCCACGGAAACGGCAGCTTCGTGATTGAAGCTGTGGAGGAAAAAGCAATGAGCACTGTCGTGAGCGCAGCGGTGGAACAAGCGCAGCCGCAAGATCAAGTCAAAGGAAACGGGGCCGATAAGGCGGTCGTACTGGCGGGACGCGTTCTGTTTTCGGCTATCTTCCTCATAGCTGGTCTGGGCCACTTTTCCCAACAGGAAATCGGCTATGCTGCCCATGCGGGCGTGCCGATGGCGGGCCTGCTGGTCCCTCTGTCCGGGCTGATCGCGTTGGCCGGAGGGTTGAGCGTTCTGCTGGGCTATCGGGCCAGGATCGGAGCATGGCTTCTCGTGTTGTTCCTGATTCCAGTCACGCTCATGATGCACAACTTCTGGGCGGTGAAAGACCCGATGCAGGCGCAGATGCAGATGGCCCACTTTCTGAAGAACCTGTCCATGCTGGGCGGTGCGCTGCTCATCACCCACTTTGGCGCCGGGCCGCTGAGCCTGGATGCCCGCCGAGCCGGAAAGTAGCCTGTCCAGAGCGGCAGAAAGGGAGGCGCCTTGAAGACGCTCCGGTTAGCCAGCGCCGAAGAAGCGATGGCATAAAGGAGCACAACGGTTCGGTTGAAAGAAACACAAAGGGATTCATCTTGCCCAGGACCTTCATAACGTGGTAAGCTAACGTTGATGAAATCGACCGGCCAGGACGGCGAGCGATTTCGGGCACAGAGGCCACGATCCGGCCTGAAGTGCCCTAGCCCCACGAGTGGAGGTCCAAAGGCAGATGAAGAAAAGATGGTCGGCAGCGCGCGGTTTGTTCCTGTTCGCGCTGCTCGTTCTCTGTGTGGCGGCCTCGGCATCCCAGCAGGTGGATGTCGCGCAGCACGGCCGCCGCTTTACGCTGGGAAGCGGGAATGCCACTCTTACGGTGCTCTACCTGCGCGGCACGCCCTACGAGATGGGCTATGCGCAGGGCAAGCTTTGCGCCGAAGAGGTGCGCTATCTGGCCCATGACGTTACGACCGTGATGCTGCTGGGCCTCAACTGCTCGCCGCAGAAAGCGGATGAGATCTGGGCGCTCTATGCCAGCCACCTGCGTCCGGACTACCTCGAAGAGCTGCGCGGTCTGGCGGACGGCTCCGGTGTCCCGCTTCAGGAGATCGAGCGGCTGCACGCCATTCCCGACATCTCCGAGTGGCACTGCTCCTTCTTCGCGGCGGTCGGAAAAGCCACGTCGAGCGGCGATCTGATTCAGATCCGTGCCCTCGATTACGCGACCGGAGCGGGCATCCAGAAGTACCCGGCGCTGATCGTCTACGCGCCGCAGAATGGCATCCCCTTCATCAACGTCGGCTGGCTCGGTCACTGCGGCGTGGTCTCCGGCATGAACGCCGATGGCATCGCCATGTCCGAGATCGGGGACGACTGGGATAAGAACACGGACACCTTCGACGCCCGGCCTCTCACCTACGTGATGCGCGACTCGCTTCAGTTCGGCCACACGCTCGACGAGGCGGTCCGGCTGGTGCAGGACGGTCCGCGAACCAGCTCACTTCTTTACTGCCTCTCCTCTGCCCACGAGAGACAGGTGCGCGCCCTCAAGACCAGCCACGCGCGCTGCGAGGTTTTTACACCCAAAACGCTGCCGTATCCCACGCTGCCCGGCATGGTCTATATGTCCATGAGCTGCAACAGTCCGTGGAACGGCAAGGTGGGAAGCTATCTTCGGGCCCGCTACCATAAGTTGGATGTGGCGACCGCCGAGCATCTGATGCACGACCTGGGAACGGGAAGCCTGCATGCCATCGTATTCAAGCCCGGCTCCGGCGACCTTTGGGTCGCCAACGCCACGATGACCGAGAAGGCGTATAACCGGCCCTTCCTGCACTTCAATCTCAAGAAGGCGCTCTCGGATCCGTTCTTCCAGCAAGGCGGCTTCGAGCGCGCGCAGAAGTAGGGCCCACCCCCTGTCCCCCTCCCTGGTTCGCTCGCTACGCTCGCAGGGAGGGGGAACCGTTCCAAAAGCGATTTCTCTCTTCCTATAGCTGCTCTTGCCTCCAGACAAAAGTACAGAGCCAGCATATTCCCTGCTTTTCTCGCTCTACTGAAGGAAGTCTGTATGCACGATGAAGAGCCTGTACCCATAGACAAGTCGAAGATTATATTCGGACCTCATGCTGCTGAGAAGCGCGATATGGCTCGTCGGTTACGCCAGCGAATGACCCCCTCGGAAAGACGGCTGTGGGAAAAGCTGCGTGCCAATAGGCTTGCAAGATTGTCGTTTCGCAGACAGCAGACCATCGACGGCTTTATCGTCGATTTCTATTGCCATACGGCCGGGCTGATTGTGGAAGTAGATGGAGCCGTGCATAAAGAGATGCTTGATTACGATAAGATGCGAGATACCCTTATTGGCAGCCGAGGACTGTCTATCTTGCGCTTTTCCAACGATGCTATCGAGCAAAACATGGAAGCTGTGCTAGCTCAGATTGTAGTGGCTGCCCAAGAAAGAATAGCAAAAGCCAAGAGATAGCTCTGCAACCAGAGGAAACGCAGCTACAACGTAGAGCAGCTTGAGGCAGAGGCACAAGAGAGCAGTTATGTGCCCCCTCCCTGCGAGCGTAGCGAGCGAACCAGGGGGGGGGACAGGGGGTGGGCTAATCGGAGGCGTCGAGGGGACGGAAGAAACTGCTGGTCATCCAGCCGCCGAAGGAGAGCGACAGGCCCAGAAAGCCGACGAAGGCGCCGACAATGCCGGAGAAGATGCCAAACAACGTGGCGAGCACGAGGAGGGCTCCGTAGGTCGGGAAGGCCAGGAGAAAAAGGACGCGAATCAAAATATTGAGCAGCAACACCGCCAGGACCGACATATTCCACTCTTGTTTGATCAATCCGACGAAGACGTAGACCCCGATCGCAACGAGAGGTCCGAGCAGGAAGGCCGCGATGAGCACGGCGGTGCAGTCCATGACGGCGTCGTCGTAGGAGGGGATAGCGCCGGTAGCGCCGAGCGCCAGGGCGACGAAGAACATATCGGCCATGACGACCCAGAGGCCCGTGCCCGGCACGAAGCGGGCCAGGACGAGCGAGAGGACG